>Ga0209554_1003040_pt1 | contig 11083 bp, 10 predicted proteins | sample MarorgKNORR_S2LV_5_FD_188221 | JGI IMG/M metagenome (GOLD analysis project Ga0209554, IMG submission 188221) | Marine microbial communities from the Southern Atlantic Ocean, analyzing organic carbon cycling - Bottom_A/KNORR_S2/LV (SPAdes) (version 2) | ecosystem: Environmental > Aquatic > Marine... | reverse complement strand
ATACTGAGGTCCGTATCCGGCAAAAAACAAGCAGGAGATTCAGGTCACTTGACTGGCTCTATTCTTTTAACACCCTTATTTATGAAAGGAATACGCTTATTAATGTTGACCTGAGGTACCACTACAATCAGGGTATTGGGTGGCTGATCCGGAATTCAGATACAGGGAACGCTACCATGGAAATGGGCATTGCATTTGATAACTCGGATTTTCTGAATACAGAACAAAAGACATCTTATTTAAGAACCGCATTTACATTTGATCAAGATCTCAAAATATTCAGCACAAAATTTGAAATTGATTATTTCCATCAATTAAGTGAACGAGTACAAAACACAGATCTATCCAGATTTCAAATGGTTGGAAATGCACAATGGCATTATAAAAATGGGATGTCAATAATCTTTGGGTTTACTCAAGATTTCCCAACAAATGAATCATTTAACTTTGAAACTGCTTCTATATTTATAACCTTTGCCTTCAAGCGTTCTTTGAATTTGACAATATAATGAAACAATATTTTTTAATTTCCCTGTTCATTTTTTCTATATCCTTTGGACAAGAATTGGATGACAATCTTACACTGGAAAAGAAATCTCTCATGATCCTTCCTGCGTCAAAAGATAAATATGAAAAAGTAGCGGATAAGATCATATCTATTATCGCAGAGCAAGCTGCGGCTATTGGCCGGTTTGAAGTGATTGACCGAAATTTGGTTGATGAGATCCTGGAAGAACAGGCATTCCAAATGTCAGGGGTGGTTTCTGATGACCAAGTAGTGGAACTGGGTGAATTGGCAGCCGCAGAAGAAGCATTAATTGTGGATATAATTCACTTCGGGCAAAAGGGTGTCCCAAAGGAACACGACGAAGAAAAAGACGACGATGATAAGGATGAAACCCTATTCTCCTGGGTCATTAAAAAAACTGTCACCGCCGCCATCGACAATACCAAAAGTGCAAAAGAAAATCGGCGGCAGGAATTAGCAAACAATATCCATACAGTGATCAAAGCTAATGTTCGGTTAGTCAATGTGGAAACAGGTGTGACAGAAAAATCCTTTAAACTGAATGCCAGTTATACCGGCGGAAACAGGGATGCATCACTTGAAAAAGCACTGAATCATATTGGATTTCAAGCTGGTGGAAAATTGAAAGAATTGTACATGATCACCAGTGAAGTCATGGATGTAAATGGAGCAATGATCACAATCTTATCCGGAGAAAACCTGGGATTGGAAAAGGGGGATTATTTTGAGATTGCCTCCAATGATAAACAAATGACCTATAAAGGGAAAACAGTTACTTTACCAGGAAAATCCCGGGGCTTGGCACTTATAACCGATGTGGGACCGGATGCCAGTAAAGCACGAGTTGTAAGAAAATGGCGCAAGGTGAAACAGGGACAGAAAGCATATGAAATGTCTACAAATCCGTATGTTGCTGATGTAAGTATTTCTTACAACAATACACCCCATTATGATTTGGCAGGGAAATTTTGGATCAAACCTTTCAATAAATATTCGATAAGTGCTAATGGGTATTTGGGAATGATTAATGATTCAAGAGAAGACTCAGATTTTTATTCCGGCATTGGCACAAATTTAGATTTTTTACTTTTTTCTGGATTTGGTACTGTGATTTCCACTTCTTTGGAAATCCCTGTAGTATTTATATCGCGAAGGGATGATGAGAATCATTGGGTTTCAAGTCCATTAGTTTCTCCATCCATCGGTTTTCATCTCTCTCTCCAAATAAGTAAATACCGAGATCTTGTTTTATCTGTGAAAAATGTGGTGGCAACCAATAAACTAGATTGGGGATATTCCAGGAAAACGGGCGAAGAGGACAAAGATGGACATACTGAGACTGAGCGGGTAGATGCCATTTGGGATGGTGACGCTCCCACGATTAATGCTGCAGGATTGATCTTTTCAGTTTCTTTAAGACGCTATTGGTTTTAAAAAAGACGTAATTATCTAGACCGTATGTTTTGACAAACTCAACAAACGGTCATTGAGCTTGCTTGCCCGCCAATTGTTTGGCTGGTCGAAAGGACATTTTTATTGAGGGGGTTAAAAAATGCCAATACATTCCCATCAAAATAGAGCATAATACCGCTGTACTCCGGTGCTTCGTATCCTTCTTCTTCCACCAGTGCGCCATTTACGCCCTCTTCCGGAAAAATGCCCATGGCAGGAAAGTCATCCAACTCCATGACCCTGATCTCTATTTCCAAAACATGATTATAAAATTTGATACTTCTTTCAAGATTGGCAACATTAATCTCAAACCAGGTAATGGTATTTTTCATTACTAAAACGGATTAATGAGCGTCATTTGGAAATACGGGTGAGGACCAAAATCGACTATTTCGCCTTTTTTCAAATTAACATATTTTTCCCAATCGTCTCGCCATTCAGCCGGAGTCTGAGCCCAGCCATAACTAAAAATAAATAAAGGTATTTTTGCCAAGGATAATGCAAACCGGAATTCTAAACCAGTTGTCACAATCAGGTCTTCCTTATCTCCGTCATTATTCCAGGCATTTCCAAAATCTGAAATAAGTGCAACTGTTGGATTGCCCAATTGAATTATCTTTAATATTTCAACAAATTGAAACGGCGCTGCGGGGGCTCGTAATTCAACCGTCCCCATAAATGCCTGCTCGCCATATCTTACTCCGGAAAAACCACGGGGACTCATGTATTCCCGGCCGGGTGTGAATTTGCCAGAGATGTAATAATTAGGGATATCAAAAATTCCCAATTGATCTTGCGGTAGTGGCTTGCCGGACAACTTTTCATAACGACCCCGAACATAGAAAGATAAGGGGCCTGCCTTTTGATGGGTGAATAAATCTATTTCTGTCTTATTATAATCCAAATCGCCCCAAATGGCTGGCCTTACCATATCATGATTCACACTTAATCCATACCCGTGGTTCGGTGCGAACATATTCCTCCTATGAAATCGTTGGTTTTTGAATATGTAATTCAGGGATAGTTTCCCTTCTTTTCCGCTTTCAGGTGTGAGGAATACATCTAAAGAATCTTTAAAATCGAATGCCTGTCGATCCATTAGCCCCAATGCAATACCGATAGAATGATTTGCCGCTGTAGATTTACCAAAGTTGTAGGGCATCATCCACCAAAGGGATGTTCCATTAAATAATTCAAGGAGAGGAACCTGATTCCGGTTGTAGAACTGGAATGTGAAAAATAAATCTTTGTAATAATTCACTCCCCAAGAACCGCCGAAAGGGAACCCTGTATTATTATTATATTGGATTAAAGTTCCAAATAAAGAATCATAGTCCGTAATAAATAGGCCAACTAACACATGCCGACCCATGCCATCTACAAATGCCGTATTTAAAAATAGGCTTTGGTTGTCTGGTAATACCACTGTTCCCAAATGGGATATATGTTTATAAAATTTATACGGTGTTTCACTGTGAATTTTAACATCCAATTTAGAATTAATATTCTCCATAGGATGATCCGGCGCCTTTGTTCGCCATGAAGAAAATGCGGGATTCATTTTTAAATCCCCTTTATTGGCTAACCGGGAAGGATCAATATCCACCACACGAGAAGAGTCTGTTGTTTTCAACGTAAGGGCGGTGATGGCTGAAGTTTCATGGTTCCAGTTTGCACCAATGACAACATCTCCAATGTCTGTATTTTGGATTGTCTCACCCGTTTCAAGATTGTGGGTGTATAGATTAGGTGTGTAATCATAAAGACCTGTATAAGATATTTTTTTTCCATCGGGATGCCAGATCGGCGCAAAGTCACCTTCATGGCTATCGGTAATTTGACTGACGCGTCCTGTTTCAAGATCCAAAACATGGATGTCCATCAATCCATCCGGATCCGATTGAGCAAAGGCAATGGCCTTCCCATCTGGGCGCCACATGGGTGTAATGATCTGGGTATCGCCTTCATTCCTGGTCAGAACTGTAATGTCCGTCCCGTCCGAATTCATAGTATAAAGTTGAGTGGTTGAATTTTCATGGGCGACAAATACAATCTTTGAACCATCCGGGGAAAATTTCGGGTGATTGGCTCTCAATTGAGAAACGAGCAATGTTTTCTTTTTCGTTTCCAGATCCAATTTCCATATGCCAAACATGATAGATTGGTTTTGTCCAAAACGATATTTAGGATAAACGATGGATCTCCCATCTGGAGACACATCCAGGTTTTGCATGAGTTCTCCAAAAATTCCGTAATCATATTCCTTGATCTTCCATTTGGGCTTAACCTTTTTAGGCTTGCCTCCTTTCTTCTCTGCTTTCTCAATTCGTTCCTTCCGTTCTTTCCTTTCCTTGGCAGTATCACGTGTTGCAACCACCAAAGATAGATCACCCTGGCCTTTCGAAAGTTGGCCAATCATAGCAACACGCAATGTATCAGTGAAATAATCAAATGCGGCCATTCGTTTCAAAGGGAGTTTGTGGACTTTGCCCACATCTTCAACCCGTTCTTTCTGGGCTCGCTGACCAAAGAAAAACGTGTTCATGTGCCGACGCCAATCTTCGTTGAATTGCTTGAGTTTAATACCGGTTTGTTTCTTGAACGATTTCTTAAAATCCAGTAAACCTGCTTTATTTCGATGGCTCAGGATTTTGACAATGGTTGAATCGCCAAACCGGTCCGCGAGATAAAGGCTTTTTGAAAATCCATCATTATGAGGATCCTGGATCTTATGTACTGTATTTCGAATTATATGTCCTTTATGAGAAATATCGTAGCGAAAGGGGCGCCACTTTTCAGTATAATATTCTGCCAAACCTTCCACGATCCAACCGGGAACACCAGCAAACAAATTATTCATGGGTTCAGGAAGCCAGGTTTTGATGGCATTGAAAAAAACGAGATGCTGGAGCTCATGAGCCAATACTGTTCGCAGCCATTTTTCGTCGCCAGCCCAAAGTGCCGCATCGTTTTGGTCCACCCAGATCACCGTATGATTACTGGGCATGGCAAAGCCATTTAATATTTCATCCTCTGTTGTAAAAACAATATCCAGCCTGCGAAGTGTGTCCAAGCCCATTTGTTCCATCAAAATAGGACGAATTTGTTCTGCCATGGAGGCACCCTGAACAGCGATATTCCGAATGCCTTCGTGATAATGGACATCAAAATGGTCCGTCTCGATGGTGTGCCATTTTAATTCCGGATGTGTTCTGCCGCTCATCATCCACGCACCGGTGGCCTGGAGTAAACTTGTTGTCAAGATCAATATGGCTGAAAAATGTTTCATAAAATAACCTTTTCTTTTTGCATGAGACCTAATTGTACCAGGTCTTCGATTAATTGTTTTGTAGAATTAAAATGGATTCCTGTAAATCCCATCTCTCTTGCCATGGATACATTCTCTTCCACATCATCAATAAAAATAGAATTTTCAGGTCGTGTACCAGCCAATTTGGCTGCGGTTAAAAAAATCTCTTTATGGGGTTTTCGCAATCCCACATTGAAAGAATATACGGCACCATCGATCAAATGAGGAAATGCATACCTCGTATCTATCACATCCCTAATGTGTTGCGGATTGGTGTTGGACAACAACCAAACAGAATAGGTGTCTGCTAATTTTTTCAGGATCTTCGTGGTCTCCATTTCTTCTCCCAAAAGGAGTTTCCAGGCGCGCCAAAAATCAGATTCTTTCAAGCAGCATGGCTGGGGCAAGGATTCCTTTATGGCCAGAAACCATTCCCGGTCTGACAGATTCCCTTGCTCATATTCATTGTGTACATCTTTGGGAAATCGTTTCCGGATCTCTTCCACAGATACATCCGTACAATCGCTTAAATACTGCACGGTTCTTTCCGGGTGGACATTCAAAAGCACACCGCCAATATCAAAAAATAGTGTGGTGATCATTTCACCACTCAAATGGGCCATCCACCACTTTCCAGAAATAGAGCGATGCTACGGTTCGGTAAGGCTTCCATTTTTTGGCTCTTTTTTCCATGGTTTTTGGCGATGGTAACTTCTTTAATTTAAAATACTGTTGAAATCCTTTTTGAACACCCAGATCACCCGCGGGAAACACATCTGGACGGTTCAGTGTAAACATGAGAAACATTTGGGCCGTCCATGGTCCAACCCCTTTAATGGCAATAAGTTTTTCCATGATTTCTTCATCAGATAATTTCCCAAGATTTTGATGATCCACAGTGCCGTCCAAAAAGGCCTGAGCAATATTCTTGATATATTTTACCTTGGCATTGGAGAGTCCCACTGAACGCAATATGTCATGATCTGTATTGAGTATATCTGCGGGTGTGGGATAGCTCTTTCCATGATACAATGAGATGAATCGATTTGAAATTGTTGATGCAGCTTTACCGCTTAATTGCTGGTAAATGATGGTTCGGGTCAGTGATTTGAAATAATTTGTTTCCGGTGTCCAATCTTCAATCTCAAAGGAATCCAAAAGTGTCACCAGTTCCGGGTCCAATATTTTTAAAGCCAATGTGGCCTCTTTCATTGAATAATCTTTAGGCTTTGCCGCAGACATAAATTTGCATCCCGCTTTCTTCATCCATGGGGGAACCATCATAGTCCCCCAATTTTTCTTTTATCACCAATCCTGCACCGCTTAATAAAATATCCATCATGTGTGGATAAAACATGCGCATACTGTGTTGGTATTTTTCTGATTGCAATTCACCATCCCGTTCCAATCTCCATGTTAGGGAATTGATCTGGGACTCTTCATCAAAATCATTTGTTTCCATGATCCGGCAGAGGCTGCCATCAAAATTAAAATGTGATGTAGCAGGATAGAGCCTTCCTTCTTCACGATATAAAAAGGATGTATCCGGGATGAAGGCTGAAATAAAAAACGTCCCCTCATCTGTTAAATGATCATAAACGGATCTAAGACATTGACTGGCATCTTTGTCCGTAAGGTTATGGAGAAAGGAGTTAAAACCGATAAAGATGAAATTGAATTGTTGGCCTAGATCAAATTGGCGCATGTCATTTTGATGAAACGTAGCCCGATCTCCATATTTTTCAATTGCCATATTCAGGAATTCATTACTGGTGTCGATGCCGGTATAATCGAGTCTAAGATCTAGTATAAGTTGAGCAAGCCGGCCCGTACCTGCAGCCAATTCCAAAACAGGTCCCCCGGTTTTTTCAGCAATGGTTGTAATAAGTTCTTTATCCCAACTGTAGTTTTGGTGGATCGCATCATAAAGTTCCGGTTTGGTGTAAATATCAATCATGTTTTAGCCACTAAGGACGCTAATAAACACAAAGGATCTTTAAGTGGCTCTTCGTGTACTTCGCAGCGGGAAAAATCCTAATTCAGGATAACCAGATCTTTGGTGGTCTTGTTCAATATCTCACAATCGTTTTCATTGATGATCACATCATCCTCAATGCGAACACCACCCCAGCCTGCAATATAGATTCCGGGTTCGATGGTCATCACATTGTTTACTTCCAGGACGGATTTACTTTCCGGATTAAATCTTGGCGAGGTGTGAATTTCCAATCCAAGTCCGTGCCCTGTGCCATGGGTGTAATATTCACCGTAGCCCATTTCATTGATGTAATCCCGGGTTGAAGCGTCCACAACACTACAGGCAACACCCGCCTTGGCTGTATCGCATCCGCGCTGCTGGGCTTCCTTTACAATGCCATAGACTTCCCGGTGTTTTTCTGATGCTTCTCCCACAACCGGTGTCCGGGTCATATCCGCATGATATCCGCCGTATTTCGCAGCTGCATCAATCACAATAAAATCCCCTTTCTGGAATTCCCGATCCGTTGGTACCGCGTGCGGTAATGCGCCATGGGGTCCGGTTGCTACAATGGGAGAATAAGCTTCTCCCTCGGCATATTCACGATATTTTGAAACCATGGTATTGGCTACCTGTTTTTCCGTAAAACCAGGACGAAGCATGGACTGGATCTCTTCATACACTTTATCCGTTACTTCCACTGCCGTGCGGAGACAGTCTATTTCAGATTGGTCTTTTACCGCTGCCAGGTCTTCAAGGATCATGGATGAGTTTTCCCATTTTGTATTGGGGAATGCTTGTATCATGGTCTCATACTGGGCAAAACTCATGTGGTCCCCTTCGAACGCAAGTTTAAATCCATTAGGATTCAGGTTATTTTTCTTGATCTGGGAAAAATGAGAACTCATATCAATGAATCTTTTAAATCCTTGCACCTGTTCCTTGGATTGCTCGATATACCGGCCGTCAGTAATAAAATATTGACCTTCCGGCGTCACCAGGCAAGATGCGGCAGAACCGGTGAAACCGGAGATATATCGAATATTGGTCAAATTGGTGATCAGGATCCCATCCAGGCCTTTTTCAGCCAAGACGTTTTTCAGGTTTTCCTGACGTTTCGAATAAATGAGATGATTCATAAAATGGATCAATCCTTCTTGGAATTTTTTATTGCTAATTGAATAGATTTACGTTCACGGGCAATGGTATCCTGATCTTCACCCTTACCTTCCAATGCATCCAATACTTCCAATGCCTGGTCAAATAATCCCTGGTTTTTTAAGACAGCAACCAATGTAAAGGTCGCTAACCTTGTACTCACCTTAAGGGGTTCTGTTGGTTCAATGATGGCCGGTTCAGGCGGGAGTTTGTGTTTCCCAGATCTTGGTTTTGGTGAAGCTTTTTTAGGAGCCTTTTTTCTTTTAGGAGCAGTTTTTGTCTTCACCTTTTTCTTTTTTGACTTCTTCAACGTGGGTTTTGCCACTTTTTTAATAAAGGCTTGAGCAGTTTCATTTTCCGGGTCTAGAGCTAAAATATTTCGCCATGATTTCAGTAACCGGGATGAGGCTCGTCCCAATACGGTCTGTATCTCACAAAGCATCATTGCCGCATTCAAATGGTCTTCCGAGTAAAGTAAAACATGTTCGAGCTCTTTTTCAACTTCTATCAGATTACCGTCTTCTTTTTCGATCTGGGCCAGGGTGAACCGTCCCGCAGGATCATTGTGATGATACCCAAGGCCTATATCGCACACTTTTCTGGCCCGTTTCAGGTCACCCTGATCCAAATAAATATTCGCCAGGACCGGGAACAGGATCGTATCAAAATGATCTGCGAAATAAAGTTCCAGTTCGATCTGGTTTTTTAGATCCATATTATCGCCTATTCGAATTGACCCAGTTGGTGATATAATCAATGGTTTCCTGTACCGGTGTCCCCGGGCCAAACAGTTTACCCACACCTTCTTTTTCCAAGTCATCCATATCTTTTTTCGGAATAATGCCGCCTCCGACCAAAAGCACATCGTCCAACCCTTTCTCTTTCATAAGGTCAAGCACATTGCGGAAAATGGTATTGTGTGCATTATTCAGGCTGGAAAGGGCAATGGCATCCGCATCTTCCTGTTGGGCAGCGGAAACAATCATTTCCGGCGTTTGCCGCAGGCCAAGATAGATCACTTCCATCCCTGCATCCCGGTAAGCTGCTGCCAATACCTTAATACCCCTGTCATGTCCATCCAAGCCGGGCTTGGCCATGATAATTCTTATTTTACGTTCCATAGACGCGAAAATTAATCATGGTCTCTCTCACTTCATACCCAAGATTATATCTGCACCCAGGCTCATTTTGATTCCCATGGATTTGGTGTAAATTAATGTATTCGGGGAAATTAATTGGAATCAAACTAAAAGGAAGCAAGTCCATGAAAAATCGTTATTTTCTTTTATTACTCCTAATATCCACCTCGTTTGGATATAAACCATCACCAAGGAAAACTCCCTATTCTGCCCCAGTCAATGCACCTGTTCAAAAAATTGAATGCGGGACAGAATCATCTCCGTTCAACACACAATCGCCACAGCCTTTCCAACTCAGCGATCTCTCACGGACGGACAGGGATGTAGATATACCTATTAATTATCATGTTATATACGTTGCTGGAGACAGCATTTTCATGAATGTTACCGTGGATAATCAACCTTACGAACATTGCTCTTGGGATATTCGGGATTATGACAATAACACGTTTTTATTGTATCCGGGTTTTGGATTTGATTATCCGGGGCACTCTTATTCATTGGGCGGCGTTTTGCCGCCGGGGAATTACGCTCTTTTTCTCTATGATGATTTTGGATATGGCGGTGTGTCCGCAACAGTTACAACCAGCAATGGCACTATCTTGGCGTCCATTACTCAGGGTTAATGGGGACATCCACGTTTCTTGATTTCACCGCACCGGAGTGATTATCTGGATGGGCTTGTCTCTGACGAGATTATCTACGAACAGACAGAGGTCCTGAATGACCATTATAACGATCTTGGATATTCGTTTACAGTTGGAAGTATCGACAGTGCTGTAAACGCCGGATGGTATTATGCTACGGATAGCCACAAGTTTGAAACTGGGCAGTGGAGCAATGATGATCAATACTTAGCTATGGCGCAGGCGATGACAATCGACGTTCCAACCTCGGTCAATTTTTTCTGGACCGGCGCAACCCTAACCTCTGGACTGGGCGTGTATCCCTGGAGTTTTGATGAAGATGATTCCCGCCACGGACTCTTCTGCGCGAATTATACTTTTCCTGGAAGTGACGGCACTTTTTCTGAAGGAATTACAGGTGTCCATGAAGTGGGTCACTATTTTGGACTACATCACACTTTTGAAAATGGATGTTCCAATCCTGGTGATGAAGTGGATGATACACCTTACCAAAGTCAACCAAATTACGGGTGTCCTTCAAACAATTATTCCTGTGGAAGCTATGACGATATTGGGAACTTTATGGATTACATGGACGATGATTGCCTGGACCATTTTACCGATGGACAGGTGGACCGGATCGAATGGGCACTGGAAACCTACCGGCCTACTTTGCTGGATGGAGAGGATTATGAAGGTCCGGTTTGGCACATTGCGACAACAGGATCAGATTCAACCGGCGATGGTTCGGAAGAAAATCCTTTTGCCACCATCCAAGCAGGAATAGATGCTGCTTTTGATGGTGACACAGTCCTTGTCTCAGCTGGTACTTATGTAGAGAATATAACTTGGTCAGAAACTTATGGAATAAAGCTAATTGGTAGTGGTGAA
>Ga0209554_1003039_pt1 | contig 11084 bp, 16 predicted proteins | sample MarorgKNORR_S2LV_5_FD_188221 | JGI IMG/M metagenome (GOLD analysis project Ga0209554, IMG submission 188221) | Marine microbial communities from the Southern Atlantic Ocean, analyzing organic carbon cycling - Bottom_A/KNORR_S2/LV (SPAdes) (version 2) | ecosystem: Environmental > Aquatic > Marine... | reverse complement strand
TGTGCTTGCATATCCAGAATTATAAGTAATCTTTACTGCTCCCATACCTTTTGCCCAATTTGACTTTTGGCCATTCTTGGTAGTTCTAATTACAGCATCTGCATCACTATCAAAATAAAACTCGTAATTACTAGTTGTTAATTCAAGATAGGGTTCTGAATATGCTGTTCTTTCTTCAACTTTATCAATAGCTGTTACCGGACTCTCACTTAATATTATAGTAGTAGTAAATAAATCAGATATTGAAAAAGTTTCTACTTTATCAGTAGAAAAATAGTCTAAAAACGACGTTCCACAGTATTTTTTAACAAGATCACTCACTTGAGGGACAATAACGCCTAGACGATCGTCTTCTGTTTCGCCTCGTATACCCTCAGCATCTTTATATTCATAAACTGTTATCAAATCTGCCATAATTTTCTCAAATATTGCAGTGGGGGTTGCCCCCCACCACAAAATCTTAACTATTAACTAGCTTTGTATTTGTAAGCCCACTTGGAAGTTGCACCCGCGATTAAATCGTCGAATCCAATTCTTTGTGAAGCAACAAGTACTCTGCGCTGGTTTGCCACTTCGTAATCTGACTCTAAAGTCACACCACGTAGCCTAGGCACCACATAGTTTCTAGCGTAAACTGCTATGACACCATAACCGTTAGCTGCTTGAGCAGGGAATTCATCACACATCAAAATCTTTGATCCGAATACCTGTCCAATTTCACCATTGAGTTTGGTTGCCATATCACCTACTAAGTTAGCATCTTGGAACTCAGCATCTTCCAGTAACTGGAAGTATACTGCTTGAGATACGATGTAAATTACGTCGTTAGGATTAACGCCATATTTACCCATATTTTTTCTCAAACTTAAGAGTTCAGCTGCAGTAACAGTATCAGTAGCAACCGCTGTGGTTGACTGAGTTTGGTCACTGTCATCTGATGCCATCTTAATTAGTCCATCAAACGTTCCTGATGTATAAACACCAGTAGAATGATTTCCTAATAGGATAGCATTTTCAATACCTTTAGCATGTGATCTAACGATTGACTCTCTAATTAGCGGAAGAATAGGCAAAATTGCATCTTCTTCTGTTTCATTACCCAAGTATGATTGTGAAATCAATTTTTTGGTTGAGAGAGTTTTCTCGACTAGGTCTACTCCACCGAAAGGTGATCCATAAGTATCGCCTGTCTGTGCTAGGTTACCATGTGGAGATGATCCAGTTGCTGCCTGATTAACAGTAAATTCTGCGTAACCACTATCTGGTAGGATAGGGATTATCATATTTGCTGCAGTCAGCGGGATCTCTCTAAATAGAGGTGCCAATACTAGTGCGTTCTGAATATCTCGTTCGATATTCGTAGACACAGTTTGCTCGAAATCAGCACTCGAAACACCAACACCTGAATGGGCGTTAATTTTTTCAAATACAGATTTGGCATAATTAGTATCATAACCTCTGCCAGTTGCTAGACCTAGGATTTTCGCGTCAGTCACGTCGTCAGCAAAAGCTTTACGCCAATCGCCTTCTCCGCGTCTGTCTTGGAAAATTCTCTTAGATTCGCGCATGTTCATAATTTCTTCTGAACGTTCTGCAAGCTCTGATTGAAGTTCTTTAACTACTTGTTCTAGATCTTCATGCTTAACATTTACGCGCTCTTCGATGTCCTTGACTAGTTCAGCAGCTCCAGTTGTTACGGCTGTAACAATGCTCTTCTGATCCTCTATTCTAGCGTCTTTAGCGGCTGTCTGTTCGGCTTCAGCATCTGCGGCCTTTTGGGCTACTTCTACTGCTGCTTTTTCTTCTGCTGCTTTCTGCTCGGCTTGTTTCATAGCGTAAGCTGCAACTGCTTTTTCTGCAGCAGCTTTCGCATACTTCTCAAGGTCGAACTCAGGGCTAGGTTCAGGAGTTTTTGTATCTTCTGACATTTTAGTCTCCGTTTTGTCGGCTCTCGCCTTGCTTGACTGCTCAATCTCTGCGTTAGCGTCGACTGAGTAAGTCTCTTTAATAAAGTCTTTTTTGAACGTGTTGTACTCTTCTATGCTGTCAAATGATTTGGCAATAGAGAAGACTGCATTCTGGTTACAAGGAACCGATACAACAGACACTTCGAACAGTTCAGCGTCCTTTATCTTATATCCGTCAGTTTCATTAATGTAATCAGCGTCCTTGACTTTGAAACCAACAGAAAAAGCTCCAAGGACACCATCTTTAATAAGATCTTTAATATCGCCAGCTGCCTTAGATACCCTACAGGTAATTTCTAAGCCATCATCGCTGACGTGTAATTCTTTTGTACGACCAATAGGTCGATCATAATTGTGATTGAATAAAAGGATTGGATTATTCTTATAATTCTCTAATCCACCTTTTGTCCAAGCACTTGATTCAATTATGTCTCCAGCTCTATCTAATGAGTTGGTACTTGCTGATCCTTTGATATCAAGTCCACCATCATCAGCTTCGCCTAGTGTTTTGAACGTATTAGTCCAATGAAAAATCTTTTCAGACATAACCTAAGCCTCCTTTTTTACTGCCTTAGGCGCTGCTTTTGGTACTGGCGCCGGCTCTGGAAGAACAATAGGGAAGCGAAATTTTGCAGCAGCCATAACTCTGTTCCAAGATCCAAATTTTCTACGAAGTAGATAATCTCTCACAGGAACCTCAGTTCCACCTGCTTTATATTCCGCTAGTGTCATATGTTCAACACCTTTGCTGGCGACAAATTCTGATAAAGCCTTTAGCATCATATTTTTTGTCATAATTATTCCTCAATGGGTGAGTTTTCCTCTGGTCTCCCACCTTCCTCTGGATTCGCGGCTGAACCTGCAATATTCGCAGGAACTCGCGGTGTATCGAATCCGTCAATCTTTTCAAACCTAAGTGCTTCCCTTGCTTCGTTCGGTGTTAATATTCCCGTATTCACAAGTGAGGCATAATAAGCGGCCTGATCGCGTAGTTCTGGTTGAAGAGCAGGAACTCCTGAAACATCTTCATCTAGTTTAAAACCGAAGAACCTCTCGAAAGCATATCCTATTTTTCTTACAATAGGAAGTATGGTTTCTAAGTAATATAATCGGTGATTAGGTCGAATATTCGCATTATTACCACCGTCCAATAGGATGGGTGGTATACCCATCGCTTCTAGGATTATCTTTTCATTGGACTTAATGCCCTCTTGAAAGTCTAAATCCTTAAAATTAATTTCCGTCAAATTTTCAACTTCTAATCCACCATCTAAAAATAGAGGTCTGCGACCCCCAGATTGTGGATTATATCTAGCAACCCAAGCCTGTAACATTCTTTCTTTAATTTTTTCTGAAAGAGTATTAGGTGACTTAAGTACTAATCCGGGCACTGCCCCATTCTTAAAAAAGTTATCTTGAAATCGTCTCATTGAACCTAGTAACTGCATGGTTCTCCATGCTGGTTTTAATCTAGGAACTCCTCTATAAATAGAGTTGAAACTATTTTCTTTTACATGAATAATTTCTTTTGGAGAATAGTCGATACTATGATCATAAGTAAATTTAGCAATATACTGTTTTTCATCAGTTTCTATCGTAACATGCTCTGCGGGTAAATGATATAAATGTGCTCCGTCAAAATAAACAAAAATATTACCATCTATTAGTAAATCAATGATTAAATTTCGCCAAAAAGAATTTACATCTTGAAAAGGGTTGGGTTGTCTATTAAGTAGTAATTCGACTCTTGTTTTTCGAATATTCTTAATAACACTTTCCATTCCCTTTATCGGCTCACCTACATCAAAAGGTATGTCCGCAACGTCGTCCACTATCATGTTAACCGCGCGGTTTACAACCTCTAATTGTTCATAAGCATCTCTATAATTAGTTACAACTTCACGAGATCCAATATCAAAGCCCTCATCACGAGCAATAAGATACTGAGAAGGATTGTTTTTCTCCTCATCCTCTAGTTGTGTTACGGTAGCTGTTCTACCAATAAGTCTATCATACCATGCCATGTTTATTTCTCTGTATTCCAACCCATCTTACTTGTTTCTTTGCTGTTATTAATCTTGGTCTTTTACCATAGATGGAGTGTAATTTTAAATGATGCTCATGACATAGAGTAACAGCTTCATCATAAAGTTCTACTATGTGTTCAGCAATAAATTGCTCTCGAAGGATTAATATATCCTTCTCCTCTGTAATTTGAATTTTCTTTTTTCTCAGCCACGATTCTAACAACTCTGTTAATCCGTTGAAGTGATGAAAATCTAAATTCTCTATGGAGCCACAGATATAACAATTCGTTTCTTTCTTATATTTCGACTTAGCCTTATCCCTAACGTACTTTACGAGATCTCTTTTTAATGTCATAACTTTTACTACTCTTTAAATTATACTAAATTTTGGGAACAATGTCAAGAACTATTTTCGGGTAGTGGGTTACTAAAAGGTAGTAGCACTTGTTTCGAACGAGTACAACGCGTATCTTAATGCATCAGCCATATGCGACGCATGGTTATGTTTCGGTTTCTCTCTTAATAAGTTAGGATTTGGATCCCACTGGTATTGATCTAAACAGATCAGAGTTTCTTTACATTTTTGATCAACTATTAATTTATCATTTTCTACAATTCCTGCAACGTAACCTATTCCATCAAGGACGGATTTCTTTGCATTTATAGTACTAATATCGTAATTTTGTGCGAGATCAAATCTTGTCTGCTGTGCTGCTGAATCAATGAAAATATAATCAATATTCCATTTATGTATTTTATCTCTAATTTTTGCAGCATGTTCTTCTGTAGTCTTTTCAGAATCAAAGTATTCATCCAATAGATAAAAAGCTTCCTTGTCCCAATCATATCCTATTACACAAAAAGCTGTTGGATCTTTAAAACCAACATCCATTCCTGCGAATATATCCATTCCCGCTGTTTCTATCTCTGAAAGATCTTGTTGACACTTTGCTAAATCAAAGCCCCAAACCTGTCCTTCATAAGTATTAAAATCGGCTAAATATTCCTGATTAAATTCAGCTTCTGACATTGTTTTTTTGGCTTCGGCAATATCTTCTTCAGAAATTCTAGGATTCTCATGATAAGTCGCTCTAATGGAAGCCCACTCGGAATAATCATCACTAAACCCTCTACTCCAAAATTCAGAAAACCAATTATTTCTTCCCCTAGGAGTTGAAATAAACAGTGCTTTTGAATTTTCTTTATCTAACGTGGGACGAAGTGCTATATTGAAAGCATCTCTGCCGTCTACTAATGCAGCCTCGTCAAAAATAATTAAATCATATGATCGACCTACCGTAGAATCAACTTGGTTTATTGATCCCATTCGTATGGTTGAGCCATTTGAGAGTTCAATTACTTTGTCTTTAGCATTGTCTTTAACAACTTCTAAATCAAAGTGTTTGATAAGATTCCTTTGTAAATCAAAGGAAATTTGTGAGAGAGCATAATTAGGAGACATAAGTAAAACATTACATCCCGGAACTAAGCATACTAATTGACCAATTATATTTGCTATATAAGTTTTTCCCTGTCTACGAGCAACTGCCGCTGAAATAAACCTATACTTAGGATTATTTATAGCATTGATAATTGCTGTTTGTGTAGTATTGGGCTTAATACCTAATAAGTCCATGTAACCCTCAATAGGGAGTTTAATAAAACGTTCTTCATTAAAGTCCATTAAGTAGTCATCTACTATGTCCTTCCTACTAATTTCAATCATTTAATGTATCGTTTCGGTGGGAAAAAAGCTATCTACATTACCGAGTAGATCTTGTTCTTGAACTACATTGTATAGATACATAAAAGCAAGAGCTAGCTGTTTCATATCTGATTCTCTATCAGATAGATTTCTTTTCTTTTCTTCGTATGCCATTGCAGCTAAAAAAGCTGAAGCATTGACAATACTTTCATCCAGCCATAATTGCCTGCCATCTCTCTGCATAGCTGCCTCCATAATTACTTAACTCTTGTATTAACTGGTGAGAATAATATTGCAGTGCTACTACAATACATTAAATCGGTTGCAGCTTTTACTATGATACCTGTCTCGGTACCATTGACTCTAATTGAGCCTATAACAGTGCCGGCCGCATTAGTAACACTTATAGTGCTATTTTCTCCAGATGCTCTATCACTATACCAGCGAACTTCTGTAGCCCCCTCGATTGATGAGGGTGATCCAGATCCAGTTGCTGCTCTATTTTCGCCTTCTACTTTAAATCTCATTGATTTCTCCTAACGCTTTTCGCGTCCTTTCCCCTTCTTCTGTTGCCATTTAATAGCGCGAAGTCGTTTCTTCGCAGCTTTTTTGCTTCTAGAAGTACCGGGAGTATTATTTATTTTCCAACCCCTTCGTGTTTTTGTGATTGGCACCTTAGTCCTCTTTTGAATTTAAAATCTTTTCTAACTCTCCTTCTCTTAAATAATGAGGAATAGCTGTAAAATCTTTTACTTTAATAAGACGCGCTAGTTTTTGCCGCTGCTTTAATATAAGCACTGCCGTTGCTTTTTCTATCGCAAGTATCATTGGCGGTAAGTTAAGTCTTTCTGCTAACTCTTTCTTTTGTGGTAGTGTCATGACTACCTCCTATAATCCGTTAGGATTTTTCTGCTGCGTAAACAGCCCAAGCGCCATACGCTAGACCGAAAATAGCTGCAACTTTTGCTAGTCCTCCGAAACAGATTACCATTAGACAACCTGCTATAATTACTACTCCATCCCAAGATGTTCGTTCACTAACTCTAGCCTTTACCCATGCCATCATACTTCTTACCTTATCCATGCTTTTTCTCCCAAAAGAATACTACTTCTTTTCTTTACCTGGTTTAAACAGGTCAATTTCGTGAGGCTCCCCTTGTACCTTTCTCTCAGCTTCAATAAATTTATCCTTAATATCAACTTTACCATCAAAGTTTAGGTCTTTACCCATTATGATATTTTTAAGTTTCTTAAAAAAGGACATCATCTCATAACAAATACAGCTACGCCGAAGACTTCGGCACTGCTTGCATAAAATTTATGATATGTTCTACGTTTGTGTAGCAAAAGGGACTCTCCTGCTCTCAATTTAATACACCCAATTTGTACTCCACCTGAATTCATGTAGTATATAGTTTCGTCTGTTGTTCCATAATTACTAAATCTGACGGAGGGCGCTTCATCAGGAGTATTGTCTGTGAATGGTGATGCAGTTTCTGCTGTAGTAGGGCAAGCTACTTCATCTCCGTATAATTGTAATGATCCGTACATTATCTAACTCCGTATTTCCTGGACTATGTCCATCTGCCCACAGGGCATTTAGCAGTCCGTATTCTTACCTTTAAAGGCATAAAACATTTGCATTTTTTGCATATGTATAGGGTGTAAAAAGGACAGGTATTGCATATTGCTAGCCTATACTCTGGTTTCATCTCAAAGAGCGAGGTTGTTTACCGTATGCTCTTTTTTGACGTTGTAATTGAAGCTTTCTAGCTGCTATGATTCTTTGACGTTTAGTAAGTTCTTCTTCTTCAACGATTTCTTCAAGAGTTGTTGCTTTTGTTATATTAGCCATTTGCAAACTCCACAGCTTCTGCTTTATTACTAAATTTCCTTAATATTCCATCGGGTCCGCGTAAGCAATGTCTACCACGTTTTAAGTAGTAATCCCACCCTTCTGGAAAATCAGATTTAGGAACCGCTTTAGTTTGAGGCGACGCCTTAATGTCTTTTGTATCGTAATCTTTTTCCACTTTTTTCTCCTATGTATGAGTTCTATAATTTGCCAACCATTAAAATTGCCCATACTACTCCGGCGCCTCCGACAATTATAGTGCCAGCTACGCCAATTAATATTGTTTCTATTCTTGCGATTTGTCTATCTATAGTGTCAAACCGTCTAAATGCAGTTTTCCATCGTTCGGCATCGACAGCTATATGTTTCGCTAAATTAGCGGCTACGTCATCAGCATCCACCTTACTCCCCCATTAAAATCCCTGTGCATAAATACACATATTTCCTATATTATACTAAATTTTGTGGTTCTTGTCAAGAACTATTTTTGTATGGTGTATATTTTAACCGGTTCCGACTTGCCTTTTACAATAACTTCGTCTAAGAATTCATAATCGTATCCATCTACCAGACTAAATTCTGAAATTATCAAATCGGTCTCATAAGTCTTGCAACTACTCTCTAAGCGAGCAGCAAGATTAACTGAATCACCAAGCACGCTATAATCGAAACGGCTATTAGATCCCATGTTTCCAACAACACAGAGCCCAGTGTTAATCCCGCATCCTGTACGTATTTCCGGTAGCCCTTCAGCCTTAAAAATCTCATTTAATTCTCCTAACGCCACCCTCATTTCCAATGCCGCTTCTGTAGCTTTTCTTTCTTGATCTTCTATATCTAAGGGAGCGTTCCAAAAAGCCATAATGCAGTCTCCCATGTATTTATCTATACAACCCTCATGCTTTTGTATTATCTCAGTCTGATTAGTTAAAAACCGATTAACTATCTCCACTAATTTTTGTGGATCTTTCTGGTATTTTTCAGAAATCGGGGTAAATCCTCGAATATCAGAAAATAGAAAAGTCATACGTTTCGTAACCCCACCCAATCTCAGTTGTGATGGGTCTTTTTGGAGTATTTCAACTTGAGCGGGACTGACATACGTTCCAAATTGTTGTTTAATCTGTAATCTCAACAAGTATTGAGTGATAAAACTATGAAATGATACAATCGCCCAGAATAAAAACAGGATAACAATCGTGCCCGAAACGTCAAGTAAGTAAGAAGACTCTACAAGTTTCCATGAAGTGAAACCAAGTCCCCCTAATAGTATGAAAATGGTAAGGCTGAAATATATACTGCGAGAAGTTAATAGTATGAAAGTGATGCCTAATAAGAGAATTCCTAACTCAGCTGCAAAACTCCAAGAGGGTTGAGAAAGTGCGTTCCCATTGACTATTGTATTTAATACTGCCCCTTGTATATCATGGGGATACTTTAACCCCGCCGGGGTTGCTACAAGAGGTACCACACCTTCCGCTGTAACTCCAAAAATAACAAATGGAGCGGGAATTGGATTCTCCATATACTCTAAAGCTGTTTGTCTATAGAACTTAGTATTCCAATTTACCCATATAGTACCATTTTGACTAGTTTTTATAATATTGTACTGTGGTAAGCGTAGCCACTCGACTCCCGTTTCTTCAGTTTTTATCTGATAACTAGGGTCGCCTGTGCCTAACCGTAACATCTCCAGTGCAAAACTGGGATAAATTCTATCTTCTACGCTTATGACGAGAGGAATTCTTCTTACCACTCCATCTAGTTCTGGGTGTGTTGAAATTAAACCTATTCCTTCGCTCTTTAATGCGCTTCTTATAATTCCGGGGTATTGATATAGCCATTCTGTTGGATTACCTCCACCTAATTGTGCTGTTCCTACATGGGGTCCACCTTTGGACGCTTGTGTGCTAGCTATAAAAGAAAGCACAGTAGGAAGTTGATTTAATGCACTCTGAAATTCTTCATCTTTTCCATGTATATCTTTATCTGGAAAAGCTACAGTGATTCCAGGTACGCCTTGTGTTCGTGTTATTAACTCAGCGTATATATTTCTTGCTAATGGGTAGCCACCCCAATATTCTACAGCTTCTTCGTCGATATCTACTAATAGTACCGCCTCGTCTTGAACTGTATCTCTTGACATTATTAATCCATCAAAAGTTTTTAGTTCTAGTATTTGAAAAGGGTAAGGATTCCAAATAAAAAGAGCCGTCATAGCCACAGCTAGTAGTAAATTGACTTTCATTAGTCTTGCGTTATGCTAATTGTACATCCAGCTGAAGTTACGCAGTATTGAGTTAATGAATAAGTGTTGGCGCCGTTTCCTTTTTGAATTAGATCCAAATTTGTTCCGTATGTTCCATCTATAGTGATAGTTGCAGTATGAGCGGCATCTCCCCATTGTCCTATGTCCACTACGTTATCATCATTTAATATGGTTAAATATAAGGACTTGACTCCGTCATTTACTTGTTCTGCAAATACATCATTGTCATCACCGTATAAATATATTCTTGCAATATGTCCACTACATGCTCCAGCTGAACAGTTTCTTTGAAATCCTACAATAGAATTATTATTGCCATGAATATCTACATTAACTGTGTGTCCACCACCTTCATTACCATCGTATGTCCACGTAGTATCATTTCTATTATCTATAATGTAACCCTCTGCCCACCAAAGTTTATTATCGTCGCCCGAAATATGAAAACCTATATCGTTCTTATTGCAGTTACCTGCGCTCTTAGTACAATTTTGATATAATTTTAGAGTATTATCTTCTCCGTCTAAATCTCCACCCCAATTATAACCAGAACCCCACCAAGAAACCCATGAAATTTCTTGATTGTGTCCAACTTGTTTAATTTCTATATTATTTCTATTGTGGTTTAAAGAAAAAACTACATCGTTGTCATAACCTATCTGATCAATAATAAGAACTAGGTTGTCACCTCCAGTAACTTGTCTAATATTTATCTCATTATCTGCAAATGCCTGAATCGACATACATAGTAGTAATGTGATGATATATTTCAATTTACTTGTGTTATTGTTATATTTATAGATTGTCCATCTCCTACGATTATTAAACTTTCCTTTTCGTCAGTTATCGTGCTTATTGTTGCATTTGCTGAAATAGGCAAACGAATACTGATAATTCCCGTTACTTCTCTATAAAACCAAATTTGTCCAGAATCTTCTATTATAGTATTAAACTGACTATCTTTATCAAATCCCGGAGATGTGCCAGTTATATTCAATCCTCCAGGAAACACAGCTCCTTTCTTTCTATCAAGCATATCAGCTCTTTCGATAGTTACTAGTAAATCTTGCAAAAAATCTACATCTAGTAGATCCATATCTAATTCTCTGTATTCTAGTTCTCTTTCGTCTTTTAAATAATCTTTCTCTAAATCATTAAACTCAAGAAAATCTATACTGAGTATATTATCTTTACTATTCTCACTTTTTATTTCTTCTACCACTTGTTGAACTTCAGCAGGTGGACTAACAATAAATAAGTT
>Ga0209554_1003038_pt1 | contig 11084 bp, 10 predicted proteins | sample MarorgKNORR_S2LV_5_FD_188221 | JGI IMG/M metagenome (GOLD analysis project Ga0209554, IMG submission 188221) | Marine microbial communities from the Southern Atlantic Ocean, analyzing organic carbon cycling - Bottom_A/KNORR_S2/LV (SPAdes) (version 2) | ecosystem: Environmental > Aquatic > Marine... | reverse complement strand
CGACCCGCTCTCCGAACAGGGCACCGGCAACGGCCGCATCGGGTTCACCGACCCGCAAGGCCGCAACCACGAACCCGAACGACGTCACCGACGACAACCACGAAAATCGGCGGCGGCCTGACCACGGCCGCCCGGGGCACAGAGCCCGAACCAGATCGAGCGATCTCACATGCGGTTCCGCCTGCCGGCCCGCCAGGAAAACCGTGTCGGACCGACACGCTGGGAAAGCCGGCAAACATCCAGGCCGCGAACAGCCAGGCCGCGAGCATCCAGGCCCCGAACGGCCAAGCCCCGAACGGCCAAGCCCCGAGCGTCCAGCACCCACCTCCTAGGCTCGCCCGATGGATGCCCTCCCCGTGCTCGGGCTCGACGCCGACGACACCCTGTGGGAGAACGGCATCGGATTCGCCGCCGTCACCAGCCGCTACTGCGACCTGGTGTCGCCCTGGGTCGACGAACCAGTCGCCAAGGCTGCGCTCATCGAAACCGAGCGGGCACACGTGAAAGACCACGGGTACGGGGTGAAGGGGTTCATCCTCTCGATCATCGAGACCGTGATCACGCTGTCGGAGGGCAAAGTCACCGGTTCGCAGATCGCCCCGGTGCTGGACTGGGGCCGCGAGCTGATCGAGGCACCGATCGACCTGCTTCCCGGCGTCACCGAGACCATCAGCACCCTGGCCGCCGACCACCGTCTGCTCCTCATCACCAAGGGCGATCCGATCGAGCAGCACCGCAAGGTGAACGGAAGCGGGCTGGCCGACTGGCTATGGGGCGTCGAGGTCGTCGCCGAGAAGAACCCCGAGACGTACACAGACGTCCTCCGGCGGCACGGCGTTGAACCGACGGGCTTCGTGATGGTCGGGAACTCGCTGCCCTCCGACGTGCTGCCCGTGCTCGCCATCGGAGGCCGGGCCGTCCACATCCCCCACGCGATCACCTGGGCCCTCGAAACCGTCGAAGACGAAGAGCTCGAACATCACGAGTTCACGGTGCTCGACTCGTTCACCGAGCTACCTGCCCTCCTCGCCGCCTGGCGGGATCAGGGCTGAGAGCCGCTCGGAACCACCTCGACGACACTGCGCATCACCGCCCGGACGTCGACCACCCGCGGACCGTCTCGCCGGACCACCGCGATCGCCCGATCGCCGGCATGGAGTCGCCTCTTGCGTTCGCCATCGAAGGCCAGGAGCACCGGCCCCTCGATCACCACCTCCTCGTCGAACTCCAGGCGTCGGACCTCGACGATGCCGAGGTCGTCGTAGTGGCCCGGAGCGGTCGGCCCGCGCACCACCCGTTCACACGCACCAGGTGGGCCGAAGCGGACGAGCAGGCCCATGTCCTCGTCCGCCGAAACCGGGTCGAGCAGACCGCCGACCCCCACGAAACCGACAACAGTCGGATCGGCACGGCTCAGCACGGCGGTCTTCAGCGTCGCCGGATCGAACAGTTCATACGACCCCACGAACGGGTCATCGACCGCAAGAGCATCGACGAGGGCCAGCTCCTCGGACCTGTCGCCCGGCTCATTGTCCCGCCCGACCCACGAACCGCCCTCGAGGCGCAGGCGCACGACCTTGGCACGTGGCGCCACCTCGGCGACGGGCACCCGCCCCATCGCCAGGTGTCCGGCTGCCGCCCCGGCAACGGTCGCCTCGACGAAGACCGGGAAGGCGTTGTTGGTCCCCGTCGACAACGGCACGACGACGAGGTCCGGCCAGGAGCGCGCAGCGGCCCGGTTCGTCCCGTCGCCGCCCAACACGACCACGACCGCGCATCCCGCCGACCGCATCGCAGTGACCGCTTCGATCGCGTCCTGCTCCGTGCCGGTCAACGGCCCACCCACCCAGTGGAGGTCGATGCCCCGGATCGTCTCGGTCGCCCGTCGCACGATGCGATGCGGGTCGTGGTGCACGACGAACCTCGTCGCTCCCGACTCGCGCGCTCCTAGGACCACACGACGAACGACGTTGATCTTGTCCTCGAGCGTCACCTTCGAGGCCGCCGCCACCGCCCGCCGCACATCGGTCCCGGCACGCGGGTTGACCACGAGTCCGATCGGGGCGCAGCGCGCATTGCCTCCGGCGTTCACGGTCATGGCGCAGGACCGTACCGCGACCGGTCGGAAGCACACGAAGCCCAGACCCGCCACCAGCCAGCACACCAGCCAGCACACGAACACCCGGAACCCAGACCCGCCACCAGCCAACCCACGAGCCAACCCACGAGCCGACCCACGAGCCATCCCGCCAGCACCCAGGCAACCCACGAGCCAACCCACGAGCACCGCGAGCCAGAACATAGGGTCGAAGACGATGAGCGACGAAGAGGCCACGACCCGACCCAACCTCCGGGAACGGGTTGCCCGTCGGCCCGACTACCGGCGACTCGTCCTCTTCGTCACGCTCTTCGGGGCCGCCTCGGGAAGCTATCCCGTAACGGTGCTGTCGGCGTCGCTGCCACGGATCGCCGACGACCTCGGCGCCACCGACGACACGATCGCCTGGGTGATCGCCGCTCCACTGCTGGCATTCGCCGTCGCTACCCCCATCGCCGGGAAGTTCGGGGACCTGTACGGCCACCGCCGCACCTACCTCATCAGCTTCGCCGCCGGCACGACACTCGCCTTCGCCACTGCACTCGCCTGGGACATCACCTCGCTGATCCTCCTGCGCATGGTCGCTCAGGCGGCAATGGCGGCAGCCGGGCCATCGGCGATGGCGATGATCATCGCCACGTACCCCCGTAGGGAACGCTCCCGGGTACTCGGGATCTGGGCGGGAGTCATCGCCCTCTCCCCAGCGCTCGGCGTCGTGACCGGCGGCCCACTCATCGAATGGCTGGGCTGGCGGATTTTGTTCCTCGTCCAGGGTTGCATCGTCCTCCTCGCCCTACTCGCCGCACTCGCCACCGTTCCCGAGACCGAGACCCGACCCGGCACGCGCTTCGACCTCCCTGGAGCCACAAGTCTCGGCATCGGAGTCGGCAGCCTGCTGATCGGCGTCAACCGGGGCATCGCCTGGGGTTGGAGCCACTCCACGGTGCTGATCGCACTGGTGGTGGCGCCGCTCGGGCTGACCCTGTTCGCCAGGATCCAGACCCGCAGCGCACATCCGCTGCTCCCCCCTGCGCTGCTTCGACGCTCCGCCTTCACCATGCCGATGTCTGCCCAGGCGGTGATGCAGTCCGGCTACATGGGGGCCATGGTGATGGCGCCGTTCCTGCTCGAGCGCCGCTGGGGGTTCCGTCCCACGATCATCGGCCTGGTGATGCTGCCCCGGCCCCTCAGCTTCGCCCTGGCCGCCCGTCTGGGCGGCGTCCACGACCCGCAGCGGGGAGCCCGACGCGTAGCGGTGAGCGGCATCCTCGTGTTCACCGTGGCGATGGTCATCGCCGGTATCGGCGCGGAACGGCGGTGGTTGCCGATGTTCATCCTGGGCGCCGCACTGGCGGGCGCCGGAAGCGGCTACATCCGCGCCACGGTGGCCAACGCCGTCACCCGGGCAGCTGGCGACGAAAACCTCGGCATCGCCGGCGGCTCGCTCAACATGCTCCAGCAGATCGGTGCGGCACTCGGGATCACCGTGTTGACCGCCCTCATGGGCGACAGCATCAGTGGAGACCGGTTCCTCGCACTGCACCTCGTGGCTGCCGGAATGGGGCTGATCGCCGCCGGCCTCGCCAGCCGGATCGGGCGCGAAGGCGAAAGCGAGGGCGAAAGCGAGCTTCCCGCTCCGTCGCCGGAGCAGCGAGACCCGCCTCAGCCGTAGTCGTAGAAGCCCTTGCCGGTCTTTCGACCCAGTTGGCCGGCCGCAACCATGCGCTTGAGCAGCGGCGGCGGAGCGTACGACGGCTCGCCGTACTCCGCGTAGAGCGTCTCACCGACCAGCAGCATCGTGTCGAGGCCGATCAGGTCGCTGAGCTCGAGCGGACCCATCGGGTGGGCGGCGCCCAACCTCATACCGGTGTCGATGTCCTCGGCAGAAGCGTGGCCGGCCTCGAGCATCCGCATGGCGCCCAGCAGGTACGGCACGAGCAGCATGTTGACGACGAATCCGGCCCGGTCCTTCGCTGCGACGACCGTCTTGCCGATGACATCGGTGGCGAACCCGGTGATCCGGTCGATGACGGCCGGCGATGTGCGCACCGAGGGTATGACCTCGACCAACTTCATCACCGGGGCCGGATTGAAGAAGTGGAGTCCGACGACCTGCTCCGGACGACCGGTGCGCATGGCGATGTCGATGATCGGAATCGACGAGGTGTTGGTGGCCAGGATCGCCTCGGGCGACGTGACCACACGGTCCAGTTCGGCGAACACCTCGGCCTTGAGCTCGAAGTCCTCGACGATCGCCTCGACGATCAGGTCACAGTCTGCGAGCTCGGCGAGTTCGGTCGTGTACGACAGGTTGTCGAGTGCGGCCGCATGCCCGGCCTCGTCGAGCTTGCCCCGCTCGAGCGCCCGGCCCAGTGAGCCCTCGATGCCCGAGCGGCTGCGTTCGGCTGCCGCTGCGTCGATCTCGCGCACGACCGTCGACAGTCCGGCCTTGGCCATGACCTCGGCCACGCCGCCTCCCATCTGGCCGCCTCCCACGATGCCTACCTGCCTGATGGTCATAGTGGTCTCCTCCCGGGCCTCACGCCCGAATCGGCTACTCGTCTTCCGTGCCGGAACCTTCAGAGATCGTGACCGATTCGATCACCACATCGTCCACGGGCCGGTCGCCGGGGCCGGTCGACACCTTCTGCATGGCGTCCGCCACGTCGAGGCCCTTCACGACCTGTCCGAACAGCGAGTACTGCGGGGGAAGGCCCACGCCGCTGGGACCCGTGATGATGAAGAATTGGCTGCCGTTGGTGTCCGGCCCGGCGTTCGCCATCACCAGGGAGCCCAGTTCGTAGCGCCCGGGTGGCGGAAGTTCGTCCGCGAAGCGGTAGCCGGGGCCGCCGCGGCCGGTGCCCGTGGGATCACCGCCCTGGACGACGAATCCGTTGATGACCCGGTGGAAGATCACACCATCGAAGTAGCCCTGCCGGGCGAGGAAGACGAAGCTGTTGACCGTCATGGGAGCTCGAACCGGGTCGAGATGGATGGTCATCGTCCCCATCGAGGTCACCATCTCCGCCGAGTAGGTGTTGGCGGCATCGATGACCATGTCGGGCGGGTTGTCGAACTGCATCTGGTTGGTCTTTCCTGTAGGAACGCCGCTGGCTCGTCTCGGGCTCGTGGCGTGAACGGCTGCTCAGGCTACGGGGCCGTGGCCTGCTTGCTCCGAGGCCGGGGGTCCACCGGGCGTTCCCTGCCGTGTGGTTAGGGTGCCGCGCATGGCCTCCGTGCCGGTTCCCGCTCCAGCCGAAACGATGCAGTTCCTCCTCGGCGACGAGGCACCCACCCTGCGCACGGCCGTTCTGGAGCCACCCGACACCATGACGCTCACCTGCGCACGCTGTGAGGTCACCTGGCGGGGCCGGCCGGCCGAACCCTGCTGGTCGTGCGGAGCCGAGGGGCGCCAACCGTCGGGCACGGTTCTCGTCGCGGATTAGTTGTTGTAGCCAGGGACGTTGTTGACATCCGTGCGTTGGTGAGCCTCCCGGGCGGGTGTGGAGCTGTTGAACTGCAACACAGTCGCCAGGAGGCCCAAATGCACGCTAACGCTCCACTCACACCGGAGGGTCGCCTCCGGTTGTGTCTTCGTATCGAGTCCGGCTGGTCGGTCACCGCGGCTGCCGAGTCGATGAACGTTTCACGTCAGACGGCGCACAAGTGGTGGAGCCGGCACCGCGACGACGGTGCGGTGGGGTTGTAGGACAGTTCGAGCCGGCCACGGTCGTGCACGCATCAGACGCCGGCGGCGATGGAGCGGCGGATCGTGGCGTTGCGACAGTCCCGAATGCTGGGTCCGACACGCCTGGCGGGCATCGTCGATGTGCCGGCGTCGACGATCCACGGGTTCTGGTGCGTCATGGCGTCAACCGGCTCGAGTGGATGGACCGCACCAAGACCTACCACTCCGCCACCAACGGCAAAGCCGAACGCTTCAACCGCACCCTGGTCGATGAATGGGCCTATGCCCGACTGTGGACCTCCGAAGCCCAACGAACCCGAACACTCGACCCGTGGCTACATCCCTACAACCATCACCGATGCCACACCCCCATACCAGGCCCACCCGCCAGTCGCGTCAACAACCTCGCGGTATACAACAACTACTTCTCGCTGACCGACGGGCGGGACAACAACTCCTTCGCGAACATCCGCACCCGCTTGCTCCCCGCCTCGGTGTCCTGCTCACCGACTGGTGCGAAGCCGAAGGCATCGTGGAAGGCCAACGAGCCGTCGTTGCGGGGCCGGATGTTCACCTCGGCACACAGGGCCGTGTGCCCCTCGGCCCGTTCGACGAACGCCTCGTAGAGAGATCGGCCGAGTCCCCGCCCCTGCCCCGCCGGGTCCACGACCACCCGATCGACGTACAGGAAGCGTTCGTACCGTTCGCCGAACCACCGATAGTTGAGGCTGGCGTAGTCGAGGCCCGGCCCCTCCAGGCCGACCAGAAATCCGACGATGCGCCCCGGCTCGCTCCCCGACTCGCTCCCCGATGCATCGCTCTCCCATGAGGTCCGGGCCTGGCCGGAAATCTCGTGGACGATGCGCCCCGGTTCGCTCCCCGATGCATCGCTCTCCCATGAGGTCCGGGCCTGGCCGGAAATCTCGTGGACGATGCGCCCCGGTTCGCTCCCCGATGCATCGCCTGCGGGCTGGATCACGACCAGAAACGTTTGGGCGACCTCGGCAAACCAGGCCAGTTCGTCGGCCGAGAGATCGTTGACCGCCGGCACGGCCGCAGTGTTGAGATGCAGCACCGCCGAGAGGTCGGCCGCCTCGACCGGCCGCAGCGACACCCCGGGGTCTTCAGTCACATTCGCCCTACTTCATCTTCGCTGGCAGGACACCAGCAGGTGCCCCACGCCTAGCCTGCCAGCCATGAGCATCGACGCACCCATCCAGCCCGCCGAGAACCAGCCCGCCGAGAACCAGCCCGCCGAGAACCAGCCCGCCGAGAACCAGCCCGCCGAGAACCAGCCCGCCGAGAACCAGCCTGCCGCTGCACGCGTCATCGACGGCCACAAGGTCTACGGCAGTGGCGACACCGAGATCCGGGCCCTCGACGGCGTCACCGTCGACTTCGGCCAGGGACGCTTCACGGCGATCATGGGACCATCCGGCTCCGGCAAGTCGACCCTGATGCACTGCGCCGCCGGCCTCGACAACCTGACCTCCGGGTCGGCCTACATCGGCGACACGGAACTCGGCAGCCTCTCCGACCGGGACCTGACCCTGTTGCGACGCGAACAGATCGGCTTCGTCTTCCAGGCGTTCAACCTGCTGCCGACGCTGACGGCGATCGAGAACGTGAACCTGCCGCTGACCCTCGCCAACCGCAAGGCCGACGCCGGATGGCTGGACCAGATCATCACCTCCACCGGCATCGGCGATCGACTCGACCACCGACCCAACGAACTTTCGGGCGGGCAGCAGCAACGCGTCGCCATCGCCCGCGCCCTGGTCTCCCGGCCCTCGATCGTCTTCGCCGACGAGCCGACCGGCAACCTCGACTCGGTGACCGGCGGCGAGGTGCTCGACTTCCTACGCGAGGCCGTGGACGATCTCGGCCAGACACTGGTGCTGGTCACCCACGATGCCTCCGCCGCAGCGCGGGCCGACCGGGTCCTGTTCCTCGCCGACGGACAGATCGTGGACCAGATCGACCAGCCCAGCGCCGATGCCATCTTCGATCGCATCAAGGAGCTCGGTGGCTGACCGGCTCGACACCATGCTCCGCCTGACACCCGACCACTCCGGCTCGACACCATGCTCCGCCTGACACCCGACCACTCCGGCTCGACACCATGCTCCGCCTGACACTCCGCAACATCGCCCGGCGCAAGCTGCGCTACGCCCTGACCACACTGGCCGTGGTCCTCGGCGTCGCCTTCCTGTCCACTTCTTTTTTCCTCACTGACAAGATCCGCGACACCTTCGACGAACTCGCCACCGACATCACCGGCGACCTCGACCTCGTGGTCCGCACCTCGATCGGCGAGGGCGAGCGCCTCAACAGGCTCCCCATCCCGGAGGAACTCGAGTCGGTCGTGGCCAGCGTCCCGGGCGTGGCCGAGGTCGATCCCCGGATCGTGATGTGGAACGTCATCCCCATCATCCCCGCCGACGGCGTCGAGAAGGCCAAGGCAGTCCCATCGAGGGGCACCCCGCAGTTCGGGATGATCTACTCCGAGGTTCCGGGGCTCTCGCAGTTGTTCCTGATCGAGGGTCGGGCGCCCGAACGGGTCGGTTCGCTCGACGACCCCGGACTCGTGGGCGAGTTCGTGATGGACGCCCGCACGGCCGAGGACCACCGGTTCGCGATCGGGGAGACCTACCGGATCAGCAGCCCGACCGGGCTGCGCGACTTCGTCCTGGTGGGCATCTTCAACTTCGGTGATCCCGACGAGAACAAGACCGTCGGCGCCAACATGTCGGCCTTCGACCGCCTGACCGCCCAGGAGTTCCTCGACATGGAGGGGCTGTTCGACGAGCTCGAGGTGACGATCGAGCCGGGCACCGACCGGGACACCGTCCAGGCAGCCATCCAGGCCGAGCTCGATGCGGTAAAGGACACGTTCCTCGTCGACCTGTCTGAGATGCCCGAGGAGTTCCAGGCGCTGCTGGCCCCCTACCTCGAGGCCGAGCTCGAGGTCATCACCAGCGATCAGCAGATCGAGGAGTCGAAGACCGACTTCGACCTGTTCATCACCGTCATCTCGTCGGTCCTGCTGGCCTTCGCCATCATCGCCGTGGTGGTGAGCACGTTCATCATCAACAACACGTTCTCGATCGTGCTGGGTCAACGGGTACGCGAGTTGGCACTGCTCCGGGCACTCGGAGCCACGGGACGCCAGGTCAGCCAGTCGATCCGCTTCGAGGGCTTCGTGATCGGAACCGTCGCCACCTTCTTCGGACTGATCGGTGGCTACCTGCTGGCCATGCTCCTCCGGCTGGTCCTCGTCTCGACGGGCTTCGGGGAACTTCCCGGCAGCATTCCGATCCGACCCCGCACGCTGATCGTCGCCGCCTTGGTCGGTATCGGCACGACGGTGGCCTCCACGATCGGGCCATCGCGCCGGGTGCGCTCCATCCCACCGGTCGCCGCCCTTCGTGACGACGTCCGACTCACCCCCACCGGGCTGCGCCGCCGACTCCAGGCCGGCGGCCTGGTCGCCCTCGTCGGCATCGCCCTCCTCGCCGCCGGTATGACGATCGACCTCGAGACCCGGCCACTGCTGTTCAGCCTCGGACTCGGCGCACTCGGCACCTTCCTCGGCGTGTACCTGCTCAGCCCGGTGATCGCCCGACCCGTGGCCGACCTCTTGGGCCGGCCGATCCAGCGCATCTACCGCGTCCCCGGCCGCCTGGCCCGCGACAACGCCCGCCGATCGCCGCGACGCACGGCGGCCACCGCCGCCGCCCTGACCGTCGGACTCGCCCTCGTCTCCATGGCCGCCGTGGTCAGCGACTCGATGAAGGCCACCTTCGTCCAGGCTCTCGAGGACGGCATCGAGGCGGACCTCTTCGTCTACACGGTCTCGTTCAGTCCGACCGGCGGCCTCCCGGACGAGCTCTCCGAGGGGCTCGTCGACCTCGCCGACACGCGCCCAGACCTGGTGGCCTCCACCGCCATCTACCGATTCGCGCTCGGAGGCATGACCATCGACGGCGACCCCAAGGACGTGGGCGGCGTCGATCTCGACCTGATCAACGACCACATGAACCTCAGCGTCGTCGCAGGCGACCCCGCCAACCCGCCGACCGGGGGTGCCGCATTCTCGCTGCTGCTGCACATCGACCCCGCCGCCGACCTCGGCGTCGGCGTCGGCTCGCTGGTCGACATCGGCTTCCCCGGCGGCCACGAGGAATCGTTCAGCGTGGGCGCCGTTTTCGACGACTCGACGATGATGGGCAACTGGGTGATCGACAACGACGCCTTCGACCGCTTCCTACCCCGGGCACCCGACAACTCGATGTCGATCGCCTACGCGGCAGATGCCGACCCGGTCGCAGCAAGGACCCTGGTCGAAACAGTCACCGACGACTACCCGCAGGCGAGCGTGAACAACGGCAACGAACTCCGCGAGGAGATGGAGGGCCAGCTCGACCAGTTGCTGTCGATCATCACGGTCTTCCTCGGGTTGTCGCTCTTCATCGCCGTGTTGGGCATCACCAACACGCTGGCGCTGTCGGTCTACGAACGAACCCGCGAACTCGGCCTGCTGCGTGCGGTCGGCATGACCCGCCGCCAGATGCGCCGCATGGTTCGCTGGGAGGCGGTGATCATCGCCCTGTTCGGTGGCATCCTGGGCGTGGCCATGGGCGTGCTGTTCGGCCTGGCTGCGACCGCCGCCATACCCGAGACGTTCATCGACGTGGTCTCGGTGCCGGTACAGAAACTGGTGCTCTACCTGGTCGTAGCCGGCCTGTTCGGCGTGGTCGCCGCCATCTTCCCGGCCCGTCGTGCCTCCCGCCTCGACATCCTCGAGGCGATCTCGTACGAGTAGCACTCGGGAGCAGTCGAGAGCAGTCGAGAGCAGTCGGGAGCAGTCGGGAGCAGTCGGGAGCAGTCGAGATGCAGTCGAGATGCAGTCGGGAGCAGTCGGGAGCAGTCGGGAGCAGTCGAGATGCAGTCGAGATGCACTCGGGAGCACTGGGGGCGACCAGCCCCGGGTCGTTCGAACCGGACCGGAACCAGGAATCCGCAAGAGCGAACCCGCGGTCAGCCAAATGCTATGGCGCCGAAGAGCAGACCCCAGGTGCTCATGGCGACGGTGATCCCGGTGAAGACGATCGTCTTCGTGAGTTCGGCCGTCTGAAGGGTCAGCCGGGACTCGCCCCCCTCGATGCGTCGATCCGCAGCATCCAGCCGGGCGTCGATCCCATCCAGTCGGGTGTCGATCCCATCCAGTCGGGTGTCGATCTGATCGAACCGGGCGTCGATCCCATCCAGTCGGGTGTCGATCCCATCCAGTCGGGC
>Ga0209554_1003035_pt1 | contig 11097 bp, 11 predicted proteins | sample MarorgKNORR_S2LV_5_FD_188221 | JGI IMG/M metagenome (GOLD analysis project Ga0209554, IMG submission 188221) | Marine microbial communities from the Southern Atlantic Ocean, analyzing organic carbon cycling - Bottom_A/KNORR_S2/LV (SPAdes) (version 2) | ecosystem: Environmental > Aquatic > Marine... | reverse complement strand
CAAGCACTTCGAGAAGGACGCCGCCCTGGAGCGACGCTTCCAGCCGGTCAAGGTGGAGGAGCCCACGGTTCCCCACACGATCGAGATCCTGAAGGGGCTTCGGGAGCGTTACGAGAGCCACCACCGGGTGACCATCACCGACCAGGCCCTGGTTGCCGCCGCCAACCTCGCCGACCGCTACATATCGGACCGGTTCCTTCCGGACAAGGCCATCGACCTCATCGACGAGGCGGGTTCGCGCCTTCGCATCAAGCGGATGCACACGCCGGAGAACCTACGTGAGGTCGAGGCGGACCTGTCCGAGGTGGTCCAGCGCAAGAAGGCCGCAGTCGAGGCACAGGACTTCGAGGAGGCCGGTCGTCTGCGTGACAGCGAGAAGGAACTCCTGGTACGCAAGGAGGCCAAGGAGTCCGAGGTCCGTGCCAAAGGCGTGGACCTGTTCGACGAGGTCGACGAGGAGGCCATTGCCGAGGTCCTCTCGCTGTGGACCGGTATCCCGGTCTACAAGCTGACCGAGGAGGAGACCCAGAAGCTCCTCAAGATGGAGGACGAACTGCACAAGCGGGTCATCGGCCAGGAGGACGCCATCAAGGCAGTCAGCCAGGCCATCCGTCGCACCCGGGCAGGCCTCAAGGACCCGAAGCGCCCGTCGGGGTCGTTCATCTTCCTCGGCCCGTCCGGTGTGGGCAAGACCGAGTTGTCCAAGACCCTCGCCGAGTTCCTCTTCGGCGACGAGGATTCTCTCATTGCTCTGGACATGTCCGAGTACATGGAGAAGCACACTGTGAGTCGCCTCGTGGGTTCTCCCCCCGGGTACGTGGGGTACGAGGAGGGTGGCCAGCTGACCGAGGCCGTCCGTCGTAAGCCGTTCTCCGTCGTGCTCTTCGACGAGGTCGAAAAGGCCCACCCCGACGTCTTCAACATCCTTCTCCAGATCCTGGAGGAGGGGCGTCTCACCGATGCCCAGGGCCGCAGTGTGGACTTCCGCAACACGGTCCTGATCATGACCTCGAACCTGGGTACGGCTGACCTGCGAAAGGCGAACCTGGGGTTCGCCAAGGCTGACGAGGCCGTCAGCTACGAGCGCATGAAGGCGAAGATCCAGGATGCTCTCAAGATCCACTTCCGACCCGAGTTCCTGAACAGGATCGACGACACGATCGTCTTCCACGAGCTCTCGATTTCCGAGGTGACCCGCATCGTCGACCTCATGACCGCCCGGTTGGGTGTCCAGCTGGCCGGTCAGGGCATGGGCTTCGAGATCACGGACGCCACCAAGACGCATCTGGCTGCGCAGGGCTACGACCCGACCATGGGGGCTCGCCCGTTGCGGCGTGCGATCCAGAGGCTGATCGAGGACCCGCTCTCCGAGCTCCTGCTCAAGAAGGAGTTCACGGCTGGCGACATCGTGGTAGTGGACGTGGAGGAGACCCCGGACGATCCGGATGCCCCTGATGGCAGGACCGTCGTGTTCCGCGCTGAAGCCGGCTTCGAGCCGCCGACCGTCGAGTTGGCGGTCGAGAGCGTCGAGTAGTCAGACCGCCAGGTTCCGGGTCCATCCGGATGTCAGGGAGTCGGTCGTGAAGTTGATGGTTGGTCGTGTGGCCGGACGGCTGCTGTTGCTGGCTGCATTCGTGGTCGCGTCATCGGCCTGTCGCGTGGAGGCCACGGTCACCGTTGAGGTGTCCGCCGATGGTTCGGGAACCGTCAGCGTCGTCCTGGAGTTGGACGCTGCGGCCGTGGATGCCCTGGGTGGCTTCGATGACCGGGTGCGCGTCGACGACCTCGAGGCTGCCGGCTGGGAGGTGACCGGACCCACCACCGACGGGTGGGGTGTGGGTCGCATCTCGACAGCGAAGCAGTTCGATTCTCCCCGACGTCTCGCCGGGGTGCTCGCCGAGGTTGCCGGGCCCACGGCGTTCCGTGACGTCTCGCTGGTCCGGGAGCGGTCGTTCGCCCGGACTGTCTGGCGCCTCACCGGGATAGTCGACCTGTCCGATGGCCTCGACCTGCTGGTCGACCCTGCACTCTCCGAGGTTCTCGACGGCCTGCCCTTCGCCCGTACGGAGGCCGAGCTGGCCCTGCTGGCCGGGTGTGGGGAGGCACCGTGCGACCTGGCCGACTCCTTCAGCCTCGTGCTGGTGGCGACCATGCCCACCACGCGATCCAACGATGCGGCTGATGTCGATGAGGTGGTTGATCGCTGGACCGTGACCCTCGGTGACCGGGCACCGACCCTGTTCCATACCACCGGGGTCCTTGAGGACAAGGTGCCGAGGACGTGGCTGACCATCTCTGTGATAGCCGCCGGCCTGCTCGTTCTGGTGGTGGTCTTCCAGGTATTGCGTCTGTTCGGAACCCGACGGCGTACCCGGGCCGCAGTGCAGCGTCGTGCCCCGGCGCCCAGACGGTCGGCTGAGATAATTGAGGAGCTACCGGATTCGACCCGGGTGCCGCGCAGGGAGCTGCGTCTCGTGGTCCTGGGCGGTATCGGCGTGGTCTGGGATGCCGGTGGGGATCCGGAGGGGCTCCTCGTGCCGTTCGTGAGGGAGCAGGGTGGCGTCGTGGACCCCAGCGAGGTGGCTGATCGCTACCGGGCGGCCAGCCTGGGTCAGATGTCCAGCGAGGACTTCTGGGCATCGGTCGGGGTATCGGGGACCGTGGAGGCCCTGGACGCCGCGTACCTCTCGCGGGTCAGGATGCGTGCCGACGTTCTGCCGTTCCTGGATCGGATGGAGGAGAGGTCGATGCCCGTGGCGTGCCTCACCAACGCGGTGCTGGCCTGGTCCGAGCTACTTCGCAAGAGGTTCGCCCTTGAGGGCAGGATCGAGCCGTGGGTGGCCTCCGGAGAGGTCGGGGCGCGCAAGCCCAGCCAGGCCATGTTCGAGGCCCTGCGTCGCATGTCCGGGGTGGCGTTCGGCGACATGCTGCTGATCGATTCGGATCCGTCGACGCTGGAGGCGGCCCGTGGCCTCGGGATGTCGACGGTCCTGCTACGTGGCACCGCTCTGGTGCCGGCCGACTTCGGCCACCCGGTGATAGATGGCTTCTCCGGCCTGTTCCGCTCCAGGGAAGCCTGACCGCCGGCCCCTGTCACACCCCGTCCGTAGCGTTCGGCCCATGCCGACACGGACAGCTACCCGCACCCACCCGTACACCTGTGGATCGTGTGCCGCGACCCATGTGAAGTGGGTGGGCCGCTGCACCTCGTGTTCGGCCTGGAACGCACTGGTCGAGACCGGTGCGTCGCTCGCCGGGGTGGCACAGCTGGGCGCCGTGCAACCGATGACCGCTCTGGAAGCCGGGGCTGCGACCACCGTGCCCACCGGCATGGCGGAGGCTGATCGGTGTCTGGGTGGAGGCCTGGTCCCCGGCTCGGTGACGCTTCTGGGTGGTGAACCCGGGATCGGCAAGTCGACCTTCACCCTGCAGTTGGCCGCCGCCAGGGTCCGTGCCGGCGGTCGGGTCCTGCTGGTGAGCGCAGAGGAGTCGGCCTCCCAGGTCCGGCTGCGGGCCGACCGCCTGGATGCTGTGCTGGAAGACCTCTGGTTGGCCGGCGATGCGTCGGTGGAGGCGATCCTGGCCCATGCCGACCGCCTGCAGCCCGACCTCCTGATAGTGGACTCCATCCAGACGGTGCACCTTGAGGCCGATTCCGGATCGCCGGGTTCGGCCAGTCAGGTTCGTGGATCCGCCCAGCGTCTGGTTGTCGAGGCGAAGGCCCGGGGCATGGCGACCCTGCTGGTCGGCCACGTCACCAAGGACGGTTCCCTGGCCGGGCCGAAGTTGCTGGAGCACATTGTCGACACGGTCCTCGAGTTGACGGGTGACCGCCACCACGCCCTACGGATCCTGCGGATGGTCAAGCACAGGTTCGGGCCCACCGACGAGGTCGGCCTGTTCGAGATGGGGGGCGATGGGTTGTGGTCTGTGAATGACCCCAGCCGGCTGTTCCTGGCCGACCGGGCGCCCGATGTCGCCGGCTCTGTCATCCTGCCGACCCTGGAGGGTCATCGTCCGTTGCTCGTGGAGGTCCAGGCGTTGGTCGTGAAGGCCACCACCCAGCATCCGCGCCGCTCTCCGCGTGGTCTTGATCCCCGCCGACTGGCCCTCCTTCTGGCCGTGCTGGAGCGTCGCTGCGGCGTCGACCTCGGTGCGCTTGATGTGTATGCGACGGTGGTGGGTGGCGTTCATGTGACCGAGCCGGCCGCTGACCTGCCGTTGGCCCTCGCCGTTGTCTCGGCGACCACGGGTCGACACCTCGGAGACGACATCGTGGTGGTCGGCGAGGTGGGTCTGGGTGGCGAGGTCCGTCAGGTGGCCGGCATGGAGCGACGTCTCCAGGAGTCCCACCGGCTGGGATTCCGGAGGGCGGTGATCCCCACGTCGGCGCCCGAGCCTCCACCGGGTCTCGAGGTGATCCGTGTGGGGACCCTCTCCGAGGCGGTCCTGGCCATGGGTCTGATGCCACCTGGTGTGTGATCCGTGCACTAGGCAGTGGAGATGCGTACAGAACTCCGATCCGGGACCGCCGCCGAGCTGGTGCATCCACCTTCCGGGCCATCGGCCCGTGGGCTGGTGGTGATCCCCGACATCATGGGGATGCGTCCGTTGTTCGACGATCTGGTGGCACGTCTGGCCGTCGAACAGGGTTGGTCCGTTGCGGCGTTCGAGCTCTTTCCGGGGCGCGAGGATCTGGCCGTAGCCGACCGTCTGGCCGCCGGCTCGTCTCTGGAGGACGAGAGGGTGCTGGGCGATGCCGTGGCCGCTGCGGATCTGACCGGTGCCGACACTGTCGGCATCCTCGGCTTCTGCATGGGCGGCATGTACGTCCTGAAGTCCGTCGCAACCGGCCGGTTCGATTCCCACTGCCCCTTCTACGGAATGATCCGGGTCCCGGAGCAGTGGCGGGGAGCGGGTCAGGGCGAGCCCCTCGATGCGCTGGCTGCCGGTGATGCGGCGTCCGTCCTGGCCGTTATCGGAGAGCAGGATGCATGGACGCCTCCCGACCACGTCGACGAACTGGAGGCCACAGGCGCCACGGTTCTGCGTTACGCGGAAGCGGACCACGGCTTCGTCCACGATCCGGGTCGTCCGGCCCACCGGGCCAATGACGCTGCCGACGCCTGGCGTCGGGTGGTGGACTGGCTGGGGGCCTGAGCCTGCCCGGCCTATCCGGGTCGCCTCAGCGGGCGCGGATGGTCAGCTGTTCGCGGTTCGTGATGCGGTAGGTCCGGTCGATCTGCTCGATCCAGCCAAGACGTATGAACGATGCGATGGCCTTGTTGACCCGTTCCCGTGAGGCGCCGACCATCCCGGCCAACTCCTCCTGCGTGATCGGTAGCGAGAACTCGTCCTCCTCGCCGGCAAGGCCCAGAAGCCGTTTTGCCGTACGACCGGTCACGTCCAGGAATACCGAATCGGCCAGGGCGGCGTCCATGGTGCGGAGTCGGCCTGCCAGCATGGCCACGACCCTCCAGAGGAGGGCGGGGTCCTCCTGGTAGAGGCTGCGTACCGGGTCGTAGTGAATGGCTGTGACCACGGAGGTTTCGAGTGCCCTGGCTTCCGCTGATCGGCCCTTGCCGTCGAAGAGGCCCATCTCGCCGAACAGATCGCCCTCCTCCATGAGGGCCACCATCGACTCGCGTCCGTCGATCGACTTGTTGGCGATGGCAATGCGGCCGGACACGACCACGAACAGTTCGTCAGGGTCGTCGCCCTCCCTGAACAGCACGTCACCGCGGCGATACTCAAGGTCCCTGCCGGCCTCCACGACCGTCGCCAGGGCGTCGTCGTCCAGCCCGGCAAAAAGGAGGGTCTCGCTCATGAGTGTGGTGTCCGGCATGTTGAATCGCCATGCTAGTGAGATGTGGCATCCTCCACCGGCATCGACGCCGGTCCGCTCGGAAGACGGTTGTGCCAACCCTCGGTCGGGGAGCGGCCGATGAGTACGTGGACGGTGGTGGTGGCCGCCGGGAGTGGGACACGCTTCGGCGGCGACAAGCAGTTGGCTGGCCTGTCCGGGATGGCGGTTCTCGCCCGGTCGGTGGCATCGGCGGCGGCGGTGTCCGACGGTGTGGTCGTGGTGGTGTCAGCCGGATGTCGTGATCAGGTATCCCGGGTCCTCTCAGATGTAGCCGGCGTGGAGACGATCGTGGATGGCGGGGCTACCCGTTCGGCGTCGGTGCGCTGCGGCCTGGCGGCGGTGCCCGATGACGCCGATGTCGTGCTCGTCCATGACGGGGCGCGGCCCCTCGCCACGCCCGAGCTGTTCCGCCGGGTGGTCGAGGCGGTCCTGGCTGGTGCCGATGCCGTGGTGCCCGGGATCCCGGTGGTGGATTCCCTCCGGACCACGGACGGGCGGGTCGTGGCACGCGATGGCGTGATGGCCGTCCAGACGCCGCAGGGCTTCAGCGCCGGGAGCCTCCGGGCAGCTCATGCCGGTGACGGTGAGGCCTCCGACGACGCCACTCTGGTCGAGTTGTCCGGTGGCACGGTGGTGATCGTGCAGGGCGAACCGGCGAATCTGAAGATCACCCGCCCGGCGGATCTGGACCTGGCACGGCTGGAGTTGGAGCGAATGGTGGCAGGCTCGTCGCATGCCTGAGATCCGCGTCGGCCAGGGGTTCGACATCCATCCGTTCAGCGATGACCCGGACCGGCCCATGGTGCTGGCAGGGGTGTCCTTCGACGGGCCGGGCCTGATCGGGCACAGTGATGCCGATGCGGTTGCCCATGCTGTGATCGATGCCCTGCTGGGCGCCGCTGGCCTGGGTGACATCGGGCAGCGTTATCCGGATACCGATCCGGTGCACGCCGGGGCCGACAGCATGGTGTTGCTGGCCGACACGGTCGCCGCTGTGGTGGCCGAGGGATGGGAGGTGGCCAACGTGGATTGCACTGTGGTGCTGGAGGTGCCGCGGCTCGCCCCACGTCGCGACGAGATGCGAGATGCCCTCGCCGCGGCGGTCGGAGCGCCGGTGTCGGTCAAGGGACGGCGGGCCGAGGGCCTGGGTGCCATTGGTCGACGGGAGGGCGTGGCCTGTTTCGCCGTCGCCCTGCTGCAGCGTGACGGGAGCCGCTCGTGAGCGGTTCGAGGGCACCGGGGCGTGGCGGACAGGGTGGCCCGAAGCGCGGTGGCCCCAGTGGGCCGAAGGGTCAGAAGCGTGGCGGCCCGGGCGGCCCGGGCGGTCCCAAGGCCGGTGGCCGCTCCGGTCGGGCCGGCGGCGGGCGATCAGGTCCACCACCGCGTGGTGGCGGTCGGGGTCGCCCCGGTGGTCGCCCCGGAGCGAGAGGGCCGGGCCAACGGGGGAGCACCCCGATGGGCAACCGGTCCGATGCGGCTGCGAAGGGTCTGGGAGGCGACCAGGTGGAAGGCAGGCAGGCGGTCAGGGAACTACTGCTGGCAGGCACCCGTCGGACCCGTGAGGTCATCCTGGCCGGCGACCTGGATCCGGCGCCGATCCTGGACGACATCATCGACCTGGCCGACGAGGCGAAGGTCACCATCCGCGAGGTCTCGCGTTCCAAGTTCGAGTCGATGGCCCACACCCACGCTCCGCAGGGCGTGCTGGCCATGGCCCAACCCCTCTACGAGCACGATCTGGAGGACCTCCTGCGGCCCGACGCCCAGGGACGTGATCCGTTCCTGTTGCTCCTGGACGGCGTGACCGACCCGGGCAACCTCGGGGCGATCCTGAGGTCAGCCGAGTGCGCCGGCGTTACCGGCGTGATCCTGCCGCGACACCGTGCTGCCGGGGTGACCGCAGCGGTTGCCAAGTCGGCGGCGGGAGCCATTGAGCACCTCCGGATGACGAGGGTGGCAGGCCTACCCAAGACCCTTGTCCGGATGGCCGATGCCGGCGTGTGGTCTGTCGGTCTGGATGCCGGGGGTGACTGCGCCATCCACGATCTGACGGTTGCGGATCAGCCTGTGGCCCTGGTGTTGGGAGCCGAGGGCTCAGGGCTCTCGCGTCTGGTGCGTGAACGCTGCGACACGATCGCCCATATTCCCCTCGGCGGGGTACTGGGATCGCTCAACGTCTCGGCGGCGGCGGCCATCGCCCTGTTCGAGGTCAGCCGGCACCGTTCCTGAACCCATGACCGGCGGCGGTGCCGCTGGTCAGGTTGCCGGACCGGTCCGGATGTCCTGGACGTGCATCAGGAGACTGAGCTCGTCGGTCGGGCTGGTTTCGAACCCGTAGCGCCGGTAGAAGGCGGCTGCGCGGTCGTCGACGGCGTGGACGAGGACCAGGCGAAGTCCGGTGATCTCGGCGACCTCCAGCGACTTCTGGAGGAAGTGCTTGAGCAGGGCGGCGGCCAGGCCCAGGCCCTGGTGCCGATGGTCGACGGCTAGGCGCCCGAGGAGCATTGCCGGAATGGGGTCGGGCTGGTTCCTCGCGGTCCGCCCCGATGCATCGGCTCGGACGAGAACGGCGGTGGACGATGCGTAGAAGGCGACCACCCGGCGTGACTCGCAGGCCACCCAGGTCCTGCTCGAACCCTGGTGCTGGTTCCTCACAGCCCGGCGACGGAGCCACTCGTCGAGGGTGGAATCGCCGGACTCGAAGTCGGCGAGGTGGTGGGTCGGCTCGAGGAGCTCCGGTCCCCGGTACCGGGTCACTCGAGGATGGAAGGCTCGGAGAGCAGGGAGGCGATCGCCGGCTTGTCGACCGGTGGCCGGTCCAGGATGGCCTGCAACTCGTCCCATGCGCCGGCGTCCATGGTGAAGACCAGGCGGTCGGCGAGGTCGTTGGCGGCGGCCTCGACGGCGCAACCGACCACGTACTCGTTGAGCGAGATGTCCTTCGCCTCCAGGACGGTTCGGACGATCGCATCCTGTGCCGGAGTGGCCCGGAGCGACCAGCGTTCGGTCTTGGTTTCCATGCAAGAAAGTGTACGTCAGATCGACGTACACGGGACGCCGTGAGGGGGACTCGATCGGCCGTCGCAACTGGTCCTGGACCGGTCTGGAGCCCGAGGTCGGATTCGAACCGACGACCTGACGCTTACAAGGCGCCTGCTCTGGCCAACTGAGCTACTCGGGCGAGATGGTTCAGCCCGTGACCCTAAGCGTTGCACGCATCCCTGAGGACCAGTGGGAACCCTTGTCGCGAAAGCAGCCGATCTCCCAGTCGCCGACTGCATCGTCCGGAATGGTCACCGTGACGCTGGCGGTCTCGCCGGGGCCGAGGAGGACCATGAAACCATGGCTGTCATCGTCGTGGCCGTCTGTGTCCATGCCCATTGAGCCGTCGCCGTCGTCGCCGTCGTGGCCGTCCATGTCCATGTCGCCGTCCTTGTCCATGTCCATGGTTCCGTCGTGGTCACCGTCGCCGTCCATGTCCATGTCGCCGTCCATGTCCATCTTCATGTCCATGTCCATGTCCATGGCGGCCCCTGGAGGGTCGACCATCGGCATGAGGCCCTCGAAGAAGTCATGCTCGAAACCGGTGGCCATGCCGTCCATACCCGAGGTCACCATGCGCCCGATCATGAACTCGTGGTCCAGGTCACCGCTGTTCTTCAGCAGGAACTCCACCGTCTGCCCGGCCGTTACCTCTATGACATCCGAGCCGAATCCGTATTCGGTCATGTTCACCCGGATGTGCACGTCCGGGTCGCTGCCCGAACTGGATGCGTCGCCGCCACTGCTATCTCCGCCGGATCCACAGGCTGCCGCCAGCATGGATATTCCCAGGATCACCGCTCCGGTTGATCGACGCATGCCTTGTACCTCCACCCATTGTCGTGGTCTCGAGGGTAGTCGGATCGTGCGTTACGGAACCGTTCCACTCGCGTCGTTTCCATCTCAGTGGGGTCATGGATCGGGGGTACTTGAACCACCGGGCGCTTTGGGCGATCATCACCGTGTGGCACTGACGCAGCGAGACCGAGACATCCTGGACTTCGAACGTTCGTGGTGGACAGCCACCTCGCCGAAGGACGTCCAGATCCGTGAGCGGTTCGAGCTCTCGGCGACGCGCTACTACCAACTGCTCACCGAACTGCTCGACGATGGCGAGGCCATGTCATACGACCCGTTGGTGGTCCGCCGACTCCAGCGCCAGCGTGATCGTCGTCGCAGGGCGCGCCTTGAACCCAGGGTTATCGAGGACGACGGCGGCCGATGAACGTCGGCGCCGGGAGCGGACGGCTGGGGCCGAGCAACGCCGCAGCCATGCCACGTGCCGCCCTGCTCATCGGGGTGGCTCTGGCGATCGGTCTGCTCCTGCTCTGGAAGGGACTGGACGACTCTCCCGTAGCGGCCGATAGGCAGGCCCCCGCACTCACCGATGACGTGACTGTTGAGGACCCGGATGCCGGAGGTGCCGACCCGGCCGTCGTGACGACCGAGCCTGTCGAGGGGGAGCCGGCCGATGCGAATGTCGTGGCGCCCACCTCGGTCGCACCGACAACCACCGAGGCCCTGTTCCCGACGCCTACCCATGACCCCAATGAGGTGAAGATCCTGGTGGCGAACGGCTCCGGGGTTTCCGGTGCCGCCGGCAAGGTCTCGGACATGCTCAGTCCGCTGGGTTGGACAATGGAGTCGCCGGCCAACGCCGACAAGACCGGTACCACCCGCGTGTACTACCGCAGCGGGTATCAGGCCGATGCCAGGAAGATCGTTGAACACTTCGGCGAGATCCCCTCCCTGCTGGAGAAGATGCCGACGGGCGGGCTGGGCGTTCCGGCCAAGGCCGAGGAGCGTGTGGCGAATGCCCACATCGTGGTGATCCTGGGCTCTGACCAGCGCATCCAGTCCAACTGAGGTCGGCCGGTGCGGGTGGTTGCCGCACCTGACAAGTTCCGGGGTACGGCGTCTGCCTCCGAAGCGGCCGCGGCGATTGCCAGCGCAGTCGTCTCGAAGGGCGGAACCGCTGTCGAGGTACCCATGGCCGACGGCGGTGAGGGCCTTCTGGACGTGTTGGGAGGCCCCGACCACACCACCGAGGTGACCGGTCCGCTGGGTTCGCCGGTTCGGGCCGGCTGGAGGATCTCGGGTGGTACGGCGGTGGTTGAGATGGCCCGCGCCTCGGGTCTGTTGCTTGCCGGCGGTCCCGAGGGGAACCGCCCGCTGGACGCCACCACAGC
>Ga0209554_1003034_pt1 | contig 11099 bp, 9 predicted proteins | sample MarorgKNORR_S2LV_5_FD_188221 | JGI IMG/M metagenome (GOLD analysis project Ga0209554, IMG submission 188221) | Marine microbial communities from the Southern Atlantic Ocean, analyzing organic carbon cycling - Bottom_A/KNORR_S2/LV (SPAdes) (version 2) | ecosystem: Environmental > Aquatic > Marine... | reverse complement strand
GCTACCTCCCATCTGGTGATCGGCACCACCCACCGACTCGGCCGGTCCCGGGAGGTGAACGACGACTTCAGGCCGGTGCTGGCAGAGGCCGCGCAACTGACGCAGAGCGAGCACCGCGTGGCCATTGTCTTCGGACGCGAGCGGGACGGCCTGTGGCACCGGGAGATCAGTCACTGCCACCGCATGGTGAGAATTCCGGCAGCGGTCCCCTACCCTTCCTTCAACCTCTCCCACGCCGTCCTCGTTATCGCCTACGAGCTCTTCCGGCTATCGTCTTCGCCCCCTCTTCCACCGCCTGCCCCCGACCTGGCCACCGCCGAGCAACAGGAGAGGGTCTACGACCACATCCTGCGCGCGATGGCAGCGGTGGACCTGAGAGCCTACAACGGTGACTTATCCAGCTATGGCAGAGTGGTCCGCCGCTTCCTCAACAGATCGCCTCTGAACCGGCGGGACGCCATGGTCGTTCACCGCTTCTGTAACCAGATTCGCCGCTTCGTCCGTCGTCACGGCGCAGAGGGAGAGGGCGCAGAGGGATCCCCGCCCTAGCTCACGAGGTCGTCGTACTGGCGGTCAGCGATCGGCTTGCACCGCCACCAGCTGGAGGTCTCGGTCCACCATCAGGTGGACGAGCTCCTCGAAGGAGACTTCCGGCTTCCAACCCAGCAACTGCTCCGCCCTGGACGCGTCTCCCCGCAACACCTCTACTTCGGCGGGACGCAGGAATTGCTCATCCATGGTCACGCACTGACGCCAGTCGAGGCCAACATAGTCGAAAGCCACCTCGCAGAACTCGCGTATGGTCCGGTCCACGCCGGTGGCGATCACCAGATCCACCGGAGTGTCCTGTTGCAGCATCAGCCACATAGCCCTGACGTAGTCACCGGCGAATCCCCAGTCGCGCCGCGAATCCAGCGTTCCAAGTTTGAGCTCCTTGGCGAGCCCGAGCTTGATACGCGCCACCCCATGGGTGATTTTCCGCGTGACGAATTCCAGGCCCCGGCGTGGCGACTCGTGATTGAAGAGAATGCCGGCGCAACAGAACATGTCGTATGACTCGCGGTAGTTGACGGTGATCCAGTGGGCGTAGAGCTTCGACACGCCGTAGGGGCTGCGCGGGTAGAACGGAGTGCTTTCCGACTGTGGCGACTCCCGTACCTGGCCGAACAACTCGCTGGTGCTGGCCTGGTAGAAGCGCGTGCTGTTGTCGGTGCTGCGAATTGCCTCCAGCAGCCGTGTCACCCCCAAGGCAGTGATCTCCCCGGTCAACAGCGGCTGCTCCCACGAGGCGGGTACGAAGGACTGGGCGCCGAGGTTGTAGACTTCGTGAGGTCTGGCCGCCTGCAGGGCAAACATGAGTGAATTCTGATCAAGCAGATCTCCGGACAGAATATGGATCTGCTCCTGGATATGCTGGATTCGCTCGAAGCTGACAGTGCTGCTGCGGCGGATGAGCCCGAAGACCTCGTACCCCTTATCCAGCAGGAACTCGGCGAGATAGGATCCGTCCTGCCCGGTGATACCGGTGATCAGCGCCCTCTTCTTCGACTCGTGTGCCATTGACCGTTACTCTTTGAAGCTGTTAGACCAGTAAGTCTGACGATTTTGCGTGCAGGGCTCACCGTTAGGTCAGTCGCCCCGATAGGCGCCGGTAGGTCCGATCCACCGATAGGTCAGTCCTCTCGATAAGCGCCGGTAGGGGGACAGGAACAGACGAGGTTCCTGTCACCGAGGGTGTTGTTGACCCGGGCCACGTAGGGCCAGAACTTGTGCTCGTGCAGCCAGTGGGCCGGCGTGACCGCTTCGGCGCGCGTATACGGGTGCGACCAGTCCGAGGCTATGATCATCGACAGGCAGTGGGGGGCGTTCCGGATGGGATTGTCTTCCGCGTCCGCCTCTCCTGTCGCGATGGCCTCGATCTCGCGCCGGATTGAAATCATCGCCTCGCAGAACCTGTCCAGTTCCCGTTTGGATTCGCTTTCGGTGGGTTCCACCATGACCGTGCCCGGCACGGGAAAATGAACGGTGGGGGCGTGGAAGCCGTAATCCATCAGCCGCTTGGCCACATCGTCCACTTCGATGCCCAGCGGCTTAAAAGACCTCAGATCCAGGATCGCCTCGTGGGCGACGAGCCCGTGATCGCCCTTGTAGAGCACGGGGTAATGCGGATTCAGCCTGGCAGCTATATAGTTGGCGTTGAGGATGGCTATTTGGGTCGCCCGCAGGAGGGCCTCTCCCCCCATCATCTTCAGATAGGCCCAGGAGATCAGCAAAATGAGGGCGCTGCTCCAGGGGGCTGCGGACACGGCCCCGATCAGGCCCGCCTCTGAGCCGGCCAGCGGGTCACCGGGCAGATAGGGCTTCAGGTGATCGGCCACGGCGATGGGGCCCATGCCCGGCCCACCGCCGCCATGCGGAATGCAGAAAGTCTTGTGCAGGTTCAGGTGGCAGACATCCACCCCGATTTCTCCGGGGCGGCACATCCCCACCAGGGCATTCATGTTGGCACCGTCCATATAGACCTGTCCACCATGCTGGTGGACGATATCGCAAATCGGGCTGATGCCTTCCTCGAAGACGCCGTGCGTGGACGGGTAGGTGACCATGAACGCCGCCAGATCATCTGAGTGAGCGGCCGCCTTCGAGCGCAGGTCGCCGACGTCGATGTTTCCCTCTGCGTCGCAGTCCACCACCACCACCTCGAAGCCAGCCATGACCGCGGAAGCGGGATTGGTGCCGTGCGCGGAGGCGGGAATAAGACAGATTCGGCGCTGCGGACATCCCCTGTGATCGTTGAATCTTCGAATCGCCAGAAGTCCGGCGTATTCGCCTTGGGAGCCGGCATTCGGCTGGAGGGAGACGGCTGCCAGTCCCGTGATCTCCACCAGCATGGCGGAGAGCTCCTCGAAGATCTGCATGTACCCGGCATTCTGCTCGGTCGGGGCGAAGGGATGTGGCCGCGCAAATTCCGGCCAGGTGATGGGCATCATCTCCGCCGTGGCGTTGAGCTTCATCGTGCAGGAGCCGAGAGGGATCATGGAGGTCGTAAGAGAGAGATCCCGGGAGTCGAGCCGCCGCATGTAGCGCAGCATTTCGGTCTCTGACCGGTAGCTGTTGAAGACCTCGTGCGAGAGGAATTCACTCGTGCGCGTCATCCCCTCGCCCACACTGAAATCCCCCCCCTGGGCCTCCTCAAGCTCTCGCTGCAGATCCCTCAAGTCGACCCCCGACGATGCGGAGGGCGACAGCACGGCCAGGAGGGCGGCGATGCTCTCCTGGGAGGTGGTCTCGTCGAGACCTATGCAGAAGCTGTCGGCTGTCTCTCCCCGCCATCTCAGATTCACACCTGCCTGGGCCGCTCTTGATCGCACCCCCTTCAGGCGTTCTGGCTCCGAACGGAAACTGACGGTGTCGAAGAAGTGCTCGTGGCTCAGTTCAAACCCCAGACTTCTGCCCCCCGCCACCAGCAGTTGCGCCATGAAGTGGATTCTCGTGGCGATACGGCGGAGTCCATCGGGCCCATGATACACCGCGTACATGCTGGCCACGACCGCAGGCAGCACCTGAGAGGTGCATATATTGCTCGTCGCCCGCTCTCGTCGGATGTGCTGTTCCCGCGTCTGCAACGCCATGCGGAGAGCGCGATTTCCGAGCATGTCCTCGGTGACGCCGACGATGCGTCCGGGCACATGCCGTTTGAAGCGCTCCCGCGTCGCGAAGTACGCGGCGTGGGGTCCGCCGTACCCCATGGGCATTCCCAGACGCTGGGTGCTCCCCACCACCACGTCCGCTCCCTGCTCACCAGGAGGTTTCAGCATCGCCAGGGAGAGAATGTCCGCGGCGACCGCAACCAGGGCTCCCGCCGCATGTGCACGCCTGCAGAAGTCGCCGCAGTCACTCCACACCGCGCCATGCGTGGTGGGAAACTGGAGCAGAGCGCCAAAAACGGGCCGCTCGTCGAACTTGAAATCCCGGTGGTCGCCGACCACAATCTCCCAGCCGCGCGACCAGGCTCGCGTGCGCACCACCTCGATGGTCTGCGGATGACAACCTGAGGAGACAAAGAAGCTACGCCTGTTTTCGCTCTTCCCCTGCAGGTTGAAAAGCATCGCCATGGCTTCGGCAGCTGCCGTGGCTTCATCCAGGAGGGAGGCGTTGGCCAGCTCCATGCCGGTAAGGTCCATCACCATGGTCTGGAAATTGAGCAGGGCTTCGAGGCGGCCCTGGGCGATCTCGGATTGGTAGGGCGTATACTGGGTGTACCACGCGGGGTTTTCCAGGATGTTGCGTTGAATAACGGGAGGTGTGATACAGTCGGAATACCCCATGCCGATGTACGACCGCACGTCCAGGTTCGCTGCCGCGATCTCCCGCAGCTGCCTCAAGAGCTCGTATTCGGTCATCCCGTCGCCGAGTTCGAGCGGCTCGGTGAGTCTGATGGATTCCGGCACGGCCAGGTCGCTGAGCTCCTCCAGCGAACTCAGACCGAGGAAGTCGAGCATCGCTCTCGTTTCTTCCTCGTCGGGACCAAGGTGACGGCCCACAAAGGATTCAGCAGGCGGCAGTTTCATCCCTTACTTCACCACTTTCATCTGCGCCACTCTAATCTGGGCGTCGGGCCTTCCCACTGCCCGTTTGCGACGCTTTATATTCGAGGGTACCAAGGGCAGCTCGCAGACTTCGGCGGCCCGCAGCCTGCCGCGCAGATCCACCTGTACCTTCTCACCCGCCCGGCAGCAGTCCGGATCCATGAAAGCCAAAGCAATCCCGCACTGCAACGTCGGTGAGTAGGTGCCGCTGGACACCGTGCCGATCGGACGCCCGTCTCCATCCTGCACGCTGTATCCGGGCCGAGGTATGCCCTTCTCCAGGAGTTTTATTCCCCGCAGTAGCCGGTACCCGCCTGCTGAGCGAAGAGAGCGCAAGCGGTCTCGACCCGGGAATAGCTGTTTCTTTTCCAGTGCCAGCACCCAGTCCAGCCCTGCTTCCAACGGCGTGATATCCTCGCTGAGCTCGTGCCCATACAAACAGTATCCCATCTCCGTGCGCAGCGTGTCCCTCGCCCCCAGCCCTGCCGGCTGCGCCCCCAGCGCGTGCGCGCGCCGCCAGATCTCAAGCGAGCTTCCGCGCGAGCAGATGACCTCAAATCCGTCCTCGCCGGTGTAACCGCTACGGCTGACCAAGACATCCTCCCCTTCCAGCTCTGTTGTCCGGAAGCGAAAGAAACCAAGATCCCGAACCGTCTCGCCCAGTATCGCTGCGGTGATGTTCTCGGCGGCGGGGCCCTGGATGGCCAGCATGCCCTTGTCCATCGTGGCGTCCGTCATCTCAACGCCGTCCCAGCTGGCGGCTCTGGCTCCGAGCCACTCAGCGTCGGCCGTCAGGCGAGCGGCGTTTACGACCAGGAGAAACGCCGTACGTCCGTGTCGGTAAACGGCGAGATCGTCGATAACCCCGCCCGCATCATTGCACATGACGGTGTAGGCCATCCGCCCTGCCGAAAGGCGACTCACGTCCAGCGGCAGTAACTGCTGGAGGAAATCCGAGGTCGCTGGACCATCGATGTAGAGCTGACCCATATGCGAAACATCAAAGAGGCCTGCGCCGGATCTAACCGCCAGGTGTTCCTCGCTGATGCTGCGGTACTGGACTGGCATCTCCCACCCGGCGAACTCGACCAACCGCGCCCCCGCTGCGCGGTGCTCCGCGTAGATGGGTGTTCGTCTCAACTCCCTGGGCCCCTCCGTCATATCCTCCACCGTAACTCCCAGAAACCTTCAGTCCCGGCTTCGTTGACGGGGGCAACGCCCAATCCACTTCATAGTAATGCCCGCTTGTGACCCAATGATAGCCAAACCTCCTCAGCCGCCCTCTTCAGCGCCTCGCGGTCGGTGTTGTTCTCAACCACGAGGTCCGCTTGCGCGATCTTTTCGGCTGTGGAGAATTGCCCCTCCATGCGCTGACGGATCTCGGCTTCGGTGTAGCCCTTCTGCTCGCCCAGGCGGGCCAGCATCACCGCCTCGTCCGCTACCACGACAATCAGAAAGTCGAACCGGTCGCGCTCCCCCCACTCCAGAATGAGGGCCGCGTCAACGACGACAATGCCCTCACTTCGGGCGCCAACTCCATCTGATACCTGGCGCCAGAGCTCTCGCCGCAGGGCAGGCGCCACCACCGCGTTGAGCTGGTCGAGGCTGGATCTGTTCTGAAACGCCCGTTTCCCCAGCTTTCGACGATCGATCTTGCCATCGCTGGTTTCGATATCGCCGCCGAACGCCGATAATAGGGCTGCTTTCACTTCCGGACGCTCGATGACTTCGTGGCCGATCCGATCAGCATCGACGAGTCGAGCCCCCCGCTCACCCAGCATGGCCGCGAAGGTGGACTTACCCGCTCCCATGCCGCCGGTGACTCCGACCAAAATGCTCATGGGTGAAAGCGCACCGAGTCTCTCACTGGTCCGATCCGCGCAGTGGTCTTGATCGCAGTGGTTAATCGCAGTGGTCTCAGTTGGTCCGATTACAGGGGTGCCGCAGACCTCCGTCATCGCCCGGTTGACGAGCGCGGCAAAGCGGTCGGCGTAGGGGGCCGCTACCGCCGGCTGCCCCTACTTTCCCTGGAGATACTTGAAGAAGTCCGTATCCATGGGTTGGACCAGGACCGTGTTCTCATCGAGCGCTTGTTCGTACGCTTCCAGCGTCCTCGAGAACTCATAGAACTCCTCCGCCCCTGTGTACGCAGCCGCGTAGATCCTCAAGGCCTCTGCGTCTCCCTCTCCACGAATCCGCTGAGATTCCTCATACGCCGCCGCCTTGATCTGGGCAGCCTCCAGATCGGTGTCGGCACGAATCTCCAAGGCCCGCTCTTCCCCCTCGGATCGGTATCCCTTGGCCTCCCTCTCTCTCTCCGCCCGCATGCGTTCGAAGACGGCGGCCTCGTTCTCGGGTGGCAGGTCCGCGCGCTTGACCCGCACGTCCAGGATCTCGATGCCGAAGGTGCGGGCCGTGCTGTCGCAACGCGCCGTCACGAGTTCCATGATGGATTCCCGGTTGAGCGCCACTACCTCTGACAACTCGTGCCGCCCCAGCTCCTTGAGCAGCTCTGATTTGACGATGTCGCGGAGTCGCTTAAGCGCTCGATCGACCGTTTGCAGGGACTGCATGAACAGATACGGGTCGATGATGCGCCAGCGGGCGTAGTTGTCGAGGACCAGCATTTTCTTGTCTCTGGTGAAAACCTGCTCTGGTTCGGCATCGTATTCCAACAGCCACTTGTCGAAATAGGTGGTTTTCTGAATCGGATCCGGATACTTGAAATACAACCCAGGCTCGGTTATCACCCTTATTTTCTCGCCAAACTGAGTAACCACAACCTGTTGCACCTCGGTGACGGTGAACGACACCAGGTTGGCTCCAAAGAGAATCACAAAAAGTCCGATGAGCACTCCAGCAGCTGATCGCATAGCTTGTCCCCTACTCCTGATCTGTGCCGGTGGCCTGGGGCCGCTGCGGCTGATTCAGGTTGAGGAGATTGATCAACCCCCCTCCCCCGGTGGCATCGCTCTTGATGATGTACTTCTGCATCCCGGGCAGGATCTTCTCCATCGTCTCCACGTAGATGCGAGTTTCGGTCACGTCAGGCGCCTTCTGGTACTCTTTGTACACGGCCCGGAACCGATCCGCGTCTCCCCGGGCCCGGGTAATGCGCTCGATCTTGTAGGCATCTGCGCCTCTGAGCATTTTCTTCGCCCCACCCCGCGCCTTGGGAATCAGGTCATTCTGATACCCATGCGCCTCGTTCTCAAGACGCTCCCTGTCTTCCTTGGCACTGGCCACGTCCTTGAAAGCGGCTTCTACCTGGGCGGGAGGACGGACCCTCTGCAGCTTAACCTCGTCGATGATGAGTCCGGCGTCGTACCTGTTCAACAGCTCCTGCAGCTTGTCCTTGATTTCGGCCTGTACGGTCTCCTTCCCTTCGGTTAGAGTCTCGTCGATCCCATGGCGCCCCACGACCTGACGAAGCGCCGCCTCACTGGCATCGTGAACCAAGCCCTCGGTGCTCTCCTGGAACACCCCGAGAGTTTTCACGTTGAACAACGCCTTGACGAGGTCGTCGACTCGATACTGCACGACCATCTGCACGTCGATGATATTCTCGTCACCGGTGAGCATCAGCGATTCGTGCGGGCGCTGGGCGGAACGCCCGGGACTGGTCGTTCGGAAGCCGATCTCCTCTCGGTACACGTTGGTCACGGACCGTATGTAGACCCTCTCTATAGGCCCGGGCCAGTGGTAGCTCAATCCGGGGCCCACGATCGGGAGGGTGAGCTTGCCGAACCGGAGAACCACCGCCTCTTCATCCGCCGCCACCGTGTAGATGCCGCTCAGTATCCACAACCCTGCCAGTACGCCCAACACGCCGTAGACGGTCTTGGGGTTCAGCTTGAGGGAAGGGATCTGCGTCTTTGGAAACTCAAACTGCTGTGGCACGTCAGGTCACCTTTCGTTCGATCTCTGAATGTAGCGCATGTGGCAGCCCCTCCAGTTGCTCTATACCGCAGAGCCGGCTGTTGGCAGATGCCGCGCGCGCCGCGATAGCGACCGCCTCTGGCAGTCGCTCTCCCCTTAAAGTAGCCAATCCCATCGCCGCCAGAAAGACATCGCCACACCCCGTCGGGTCGATCGCCAGGTGCGGTGCGACAGCCGAAAACTCAAACACATCGGTCGTTCCCGCTTCGGGGTCCCGCCAGGCTGCAACTCCCCCTTTCCGGCCCCGCGTGACCACGGCGCCCACCGGGCCCAACCTCAGGATGCTCAGGGCAAACTCGCTCAGCTCATCCGCCTCAGACCCGTCGATATCGCCCAGGACGGCGGCCTCTTCGTCGTTCATCTGGACCACATCGGCCATCGAGAGCCAATCCTGCCAGTTGGCGGGACGCCGCCAGAACCGCTCACCTGAATCGGCTCTACCCAGGGTAAGGCTGTGCATGTCGATCAATACGATTCCACCTGTCTCCTGGCGCAGGGCCACCATCGTCGGCAGGGCGATTTCGAAACCAGTGACAAAATTGACCAGCAAACCATCGAGGTGGGATATGAGAGGTCGAAGCTCATCGAAGCTGAGGGGTTCCAGATTGCCGGAGAGGATCTCCGTCTTGCCGCCATCGGCCCCGTACTGGATCTGACAATGGTAGTTGGGCGACTCCTGGATCAGTAGTCCCTCGCTCCGCAGCCGCGGACAGCGTCGGATCCAATATTGGACCTCGTCCACGATGTCGGCGCCCACCCTCGACACCAACTGAACTTCCACTCGCCCGGCCGCGAGGTGGGCTAGTGCCATAGCCGTGTACAGCGCCCCGCCGAGACTCCGACGGACGCTGCCGTCAACCGCGGTAATGCTGTCGCGGTTGATGTTCCCGATGACCCCTACGCGGAGCTGGCCGGTGTCAGTGCCGGCATCGAGGTCACCCCCGGTTTTCACTTCTCCTGTCATCGACACTCAAGCGGCACACATGGCGCCGGCTCCCACCGTGTGGAATCGGACATCCCGGCTCCCACACCCTGTGGGAATCTAGGTCTGAGGGGATGGCGTGTCAACGAGATCCCAAGACGACACCGAGGGGTCCGCCTCGGGGCCCGGCGTAGATGAGGGGTGGCTGCTGTTGACACGGCTGGTATCGACGGTTATCCTCGATTGCGGGCGAGTTCGGAGCGCCGGGCCCGCCCTTCTATAGAGAGTTTCACAGAGAGCTTCAGGGAGTTTCAGGGAGTTTCAGGAAGCTTCGAAATACAGAAAGCGTTGAAAGTGCTTGGAGCCAGGCAATGTCCATAGTCCCAATAGTAATCGAACAGACCGGGCGCGGCGAACGGGCGTACGACATTTTCTCTCGGATGTTGAAGGAACGCATCATCTTTCTCGGCATGCCCATAGATGACGCCGAAGCCAACCTCATCATCGCGCAGTTACTCTTTCTAGCGTCGGAAGACCCGAAGAAGGATATTTCTCTGTACATCAACAGTCCGGGTGGATATATCACCTCTGGACTGGCTATATACGATACCATGCGGCATGTCCCCTGCGACGTCACCACCCTCTGCATCGGCCAGGCATACAGCATGAGCGCGATCTTGCTGGCGGGAGGCGCCAAGGGCAAGCGCCACGCCTTGCCTCACTCGCGCATCATGTTGCATCAGCCCTGGGGCGGTATCGGTGGCCAGACCGCGGATGTGGAGATCCACGCCAAGGAGATCATGGATTGGCGTGAGCGCCTCAACCGGATCCTCGTGGAAGACACTGGACAGTCTCTGGAGCGGATCGAACAGGTGACCGAGCGCAACTATTTTCTGTCCCCCGGCGAGGCAGAGGAATTCGGTCTTCTGGACGGGATCTTCGAGTCTGCCCGTCAGCTCGAAGAAGAGGGCGCCTCTTCCTGACCGAGGGCCGCCTTAGCCAGATTCCGTGCGATTCCTGCCGGCAGCCTTGGCGGCATAGAGGCGTTTGTCCGCACACCCGATCAACGCCTCGACCGTTTCGACTTCGTCCAGCGGGTACGTTGCCACACCCAGGCTGATGGTAACCTGCACCCTCCTCTCATCTGTCTCGAACACGTTGGCGGCCATGGCCTTTCGGACTCTCTCGGCCAGGATGGTGGCGCCGATCTTATCGGTATGGGGCGAGATGATGCCAAACTCCTCGCCGCCGTACCGGGTCAGAACGGCTTCTTTGCGTATCTGTCCACGCACGAGTTGTGCCGCCTCTCGCAGGACCAGATCACCAAACTGGTGGCCGTTGGTGTCGTTTACACTCTTGAAGTGATCCAGGTCGAAGAGGATGAAGGAGAAGGGAAAGGCCGTACCTTTTCGCTTCCCCCAACCTGATCGCCATCTGTTCGTCCAGGTATCTGCGATTGTACGAATGAGTGAGCTCGTCAATCACCGCCTGAGCGCGCAGCCGGTCTAGCCTGCGCTTGACGCGCTCGAAGATCTCGACTCGCGCTGAGATCAGCGAGGCCTCTACCGGGAGGGGGAGGCAGTCGAAGACACCATCTTCCCACGGGTATCCTTCGCCCCCGGCAAGGTCGATCGGCGATCCGAGCAGGA
>Ga0209554_1003033_pt1 | contig 11102 bp, 10 predicted proteins | sample MarorgKNORR_S2LV_5_FD_188221 | JGI IMG/M metagenome (GOLD analysis project Ga0209554, IMG submission 188221) | Marine microbial communities from the Southern Atlantic Ocean, analyzing organic carbon cycling - Bottom_A/KNORR_S2/LV (SPAdes) (version 2) | ecosystem: Environmental > Aquatic > Marine... | reverse complement strand
TCGTAATTAGTCTGGTGACGTTAGAATCCACCCGGATTTCGCAGCTGAAAGATTCATGGAACGTTCATTTACTAGCTAAAATTCCACTGCCGTTCACCGAAGGCCGCCAACGTGCACCCCAGTTGCTGACAAAACTGCTGTCAAACACGAATAGACTCGGAGGCAACTTTTCACACGAGGCCGTTTTTACCTTTGAATTCGCGGTTGGGCACTACTTTCTGAGTTAACGACCTCCTCCCTCCCAGAGAGGAGGTCATCGGAAATCCATTCCTTGAGCGTAATCAGACCGACCTGGGACGTCTCCTAACCATATGAGCAGCGACGCTGATTCTGATCGGTGTAATTGCGACACCGTTATCAGGGCGCGGTTTAGGTATCTGTCATCCTGAGCCGGGGCGAAGAACCTGTCATGAACTTGACTCACGAATCTCCCAGCCAGCGCTCCGGCACGATCGTCAATCCCATCAAAGCGACCTTAGAGCAACTCAAACGTTGGGAGGAGGGAGTCCCGCTCGTTCTGCGCCTACCCGCGTCCTGCAGCCCGTTCACGCGCATCCAGCGCACGCGTCAGAGCCGTCTCAACGTCGGGTGCGGTAACGTTGATATGCGCCATTTTCCGGCCGATCCGCGCCTCTGACTTGCCGTACAAGTGAAGCACTGCGCCGTGTACCCCGAGCGCGGCGTCCCAATCCGGCGTGCCGCCTGCATCCGCCCAGGTATCGCCGAGCAAATTCACCATTACCACAGGGCTGAGTAGCTCTGTGGAACCAAGCGGCAAGCCACAGATTGCACGAACAAGCTGCTCGAACTGCGATGTGGCGCATGCATCCTGCGTGTAGTGGCCCGAGTTGTGAGGTCGCGGTGCGATCTCGTTCACAAGAAGCTGCCCGTCCGTCGTCACGAACATTTCAACCGCGACAAGTCCAACAACGTCCAGCGCTTCCGCAATCCCGGAGGCCATCTTTACCGCTGCGTTTCGGACCTCTGTTGGAATGCGTGCCGGGACGATGCTCACATCCAGGATCCCGTTTACGTGCTGATTCTCAGACGGTGGAAAGCACACCACGTCGCCATCTGGGCCGCGCGCTGCGATGACCGAAATCTCCAACTCGAACGGCACGAACGCCTCAAGAATCAGCGCCTCACTCTGCCGCCTTAACTCTGAGTGCGCCTCCCGCATATCCACTGCTGACCGCAGCACAATCTGTCCCTTGCCGTCGTATCCGGATGTCGCCGTCTTGAGCACCGCCGGCGTTCCAATACGCTCCACCGCCTTCACCATGTCCGCCATCGTGTCGACCTCGGCGTACTCGGCAACGGGGAATCCGTTTTCCACGAGAGCGCCTTTCTCGATCAACCTGTGTTGCGCAATGCGTAGTACGTGGCTGCCCGGGCGCACATGCCCGGAAACTTCTGCCGTGGCGACGGCGTCTGCGTTCACGTTTTCAAATTCGTACGTAACCACATCGCATCGTTCGACCAGTTGCCTCATCGCATCGGCGTCGGTGTACGGCGCAACTATGCGGTCATCTGCGATCTGTCCGGTGGGGGACTCCGGGTCGGGGTCCAGCACAACCACCTTGTAGCCCATACGCCGAGCGTCGAGAGCGAACATCCGCCCGAGCTGGCCTCCGCCGACTACGCCGAGCGTACTTCCCGGTAAAAACGGTCCTGCGCCGGTCACTTTCGCTCCAGTTCAGCCGACTGGGCCTCAACGTCGCGAACCGTCTGTGCTCGATGGGCCTCTAGCCTAGACCGCAGATCGGGCCGACTGTTCGCAAGAATTTGAGCCGCCAGCAGCCCCGCATTCGTCGCGCCCGCCGTTCCGATGGCCACCGTCGCAACGGGCACGCCGCGCGGCATCTGGACGATGCTGAGAAGGGAGTCCATGCCTTTGAGCGCACGACTTTCGACCGGGACACCGATCACAGGAACGACGGTCTTGGCAGCAACCATGCCCGGCAGGTGTGCAGCGCCACCTGCTCCGGCGATTATTACTTCGATACCTCGCCCGGCAGCTTCTTCCGCAAAACGGAACATTCGGTCAGGCGTCCGATGGGCTGACACGATGGCGATCTCGTTCGGTATATCGAACTGATCGAGCATGTCCACTGCGTTCTGCATCGTCTCAAGGTCTGACGTGCTGCCCATAATTACGGCCACAAGGGGATCGGCCATTACTTAGTCTCCCGGTTCACACCCACGGGGTGTCTTCCTGATTAGCTTACTGAGGTTAGGGAACGTGCTGAACGATTCCCGTGTTGATCGCAGGAATTTCGACCGATTATTCCATGATGTTCGCAGCGCCCGCCGCCCGTGTCACGCGGTTCACTCGGATGCTGGTTTGGATACGGTTATCGAGAACATGAGCGGCAGGGGAATCACCTCCGGGGGAAGCCGCCAGAGACCGTCATCGCCCTGAATCATGCCCTGGCGGGCCTTGTATGTGACGAACGGATACTCGCGGAACCTGTCGATGGTCAGTCCGGCGCTGATCAGTGCCTCGATCACCTCAGAGATAGAGTGGAACCACTCGAACGTAGTCTCCTCACTGGTGAACGACGCCTCGGCGTAATCACTATCGTCTCCTTCGGGATCAAACCTCAAAGGGACGCCTTTTCCGAAGTACGGATACTGAGGGTATGCCGCACTGCTGTTCGTGATCGGCATCGACTGTTGCAGGGTGTCCATTACCGGGTGGAACTCGGCGATGTAGAACACGCCGCCGGGCTTTAACGCCCGGGCGATGGCCAGACCCCAAACCGCCAGATCGCCGATCCAGCAAAGCGCGCCGATGGAGGTGAAGACGCGGTCGAACTGGCCGTCGAACCGGTCACCCATCTCAAGTACGTTCGCCTGTATGAAGGTCGCCGGAATGTCCAACTCTGAGGACAGCCCCCCCGCCCGCTCGATCGAAACGCCAGATATGTCGACGCCGGTCACTACCGCGCCCATCCGTGCCCAGTTCAAACTGTCCAATCCGAAATGGCACTGCAGGTGGAGCATCGAAAGGCCGGAAACGTCTCCAACCTCCTCCATGATGAAATCGTGCAGCACATCGTCGCCACGTATGAAATCGGCCAGCCTGTAGTAATTAGACGCGGCGTGTACTGGCGTTACCTCGTCCCAGAACGCCTCGTTGTGGGCGTATGCATCGCCTGAGGTATCCGGGGACTCGGAGTCGTGAGGGCGCACCGGGGCCATCTACTCGACCTCTATCAGGACCTCGGTGTTGTGAGTCGCGGCGAGGAGCGGGTAGATCTGGTCAAACACCATTGTGATCGTCGAGGTGGCTCGCACACGGTCCCGAGATGCATCGTAATCGGCCAGAGAGTCCCAGGGCTGCTCCGTAATCAGCGTGCCGTGGTTTCCGAACGCTGTGCGTAGTATGCGCGGTTTGCTGAATCCGGCGTTCGCCATCTCGTTTGAAGCCTGTTTGACGAGAGCAAGCAACTTACCTCCGGCGCCGGGGTTGGGGACATAAGTGCGGCGTACGACGATCAAGATGCAGCCCTTTTCGTTGCTCAATGTGTCGTCAGATGTGGGCAGATCGCCACATCGCCCGGCGATTGTCGCGCCGCGGGCGGGATCACTCGCCAACTGGAGACGCCGAAAACTCCACGCACCACACCACTTCATCAAGCGGCACATCGCCGTTGATGCGCGTAAAGGCGGCGAGAAAGTCGTCCCGTTTCGGGTATCCCTCCGCACGAGCATCATAGTCGGAAACGTCCCCGATGGGTTCCTGCCAAACGCGGAGAACATTCAGCATAGCGAACGGCTCGCCGAACAGACGAGTACGTGCCTGGTGGGTGGATCCCGGAAGCATTCGTCGACGCTTCCAACGCCTGCGTGTCTGCGTCTTCCGTCCCGCCAATACGAGCTCAACGTGTTCAGGCTTAAAGAGAATCACCCCTGAAGCGTAGCGAATCCCCTCGGACTACGCGACGCGTCCAAGCCCGCGCAGCATCTTGCGGAATCGGCCGATACGGTTCCCCGAGTTGGCCTCTTCACGGGCTTTTTCGACCAGTTCTTCGGTACTGATATGCATTGGCTTCGGTAATGTGACCTCTACCTCTACCTCTACCTCTACCTCTGCCCCGGGCTTTTTCATGAGTGAGGCCAGGGCACGGACTTCGCTGAAGTCCACCTCTGGCGGAGCCGGTTCATCGGCGCCCTCCTGCTCCCGGAGGAGACGGGTCTCACGGGCCTGTAGCGCCATGAGTGCGGCCGCACTTCGCCGTTCCTCCTCAATCTTCACCTGTTCGATCTCACGTTCGCCCCTGTATTCATGTAGACGGGCAGCGGTCTCTACCTTCATTTCGATGAGCGCACGGTACTCGGCACTTTTCGTGTCATTTGCGGTGGCAACTTCGTCGGCGTGATCCCGGAGCGTCTCGGCGACCTGTTGTGCCGCGGTCGTGATCGCATCAGCCCTGTCCGACTCTAGTGTGGAGAGGTTTTCTTCACGTGAACTTACCGACACATCGTGGCGTTCTTTTGCGAGCGCGATACGTTCAGAGTCGGCGCCGAGACCTTTTCGCTCTTGCTCCATCCGCTCAAACTCTATTTCGGCGGCGCGTATTTCTCGGGCGAAGGCATGATCTGTTGCGCGCTCAACTTGGGCCTCTTTTCGCGCCTGTTCATCCGCTTCCTCATGCCCGCGTCTCTCCATATGGGTGTCACGGGCGCGCTGAGCGGCCTCGGTGGCGATCGCTCTTTGAGCGAGATACTCGGCCCACTCAGATTTAGGTGAGTCGTCCTGTTTCTGTGACATTTGTCTCCCGATGATCGGATATCGGTGAACTGTTGGTGCACGCTACCGCCTGTCTGTGTCTTTTAACTTTCACAAATCACGGCGCACATCGAAATGGGGCTAGCCCTCCGTTGTCGTGGCGTCTTTTCGTCATTCCCGTACTCGTGCCTGTAGTAGCACGGGTATGACATGAAATTTGGTCCGTGATTGACTCAAAACGCGGATTTGTGTGCTCGCTTAGTCGGTCTGAGAGACCTCCTGCTCGTAGGACCATCGTGCGACTCCTATCGTCGAAGGACGCGAAAAATCACAGTCTGGAGATACCGTGGGCTTACTCAATTCCGTCAAATCGTCGATCCTCGGGATGCGTTCAGAGGAGACCGTATCGGCCACTTCCGCGGCACGGGCCAAGGAAGCGACCAAAGAGCAGCGAGCCGAGATCCTGAATGCAGCCGAAAATCGCAAGATGGCTGCATCGCTGAAGGTCAGTCAACTTGCAGAGAGTAGACGGGACAAAGCCGAAGAGACGGTCGCCGATCGCGCAGCCGCGGGGAATGTGGACCCAGAAGTCCAGCGACAACTCATGGCTGCGGAGCGCGTGAAGACTGCCTCCAGGGACAAGGCGGAATCCATAAAGCAGTCTGAAACAAACCAGGTGAAGTCCACCGCGGCAGCGACGCGAGAGGCTGGACGAATTGCAAAGATCAGGCGAAAAGAAGCTGACGAGAGGGATGACCCCAACAAGGCAGAGCACAAATCGGAGATTGCTCGCCGGGTAGATGTGGCGATGGGGATCAAGGCATATCGCAAAGAACGGGACGCCGACGAGGAGAATCAGGCCAGACAGCAAAAAGCGGCGATAATCCAGCGTGCGATGGAGGCCAGGCAGGCACGCGACGCACGTCTGAAAGGCGATGCCGCGTAGTCGGCAGGTGATCCCGGGCTGCGTTCATCGCAGCCGCCCGCCCGGCGTCCGTCTAAAACGGGCGGGCGATTCTGGTACCCCGTACGGGATTCGAACCCGTGATCTCCAGCTTGAAAGGCTGGCGTGCTAGGCCGCTGCACCAACGGGGCGCTAGATGCGGTCGTTTGGCCAAAGGCCGCCGTCAATCATATCAAGCGAGTCGACCGATTCCGAGACCGATTGTTGGTGAATCGGCCAGTGTTTCCATGGCATGTGGCTCAGACCGGGCGACGTTCCTGTGATCGACCCTCGCTAAAGGGTCTGACCGGCGCGAACAGGTCTTCGATATTTCTCGGCCTCAAACGCCTTCTCAAAAACCGGTTTCGCCGCGCATAAATCGGCCATCGGGCATTCGCCGCACAACGGTCGTTGCGCCTTGCAGATCTGCCTTCCGTGTGTGATCAGGAGGGTGTGATACCGAAATATCTCATCGGGCGAAACCTGGATTTCCATCATGTCGTGCGCCGCATCGACATTCGTCTTCAGGCCTATCAACCCCAGCCGTCTCGCCACACGGTAGATGTGTGTATCCACCGGCATCGCCGGCATCCCGAGAGCGAAGTTGAGCACGATCCCCGTCGTCTTCTTGCCGACTCCCGGCAAAGAGATCAGCCACGCCCGGGCTTCTTCCAGCGGCATCGACGCCAGGAATTCGAGCTCGAGCCGACCGGTTCGCTCCAGGATGATGCGCAATATCTCCCGGATTCGGGGTGCCTTCTGATTCGCCAGCCCGCCGTGCTTGATCGCCTCGGCGATTTCCGCAGGGCCGGCCTCGATCACATCCATCCAGGCCGGGAATATCTTCCGCAAAGATTTGTAAGCGACTTCTGCGTTGCTGTCCGATGTGTGCTGGGTAAGGACCGTGAAGATCAGCTCTTCAAGTGCTTTAAATCTCGGCGCCCAGACGATAGGCCCATACATCGGGTCAAGCCGGGTCATAGCCTCGCCCGCGAGCGCGTCCCGGCGGGCGGTACCTCTGAGCGCGGACAGACTGTCCGCAGTTAGTCGGGAAGGTGTCATGTGAGGCCGGTATTCTAGCAACGCCCCCGATGGACGACGGGCGGGATTTCGGGCGTCGCCGAATCCGTGGCTCAGAACATGATCCAGTCACAACGATGAGCAAACACACTTCACGCAACACGATCCTCTTCAACGGCAACGTCCTCACACTTGATGGACGTGATGCGGTTGCTACCGGCGTATGGATTGAGGATGGGCACATCAAACGTGTGCTCTCGGGGCATGAGGGCGTTGTGCGTGGCTATCGCACGGTCGATCTGGATGGTGCGACGGTCCTTCCCGGGTTTATCGATCCCCACGCACATCCACTGGCGTTGGGCGCGGCGCTGCGAGCTGTTGACTGCTCGCCTGTGGCGGTCAAAAGCATCGCCCAGATAGTTGGACGGATAGCCGAAGCGGCCGCCGATTCCCCTGAATCTTTTGGCGGCTGGATCAGGGCGCGCGGGTATGACGAGTTGTTGCTTGCCGACCGGCGTCATCCCACCGCAGCGGATCTGGATAGGGCAGCGCCCGGAAGGATGGTCCGGCTCTCGCACGGTAGCGGGCACGGCGATGTGCTGAGTTCGGCCGCTCTCGATGCGGTAGGTATTCACAAGGACAGCACTCCGCCACCGGGCGCAACGATCGAACGTGACGCGGACACCGGTAAACCGACGGGCGTGTTGTTTGAGATGGGAGGTTGGCTCCGTGAACGGATGCCACGACCGTCCAGTGGCGCATTGAACGACTACGCCGAGTCCTCTTCTTCCGCAATTATCGCTGCCGGCGTGACTTCTATTACCGATGCCGGCCGAGACAATAGGGTTGATCGCATGCGCCTTTACTCGGGCATGGTTGCGGCAGGCCGATTCTTGCCGCGTCCCACCGTGATGCTGGCACCGGGGATTGCGTATCCGAGCCCGGAGGGTGTCCCCGGAGTGAGGCAGGGCGCAACCAAAATTGCGATCACGTTTTCGGGCGGGGAGATGCATCCTGACTTCGAGGTGCTCGTGGAAATGATCTCGGTCGCGCATCGGGCCGATCACCAGATAGCGGTCCACGCCGTGGAGATCGAGGCCATAGTGATGGCTACTGAGGCATTCGCCGCTGTCGGAAACCGTTCTCAGATCGCGGGACGACGGCATCGCATCGAGCATGCTTCGGACTGCCCGCCGGAGATCGCAAAGATGATTGCGTCAGCAGGGCTGTCGGTAGTGACACAGCCGGGCTTTATTTTCGAGCGGGGCGATCGTTATCTGAGTGCCTTGAGTTCAAGCGAAGGCGGCGCCGATCCCGCGCATTTATATGCTATCAGAAGCTTACTCAACGCCGGGACGACCGTCGTCGGGTCGTCAGATGCGCCGTTCGGGCCAATGTCTCCGCTAAGGGGTATCCAGGCGGCCGTCACCAGAATATCTTCGAGCGGGCAGTCGATCGGATTCGAGCAGGCAGTTTCGATTGGGGAAGCCTTGCGCCTTTACGGCCCGGATGCCGCGTGGGTCGACTTGCAAGAGAACGAGGCAGGTTCAATAGAGTCCGGCAAACGGGCCGATTTCGCGGTGCTGGAACGCGACCCGCGTGAAGTGGAATCGACTGAAATCAGCTCAATATCCATTCTGGCGACGTTGATTGGTGGCGAGCTTGTTTTCGGCTCGCTACCGGGTCTTTAAGATCGTCGACCCCCGGTTAGATCGGCGAGGGTTTCTAGCGCAACGCGTTCTTCCGTATTCGGGAGCCCGCTTAGCGAATCCTGTGCCTCATCAATCCAGCTCAGAGCGATTTTGCGACTCTCTTCGATAAAGCCGGATTCCCGAACGGCCTTGATAGCGGTTTCGAGAGTATCCGTATCGATCTCGGTCGGACGGTCGTCGCGTGCGCCACGAGCCGATTTGAACCAGTCAATCACCGGGTTCGATTCCGGCTCCGCCTCAATCAGCATGATCGCCGGTAACGTCAGGACGCCCTCTTTCAGGTCGTTTCCTGCTGGTTTCCCTAGTTCTTCCGAAGTGGAGTCGTAGTCGAGCACGTCGTCCAGCACCTGGTACGCCATGCCCAGCTTGTAACCGTAGTTACGTAGCAGCAGAATCTCCGACTCGTGTGCGCTGCCCAGGACGGCGCCACTTTCTGAAGCCGTCGTGAACAGTGATGCGGTCTTGTCATAGATGCGCTGGTAGTAGGACTCTCGCGTCACATGCGAATCCTGGCCGTCGAGAAGTTCGTTTAGCTCACCACGAGCCAGTTCCATGATCGTCTCCGAGAAACGACGGACCAGCCTGACGCTGTTCGTATCGCAAACGAATCGGGCGGCAGCGGCAAATACGTAATCGCCGAGCAACACGGCCACGTTTCGGCCCCAGAGATTGCTCGCCGTCTCTCGTCCGCGTCGCGTATCTGCGGCATCGATCGTATCGTCATGGATGAGAGTTGCGATGTGAAGCAGTTCGACTGCCGTACCCATCATCACGTCCAGTTCTGACGGATTCCGCCAAAGGCGGGAAGCGAGCAGGGTGATGGCGGGACGCAATCTCTTTCCGGGAGCGCTGAGCACATGCCCAAGCCGGTCCGCCATGGCGCCTTCATGGGAACCCTGTTCCGCTGCGAGAGACGCAATGTTCACGATCACGGACTGAAGTTCCGGCCGTACGGGGTCGTAGATCGCGTCGTACGGGCTATCGGAGGTCATCTGCTTCACGTTTGATTCCGTCGTCGTGCACTGGCCGCCGCGAGCCGTTCCGATTCTTCTTCCACTATAGATTCGTCCAGTTTCTTAAATATTGGTGTTGGGTCTGGTAGAGCTGTGCCTGGGTCTGGCGTCTGTCGTTGCCATCCTGAAGACAGCACATCGCCGTCATGGCCAAGCAGTTCGTGAAGTGTCTGTGTTGAGAACGGGAGGTAAGGGTAAGCGACAGTCCGCAGCGTCTCGACGATGTTTAGTGCGGTCCACAATGTTGTTGCGGCCGCTTCGCGATCTTCTTTGATCTGTTTCCACGGGGCACGACCATCGATATAGCGGTTGCCATGCTGGGCGAGCACCATCACCGCGCGCAAGCCCTCCCTGAAGTTTCGTGCCGCCAGGTGTCTGGCGACATCCGTCAATGCCGTGTCACAGGCTTCAAGCGCTGCGTTCTCCTCAGGGCCTGGATCGCCCGGTTCGGGAACAGCGTTGTCGAAGTTCCGCGTGGTTAGCGTGAGCACACGATGGATCAGATTCCCGAAGGTCGCCACAAGCTCATTGTTGTTGGCCAGCAGGAATCCGTTCCATGTGAAGTCAGAGTCGGACGTCTCGGGCATTATGGATGTCAGATAGTAACGAAGCGGGTCGGGGTCGTAGCGTTCCAGGAAATCCGGAAGCCATACGGCCCATCCGCTGCTGGTCGAAAGTGGCCGGCCCTCAAGTGTCAGGAACTCGTTAGCCGCGACATCTTCCGGCAGATTGAGGCCGCCGTGGCCCATCAACATCGCCGGCCAGATGATGGTGTGGAACGGGATATTGTCCTTGCCTTGGAAGTAGATCGGCCGCGCGTCTTCTTCCTCCCACCACGCCTTCCAGGCGTCAGGGTTGCCGGAGTTTTTGGCCCATTCAATCGAGGCCGATAGGTAGCCGATAACGGCTTCGAACCATACGTAAATTCGTTTATCTTCAAATCCATTGACCGGGATTTTTATGCCCCAGTCGATGTCGCGCGTGATCGCCCGATCCTTGAGACCCTGTTTGAGAATGCCCATGCTGAAATTGCGGACGTTGGGTCGCCAGTCGTCCTTACCGGATATCCACTCGGTGAGCCTGTCCTGGAACGCGCTGAGCCGAAGAAAAAAGTGGATCGTGTCACGAAATTCCGGTGTCGAGCCGTCTTCTTTGCACCGGATGTTTCCTAACTCCGCCGGGTCAATTGTGTTCCCGCAGTTGTCGCACTGGTCGCCCCCTGCGCCGTCAAAGCCGCAGTGCGGACAGACACCCTCTACGAAACGGTCGGAAAGGAATCGTTGCTCTTCCAGGCAAAAGGGCATGCTCTGCACGCCCTCGACCAGATAACCGTTCTCCAGCAGTCTCGTGAACATCGCCTGTGACACGGCGTGGTGGTTATCCGTGTCCGTGTGTGTGTACAGGTCGAACGAGAAGCCCATCTGTCTGTTCGTCTCGGCGAATGCGTTGTGGTACCGATGCACCAGCTCCAGAGTTGATACACCTTGCTGACGGGCGGCGAGCATCGTCGGAGTGCCATGCATGTCGCTTCCGGACACCATCAAGACGTCGTTTCCTATAAGCCGGTTAAAACGCGCAAAAATATCCGCCGGCAACGAGTTGCCAGCGATATGTCCGAGATGAGGTAGTCCGTTGACGTAGGGCCACGCCACGGCCACGAGGACCCGTTCGGCCACGAT
>Ga0209554_1003030_pt1 | contig 11108 bp, 10 predicted proteins | sample MarorgKNORR_S2LV_5_FD_188221 | JGI IMG/M metagenome (GOLD analysis project Ga0209554, IMG submission 188221) | Marine microbial communities from the Southern Atlantic Ocean, analyzing organic carbon cycling - Bottom_A/KNORR_S2/LV (SPAdes) (version 2) | ecosystem: Environmental > Aquatic > Marine... | reverse complement strand
TAGCGATGATCTCGATGCCGCCAATCTTGGTCCGTAGAGCCATTCTTTCTCCTTCACCTGGTTAATGCCCGTAAACCCCGGAGCGTGATCCCAAGACGCATTCAAGGTCAGGGCGTTATTTCAACGCCCCCGCGTGTCAGCAAAATCCGCCGTTCACCAAGCTGCAATGACACGTCGCCCAGCCGCTCCAGTTCGGCGACCACCTGTTCCATGCGTTCGTCCATCGGGCCGCTTTCGTTCCCCGGTCGTCGGGCAGCGTCCCCGCGCGGAGGAACGTTGCCCCACAGGGTGCGAATCGGGCTCGACTTGATATAGGTCGATAGCCTGTCCATGAAGGCCGTGAACGCCGATTCCGAGACGGGGTGCGGCGCGTGATCGGCGGATGGCTCTGCGAATCTGAACTCGATCACCATACCGTCGGAGGACGTGTCGATCACCTGAAACACAAGCTGGGGCGCCGGAGAAGAGGCAAACGCCGCAGCTCCCGCCGGCGAACTCTGCGCCGCTTCCCGGACTGCAGCCTGGGTAGTGCGCAACAGTGAGTGGAACGCCGAGACGGATTGCGTCGCCGAGGGCAGCCGAAGAATCAGGGCATCTTTTCCTCCGGGGTTTTCGGAAGTCATCTCAATACCCGTTCGTCGCCGACACGACGCGTGATCTGCTGACGATCAAGATGCTCAAGCAGGGCGAGCGTGTACTTCCGGCTGGTGCCAAACATCTCACGCACGTCGGTGATAGTGATATGTCCACTCTCGGCAGCCTGTTTTCTAACGCCGTCCAGCATCTGGTCGTAGGCCGACTTCAGAAAAACAACATCTTCAGTGGCGCGCACCACCTCACCCTGCTCGGCGAGCGCTGCGATCAGCTCCGGGTCTATCGGCCGATCGGTCGGAGGCGAGTAAGGATTCTCGGCAAGCTGCTTCAAATATCCATCAGCGATCTGCTTCTGGGCATCGTCCAACTTCGGTTCATGACCTGGGATTCGGACCGCCGATCCATCGTCGCCAATCGATGAATCTGTGACTAATTGATCGATCACGAGATTGAACACCGCCGCCCGCATTTCAAGTCGGCTCCGCAACTCTTCCCGGGGCATGCCCTGTCGCAACGGGAACGACGCGTGATATCCGCTGACTGCGCTCGTGGCTGTCGCAGCAATTTGTGCCCAGCCGCTGGAAGAGTAGAACACCTGATTCTGGCCATCACCAAGCGGTACGGCGAGACCGTCTTCCACAAGTTCTTTTAGCTGCTCGCCGATAGCTTCATCGGCCAGGTTCGCAGTAGTGGCGAGCGCCTTTGCTGTTGCGGGCTCAACCGATGCCAGGGCGCTGTGCAGGACGTCGGCTTCCGACCCCTGACGCAGCGTTCCAAGCCGATCAAGTGTCGGTTGATGCTTCCGGCGATGCCTCTTCGCCTGAGCTTCAACGACGACGCCCCCTCCGAGCGTGTAGTTGGAGTCACGAATAACAAATGGATCATCCTTCACCACAGGCATCGGGTCTTGCAGCTTGATCTGCGCCCAGCTTGTATCGCCCGGCGACATCTCATCGACCGCCAGAAGCCGTATCCGGGCCGGTGTTTCCGCCGCGCCTGCGTGGAAAGTTACGGTGGCGTTGTGTTTGATCGACCGGGGCGCATCGGGGATCAACCGAAGTGACACATCGATTGCGTCTCCTGCGGACAGCCAGCTCGGTGTCGTCAACACGTCGCCGCGGGACACCTCGTCGTGAGACACGCCGCCCAGGTTGACGGCAACGCGGGTGCCGGGGAAGGCGACTTCTTCGGCGGTCTGGTGCGTCTGGAGGCCGCGGATCCTGGCTTTCACGCCCTTTGGCAGGAGCTCTACTTCCTGTCCGACACGCAGCGTCCCATCGACCAGCGTCCCGGTCACCACCGTCCCAAACCCTGAGATGGTGAACGAACGATCTACCGGCAGGCGAGGCCGACCCAGATCACGTTTGTCCGGCATCTCGTCCAGTGACGCGTCTATTGTCTTGAGCAGCTCATCCAGCCCGTCGCCTGTAACGGCGGAGACAGGCAGTACGGGCGAACCTTCAAGGGTCGTGCCGGCCAGCGTTTCTTCGATATCCAGCGTCACCAGTTCGATCCAGTCCGGTTCTACAAGATCGCTCTTGGTGAGCACGACGATGCCGCGCTCGATTCCCAGCAGATCGAGTATCGCCAGGTGCTCACGGGTCTGGGGCATGACGCCCTCGTCGGCTGCGACGATCAAAAGCGCCAGATCGACGCCGCCCGCGCCCATCAACATTGTTTTGATGAATCGCTCGTGGCCCGGCACATCGATAACGCTGACCTCACGACCGCCCGGCAGCGTCACCCAGGCGAACCCGAGTTCGATTGTCATCCCACGCGCCTTTTCCTCAAGCAACCGGTCGGGATCGATCCCGGTCAGGGCTTCGATCAGAGTCGACTTGCCGTGGTCGACGTGGCCGGCGGTACCGATCACGAACATAGGCCGGAAGGTATCCCCAGAGCTTCGAGTGGAAATCAGAGGTGGACGGGTCGGCGTGTGACATCCCACGCGGGCGCCCGAAATCAAGCGATTCCGAAGATAACACAGGAGTCGGAGAAATCTGGACCACAGCTTCCCCGGAGCGGACGTACAATCCGCAGGCTCCAATCCGTCATAAGAACCAACAGGAAGGCACTCCCGCTTGGCATTCACTCACATATTCGCCGGAGATCCCCTCGATCGAGCAGACGCAGAGCGTCGGGACGACCAGTGGATAGCTGAACGCCTCGCAAATTCAAACTCCCGGATTCTTCCGTTCTGGCGGCTCAATCCGCTGGCGACCACGGGCGACGAGCCGAAGCTCGCATGGCAGGACAACAGCATCATGGCGCACGCGGCTGAGAACGCTGTGCCGGTTCTTCTCGGGATAAAGGACGACGTCGCGCACTTCGCCATCGACGTCACCGGCGGAGCAAAGGTCGCTGCGGACGTGGACGGCGGGGGCGAAGAGAACCCGGCTGAATTGCTGGGACTGCCTGACGATACGACGTTCCAGGACGCCCGCGGCGTGGCGACGGAGATATCTGGAGAAGAGTCTGGAACACTGGCCCACGCCCGGGCCGTTATCGGCTGGCACCAGCGTCACGGGTTTTGTCCTAACTGCGGCGAACCCACCCACTCCACAAAGGGTGGCAAGGAGCGGATCTGCGACGCATGTGGCGCGCACCACTTCCCGCGCACAGACCCGGTGGCGATCATGGCGGTCACGGACGGCGAGCGATGCCTGCTCGGACAGACCCGTGCGCGCAGAACGAGTCGCTTTTACTCCGCTCTGGCCGGGTTTATCGACCAGGGCGAATCGATCGAAGAGGCGGTACGGCGGGAGGTATTCGAAGAGGGCGGTATCCGTGTTGGAGACGTGCGATACCACTCGTCACAACCATGGCCCTTCCCGTCATCCCTCATGATCGGTTGTATCGCGCAGGCAATTACCACCGATATCAAGATCGACCCGGGTGAGATGTCCGACGTTCGGTGGGTATCCCGCGATGAGGTGCTCGCCGCGCTCGAAATTGCATCGGCGCCCGGCTACTCACTGACGGCCGACCCCGGAGACAACGGCGTCCGAGTGCCGGGACCGATAGCGATAGCGCACCACATAATCAAAGCCTGGGCCAACGGCGAGTAGGCATTTGTTGCTAGCCTCCTCCCGGCGAGGGAGGAGGTTGGAGTTGGGTCGCGTCAACGTTGTGCCAGGACGACCTTGGGAACCTTTCACATGTGCTGCCTCTCCCCTTGCGGGCGAGGGACAGGGTGAGGGATTCGAGACCCCTCAGTTCGAAAGTTCGCCATTCCGTGCGCTGGGGTTCTCGAACCATGGGAGTGGGCGGAAGTCAACCCGCCCCGACGGCCTCCTGATCGCCATAATCGCTACAGCAGCGTCGAATCCCTGACTCCCGAGCGCCATCGGGGCGTCTTCATCAGTTGCATTCATTAGACGGTTGTCGATCCGATCCGATACAGCAGCGTTGGCTTCGGATGTCCGCTTGCGGGCTCGCTCCAAGAACACCTCGGTACTGGGGGATCCGAAGTCCGAGGTCCGTTAATTCCCCGGCAAATCCACGTCGGCTGATGCCGTCACGAACCGCTCGAACACCTCGTTGCCGAGCAGGTGGCCGCTTTCGCTCAGTCGAATCCCGGAGTCATCACTGACAAGCAGGCCGATGTCGGACATCTCATCAATCAGTGGGCCAAACACATCCCGAAGGCCGGTGCCAAACCGCGCCTGGAACTCGTCAGTCCGGACGCCCCGCGACAGCCGCATCCCCATCATCATCGTATCGGCAAGCTCCATAGCGGGAGTGATGGGTTCAACTGACTCAAGCACACCGACCTGTAACAAAACGTCCACCGGATCACCCTCTGGCAGAACGCCGCCAAGCAAATCAACATATCGACGCGGCGACCGCAATGCGGCAAATCGCCGATCTGGCAGATATGAGTGCGCGCCCGGACCCACACCCAGATAGGGCGCGTTCAGCCAGTAGGCCAGGTTGTGCCGGCTCTCCCGCTCCGGGAGCGACCAGTTGGAAATCTCGTAGTGATCGAAGCCGGCATCGCCAAGCGCCGATTCTGCGTACAGGTACATATCTGCGGCGAGGTCCGGGTCCGGGTCTGACACCTCGCCACTCTTCACCATTGCGTCAAGGGGCGTGCCCGGCTCCAGCGTGAGCGCGTATAGCGACAGATGCTCCGGTCGCAGATCGATCACACGGTCTACCGAGTCTCGCCACTGTTCAATTGTCTGGTCTGACAGCCCGAACATCAGGTCCAGGTTGATGTTGTCAAAACCGGCTTCCCGGGCAGACCGGTACGCGCTGATGGCCGTTTCTGCGTCGTGGCGCCTGCTTAGCGACTTCAGCAGTCCATCGTCAAGGCTCTGAACGCCGATGCTTAGCCGGTTGATCCCGGCGCTGATATACCGGGTCAGGTCACGCCTTGAGTAGTCGCCCGGGTTCGACTCCAGCGTAATCTCGGCGTCGTCATCCACATCAAACGCCTCAAAGATGGCAGCGCAGATCGCCTCTATGCCCTCTATTGGGACGTAGGACGGGGTGCCGCCGCCAAAGAAGATCGTCGAGATCCTGGGCCGAGAGAGCCCGCGACCCCAGAAACGTATTTCCGCCTCAAGCGCGGTCAGGTAGCCGGGGATTAACGCCTCGATTCCGGCGTAGGTATTGAAATCGCAGTAATGGCACTTTGTCTCACAAAATGGGATATGGACGTAAAGTGAAAGACCACCCGAGTCGGCCTCAGCGACTTGCGATTCCGCCGTCCCGGACGGACTTATGCGGATCCCGGAGTCCATAGCCCAGATCCGCCGTTTTGCGGCTCACTTTGTGAATGATCGTGACCCGCATGTGGATCCTCACCCGCGGCGGCGGCCTCCTGTGCCCGTTGCGCCTCGGCCATCGCCTGTTCGCTTGCATCGCGTGTCCATCGAACCAGCTCGTCGAGTTCCGGCGGCATCACGTTGAACTGCTCGGCGCCCTCCGGCATTTTGATGCCACGGGCCGATGAAATGATCACGATGGCGGCCTCTGCGTCACCGATCTTCTCATCCAGCGCCTTCGACATGCCATCGAAACGCGCCTCGGCCGCCGCTGTGTACTTCTCCTGGATAACGTCGGCCACCGCCTGGCTTGAAAGCCCAACCTGCATACAACGGGACCAGTCCACTATCTGAGCGAAAAGATCGTCATCGTCGAACGCCTCAAGCGTCGCACCCGATTCCATCCGGTTCTTGATCATCGACCACGCCGGCTGGTTCACCTGCGACACCAGATTCAGACCAAGATCGCCGGATACGGAGACGGCCTCGTGGAAGATTCGATTGACCATCCCGGCACGCGCCTCCAACTGCGAGATATTGGTCTCGATAGCGTCCCAGTAGTTTTTCAATCGGCTGGTGAAGCCCTCCGGCGCCCCCGGCAATGGCGAAACCATTGTGACGAGATATACCTTGCGTTTGCCGATCACAGACGATGCGCTCGGCCTCTCGATCCGTCCGAGTTCTTCAGGCGCCATTTAGTTCCATCTCCCGTGTTGGCCTGTTGCTCCACATCGCTGGAAACTTTTGCGGCCGCTTGATTTCGTTAGACAGAGAATAGGAAGTTGACCGTATCGCCATCTTGCATCAAGTACTCACGTCCCTCAGACCGGAGTAATCCTCGCGTGCGCGCTTCTGACTGGCTGCCGCATTCGAGGAGGTCATCGTAAGCGACCACCTCACCGCGGATGAAGCCTCGCTCGATGTCCGAGTGAATTCGTCCGGCAGCAACGGCTGCAGGAGTGTCGCGCTCTACTGTCCATGCACGGACCTCATCCTCGCCGACCGTCAGGAAAGAAATAAGGCCAAGGACGTCGTACGACAGGTTGATGATGCGTGAAAGGCCGGACTCCCCGGCTTCCATCGATTCCCGGAAGTCCGCTTCTTCATCTGCGTCCATCCCGGCGAGTTCTGCTTCAAGCGAAGCGCAGACGGCGACCGCGCCCGACTTCTGGCCGCCCACCGCTTTCGAGGCTTCGGACGTTATCTGGTCCGAATTCGGTATGTCGCTCTCGCCGATATTTACGGCCACAAGGAAGGGCAGGGCGGACAGGAGGAAGGTGTCGCGCACCGCGCCACGCTCCTGATCCGTGAACTTTCTGGCCCTCAGGGGCGTGCCTTCTTCAAGCTCCGCCTGGAGCTGACGCAGCGATTCGATGTCGTTGTTTATGCGTGCCCGATCTGCCCGGCTCGCACCCTTTATGTCTTTCGTGAGCCGTTCGATCCGTCGGTCCAGCAGGGCGATATCGGCGAACAGCAGATCGAAGGCGATATCGTCCACGTCCCGTCGCCAGTGGATCCCGCCTTTCACGTGCGGTACGGAGGCGTCTTCAAATCCGCGCACCACAACCAGCACGGCGTCCACCGTCTGTAACTGCGTGAGCGCTTCCCCGGCGAACATCCCGCCTTTCGGGCCGTCGTATTCGGACGGTCCCGGGAAGTCCACGTAGGTCACCTCCGCTGGCACGGTGCGCTCTGGCTTGTATAGCTCGGTCAGGGCGTCGAGCCGGCTGTCCGGAACATGCGCCACGCCGATATTGGCGCCCCGCCCGGCGGCGAAGCCCGTCGCGGCCCGCCCGCGGGTGAGCGCGTTAAAAAGCGTTGTTTTGCCGCTTGCCGGCAGTCCGATGATCCCGATGCGCATTAAGCGTGCACTACCTCTTCACGAGGCCCAGTGGGCCCGGTTATTTTTATTTGCAAGTCAATTATGAACGGTCGCGGTCGTCTGACAAACGTTTGCCCCGATTTGTGAGTCCAAATTCGTACGGAAGTTGCCCGATACCGCTATTGAGGTCGATCCTCGTCCGTGTATCGGAATGTGCCGTCCACGGTCTTTCCCGTCTCGTCGGGAGGTTCTTCCTGATCCGGGTTAGCTGCTTTACGCAACCGTTCGAACACCACATCGCGTGGCGCCAGAACGAAGAACAACAGCAACAGGCCACCTGCCACGATCAGGTCGTCCACCCAGCCGACCACCGGTATGATGTCCGGCAACAGGTCAAGCGGCGATAGGACGTAGATGATCGCAAGGATCGGCAGTAGCTTGATCATCACGCCAACGCGACGGTCCAGAAACAGCCCCCACGCCAGCCGGATGGCCGGCAGGATGAGCGGAAGGTACCTGATTAGCAGGAGTGCGCGCATGGGGGAAAAGGTGGTCGAAGGTTGGACCTGATAGTAACGAAATCGTCTCCATCCAGTTTATCTGACCCTTGTTCCAGCCGATATACGAATTATTGATACCGATATGTTCCGTGACCGGCTCGGCGCTCTCCCAGAGTCTTAACCCATTCGAAACCCGGAATCTCTTGTCTCCTGTTAGGGATCCTGCCCATTGATCCGGTTACTCCACGGCGACAATGAATTCGGCATCGACGAATCGGTGCGTGAGATTCGCGCGTCGCTAGGAGAGGATGCGGCCGAGTCAAACACGATCGAGTTCGAAGGACGTAACTTCAAACCGGGCGAGGTAGAGGCGGCGGCCCGTACCGTCCCATTCCTGGCTGACCGTCGTCTCGTGCTGGTGCGCGGACTGCTGAGGCGGCTTGATACGACCAACGCCACTCGCGGCAGGGGAGGCGCAGCGGCCGCACAGATGTCCACATCTGGATGGGACAAGTTCGGTGAAATGCTGGCCGGGCTGCCGGACACCACGGAACTGGTGTTTGTTGACACATTCCCGACCGGACCAAATGGAAAACTGAAGGACAACGGCGGCGCGATCCGCGCCCTCAAGTCGTCCGATGCCCTGAACATTTCCCTCTTTTCCACTCCGCGTGGCCGCGCGGTAGGGGACTGGATCAGGGCGCGCGTAATGTCGGAGGGAGTTCAGGCCTCGCCTTCTGCCATCGCCCGGCTTAACGATCTAGTCGGCCCGAACCTTCGTCTGCTTGACCAGGAGATCCGAAAACTTTCCTTATATGTCGGCGATCGGGTTATCCAACCCGATGACGTGGAAATTATGGTCGCACCCGCCCGGGAGGCCAACATCTTCGCCGCCGTGGACGCGATCCTTGAGCGCCGCCCCGGTATCGCGATGAGGGCGCTTTATCAATTACTGGATGACGGCGCGAGCGTGGGGTACATCCTCTCCATGTTGACCCGTCAGACGCGCATGTTGATCCTCGCTCGCCACCTTCGTGAACGCGGTGTTGATGAGGGGGAGATCGGCAATCGAATTGGTCTGAGGGCCGCCTTTGCGTTGCGCAAAACGCTGGAACAGGCTGTTCGTTTTAGCCACGAATACCTGGCTGAAGCACATCGCAGCCTGAGCGAGGCCGACCTCAGCTACAAATCGGGCGAGGTCCGAGACAGGGTGGCGCTGGAGACGGTCGTCGCCCGTCTTTCCGGGTTGCGCTAGCCGGGTTTTATGGAGGGAGTGTTTGTGGGATTCATTCCGCTGGCGATCCATCCCGAAGCCGACCAGGGACGGAAACGCCCGGTCTGGAGCTCCACAATCAAGCCGGGTACGTCGTAGACCTCTCGCTCAAACTCGGTCGCGACATGACCGATCCCCTCGACCGTGTGCGTATCGCTGTTGGACAATTTTGGCGTGCCGACGGCATCCAGCAGTAGCCGCGCGAACTCGTTCTGGACCTCGGTTGCTCGCCCGTTGATCACCTCTGCGCCGTCGACCACCCTGATAAATTCGCCCTTGATCGCACGTTTGAGCGCTTCGTCGTAGCCTTTTGTTCCGGGGTCGACGCCCCATGGAAGTGAGCGGCGGTACGGGTGCGCCATCAACATTGCGCCATTTACACGATCGACCTGTTCGCGTAAAAAGGCCGGCCGATGCATCCCGAAGATGTACTCGTCCAACCCGAATACCAATGCGTGCCCGCCGTCGGTGTTGATCTCGACACCGGCCAGCACAAGTATCCCGGCCTCGTCCGATATCCGTTTCACCTCGTCTGCGGGCCAGAAGGTATCGTGATCCGTAAGGCAGATTCCATCGAGTCCCATTTCCCGTGCTTTGCGAGCCAGATGTAGCGCCGATGCGGTGCTATCGTCGGAACGCTCGACAGTGTGGCAGTGAAGGTCTATTAGCAAATCAAACCCGTAGGGGACATGCGTTCGTAAAACCCTTCCAGGGGACGACTTCCAATGGTTGATCTCGAGTAAACGTTATCGACAGGATATGTTCAGCGTCATTCCTGTGAGAGGCAAGCGCCTTTTGAGGACATTACGTGTTGAACTCCCCGCCACGGCGAGACAACATACGCCCAAAACGTGCTCCGGGGAATCACGCTCTGGGTACATAATCTCGTTACGGATTTGCGGACATCACGAAAGGTGACAACGTCCAGAGAATGAACAGACGTCAGATTAAACGTGCGAATCGGAACCCGCTCAGAGGGGCTAAATGGCTAACGGCCTTCGCCGCGCTTGGCATGATCGCGCTCGTCGCATGTGGTGATGGTGAAATCGACGAAGTGACTCCGGCTTCCCCGGAAGTCGAGTCCGAGACCGCCACGACCGAACCGGAACCAACAGCGACATCAGAACCCGTCACTCCCACCCCCGAACCGACGGTCACGCCAGAACCGCCCAATACAAACGAGAACGTGCGGAACTACGCCAGGGCGCATTCATATTTGAATCGTGGCGATTACATACAGGCGGAACGGCAGTTCTCGGTTGTGATCGAGATCGAACCTCAATTCGCTCGGGGCTGGGAAGGCCGCGCGAGCGCTCTCATGGCCCAGGGAAAATCGGACGAGGCGATTCCGGATTTCGACATGGCGATTCGACTCAAACCTGACCTTGCCAGCGCATACGCCGGGCGGGCCGTCGCCAACATGGTTGTGGGAGACATCCTCGGCGCAAATCAGGACGCAGTTCAGGCGCGCATTCTTGACCCTTCGGACCCGAATTCGGTGATCGTTCTCGGGAGAATTCTGAGTGGCGCCGGACGTGCTGCGGACGCTCTGGAGATGTTCAATGAAGGCGTCGAACTCGCGCCGGATGAAGGCCCGGCTTACTGGTGGCGAGGCCGATTCCTGTTCCAGATAGGCAGCTACGATCTCGCCCTTGCCGACCTCAATCTCGCCATCGAATACTCGCCCGTCAGCGCGCAACCATATCTTGATCGAGCGGCTCTCTACATGGACGTGTTTGAGGAGTTCGAACTGGCACGGGCCGATATTGAAGAGGCGCATTCGCTTGGAGAAGAACCACGCGACCGCGACATCCTGGACGAATCCGACGCTCTTCTGGAGAGATTGGAGCAGCTGATAGCGGCTGCAAGTGACGGGTAGCTGGTGATAGCAGATCGACGGCTCGCGCGGCCCGTGTTGGCCTTGATCGCAGGGCTGTCGGTACTGCTAATAGTGGCGTGCGGTTCGGGCGACGGAGATCGGTCCGTGGTTGGCCGGGTAACAGACGTCGTGTCTTCGTCGGTCACGGCGCTGGCTGAACTTGAACTGGTAGACGCCGACGGCGTCATATGGCAGTTCAAGGCGCGTGGGTTTGTTGGACAAACTCCTTCGCACCTTCAAGAGCACGCGGCGATGGGGCAGTCGATAC
>Ga0209554_1003028_pt1 | contig 11108 bp, 7 predicted proteins | sample MarorgKNORR_S2LV_5_FD_188221 | JGI IMG/M metagenome (GOLD analysis project Ga0209554, IMG submission 188221) | Marine microbial communities from the Southern Atlantic Ocean, analyzing organic carbon cycling - Bottom_A/KNORR_S2/LV (SPAdes) (version 2) | ecosystem: Environmental > Aquatic > Marine... | reverse complement strand
GTAGGTCTTGAGGTATTTCCGGGCCAGTTTGTCGATCGGCTCCTCGCCGTCGAAGATTGGCGTACCCCGCCGCTCGATGATGACCAGCGACTGGATCAGGACGTACTGAGACCCCGTGGTGAAGAACACATAGCCGGTGCGGTAATTGTTCCAGGCCAAGACACCGCCAATCACCAGGATCAGGGGCAAGGCCAGGGCAACCAGCCGATACCCGGCGCCCCGCCAGTCCTCGCGGGTCACCCATATCCATGCCCCATAGGCCGGCAGGACGAGCGCCAGGGCGTAGACCCCAATGCCCCTGACCAGACAGGCGTAGCCCAGAATGACGCCGAGCCCAAGGAGGACCCGCAACTGCGGCGGCGTTCGCCGGAGAAAGCCGATGATCGGCACGGTGAATCCAATCACCCACAGGGCATTGAAGAGGCTGTCCGTCAATATGTGCTGGTCATAGGTGAAGGTGACGGACAGAGCGTGCCCGGCGGCGGCGAGCAGCGCCAGGCCGGGATGGCGAAGCAGGATCAAGCCGAGCCGGTAGACCATGACCGTGGCAACAAGCGAGACGGCGATTTGCACGAGAATGACGAAATAGAGAGAGCCGCCGCTGTCACCCGCGATCAACGTCGCGGCGGCGATCAACGAGGGATAGCCGAAGCTCCGGAACACGGTCGGCGGAGCCGCCTGGACATCCATGCCGCCGTCATGCAGCCAGTCGCTGTTTGTCAGGATGATGTTCGCGTAGCCAATATAGTCGCTGCTATCGGGCTGGAGCAGAGGGCCGTAAGCGAACAGGCCGAGCACCTTGGCGGCGGCCAAAACGATCAGCAGGGCTAGGGGCAGGTGGTGTCGCCAGGTCACAATTGTTCTTCAAACCGTTCCGACCTTTCCCCAGACCATGAAACAGTACTGGCGGAATCATCTGTTATGCCAATGTTTGCATGTTGCCCGCGCAATGGCAAACCAAGGCACGAGTTGGCAGACCCGGTGCGAATGACCGGGTAACCGGAGTACCGGACGGGGTTGGCGCCACCCGGATCGATGACACCACACTACTCGATGATGACAACAACCCATTGTACCGAACGTCGCTGAACACGACTTGATTGAGCATTATAGGATTGATTTAAATTTTCCGGCGGATAATAGTTCACCACTGAAAACATTAGAAACTTGGGAGGATAAGTCGTGAAGAAATTACTGTTATCGGCCGTCGCGGGAGCCGCGCTGATGGCTTTTTCCGGCGCGAGTTACGCCGGCGTAGCGGAGGCCAAGAAATGGATTGACGAGGAATTCCAGCCTTCATCGCTTTCGAACAGCGAGCAGATGAAGGAAATGGAATGGTTTGTTAACGCCGCCAAGCCCTTCGTGGGCATGGAAATCAACGTGTTATCGGAAGGCATTCCGACCCACACCTATGAATCGACGGTGCTCACCAAGGCCTTCCTGGAAATCACCGGCATCAAGGTGAACCACCAGATTCTCGGCGAGGGCGAAGTCGTCCAGGCGGTGCAGACCCAGATGCAGACAGGGCGGAACCTGTACGACGCCTATATCAATGATTCCGACCTGATCGGCACCCATTCCCGCCTGCAGCTCGCGGTCAACCTGACCGACTGGATGGCCGGCGAGGGCAAGGACGTCACCAACCCCGGGCTCGACCTCGACGACTTCGTCGGGATCAGCTTCACAACCGGGCCTGACGGCAAGCTCTACCAGCTTCCCGACCAGCAGTTCGCCAATCTCTATTGGTTTCGCTACGACTGGTTCCAGCGTCCTGAATTGAAAGCGCAATTCAAAGCCAAATATGGCTATGAACTGGGCGTTCCGGTGAACTGGTCGGCCTATGAGGACATCGCCGAATTCTTCAGCGAAGACGTCAAGGAAATCGACGGGGTGCGCATCTATGGTCACATGGATTACGGCAAACGCGCGCCGGATCTCGGCTGGCGCATGACCGATGCCTGGCTGTCCATGGCCGGCGCCGGCAGCAAGGGCCTGCCCAACGGCGTGCCTGTCGACGAATGGGGCATCCGCATGGAAGCCGGCTCCTGCAACCCGGCGGGCGCCTCGGTGTCCCGCGGCGGCGCGGCAAACGGCCCGGCGGCGGTCTACGCGATCCGGAAATGGGACGAATGGCTGCGAAAATACGCCCCTCCCGGCGCCGCCAGCTATGACTTCTACCAGTCCCTGCCGGCCTTATCATCGGGCAATGTGGCCCAGCAGATCTTCTGGTACACGGCCTTCACGTCATCCATGGTGGCGCCCAAGAGCGACGGCAACAACACGGTCGACGACGCCGGCAAGCCGCTGTGGCGCATGGCTCCTTCGCCGCACGGACCCTATTGGGAGGAAGGCCAGAAGCTGGGCTATCAGGACGCCGGTTCCTGGACGATCTTCAAGTCGACGCCCACTGATCGTGCCAAGGCGGCTTGGCTTTTCGCCCAGTTCGTGACCTCCAAGACGGTTGATGTGAGGAAAAGCCATGTCGGCTTGACGTTCATCCGCGAGAGCACGATTCAGCATCAATCCTTCACCGACCGCGCGCCCAATCTGGGCGGTCTGATCGAGTTCTACCGTTCGCCCGACCGGGTTCTGTGGTCGCCGACCGGGATCAACGTTCCCGATTATCCCAAGCTGGCGCAGATCTGGTGGCAGCAGATCGGCGACGTGAACTCGGGTGCGTTCACGGCGCAGCAGGCGATGGACCGCCTGGCCGCCGAGATGGACCAGGTCATGGCCCGCATGCAGGCGGTGGATGAGAAAGCCAACGTCTATGGCGGCTGCGGTCCGCGCTTGAATCCGGAGATCGACCCGGCGGTGTGGCTCAACAAGCCGGGCTCACCGAAGGCCAAGCTGGCCAACGAGAAGCCCCAGGGCGAGACCATCGCTTATGAAGAGTTGATCAAGCGCTGGAAGATGTAGGCCCTATTTCAGTCAGCTAGATTGAGATATTAATTATCCGGGGGGCGTCGACGGCGCTCCCCGGACCCTTATCGAGTTTCGCTTGGTCTCCGAGGCATCCCCATGATCGGTAAAATTTTCAACCAGAAAGGCTGGTTTTTCGTCCTGCCCGTGGTTGCTCTGGTGGCCTTCAACGCGCTGATTCCGTTGATGACGGTGGTCAATTATTCCGTTCAGGAAACCTTCGGCAACAACCTGTTCTTCTGGGAAGGCCTCGGCTGGTTCGAGAAGGTTCTCCATTCCGAGCGCTTTCAAGCCTCGCTGCTGCGCCAGATCATCTTCACCACCATCATTCTGGTCATCGAGATTCCCCTGGGCGTCGCCATCGCCCTGGCCATGCCGCGCAAGGGGCCGTGGGTGTCGGTCTGCCTGGTGCTGATGGCGCTTCCCCTGCTGATCCCGTGGAACGTGGTCGGCGCCATGTGGAATATCTTCTCGCTGCCCGACATCGGCCTGCTGGGCAAGACACTCAACAGCCTGGGTTTCGATTACGACTATACCCAGCAACCCTTGTCGGCGTGGTTCACGGTCATCCTGATGGATGTCTGGCACTGGACCTCCCTGGTGGTCTTGCTGGCCTACGCCGGCCTCTGCTCCATACCGGAGCAGTTCTATCAGGCGGCGAAGATCGACGGCGCTAGTCCCTGGGCGGTTTTCCGCTATATCGAGCTGCCGAAGATGCGGCGGGTGCTGTTGATCGCATTTCTGCTGCGCTTCATGGACAGCTTCATGATCTATACGGAGGTCTTCACCTTGACCGGCGGCGGCCCCGGCAATACAACGACCTTCCTGTCCATCGATCTGGTCAAGATCGCCCTCGGTCAATTCGACCTGGGCCCGGCCGCCGCCATGTCGCTGGTCTATTTCCTCATCATCCTGCTGACCTGCTGGCTGTTCTATACGCTGACCATGAAGGACGAGGTCGAGTGATGAGACGGTATAAATGGCTGGTCCCGAGCCTCTACATCCTGTTCCTCATGCTGCCGATCTATTGGCTGCTGAACATGTCGTTCAAGACCACCAACGAGATCCTCGGCACGTTCTCTCTGTGGCCGCGGGATTTCACGACTGACAACTATGTGACGATATTTACCGATCCGACCTGGTACACCGGCTATTTCAATTCGATGACCTACGTGGCCATCAACACGGTGCTGTCGGTCTCGGTGGCGTTGCCGGCGGCCTATGCCTTCTCGCGCTACCGTTTCATGGGCGACAAACATTTATTTTTCTGGCTGCTGACCAACCGCATGGCGCCGCCAGCGGTCTTTGCGCTGCCCTTCTTCCAGCTCTATTCGTCGGTCGGCCTGTTCGACACCCCGATCGCCGTCGCCCTGGCTCATGCTCTGTTCAACGTGCCGCTGGCGGTGTGGATCCTGGAAGGCTTCATGTCCGGCGTGCCCAAGGAGCTCGACGAGACCGCCTATATCGACGGCTATAGCTTTCCGCGCTTTTTCATCAAGATATTCATACCCGTGATTATCGCCGGCATCGGTGTCACGGCGTTCTTTGTGTTCATGTTCTCCTGGGTCGAGCTGCTGCTCGCCAAGACCCTGACCTCGGTCGCGGCCAAGCCCATCGCGGCGGTGATGACCCGCACCGCCAGCACCTCGGGCTATGAACTCGGCCTGCTCGCCGCCGCCGGTTCTCTGACCATCATCCCCGGCGCCTTCGTGATCTATTTCGTGCGCAACTACATCGCCAAGGGCTTCGCCATGGGGAGGGTCTGATTTGGATCTTTCCTGGATGGCCTGGACCTGGCCGACGGCCGCCTTCTTCGCCTTCATTTTCGGCGCCATATCAATCATGATTGTCTGGGAGCGAGTATCGCCGGGCGGCGCGCCGCGCCACGGCATTCTCGGGCTCGACACGACCCGGGGCGACCGCCTGTTTATCACATTGCTCGGCTCCGCTTTCATCCACCTGGGCTGGCTCGGCCTGTTCAGCACCCCCCTATGGGGCGGCCTGATCCTCTCGATCGCCTTCGGCTTGGCGGTGTTCCGCTGGGTCTGAAGAGGGGGAGGGGTCATACGGCCTCGCCGGCGGCGTAGATCAGGGCGCGTTCCGGCGGGAAGCTGAGCCATCCCTGGCGGCCCGGCACCAGCCCGTCCTCGGGAATCTTGATCTTGATGAGCCGTGCGCCGATGCGCGCGGTGACCAGGGTGAAACTCCCGAGATTCGCCATATCGTCGATGCTGACCTGGACCGCGCCGGGGGTCATGGCGGCGTCGAATTGGAGGAATTCGGGGCGAATTCCGAGCTCCAATTTCTTGTGAGATTTCCGCGCCCGCGCCGCCATCTCCGGGGACAGGGGGATGGGAATATTTTCCACGATAGCGTTGTCGCCGTCGATCCGGCAGGGCAGGAAATTCATCCCCGGTGATCCGATGAAGAAGCCGACGAATTTGTGGCTGGGCTGCTCGAACAACTGCTGGGGCGTGCCGGTCTGGAGCACCTCTCCCTCATTCATGACGACCACCTGATCGGCAAAGGTCAGGGCTTCGTTCTGGTCGTGGGTGACATATATCAGGGTCAGTTTGAACTGCTCGTGGATCTGTTTGAGCTTGCGCCGCAAGTGCCATTTCAGCTGCGGGTCGATGACCGTGAGCGGCTCGTCGAACAGGATCGCCGAGACATCGCTGCGCACCAGCCCTCTGCCTAAGGATATCTTCTGCTTGGCGTCGGCGGTGAGCCCGCGGGCGCGCTTGGGCAGATCGCCCTCGAGCTCGAGCATCTCGGCGACCTCATGGACACGGCGCCGGATCTCGGGCTCGTCGATGAGGCGATTGCGCAGGGGAAAGGCCAGGTTGTCGAACACCGTCATGGTGTCGTAGATCACCGGGAACTGAAACACCTGGGCGATATTGCGCTGTTCGGTGGGCAGCCCGGTGACATCCTCGCGATCGAAGATCACCTTCCCGCGGCTCGGGTGGATCAGGCCGGAAATGATGTTGAGCAGGGTTGTCTTGCCGCAGCCCGACGGCCCGAGCAGGGCGTAGGCGCCGCCGTCCTGCCAGACATGATCGAAGCGGCGCACCGCGTAATCGTCGGCCTCTTGCGGCCAGTCAAGATAGGAATGGGCAAGGCCCTGGAATTCGATTCGCGCCATCAGCTTGACAGAACCTGGTCTTGATCGGGCGTCATGCCGGGCGCGGCGGCGAGGCCGCCGTCGTCGTGGAAGGCGAATATGCTTTTCGGGTTGAGATAAACATGGCTCTTTTCGCCGAGTGCGAAGCCATGTACGCCGGCCTCCTGGATGACCATCGACAGATCGTTGTGACGGGCGTGGATGAAGGTCTCCGAACCGCTGACTTCGGCGAGTTCGATGGTCACCGCGATCTCCACATCGACCGTGGTCCGGCGTCTGACGGAAAGATTGTTTGCGCGCGCGCCGAACCGATAGGACCCCGCCGCCAACCCCGCCAGATGACCGCCGACGGGAAGCCTTATGTCGCTCGCCAGGATCACTTCGCCGTCCCGCACCACGCCGTCCAGCAGGTTCATGGGCGGATCGCTGAAAATCTCGGCGACGCGGATCGAGCGTGGCGCGTGATAGACGTCGATGGCGGCTCCCGACTGGAGAATGCGGCCCTCGTCCATGACCATGGTGGTGCCGCCCATGAGCAGCGCCTCATGGGGCTCGGTGGTGGCGTAGACGACAATCGCGCCGCGCTCCCGGAAGATCTCGCGAAGCTCTTCGCGCAGGGTCTCGCGCAGCTTGTAATCGAGGTTCGCCAAGGGCTCATCCAGCAGCAACAGGCCGGAGTCCTTGACCAAGGCCCGGGCTATGGCGGTGCGCTGCTGCTGGCCGCCGGAGAGCTCGTCGGGGCGGCGGTCGAGCAGCCCCTCGAGATGCATGATCTTCGCCGTCTCGCGGACCTGGTGCTGGATATCGTCCCGCGACAGCCCCTTCAACTTGAGCGGCGCCGCGATGTTCTCATAAACCGTCATCGACGGATAATTGACGAATTGCTGATAGACCATGGCGATCCCGCGGTCGCGCACCGATTTACCTGTGACATCCACATCATCGACCAGAAGCCGACCGCGGCTCGGCTTGTCGAGGCCGGCCATGACGCGCATCAGGGATGTCTTGCCGGCCAGGGTTGGTCCGAGCAGGACATTGAGGCCGCCGGGCTTCAACTCGAGGTCGATATCGGCGAGATGGGTGACGCCGTCAACGACTTGGCCGACATCCTGCAAAACAAGCGTCATTGCGCCCTCGCTCGGATCTCGGTCGCGCCGGCCAGCCAGGCGTCGATGGCCGCCTCGGTGTCCGCCGCGCAGTGCAGCCCGAGCTTGCCGCGGCGCCACAGGATGTCCTCGCCGGTCCGCGCCCATTCGTTCCGCGTCAGATAATCCACCTCGCGCTCAAAAAGGCCGGCGCCGAAATCATGGCCGAGATCATCGAGCGCCTTGGCGTCGCCCAGTAGATCACCGGTGCGGCTGCCGTAGGCGCGGGCGAGGCGGCGGGCGAGCGCGTCGGGAAGCCAGGGGCGTTGCCGCCGAAAGCCGTCGAGAAAGCGCTCGAAATCGGCGTCCGGCAGGTCTCCTCCGGGCAGCGGCACATGGGCCGTCCAGTCGAGGCCGAGACCCGGGAAGTAAGGACAAAGCAGGCGCATGGCGTGTTCCGCCAGCAGACGATAGGTGGTGATCTTGCCGCCCAGCACAGTCACCAGGGGCGGATCGTTCCCAGATGCCCCGTCGTCGAGGTCGAGCTTGTAATCGCGGGTCACCGAGGAAGGGTCACCGGCCTCGTCGTCATAGAGCGGCCGCACCCCGGCATAGGACCAGACCACATCGGAGGGAGCGATGGCTTGAGCGAAGGAACGGTTGAAGGCGTCGCAGAGATAGGCGATCTCCGTCGGCTCGATAGCCGCCTGGGCGGGATCTCCATCGAAGGCTATGTCGGTGGTGCCGATCAGGGTGAAACGGTCCTGGAAGGGCAGGGCGAAGACCACCCGGCGGTCATGGTTTTGCAGGATATAGGCGTGGTCGCCCTGGTAGCGGCGATTGACGACGATATGGCTGCCCTTGACCAGCCTGAGTGACTTTTGCCGTCGGCGGACGCCGCCCATATGCGCGAGAACCCCATCGACCCAGGGGCCGGCGGCATTGACCAGGGTGCGCGCCCGCCACTGGGTCTCGCCGCCCTGATCGTTGCTCAGGGTCACCGCCCAGGCATCGCCGTCGCGGCGCGCCGAGAGACATCGGCTGCGGGTGAGGATCGTCGCGCCCGCCTCGGCGGCGCCGAGGGCGTTGAGCACCACCAGGCGGCTGTCGTCAACCCAGCAATCGGCGTAGACGAAGCCCTTCACCAGGTGATCCCGAAGCGGGGCGCCTTCGGGAGCCGATCTCAGGTCGATGGAGCGGCAGCCCGGAAGCCTGTTCCGCGCCCCCAGATGGTCGTACAGAAAGAGCCCGGCGCGGATCATCCAGGCCGGTCGCAGGCGCGCGTCATGGGGCAGGACGAAGCGTAGCGGTTCGATCAGATGGGGGGCGATATCCATCAGGGTCTCGCGTTCCGACAAGGCCTTGCGAACCAGGCCGAAGGCGTAATGCTCGAGATAGCGCAGGCCGCCGTGAATCATCTTGCTGCTCGCCGAGGAGGTTCCCGACGCCAGATCGGCCTGCTCGCAGAGAACCACCGACAAACCCCGGCCGGCGGCATCACGAGCGACGCCGGCGCCGTTGACGCCGCCGCCGATGACTAAAAGATCGACGGTATCGTCGAGGGGCAAGGCTAAGTCTCCCTGGACGCGCCCGGATCAGTCGGATCGGCGCCGCCGGATGCGGTGATTGGAGTACTCGAAACGGTTGGCATAAGGCTCATGTTAATATGGCGTGAACAGTGATTTCGCAAGGAGAATAGGGAGATAGGAACAGAATCCTTCGCTCTTGGGCGTAATCGGTTAACTGAATTTTAGGAGTGATGCGGGAGACTCGGAGTCAACGTTGCGCCGGGGGCTCGGATTGGTGAAATCAGCAGACCCTCGGGGCGGGGTAGTCGGCCTTTGGCCAGTCTTGGGAATGAGCATTCGATGTCTCGGAGATCGGACGGCATAAGCAGCAAGTATATCATCATTGGCGTCACAATGATGCTGGCGGTGGCCAGCGGGTTGACCCTGGCGACCTGGATGTTCGTCAATGTCGAGATCGATTCCGTCGTCGAGACGCGCCAATCACTCGACGAAACCTTCACGACGAAGGTCGCCATCATCGGCCAGATGCGCGACATCATCGAATTCCGCATGATCGAATTGGGCCTTGATGCAATCACCTCGGACCGGGATGAAGAACTTCCATCGAATGCCCGTTCCGTGCTGGACCAGATGAGGGCCGCACTCGAATTATACCGAAAACTCGGTGTCTCCGACAGGGAAGTCCTGGCCCTGGCCGAAATCGCCGGCGTTATCGACGATTACTCCAGGGCCTATGGCGAAGCCGAAGGAGCGTCGTCGGCGTTCGATGGCGTCGATATCATCTCCGTCGATACCGAACCGGCGCTTGACGCCCTGATGCGGCTCGATCACGCGAGATTTGCCCAGTACAGCCTGAACACCGATGCGGTCAGGAAGCTGATGGGTTTCATCAAGGCCGCGATGGCGGTCCTGGCGTCCATCGTCATCGTATTGGTGGCTATTTGTTATCGCTTTGCGAAATCGCGGGAACAACGGCGAGCCGCCATCGCGGCGCTGCGCGACAACGAGAAACACATCGGCGGCATACTGAGCAACGTCAGCGACGGTATCATCACCATCGATGAGTTCGGTCTCATCGAGAGTTTCAATCCCGCCGCGGAGAATTTGTTCGGTTACCCCGCCGCTGAAGTGATCGGTAAGAATGTCAGCGTGATCATGTCCGGCCGGGATCGGGAGGAACACGACAACTACCTGCATAACTATCAACGGACCGGCAAGGGCAAGATCCTCGGCGTCAACGCGCGCGAAGTGAACGGTAAGCGCAAGGACGGCAAAATCATCGAGGTCGAGCTGGTGATCAACGAAATGAGGATTGGCGGGCGGCGCAAGTTCATCGGCGTGATCCGCGATAATTCCCTGCGCAGCCAGGCCGAGGCGGAAATGCGCGAAAGCCAGGAGAGATTGTCCCAGGCCCAGCGGATCGCCCGTATCGGCCACTGGTTATGGGATGAGGTCGAGGACAGATTGACCTATCACTCGGTTGAGCTGGGACGGATCTTCGGCGTCGCCCACGGGGCCTTCCCGGCATCCTCGGCCGCCTGGTTGGAATACGTTTACGCGGATGATCGCGACCCCTATAGCGAAGCGATTCGCGATGAGGCGGAATGCAAATCAGGCTACGACATCGAATATCGCATCCTTCGAAAAGACGGCCAGACGCGCTGGCTGAGAGTGGTTACCGAGGTCCAGTACGATATTTCCGGCCACATCATCTCCACAGTCGGCACCGCCCAGGATATCACCCAACAAAAAGAGGCTGAGGAGGCGCTGCGCGCCCAGACTGCGGCGGTGGCGCTGTTGCAGAATGTCGCCGTCGCCGCCAATGACGCGACCGGTGTGGGCGAAGCCCTGAAGACCTGCCTGGACGAGGTCTGCCGCTACCTCGGCTGGCCCATCGGCCATGCCTATATCGTTGAAACGGGCGACCAACCCGAGCTTGTCGCCACGGGGATCTGGCATTGGAACGAGACGAATGGCTCCGAGGCGTTCCGGATGGCGACCAAGCGCACTCGGTTCGGCCTCGGCATCGGGTTGCCGGGCCAAGTCTGGGAGAGCGGGCGGCCCGAATTGATCACCGATATCCACGAGGACGACAGTTTCCTCCGCAACAAGTATTTCGGTGACATCGGCGTCAAGACGGGTCTCGCCTTTCCCCTGCTGGTCGGCAACGAAGTTGCTGCGGTACTCGAATTCTTCACCCAGAAGGCCGCGACGCTGGACGCCCAGGCCATGGAGATGATGGCCCATATCGGCGCCCAGCTCGGCCGCGTCGTCGAGCGTAAGATGGCGGAAGGGGCCCTGCGCGCCGCCAAGGAGGAGGCCGAAGTTGCCAATCGAACCAAATCGGAATTCCTCGCCAACATGAGCCATGAATTGCGCACGCCGTTGAATGCGGTTATCGGCTTCTCACAGATGATCAGCAGCCAGATCTTCGGTCCCATCACGGTT
>Ga0209554_1003027_pt1 | contig 11109 bp, 11 predicted proteins | sample MarorgKNORR_S2LV_5_FD_188221 | JGI IMG/M metagenome (GOLD analysis project Ga0209554, IMG submission 188221) | Marine microbial communities from the Southern Atlantic Ocean, analyzing organic carbon cycling - Bottom_A/KNORR_S2/LV (SPAdes) (version 2) | ecosystem: Environmental > Aquatic > Marine... | reverse complement strand
TTCACAACCAGTAATGAACGAAGATCTTGCAATGAATGTCTCGCTAAACTTGATATAGTGTGACCTTGTTCTATCAATGCAACAATGAGCTTTGCTTTGGCCAGATCAACTTCACTGTATAGTCTTTGCCCTCCTTCGGAACGCTCTGGCGTAAAGACCTGATATCTCTTTTCCCACGTCCTGATTGTGTGGGGCATGACACCACAAGCAGTTGAAATTACGTTTATACCAAATTCTTTTTTCATACTATCCTAAAAGTTTCATACTGGTTACTGTTTAGATATTGTAAAGTGCAATTCTACTGGTTAGTAGTACCCAATGTATATCACGATTTGGTATGATTTACAAGAATGTGGGAATTTTACTTGGAGGGTGTCTGACTGAATATCAGTGCTGATAGCTTGACACTCTAAATCCAAGCAAGTACTCTCGGACATGAATTTTGATTTTCCTATAATCAACGCGGAATGTGGGCTGTGGCCCATATCAAAGTTTTGAACAAGCACCCGCCGGATTGGAAAAACATTGTTCCGATGGACCAAAGGCCATACTTGCACTAACATTCAATAGGGACCATTCAGGTGTGGCTGATTAATACCTAATTCATAATTAATGTAGAACCACCAAAATAGGGAGATTGAAATGTCACTTAAGAGGATTCAGGTTGGAGATCGGATGAGCCAGGCCGTGATTTTCAACGGCACGGTCACCACCGCCGGGCAGGTCGCCCTGGGCGCCCCCGGTGAGCCAGCCAAGGAGCAGACGGAGAATATTCTCGCCACCATCGACAAGCTGCTGGCCGAAGCCGGTACGGATAAATCCAAAGCCATGTCCGCCACCATCTGGCTTTCAAATATGGACGATTTCGCAGCCATGAACGAGGTCTGGGATGCCTGGGTGTCGCCTGGCAACACGCCAACGCGTGCCTGTGTCGAATCAAAGCTGGCGGCACCGCAATTCATTGTTGAAATTGCGATTATCGCAGCAATAGAATAGACGGATCGGAGGACGCCATGCGGGTATTGGTGTTAGGCGCCGGCGTTGTTGGAGTCACGACTGCCTTTCAGTTGTTAAAGGACGGACACGAAGTCACTGTCATCGACCGGGCTGAAGAAGTCGCCTCATTCAGCAGCCACGCCAATGCCGGCCTGGTTGCTCCCGGACATGCCTATGCCTGGTCGTCGCCGCGCGCCCCTGGAATGATGTTGCGCTCGCTCTATCGTGAGGATCAGGCGATCCGGTTTCGGCCCAGTCTGAATCCTGCACTGTGGCTATGGTCGTTGAAATTTCTGAAGCAATGTACGGCTAAAAGGGCGCTCGTCAATACTCAGCAAAAGTCCCGTATCTGTACCTATTCCCAACCGCTGATCAAGGAAATTGCCACCGAGACGGGTATTCCCTATGATGCCAATGACGGCGGCCTGTTGTATTTTTACAGACATGCCGAAACTTTCGATTTCGCGGCGACCAAATGCGGAATACTGCAAAAGGAAGGGATTAAGGTCGAAGTCCTGAACGTCGCCGAAACCATCGCCCGCGATCCTGGACTGGCCGATGCGGAGCACGAAATTGTCGGTTCCCTTTACGCGCCAAACGATGAAAGCGGCGACGCCAGACTGTTTACGATCGCCCTGGCCGAGGAATGCAAAAAACGCGGCGCGCGCTTCCTGATGGGAACCACTCTGAAGGCATTTGAAAGTGATGGAAACCGGATCACCGGCGCACTCACCGACGGGCAACGCCTGAGCACCGATCAGTATGTGCTGTCGCTTGGCGTCTTCAGTTCCGAACTGGTCAAAAATATCGGATTGAGGCTGCCTATTTATCCGGTTAAGGGATACTCGATGACAATGCCTGTTAAACCAGAACATACGCCGCCAACACTGGGTGGGGTCGATGAAGATAATCTGCTGGCCTATTGCCCCATGGGAGATCGCTTCCGCCTTACGGCAACGGCGGATTTCGCCGGTTACGAGGTCAGCCACAAACCGGCGGATTTTAACGTCATGACCCGCAAGGCCCGCGAAATTTTCCCGGCCGCGGCCGACTACTCTAAACCAGAATATTGGGCCGGATTGAGGCCGATGACGCCGAGCGGCTTGCCAATCGTCAGCGCATCGCCGATTGACAATCTGTGGCTCAACACCGGGCACGGCCATATGGGATGGACCATGAGCTGCGGCACCGCCAGGGTTCTGGCCGACCTGATGGCCGGTAGGAAACCCGAGATCGACGCTTCGGCGATGAGTTACCAAGCCTGCTAATGGAGGAAAAAACGCTATGACCAACCAACAAAACGCCACTGGCGCCACCGCCGCAAACATTAATCACATTCCGTTCGAAACCGACGCTGGCGTTGCGCATCGCGCCGCCATCGGCCTGATCGTTCTGTCCACCGACCAAACGATCGAACACGAATTTCGCTTCATATTCAAACAGCAAGGCGTCGCCTACTACGAAAGCCGTATTCCAAATTCTAACCGGATCACGCCGGAAACGCTGAAGGAAATGGAAAAACTGATCGAGGACCAGACCGATGTCATCCTGCCAGGATTACCCCTTGATGTGGTAGCCTTCGGTTGCACGTCGGCGTCGATGGTGATTGGCGAAGAAATGGTTTTCACGAAGATCAGGGAGAAACGGCCCGGTGCCGCCTGCACGACCCCGATCACTGCCGCTTTTGCCGCTTTCGACGCCCTTGGCGCAAAGCGGATCGGCGTTCTGACGCCCTATCGCCAGGACATCAACGATTTCATGCGCGATTACATTGCCGAACGCGGTTACGAGGTACCTATCTTTGGCTCCTTTAACGAGGAAAACGATAACATCGCCGCCCGCATATCCGCCGCCTCGATCCACAGCGCAATCACTAGGGTCGCGGATTCTGCCGATCTCGACGCGGTGTTCATTTCCTGCACCAGCCTGCGGCTGGTCGAACATGTTGTCGGCATCGAAAAGGAAATAGGCATTCCCGTAACTTCAAGTAACCACGCGATGGCCTGGCATTGCCTGCGTCTGGCCGGGGTCGATGATAGATTGCCCGAATTCGGGCGCTTGTACGAGGAATGAGCGGGCGGCATCAGATTGAGCATCTAGGCAGAAATGCGACTAACTACTTTGTGTATGATGAGCGGCCTCAGAGCGATCCCCCCTCCCTCAGAGCTCCTGCATCTCAATCAAGCCTGTGTAGAGCACCTCATCAGTGACCTGACTGATGCTCATGCCAGTACGCTCTGACATGTCCACAAAGGTGCGCACCACTTATATCGAGTGTTACCAAATTGTACTGAATATCAGGGCTGATAGACACCTATATGGAAATCTAAAAAAGTCTTACGTGTGTGTAGTGCTTTCAATGCATTTACTGCAGGATAGGTAAGAGGGGGACTCGTTTGGTTCATAACGTCCGCCACCAGAGGCCAAGGGTGGTAGCGTAGCCGACCGTGGAGCCATCGATGTTCCCGGATTCATTAAGTGCATAGACGGTAGGGAAGGCGCGGATGCGATAGGAGTTGAGTAGTTCCGGGGTGCCGAGCAGCACGGGCACGTCGAGGGCATTGCGCTCCAGAAAGGCTTCGACACTCTGTAACTCCGTGTAGGAAAGGGCGACAGCGAAGATGGAGACCGATTCTTCACCCCGGAGCTTCCTAACCCAGTTGAGATTGCTGATGCTGAGATCGCAGACTTTGCACCACGGTGCAAAAAAGTAGAGCAGCACCCGGCGTCCGCGCAAATCTTCCAGCGCAACAGGTGGGCCGGAAAGGGCAGGAAGCCGAAATGATGGTGCAGGTGTTTGTTTCGAAATCAAGTTACGCCCCTGCCATGCTGTCACCACCAGATAAATGGCGAGGATCAGCAGCACGTTTATTAGCCAGCGTTTCCAGTTTTTAAAATCCATCGTGCTTTTGTAGCTACTATTCTAATTTACTTCAGATGAAAAAAGAAGAAGTATTGAGATGAGTATGATTAGGTTTTTCATAGTTTATTAGTTGGTTTTAGGAGAACCCAATAAATAACATCAATCAGTTTGTTTTACAAGAAAGTGGGTAGATAGTGGAGGTGTGTCTGACTTGTGAAGAATTAGTGGGGGGTTACTTGGAGAGTGTCTGACTACGAAGGATTAGTGGTGCCTTCTGAGGGAGTATATAGGCAGAAATGCGACTAACTACTTTATGTATCAATGGGCGGGGGCAAATTAGAGTGCCGGCAGTTCCTGCATCTGAATTAATCCTGGTTAGAATCAAGGATATTTCTCTATGTAATTATCTATTTTATTCATAAAGGCATTTCTTTGCTCTCTTGTAGGGTTATAATTTTTTGAAAGATAAGGCGAAACAATTTTACGGTCAAAATAAAAACTCCCCGAAGTAAGAAACCCTTCTGTTAGTAAAAGCCAAATAATGGTGTCTGCTCCTTCTTTCATGTCACGAAGTCTATTTTTCATTAAACTGAAAAATATTGGGAGGGCTTCTTTAAGTCCATAAGTACCAACCCATCCTGGATGCATACTAAAGACTTGTACATTCTTCCATCTCTCTTGTCTTGAAAGTTCTTCAACAAGTGTAACCTGAGCCCTTTTTACATTGGAATATGCAGAAACTTTTTCATATTTTTGATTGTGAAACAACGAATCTAAATCGAGTTTTTTTAGATACATTCCACCGGAACTCACCCAGATAATTCGAGCATGTCGATTTATTTTCCCATATTTTTTCAACATATAAATCAAGTAATAATGACCAATTAATTGTGAAGCACATTGATGCTCAACACTAAAATCATTTAATACTAAACTATCTGGCATACCGCCAGCGTTTAAGACAATATAGTCAAAACAATTACCTTTATTACAAAAGTCTTTTATTCGATTCCAGTTTGCCATATCTAAGGAATGGAAATGCAAATTTAAATTGTTTTCTATGAATGATCTACCTTTTTGTTCGTTACGTCCTGTCACAAAAACTTTTGAACCTAAGCCTGAAAGCTCTTGTGCGACTTCTCCTCCAATTCCGGATGTTCCTCCCGTAACCAAAGATATTTTATCTGTTAAATCTTTTTGAGAGAGGTCTCCTTCAAACTTTGATTTATGACGTTTATAACCAGATTTATCAAATGAAAAAACAATAGTTTTATCTAAAATAAAATCCCAATATTTATCTTCATAAAAAACCCACATACTTAATGGAAAGAAAATCCCCCATAAAACAAAAACAAATATTAAATAGAAAGTTTCACTGTCAAGTGCAATGCTGAGTGCTCCTAACTTGTAAGCACTCCAATAGGCTAGGGAACCTCCAATTCCACCTAGAATAGCAAGAAAAAGTAGTGGTAATTCTTTGAGCTTATTAAAGACGTCACCATAATAAGAAATAAAAACTATCCATAATGAAAGGAATCCATAACTATAAGATTCACTCAAAATAATTTTTAACCAAATTAGGGATGAGTCATGTATGTATCCGAATGTAGTGAATAAAAGTGTGACAAAAAAAACCCGACCAATAGAAATTTCAGGTTTGTAAATAAGGAAGTTGGCTCCCACTATAAATATGGACGATGAAATAAGAAGAATTTCATTTATAGAAGCTCCAAACAAAACAATAGCCAGCCAGAAAAATTGCAAAAAAACGACTTTTAGAATTAACATAATTTATCCTGAGGCAAGGCTATTTTTTTCTGAATATAACTGTACATAAACTTCATAAATGGAATTTTTAAAAGAATCTCTTCACCAACATCCCAGTAGTCTCTATGGTATACAATTCTATTTTCCTTATTGAACTTAAGATGAGAGCTTCCATGTATCTTATATTCTCTCCCTTTAATTCTTAAAAAAAAATCCCAAGTCAAAAAAGCACTCCCGTTATTTTCAATGGTATCGAGAATAACAAATTGAGGTTTTTCCAAAGTTTCAAACATGTGTGCAAATATTTTCATTAGCTTGTCTCTGCCTTCAATTTCATTAAACGGGTCTTTAAAAAATACGTTCTCATCATAAAAGAAGTCCATTTCATCTAAGGACCCTTCTTTTAGTTTTTCATACCATATTTTAAGTTCTTTTAAGTTATTCAATTTCTCCCCTTCTTGTTCATCACAATGGTTACTTCTCCAAGATCAAAGCCCCACTTATTCATGTAAGATCTTGCGAGAAGGGTATTCTTATCTAAGAGGTACATCCAATCTTCAAAATTTACCTTATAGTTAGTATCCCCCACAGGAAGATCTAAGTCGTATTCAAAGTAAAACGCGTTACCTGCCGTTTCTCCACTAGCTACACCTACTACATCACCAGCTCGCCCTTCATATCTAGCTGCACCAACTTCCTTCAGCTCCCAAACTCTTGAACTCTTGGTTCCATCGGAATATGTAAACTTTTCATCTAAGATTGCTTTACTCCCAATCCAGGACGCTTTAATATCTACTTTGAACCTTTTGATAACTTGGCCGGATCGATCTTGTACAATTCCTAGCGCATATATTTCTCCATTGAAAAACTCTCTCAAATTTATCTTTGGTAACTCATCGCTGTAAGATTTGATGCTGTGATCTGCGCATGATGATAAAAATAATAGAAATATAATGTAAAATATTCTCATAATATTCTCCCAAGGAGTTTACTTCTCAAATTAGAATAACTATTTTTTCTCCCACTAAAATATCCAAAAAAATAGTTTTCACTGTTACTTCATCAGGTATACAGCTATCAAGGATTCTGTCTTCCTCCTTAACGTTTGGAAATGCATGGAACAGTTTCAAAATATAACTAAGTAATTATTGACCAAAGGTTACCCAGGGATAATCCAAAATATAGACTGTAGAAATCAATTCCTGGTTTTTAAACCAATCAGTCATCCTTTTTAGTTTCTGGACACTCTACATTGTCCCAGAAAGCGGAATTGATTTTGGGCATTGTAAAAAGCATTCGAACAAGTACGGTGAAGGGAAAGCTCTCAGTCTCACCTACGGCCAACACGTATTGGCCGGTGTTAGACTCGTTGTAAACACGGATGTAGTAAGTGCCCTCCTTGTAGAATCTATTGGATTTGAATTTCTCTCCAATCTCTGGTCCGATCCAGTACCACTTTTCACCATGTTTTTCATACCAGGGCCACCAGTTAAAGTTTTCACCCTCTTTACGTTCGATCAGTCCGAAGTCGGCATCAAGGACTTCGAAGGAAAACTTTTTTGAAATTGGGCAATCATCGATCTTGGGTACTGTGATACCGGCGTAAAATTCGAATCTCGAATCACTGTCGATGCGGTAGTAATGTGGTTCCCCCTTGAGTTCGGAATAGATTGCCTTGGAGATTTCGGGCTCCTCAATAATGTAGGGCGCTTTAGCGGTGTGTTTACTCTCAGGGTTTAAAACGGGTTGATGCGCATCAACAGACCATGACGCTAGCATCACAGTAAAACTCAGAAAAATTCGAATTAGAGATTTTTCATCCATAAGAATGATCATTTACTAGGGTTTATTTTAAATGAATCCAACAAAAAATACTTTTTCTGCGAAAATTCTTTATCGTTGCATTCATGGTTTGTTTCCTTTCTTCTTCCTTCAGAGTTAGTATCCGTGGGATGTAAATTTTAAAACCTGAAGGCCAATGATACTTAAGACAATTCAGTATAAGGTTTTTATGGAAATGCTCTTACAGAGGAATGATCAAAATATTTTTAAAAAGGATAGGGTTTAGACTTTTTATTTTCTATGGAAACTGTCCGAAAGGCCATTTCACTCACCACGCCCACAAAGCGAGTAATTTTGTTCTATCTTCAAAGCCATTGACATAACCAAAACCGAATATAATAATGAAATTATAATTTTAAAACGAAAACCTATCTTCTTATTTCGTAAAATTAAATTGAAAGACACTAATTTTACTGGCCTCAAAACCACCCTGGCAGTACTTTAAGTAAAATCTCCATGTCCTAATGAACTTATCGTCAAACCCTAAAACTTTAACTTTATCTATTACACTTGAGAAATTTTCTTCCCACCTCTTTAAAGTGAGTCCATAATCACGGCCAAACTCAAGATTCCCAATATACTTAAAACCTTGCTTAACTGCGGTTGATTTGAAAATCTCCGGGGAAGGAAGCATTCCTCCAGGGAAAATATACTGTTGTATAAAGTCACTGCATCTACGATATGAATTATAATCATTATTATTTATTGTAATACTCTGAATAATCAATTTCCCTCCAGGTCTTAGAATAGAATGTAGAATTTTAAAATAATTATTCCAGTATTCTTTCCCTAATGCTTCAAACATTTCGATTGAGACAATATGGCTATATTCTCCTGTTATTTCCCGGTAGTCTTGAAGCCTGACTTCAGCAATTCCTCCATATTGTGAGAGCCTTTTCTTTGCAAAATCATATTGTTCTTTTGAGATTGTCACACCTGTAACTTTAACCCCTTTCCTGGCAGCATACTCCATGAAACCGCCCCAACCACATCCAACTTCAAGTATATGATCTCCATCTTTAAGTTTTAACTTTTTCAGTATGTTTTCGTACTTATTTTCTTGGGCTAATGATAGCCCTTCATCATCACTCTTAAAAATTGCACTGGAGTACGTCATAGAACGGTCCAGCCACAATTGAAAAAAGTCATTTCCAATATCATAGTGGGCAAATACATTCTTCTGGCTCCCTTTCTTAGAATTTCTATTTAAAAAGTGCTTAATCCTGTAGAAAAGTATTTTCAAAAATGATCCTTTTATTACTCTCTCTAATTCTTTATAGTTTTCAACTCCAAGTTTAATAAGTTTATTTATATTATCACAATCCCAATAACCAGAAACATACGATTCACCTAACCCGATATCTCCTTTCGAAAAGAGGTCTTCACAAAATCTCCAGTCATTAATACGGATACTAACCTGCTCTCCTTCTTTGATACCAGAATATTTGAAATACTTTCCCTCAGGAGTAACAATTGTTATAACTCCTTTTTTAATGTTAGACATCATTTCTAAAAAAAGGATGCCCCATTTAGGTAAATCCTCACATGTATCAATTGATCTTTTATTCAGTTTTGACATAAGTTAAATCCTTAGTTAATTTTATAGGCTTAGAAAAATATTTATTCTTCTTGAAAAATAATTTTAGTGCTTGATAGTGAATTAAAGTTATTATGAGTGCCGTGTAAAAAGGATGCTGGATAAAGGTCTTTAATAAATTAATATCATTCCAGGGAGTCTCTATTCCTTTTATGCTTGTACAAAGCTGAAGTGTTTTATCAAAATAGTAATTTATTTTAACTGCATTATTTTTTGTGAAATCAAATTTATATTCTCCTTTAATATCGTAAAATGGTGAGACATGAAATTCTTTTGGAAGAGTACATATATTTTCTTCTGCGCCCTGCTTAATGACATAGTTATGAGATTCACCAAATGTGTTATTAACTTCACAAATAATGGCAACCAACTTGTCTTCATCGTAACAGTACCAAAAGCACACTGGATTAAAAACGTAGCCAACAATTCTTGGGAATGTCTGCAACACAACACTCCCTGAAAAATTATTTATGCCTGCTTTTCGGAGAGTATCATTTGCCCATACCTCTAGTGATGACCCATCTCTATAACCATGGTCTTTTTCATAAAATGAAAACAGGTTAAACTTATTTACACTAAAAAGCAGAGACTCCAGTTCTTGCAGGTTCTCAAGAGAGAATTTTATATAAAAGCCGGAGTAGGTAAATTTATTTACTTGAGGCAAAAATCTTTTATGAAAAATATTTGCTCTAAATAGTGATTTCATAAAACCCTTAAAAATCCTTCATTCATTCCATCATCTTCCAGTAATTTATTTATAACTATTTTTGAGCTTAGAATTCCATCTTCATGAAAACCATATCTCAACCATGCTCCGGAGAAATACACCCTCTGTCTTCCTTGAATATTTCTCATCTCCCTCTGTGCCAATATAGAATCTTTTGAAAAAAGCGGGTGTTGATAATTAATTTCTTTGAAAATCTTATTCTTATCAATTTTGCTGACTGGATTGAGGGTTACAATTACTGATTTTTCAAGTGGCAGAGGTTGTAACTTATTTATTAGATAACTTACTGATACTGAGTCATTTCCACATTTAGATTCTGTTGAAAGATAATTCCAGGCTGCCCATGCAATTTTTTTTCTTGGAAGGACGCTTTCATCAAAGTGCAATACTGCTTTATTTTTTTGAAATTTAAACTTTGAAAGAAGACCTTTAGTTAAAAAATCTGCGTTTTTAAATATCTCCAGAGTTTGTGGTGGATGAGAACACATCAAACAATAGTCAAAATACTCTATCCTTTTCTCTGTGATCAGCTTTAACTTTTTGTCTTCAGAAATAACTTCTAAAACGGGCTCATTTAAAAACTTATTATCTATTCGGGAAAGTGCCTTTTCGATATAAGTCTTACAGCCATTTAAAACAGTTTTCCATTGTGGCCTTCTAAAGATCTGTAGTAACCCGTGATTCAAGCAAAATATTAAAAAAGTGTATGCTGGAAACTTTAGCATTTCGTTTGTTGGAGAAGACCAGATGCATCCTCCCATGGGTAGAAGATACCAATTTTTAAAATCCTCCGAATATTCTTTCTTTATTAACATCTCGTCAATTGTTAACTCTGGCTTTCCTTCATACTCTAAAAGATATTTTTTCGATTCCTTATTAAATCGAAGCACTTCTTTTAGGAATCTATAAAACCTAATGCTAAACAAATTCTTAGATTGTGCGAATACCGTTAAAATATTTGTACCAGCCCAAGTAATGTTATCAATTCTACTCACTACACTAAAACTCATCTCGCTTAGGTGGGTTTCAATCTTCAATTCATTAAAGAAATCTATTAAGTTTGGATACGTCCTATCATTATGAACAAGAAAACCTGTATCAACGGGAACTCTTTGTCCTTCAAAGTCTATATCTATAGTATTAGTGTGCCCTCCAAAGTAACTCCCTGATTCAAAGAGGTAAACATCATATCCCAGCTTATTTAAATAATAGGCAGCTGATGTTCCAGAAATTCCTGAGCCGATAACTGCCACTTTTTTCATTTCAAACTTTATTTTAATTCTATAAGCAATTTATCGAAGTCTTCAAAACTTTTGA
>Ga0209554_1003025_pt1 | contig 11113 bp, 8 predicted proteins | sample MarorgKNORR_S2LV_5_FD_188221 | JGI IMG/M metagenome (GOLD analysis project Ga0209554, IMG submission 188221) | Marine microbial communities from the Southern Atlantic Ocean, analyzing organic carbon cycling - Bottom_A/KNORR_S2/LV (SPAdes) (version 2) | ecosystem: Environmental > Aquatic > Marine... | reverse complement strand
TTACCCCTCAGAACAAATACGACGTCTACGTCGACGTGCACGAGCGGCTCGTGAGGCAGTGGGCGTTTTACCCGGATGCGGCGGATGAGACGCCCGCTTGGGTCGATCCCTGGAAGAACTGGAAACAGTACGGGAAGATCTGGCTGGCCGACGGCCACGGCAGAACTTCCCATACCGACGTCGCTGTCTTCGACGACTTGCCCGCCGCGGTATTCGAGAGTCCGGAGGTGGTGGATATGATGTCTCTGGCGCGGTAGGGGTGTTCTTTGTAGGACTCCCCATCCCCTGAGGGCGCCGCTCAAGTGGCATCTGCCGATGCCGATACTAGGGATAGGCCGCTTTGTCCCTGTCGTCTTCAACCAGAGCCCTCAGTGCATTTAAATCCCCTCACGTCGTCACCTTCTCAAGTCCCGGCCCCCCTTCCCGGTGTGCACCCCGAGGAAGAGGAGGGAACGAGAGCCGTAGCAGAACGCTCCCCGTTGCCGTCTGCCGAGGAGTCCGAGAATGCGGCAGCTGCCCTGTCAGTCCTCGACGCGTTGCCCCTCGCAGGGCTGCCGCTTATAGGGCCCCCCGTTTCAACGCCATCATCGGTGGGGGTCACCGCAGCCGACGACGGCCAGAGTCAGGCATCGGCAACGCCTGGTGCCCCACCTTCCAGCAATCCCCCGCAGGTGCTTGCCGTCTCGCAGCATGCCCTGGCACAGATGCCGGCACAGCTGTCAGCACAACCGGCTGCAGGTGGTGCCGCACCCGTCTCCTCGGCCCCGAGTGATTCGGGGGAGAGCTCAACATCCGAACTCCCAGACGGGGCCGGGACCAAGCCGGCCGACCAGACGGGGGCAGCTGAGGAGCCCTCCAGCGAGAGGGCGGGCAACCGCGAGCTGAGCGAAGAGGAGCAGGAGGTGGTGGCGGAGTTGAAGAAGCGTGACCGCGAGGTGCGGGAGCACGAACAGGCTCACCTGGCCTCGGCCGGGCAATACGCCCGCGGTGGGGCGCAGTTCGAGTACCAGACCGGTCCTGACGGGCACCGGTACGCCGTAGGGGGTGAGGTAGGTATCGACACCTCAAAGGTCCCTGACGATCCGCAGGCCACGATCCGGAAAGCACAGGCAATTTACCGCGCGGCATTGGCACCTGCCGAGCCGTCGGGCCAGGACCGGCGCGTAGCCGCTCAGGCGCGTCAGATGCAGTCGGAGGCGCAGGCCGAGCTGGCTGAAAATCGCCGGTCGGAAGGCGCACGCCCGGCGGGAGACGAGGAGGGATCATCGTCCGTCTCCGCCAGCGACGACGATCTGCCCGAAGCGGGGGGCATCGAAGCGGGCACCCTCGACGATGCCGGTTTCGCGGGACAGATGCTGGATCTTCTAGCTTAGGCCGCCCGCTGCTGTGGAGTATCCGGTTCGTTTTCCAGGCGCGACAGCCAGTAGCTCACGTCGAAGTTCAGTCCCACTATCTTCCGAGGTGATCCAGTGTCCGTTAACGCCTGTCGTGGCGGATCGCCATGCAGTAGATGGCCACGAGACCGGCTATGGGCAAGAACAGAAACAGAGAGCTCATGAGGACCTCCGAGGTTTCGCTTTCCAGGGGAGGGATAGGAAAGCTGTTCCGGTACCAGGGAAGAAATTGCGGTCGACCACAGGGGGAGGAACTCGGTTCGACCGTCGGTGCGGTCTGACGCAACTACCGTACCAAGAAGCCTGCGAGCCGCCGCCCGCCTTACAGCCGGAAAGCTACGTAGACGAGGTCTCCGCTCCTCTCCACTTGGAAGACGACCGGTTTGCCGGTCTCGAGGGCGCTCACTCGAGCCTTGAGTCCGACCAGAGACAGGATGGGCAGGCCGTTCAATTCATACAGCAGATCTCCGGGAGCGCGCGCGGCCACCAGCACGGCCGCCCTCTTGCGAGGGCGCGGCATCAGCGCGGCGATCTGTTGGTCGATCTGCAGGCAGAGCAGGCCCAGCTTGGCGACCAGGTTGACTTCCGGATCGACAAAATCGAGAAAACGGCGGCTCTCATCCCGCCGCTCTGCGACCAGAACCTGGAAGTCGTGGATCTCCTCTCCCCTCAGAATACGGATCTCGACCGGCTTGCCGATGGTCTTCCGATACACGTTCACCGTAAACTGACGCCCATTCTCAATAACTTTCCCGTCCAGCGTCAACACCACGTCGCCAACGCTCAGACCTGCGTCCGCAGCGGGCCCACCGGCATCGACGTCGCTGAGAATCACTCCCCAGTCGCGCTTCAGACCCAGACCCTCGGCCATGACGCGGGTGATGGTCTGGGGCCGCGCGCCGATGATGCCGCGGCGAATGCGTCCGGTGTCGCGGACCTGCTCGAAAATGCTGCGGACGATGTTGCTCGGGGCTGCAAAACCAAGACCCTCACTGCCGCCCGAGCGGGAGAAGATGAAGGTGTTGATGCCGACGACGCGACCCTGGGTGTCCACCAGCGGACCACCGCTGTTTCCCGGGTTGATGGCGGCATCGGTTTGGATGTAGATCATGGGATGTTCCGGCCTCAGCTGGCGGGCCTTTGCACTTACGGCGCCCAGAGAGACGGACGTCTTCAGACCGAGGGGATTGCCAAACGCCAGCACGAGCTGGCCCGGCTCCAGGTCGTCGGAATCTCCCAGACGCAGGAAGGGCAGCCCGGTCTCCTGGACCTTGAGCACCGCCAGGTCGGTCTCCTCATCCGCCCGAATGACCTGGGCGCCCACGAGTCTGCCTCGAGGCTCGAGAATGGAACGACGCGTCGAGTCCGGTGCTGTACTGATCAACACCTGGACGCGTCGGGCACCCTTTACCACGTGAGCGTTGGTGACGATGTATCCATCGGGATCGAGGATGACACCGGAGCCGCCCGTATGGCGAGTGGCCAGGGATCCGGAGGCGGTGAGAAACGCCGCGGTCATCCGGCCCGTATGCGGTCGTGTAGATCTGGACCACCGATGGACTGACGCTGATAACGAGCTTGCGAAGGTCGTCGCTGAGATCGGTGAGGGATCCGTCCCCCTGGGCGAATGCGGCTGCGGGAAGGGAGGCTACACAGACGCAAATCAGCAGTATCGCTCCTGGTACGCAGCTTCGGTGGGTATCTTTTATCTGGCTCCCGAGCCTTCCGGCTCCTGGTCTGGCGGTTCACTCAAAACATCAGCGCCGCTTGGTTAGATTGGGCACTAAGCCGACTCCCGACGAGGCTGGTTCATCGCAGGTTATCTATCTTCAACTGCGAGGGAAGTCCTCCGGCCTATCAGACTAAAGGATAAGGCAGAATCTAAAGGATAAAGCGGCTGAATGGGCACAAAGTTGAAGCGTATCGGGTCCTTTGAGAACCTGCTGGGACCATAGGTAGAAGAGCATTTCAGACAGGTGAAAAAACCGTGAATAGACTCATCTTCACAATAGCCGTCTCCCTATTACCTGTGGGCGGCGAACCTGTGGGCGGCGGACGGTCTGCACGAGATGGCGCGGTTCGAGGGCAAGACGGTGACTCGGATCAGCATCGAGGGCAGGCGCTTCACCCGTGAATTCATCATTTATCGAGAGCTCCAGACCGCGCCAGGACGCCCGCTTGGACTCGCGGAGTTGAGGGCCGATCTTCAGCGCCTGAAAAATCTGGATATCTTCAGTTCGGTGGCGGCGACAGGGGTGGAGGACGGCGGCGGGGTGATCGTGACCCTCCGGGTCCGCGAGATGCCCTTCGCGGTACCGTATATCAGCTACGAAGTCAATGACCAGGACGGCCTCTCACTGGGGCCGGCCATTAGGTCGGTCAACATGATGGGCCGAGATATCTTCGTGGCGGGATTTGCCTTGTTCGGCGGGAGCACCAGGTACCTTCTAAGCGTGAGAGATCCGTGGGTCGCGGCAAATCATCTTTCCCTGGGCCTCGACCTCGTCCGCATCGAGCGCTACAACGAGCTGGACGGCTTCGGGCAGACGAGCTTCGAACTCAGCCCCAGACTGCGTACCTATCTGGGCCAGCGAGGCCGCGCCGGAGTCGGTATGACTTTTCTGCGGGTCAGCAGTGAGGAGTCTGGCCACACCCTGTCTCCGTCGGGAAAGGACGACATTTTTCGTCTTGTCGGCAGTGTAGGGTACGATTCGAGGGATTCCTGGTCTGATCCACACAGGGGCTGGAAGAATCAGCTGGAGGCGATCAAGTCGGGAGGGCTCCTGCCCGGCAACGGCGACTTCTGGACGGCGAATCTGGACCTGCGTAGATATCAACCGGTCGGGTCTCACACCCTCGTTCTGGCGGGTCTACTTTCGCTCCAAACGGGCACCGTGGGAAAGAGCCTGCCAGAGTACTTGGATTTCCACCTCGGCGGAACCAACACCATCCGCGGGTACGGAGTGAAGACGCTGGGAGGAGAGGCACAGGGCAAGCACCAACTGCTGACGACGCTGGAGTATCGGGTGACCCTGGTGCGGCCACGCGAGATCGTGTTCCTGGGGCAAGCGGCCGGTGTAGGGCTGTCATGGGCCGTGTTCACCGATAGCGGGATCGCCTGGGATCGGTCGGATGAATTCTCGCGAGGGCGAGTGAAGGCGGGTTTCGGCATCGGCCTGCGGCTGCTGTTACCGGCCGTGGAGATGACGCGCCTCGATCTGGCCAGGGGGGAGGACGGCACCTGGCGGATAGCGTTCGCCACGCTTTCCAAGATGGACGCCCAACGACTCTGGCTACGGTGAATGCCGCCCGCGGGTAAGCCCCCGCCTCTGTGCCCGGCAAGCCCTCTGTGAGTGGCTCCCCTCCCCGGGGGCGTGCCGACGCATCACCGCGGCGTAAGTACGCTCAGTTGGCAGAGAACTCGGACAGAATCTCGCCGCAGCTGTCGCGCAGTTTCTCGAGGGCTCGATTGCGCAACTGCCGCACGCGCTCCCGGGTGACGCCCAGGAAGCCACCGATCTCGTCCAGGGTCATCGGCTCCAGGTCCTCGAGCCCGAAGTAGCGCCGGAGAATCTCGTACTCCCGTTTTTCCAGCATACCTAGGCAGTCGGCTATGGTATCTCGCATCTGCGCCCCCATGAACTTCTCCTCGGCGCCCTCTCCGTCGGCGGCAAAGGTGGCATACATGGTCGCATCCTCATCGGGAAAAGCGGGGGCGTCAAAGGAGATGTCCTGCTGAGCCACTTCGGTGGCGTTGAACGTGCGCTGGGCGCTGATGTCGACCGTCGCGGCGATCTCGCTGTAGGTCGGACTGCGCCCCAGCTGCTGGGACAGGGCGTTGGCGACCTTGTCGATCTTCTGCAGGTCGTTGATCTGGCTCATCGGGGGCCGGGTGATCCTGCTTTGTTCGGCCAGCGCCTTGAGAATTGCTTGTCGTATCCACCATACGGCGTAGGTGATGAACTTGAACCCCCGGGTCTCGTCAAACCGCTTAACGGCCTCCATGAGCCCGACATTTCCCTCCGATATCAGTTCACCGAGGGTCATGTCGTAATCTTTGTAGTTGCGGGCGACGCTGACAACGAAGCGCAAATTGGCTTGGATGATCTGCTGACGAGCCTCTTCGTCCCCCCGACGAACTAGCTTGAACAGCCGGACTTCGTCCTCGCGGGAGAGGGGCTCAGAGTTCTTGATCTCTCGCCAGTAGAGCTCTGTGGGATTGATGTTCATAGAAACACCGTCCTTAGATCGTGGAGATTTTCGGGTGTAACTTTATGTTTTACAAGGGCATATGATGGTTTTGATCATAGACGCTGCAACTGAACCTTAACGTGAACGTTAAAGTCAGTGTTGCAATATATATAGAGTGAGTAACTGATGCAACTTTTTGTGGTTTGGAGACCTGGGACAGCAGCTATGGACAGAGTCTGTAGCGCCGGAGGGTCAATCGAGCCCGGGTCGGGAGCGGCGGGTCTTCTTGAGAGACTGGAGCTTCTTCGACTGCAGGCGTCTGGCAACGGCGGCGCGGCCGGGGCGGGAGCGTCGGCGGGGAGGAGGAGGAGGTCTCAGGGCGTCGGCGAGCAGCTGCGCGAATTTCTCAAGGCAGTCGTGACGGTTGCGCAGTTGGGAGCGGAAGCGGGATGACCGGACAATGAGGGAGCCGTCCCGCGTGAGACGGCCGCGAAGGGAGCTGCCGAGCCGGCGACGTTGATCCTCGGTCAGGGCGGCGCTCGAAGCGGGCTCGAAGCGAAGCTCGACCCGGGTGTTCACCTTGTTGACGTGCTGACCGCCAGGGCCCGAGCTGCGGTCAAAAGAGAACCGCAGCTCCGCCATGGGAATGCGCACTCGCTCACTGATCTGGACGAAATCCACCGGCCTTTTACCTGGATATGGGTCTGTCTATATTCACCGCCGCGGCGCGTCCCACGCCTATAGAGAAACTACATACAGCGTCATCAACGCGCATCAGAGGAGATCTCGATGTCCCCGAAATATACGGCAGCCATCATTGGCTGCGGCTCCATCGGACACGCTCACATGGACGGGTATAATCTAGTTGACGAGGTGGAGGTCATCGCCGTCGCCGATCCCGTGGCGGCGGCACGGGAACAGTACGTGCAGAAGTACGGGAAATTGCAGGAGTACGACACGGTGGAGCGGTTGCTGGCCGAGGCCAGGCCGGACATCGTCAGCGTGTGCACCTGGCACGGACTGCATCCGCAGCCCACCATCGCCGCGGCCGAAGCGGGTGTGCGGGCGGTGATCTGCGAGAAACCAATGGCCATTGGCATGGGCGCCGCTGACAGCATGATCGACGCCTGCGCCGCCAGCGGCACCAAGCTCGTCGTCAGCCACCAGAGGCGGTTTACACCGGGGTGGGAGCGGAGTCGAGAGCTGCTGCGCGAGGGAGTGATAGGCGAGCCCGTGCTGGTCACCAACAAGGTGGCCGAGGGCCTCACCAACTGGGGAACCCACAGCATCGATGGCTCCCGCTTTGTGCTCGGGGACCCGCAGCCGCAGTGGGTGATGGGCGCCGTCGAACGCCGAACCAACCGCTACGAACGAGACACAGCGATTGAGGACGCCTGCCTGGGACTGCTGCAATTTGAAGGCGGGGTTCAGCTCCTGGTCCAGTCCGATCTCAAGCGGGAGGGAGCCACGGCGGGATCTTTTCAGATACAGGGTACCGAAGGCATGCTGGAGGTGAGCGAGGCGCAGGTGCGTCTCCTCAACAGCCAGGGTCTCGGATGGCGGGAAGTGGCGCTGTCCGAGGATCGCGATCAGATCAGCGGTATCGGCGGAAATACCAACGCCGCCCAGGTGCGCGAGCTCATCGCCTGGATCGAAGGGGGCCCGGAGCACCGCGGGGCCGGTCACCAGGCCCGGGTTACGGTGGAGATCATGATGGCCTTGTACGAGTCCGCCCGACGACAGCAGGTCATCCACTTTCCCCTGGCCGAAAAGGGATATCCGCTGCAGCTGATGATAGACGAGGGCGGACTGCCCGTCGCCGAGGGGGAGCGCTACGACATTCGCGGGTTTCTGAACTGGGAAGGCGTCGACATCGGTCGCTACAACCAACTGCGGGAAGAGGGAATGGCTCACCATCAAATCATGCGCGCTCTGCATGAGGCGATGGACGGGAGTTAGTCTTTCGCCAGCGACTTCAGTAAATCGGCGCAGTGTGCGGCGCCAGCGCGGACAGAGTCACATACACGTGGACAGAGTCACATACAGGAGAGAGGAGGGGCAAACAATGTATCGAGTTTCCTACGACGGCACCAACAAGAAGGTCCTCTGGCAGGAGATGTGGCGAGCGGAGTTTCTGGATGCCCTTGAGCGCGATCCCGTGGTAATCGTGCCGGTCGGCTCGGTCGAGCAGCACGGACCCCACTGCCCCATGGATGTCGATATTTCGGCGCCATTTTATATGGCCGCACAGGTGGCCAGGGCAGAGGACGACTTCCCGGTGATCGTCGCGCCTCCCGTGTGGAGCGGGTTCACGCACTACAACATGGGTTTCCCTGGCACCATTCACCTGCGTCTGGAGACCTTCCAGAATCTGCTGGGTGATATCTGTCGCAGCATCCACGCCAACGGCTTCGAGCGCATCATTACCCTGAACGGGCATGGGGGCAACTGGGCGCCGTGCCGGACGGTGAGTTGGCAGCTGGCAGAGGAAGACATCTTCACTCTCAGCTTTAACTGGTGGGACACGGTGAGCGCCGAACTGCGGGAATGGAGCGACACCGACGAGGGGGTGGGGCACGGCGGTGAGTGGGAAACCTCGGTCCAGCTTCACCTGCGGGCTCACCTGGTCGATGCAACGCGCATCGACGCCGACCGCGAGCTCACTCAGCCGTTTCCGCCGGAGCTGCGGTTCGCGGAATTTGCCGAGAGAAGGCGCGACACCGCCAAGGGCACCGGGATAATGGGCGACGCCACCGCCGCCACCGCCCAGAAGGGCAAGCGTATCTTCGATCTCGCCTGTGAGCGCCTGGGAAAGCTGGCGCGGGAGTACCACCGCTTGCCGGTGCGGCACTACCGCGAATTCGGCAGCCACTGTCCGTAACTTGCACACGCCTGGTAGCCTTCAGCGAGCGCATAAGCGAAACGCCCCGCCGGGAGCTACCCGGCAGGGCGTTTCGCTTGTATTAAATTCGCGTGCTCGGCGCCGCGAGGGCGCCAGGCGGGCTCAGGACCGGAATGGGTAGTTCCGGATGATCCTGGAGCGTCAGGGTTGGATAGGCCCTGAAAGAGGTCTATTTGATCGATCGGATTTGGAGGTTCGATTACTTAGTATTAAATAGTCTCTGGTTATACTATCGGATGATCGATAGATAGCTTTAGCGGTATTTCGTATCGCTTGCTATTTCGTGCCATTGTCTCCTGTAATGTCAGTTGGGACGACAGGGTTTTCGCCGCTCTTGTCGCCTATGGGGCCAATCTGGCCGGGACAATATGTAATACCAAGTAATATCCAGAATACAGACCCACTCACCGCCATGTGAAGCGGATAGCTCACCAGCCCGTGGACCAGTACTGCGACCATGGATCCGAGGATCGCCCACAGGCGAAGCCCCCCGTAGCCGCGCCAACAGGATTTGAGGGCAGCTGCCATACCCAGCCCAACCAGAGCCACCAGGGAGAGGAGTGCGAAGACGCCATTCTCCGCCCATCGCTGCAGGTACTCGTCGTGGGCGTGCAGGGGGACGTAGCGCTGCTGGAGCCAGCTCAGTTGCTCAAACTCTGGCTGCTGCCGCAATTGGTCGCGGAATCGCGGGTACTGGACGTGATAGCTGCCGTAACCGAGGCCGACAAAAGGGTGCTCTCGGATCATGTTCGCCGCCACTTGCCACAGGAAGTATCGGTGATTGACGGTCGAGTCTTTCGCCGCGCTGGGTCCCACTACATTGGTAGAGCTTCTCATCCGCGCGGACATGGTGATGGCCACCCCCTCTGGTCCTTTCATCATCTCCGTTCTGGACAGGGCGAAAGTCACCGCGCCGAGAGACAGTCCCAGGACTATCAGACGGCGCCAGCGGAGAGCCAGATTGCCTCGCCTGACACTTATGGCATAGCCGGCCATGAGCAGACCGCACCCGGCCAGGCCTCCCCACCAAGCCCCCCGGCTACCAGCTAGAAGCAAACCCGAGTACACGGCGATCACGGCGCCGTACAAGCAGATCGTCTGCCCCTTCTTCGACGCCGCACTGGTCAGAAAACCGTGCAGCACCAACGGCACAGACACCGCCATGCAACTGCCCAGGTGATTGGGATTGTCGAAGACGGAGACGATGCGGTCCTTGAAATTCGTTCCGGAGGGCAAGGGATCCAGGCCCAGGTGCTGGATGAGGGCATACACGCCAGCGGCCGAAGCCAGGGCCAGCAGCACAGAGCCCAGGCGCGCGAGCACGGGTTTATCGGCAGCCAGCCAGCAACCGAGCCAGACGTACAGGATCTGGGCGGCAGGTACCCAGATCCGGTCCCAGGCCGGACCCGAATTCACCCATGCGGACAGCAGGATGGTGAAGGCAAAGAGTCCCGACGTCCACAGCAGAGGCAAGGGGAGCAGGCGGGGCGGCAGAGGAGAATCGGAATGCCGGGGACCGCTGGCGAGAGGTTCTGCCGCCAGGCGGCAGGCCCAGGCCGAGAAAGCAACACCGGCAAATAGAATCGCCGTTACAGCCGGGTAGAGGGCGTCTCTGGAGAACAGGCTGGGGTGTGCGGCAAACAGGGCGACAGCGGCCAGGGACAGGAGTGCACCGCCGGCTCGTCGCGGCTGGCTCAGACTGGGGGTCACGACAAGTTGACTTTCCAGCCAGGAGGGTATAGATTTTCCAACTCAGTCACTCTCAAGGATAAGTCATTACAGGAGTCAGGCGCCATCGGACGGTCCAGTCGCAAAGAATTTACCGCCAAGCTCAAGGTCGAGGATATCGACTACAAGCGCCTCGACGTGCTGGCGCGCTTTCTGAATCCCATCGGAAAGATCGACGCAGCACGGCGCACGGGAGCTTCGCGGAAGCAGCAGGCCAGGATTGTACAGGCTATCAAAAGAGCCCGTTTTCTGGGATTGCTGCCCTACACCATCAACGATTCCCGTTAGTGCAGAAGAGCCGCAATCCGCAACCGGTTGGCAACGGATTTCAGCTCCGCTACACTTAGCGTTCAGCTAGGCTTTGAGCCTGGGTGTTTTCAGTCTGGGCCCTAAGTCTTGGGGCTTTTAGCGCTCAGTGGCTGAAGTACGCACTGGAGTTGCGCTCGCATGGCACGATCCGCCATAGGTCTCATCGAGACACAGGGGCTGGTCGGGGTCATAGCAGCAGCTGATACCGCCGCTAAGGCCGCCGATGTCCAACTGCTGGGCATCGAGAGGATTGGCGGCGGGCTCGTTTCGCTACGGCTGTGTGGTGACGTGGCTTCCGTGCAGGCAGCGGTTCAAGCTGCTGCGGAGGCTGTCAGCCACGTGAGCGAATTGGTCAGCGCACACGTTATCCCCCAGCCTCACGTAGATGTCGCGAAGATGTCGGGTCGCCTCGCCCCTCTGGGCAGCGGTTCGCCGGTGCCGTCTGAAGTCGGATCAGAGCGCGAACCTCCAATTCCTTCGGCTGCCTCGGAACGAACCGACGCCGAGCCGCTACCTGATCTCCATCAATTATCACATTCAGATTTGGCGCGCCTGTCCGTGGCGCGGTTGCGTCAGTTCGCGCGGCGCA
>Ga0209554_1003024_pt1 | contig 11113 bp, 8 predicted proteins | sample MarorgKNORR_S2LV_5_FD_188221 | JGI IMG/M metagenome (GOLD analysis project Ga0209554, IMG submission 188221) | Marine microbial communities from the Southern Atlantic Ocean, analyzing organic carbon cycling - Bottom_A/KNORR_S2/LV (SPAdes) (version 2) | ecosystem: Environmental > Aquatic > Marine... | reverse complement strand
ATGCACTTCGTGCCAAGTTAAACACTTTTCAGGGACAAACTAAACGGTCATCCGCTTTTTGGAGGCCGACAGAAGGTAAGTCCCAAGTAAGGATTGTTCCGTTAACGGACTGTCCCGAAAACCCTTTCATTGAACTCTATTTCCATTATCTTGGAAACCGGAGTCACCTAAGCCCAATTTCCAACGGCAATCCTGACCCGATTGCAGAGTTCGCTGAGAACCTTCGTTCTGAAGGAACTCGCGATGCCTATCAACAGGCTCGTGCTTTTATGCCCAAACTTCGCACCTTCGCTCCAGTAGTGGTCCGTGGTGAAGAAGACATGGGTGTACGTTTTTACTCGTTTGGTAAGACTGTTTATCAAGCACTTCTTACTTATATTAACGATCCCGATTATGGTGATATTACTCATATCGAAACAGGACGGGACATCGTAGTGGATTATACTCCACAGGAGAAGAGTGATACGAACTTCGCGAAGACGACGATTTTGGTGAAGCCGAATCAGACTCCAGTTTCAGAGGATGCTTCCTTGGTTGAACGTTGGACAACCAATCAACCAAATCTTACTACTCTTTTTAAGGAGCCTTCCTATGAAGAGTTGTCTGTTGTTCTAAAACGTTATCTTGATCCTAATTCTGCTGATGAAGATACTAGTGTAACTGAAACGGTGGTCGCACCTGCTACAGTACAGGCTTCGTCTAGTGATAAGGTTAAGTCAGCAGTAGATGAGTTTGAGTCCCTATTTGCAGAATAGGGAGCTAGCTCATGGCTGTCAAAAAGAAAATAAAGACGCCAGATCGTGATGAGATGGCGCAAATTATTGCTGATAGTTTAAATTCTTTGATATCTGATGAAGATCAAGTTGCATTTTTCTTAGACGGCTATGACGAGACTCCAATTGATTTAAATGATTGGGTATCCACAGGAGCCACCATGCTTGATTTGGCGATTTCAAATCGTCCGCATGGTGGTTTGCCTGTGGGTAGGATAGTAGAAATTACAGGACTAGAACAGTCAGGTAAGAGTCTATTAGCCGCACACGTTATAGCTAATACTCAAAAGAGAGGCGGTATTGGAGTTATCATTGATACTGAAGCTTCTGTGCATGATGATTTCTATCGTGCTATCGGCCTTGATATGACCAAGTTGGTTTATGTTCATGCTGAAACAATAGAAGATGTTTTTGATATGATTACCAATATCATTGAGAAGGTCAGAAAAACAGAGAAGGATAAGATTGTTACTATTGTAGTAGATTCCGTTTCCGCTGCTTCGACTAAGAGTGAAATAGAATCTAAGTTTACTAAGGATGGTTATGCAACTGATAAGGCAATCATTCTAAGTAAGGCTATGAGAAAGATTACGAACATGTTAGCCAAACAACGTATTCTATTGATCTTCACCAATCAGTTGAGACAGAAGATGAATGCAATGCCTTTTGCAGATCAGTATACTACATCTGGTGGAATGTCACTTCGATTCCATTCCTCAGTTCGGTTGAGGTTAAAGATGGTTTCAAAGATAAAAAATTCTTCAAATGATGTTATTGGCGTATCTGTCAAAGCGATTGTAGTGAAGAATCGTTGTGGTCCCCCACTTCGTGAAGCTACGTTTGATATTTACTTTGATCGTGGTATTGACGATTATTCTGCTTGGTTAAAAGTTATGAAGGAAAAGAAACTGATTAAACAGGCTGGTGCTTGGTACAAATTTATTGATGAAAGTGGGGAGGAACATAAATTCCAATCCAAAGATTTTGCAGAGTTTTTAGAAGCAGATCCAGATCGTAAGAGTAAAATCTATGATGATATTTGTGAAAATGTAATTATGGCGTATCGTTCAACAGATAAGAAACCAATTTTCGAGGATGCTGAGGAATGACACAAGATCTTTTAGAAGTTTTTCAATCAATGGATTTTTCTAACAAGGACGAGGGCATTACTCTTAATGATCGGGTTCTCATTATTGATGGAATGAATACGTTCATTAGATCTTTTGCTGCAATTCCAACTATGGATGAAAATGGAAACCATATTGGAGGAGTGACAGGATTTTTAAAGTCAGTTGGTTATGTAATTCGTAAGTTTAAGCCTAGTCGGGTTTATGTTATATTTGATGGGAAGGGTGGTTCTAAACGCCGAAGAGATATTTATCCCGATTATAAGTCAGGTAGAAAACCTTTAACTAGACTTAACCGAACTTATGATATGACCACTGAACAAGATGAACAGGACTTGATGAGATATGAATTGGTGATCGTTGCAAAGGCTTTGATGAAATTGCCCATTACAACGATTACTCTTGATTATGTTGAAGCAGATGACATCATTAGTTATATTGCTCAACATGTGGTGGAGAATGGTGGAGAGAGTATTATCTATTCTACCGATAAAGATTTTCTTCAATTGGTTGGAGACGGTATTAAAGTCTGGAATCCGGTCAGAAAGAAAACATATATTCCAGAAACAGTACTTGAAGATTATACTATACACCCTAATAACTTTCTTTTGTATAGAGCCTTAACTGGCGACATAAGTGATAATCTCCCAGGCATAAAAGGACTGGGAATGAAAACTCTATTAAAGTTTATGCCTGGTTTTGCTACTGAAGAAAAACTTGATTTGGATGATGTTATCACTATTGCTGAATCTTCAAAGTCAAAAGTTATATTAAAGATTGTAGATCAAAAAGAAAATATTCAGAGAAATTTAATTCTGATGTCTTTGTTATCTGTTATGATGAGTGACAATAATAAACTGAAAGTTTTAAATAAAATAAACAAACCCCAACTCTTTTTAAAGAAGTATGACTTGACAAAGTTGCTAATAGAGACTAATATACTACCATCGATGCAAAACTATGATAGTTGGGTGGTTTCCACGTTTAACTCGTTGACGAGGTTTGATGGTTGATTTTAATAAGAATGTAGATACGATTACGCAGTTTGGTCCGGCGTTTCAATCTAAGGTTATTGCTTCACTGATCCTCAATGGATCTTTTTTGGGCCAGTCAACCGATGTTTTGAATCCAAACTTTTTTGAAAGTCAAGCTTCAAAATGGATTGTCAATAAAATTATTCAATATTATTCAGAGTATAAGAAAAACCCAACAATGGAGTTTTTCAGAGTTGAAATGACTACTCTGGAGACAAAGAGTAATTTAAAGGTAGAGGTTATTGATCAGTTAAAAAACAGTCATACTCATTTTACAGATCAAGATCTTGAATATGTTCAAAACAGATTTTTAGAATTTGCTAAGAACCAAACTCTTAAACATGCTATTCTTCGTTCTGCTGAAATGTTGCAAAGAGGTCAGTATGATGATATTAAATCTTTAATTGACAACGCATTGAAGGCAGGAACCCAAAAAGATGTTGGACTTATGTGGGAAGAAGACTTTGATAAAAGACATCTTGAATCCGCTAGAAACACCATGCCAACGGGTTGGCCCCCCATAGATGAACACCTAGATGGGGGGTTGGGTCCAGGGGAATTAGGCGTCATTGCAGCCCCCTCAGGCATCGGTAAGTCGTGGGCCCTCACTAACTTAGGCAAGGTTGCGCTTACTTTGGGTAAGAGTGTTCTCCATTATAGTTTTGAGTTAAATGAAAACTATCAAGGTATCCGCTATGATACTGTGTTTTCAGAAATTGAACCCTCTAAATTAAAAAATCATTTAGATTTAGTTAAGGGTATTGTTGGTGAAGTAAAAGGAGATTTAATCATTAAATATTACCCAGGAAGAACAGCCAGTGTTAATACTTTGGTGGCTCATATTGATTATCTTAGTATGCAAAATTTCACGCCAGACTTGATTATTGTTGATTATGCTGATTTAATGAGGACGCCTACGAAGTCGAATGCTCGTTACGAAGAGTTGGGATATATTTATGAAGAACTAAGATCAATGTCAGCTGAATTACAAGTTCCAATTTGGACCGCAAGTCAGACTCAGCGGTCCAGTATTCATGACGAAATAATTGAGGCTGATAAGATCGCAGAGAGTTACAATAAAGTTAAAACAGCAGATGTTTTGCTTTCGATAAGCCGTAAAACCGAAGATAAGATTAACAATACGGGACGAGCCCATCTTATAAAAAATAGGTTCGGCCCGGACGGTGTTACATTTCCGATTCGGATGGATACCTCAAAAGGTATCGTAAAAATATATGACCCAAATTCTCCAGAGGGTGATAAGCTTAAAGAGACAATGGCCAACGGTGAAGCAAACATGAGAAAGTTTTTAGCCAATAAGTTGAAAGGTTTTCAGTCAAATGGAAACGAGTAGTCTTTTTAAAATTATTATAAACTTTAACCCTATGGAGAATTATTATGGACCTAGCCGCTTCTATCTTATCTGATATCACGGTTTACATGAAGTATGCTAAATTTATAAAAGCTTGGAACAGACGAGAAAACTGGAACGAAATTATTGATAGAAACAAAATGATGCACATTAAGAAACATCCACATTTACAGGATGAGATTGAAACGGCTTATAATTTTGTTTATGAGAAAAAGGTTCTCCCTAGTATGAGAAGTTTACAGTTTGGGGGCAAGCCAATTGAAATCAACAATGCAAGATTATATAATTGTTGTTATCTTCCAATGGAAAGTTATGAAGCATTTTCTGAATTAATGTTTCTTTTGCTTTCTGGAACTGGCGTTGGATATTCTGTTCAAAGCCATCATGTGGACAAACTTCCTCAGATTAGAAAACCAATAAAGACTCGACGTTATCTTGTTGGCGATTCTATAGAGGGATGGTCAGAAGCTGTTAAAGTATTGATGAAAGCATATTTAACAGGTCGATCATTACCCAAGTTTGATTTTGCTGATGTCCGGCCCAAGGGTGCCCACCTCATTACCAGTGGTGGAAAAGCACCTGGGCCAGAACCCCTACATGATTGTTTACATAACATTCGTAAGGTATTAGAGAGAAAGGATGATGGTGATAAGTTAACTCCATTCGAAGTTCACGAAATTAATTGTTATATTGCTGATGCAGTTCTTTCTGGTGGTATTCGTCGTTCCGCTATGATTTCTCTTTTTGATTTAGATGATGATGAGATGTTGACATGTAAATTTGGAAACTGGTGGGACAGTAAACCCCATCTTGCACGTTCAAATAATTCAGCGGTTATTCTTCGCCATAGAGTTGATAAAGAAGTTTTTATGAATTTATGGTCTAAGATTGAAGCTTCTAAGTCTGGAGAGCCTGGATTCTTTTTCACAAACGATAAAGATTATGGTCTTAATCCTTGTGCAGAGATTTCCCTTCGACCTTATCAATTTTGTAATTTAACTACTGTTAATGCTTCTGATATTCATGACCAAGATGATTATAATGAAAGGTCTAAAGCGGCTGCTTTTATTGGTACTCTTCAAGCTTCTTATACTGATTTTCATTATCTTAGAGACATTTGGAAGAGAACAACTGAAAAAGAGGCATTGATTGGTGTCAGTATGACAGGTATTGCTTCTGGTAATGTATTGAAATTGAATATGGTGGAAGCGGCAAGGGTGGTGAAGGAAGAGAATGAACGAGTTGCTGAGTTGTTTGGAATACGAAAAGCAGCTAGAACTACTACGATTAAACCAGAAGGAACTTCTAGTTTGGTTTTAGGTTCTAGTTCAGGAATTCATGCTTGGCATAATAATTATTATATTCGTAGACTTCGTGTTGGTAAGAATGAGGCTATTTATGAGTATCTTTTCGACAAGCATCCAGAATTGGTCGTAGATGAATTTTTTAAGCCGAACCAACAAGCTGTGATCGAAGTACCTCAAATGGCTCCAAACGGGGCTATAACACGACAGGAAAGTGCATTACAACTTTTGACCAGAGTAAAAGATGTTTGGTCGGGTTGGGTGAGAACTGGTCACCGCAAGGGTGAAAATAGAAATAATGTGTCTACTACCATTACCATTAAAGATGATGAGTGGGGCCCGGTTAGTGAATGGATGTGGGAAAATAGAAATGTATATACTGCATTGTGTGTATTACCGTACACCGATCATTCGTATGTTCAAAGTCCCTTTGAAGATATTGATGAAGAAGCCTATAATGAAACAGTGGTTTCTTTAACAGAAATTAATCTTGATAATGTAGTAGAACTTGAAGATGAAACACATCTTCAAGCTGAATTGGCCTGTTATGCAGGACAATGTGAATTAGTTTAATTATAAAGTGAGGAAAGTTATGTCAGATAACCCTGTTTGGAAAAATTTAAATTTTGGAAGGCGTCGGGGCTTTCAATTACCAAAGACACAAACGTATAGTCATGTGTCAGAACATGAATTTGAATGGGATGTGCACAATTATTATCCAAGTTTAAAGTTTAAGAGGTTGAGTAAAGATGCAATCGCTCCAACAAAAGCTCATAGTGGGGATTTGGGTTATGATTTATATGCTATAGAAGATGTTACGATTGCGACTGGTCAAAAGATGAAAGTTAGTACAGGAATATCTTTTCAATTTCCCCCCGATTGGGCTGGGTTTGTTAAGGATAGATCTTCTATGGCTACTAAAACCACATTAGAAACTATTGGTGGAGTTATTGATAATGGTTATACTGGAGAATTGTTTGTTATGTTTGCTAATTATGGCAATGAAGTTGAATATATCAAACAAGGATCTAAGATTGCACAGCTGATATTGATTCCAGTAGCTAATTTTGAACTGGAAGAAGTAGAAGAAGTGTCTTCTAATGATGGTCGTAATAATAAAGGATTTGGATCAACCGGAGTTTAATATGAGTACCTATCACGAACACATGCCTTGGCAAACATGGAAAACCTTGCCACAAAATAAGGACTTGACATATGATGAAGCTCTTCGTAAATTTGAAGTAGAGCGAAATGAAAGTTTGCAGAAAATGATTTATTATGAGAATCAAGTAAAAATTAATAAAAGTGGTTTAGAATAACATTTTAGTTACATGAGGGTATTACCATTTATCAAAATATCTATTTAGCAAAAGATAAGGTTTATATATGGGACGACAAGAAAGGGTTTTATATAATTGATGCGAAAGAGTATCAATATGCTTATCGCAAAAATCCAAAAGGAGATCATCTAACTTTCACTGGAGAGCGGTGTACAAAGACGCGACGTTTTGAACGGGGCGCGCCCGGGATTTTTGAAAGCGATCTTCCAATAGAAACTAGAGTTCTAACAGACATCTATCTAGAAGATGACGAACCATCTGAAGGACATCGTTTGGTGTTCTTTGATATTGAGGTTTCTATGGGAGATAATCTTCCTGACGTAGAGACTGCTAATAATAAAATTACTTCTATCGCTCTTTACGATCAAATCACAGATGAGTATCATGTTTTGGCTTTAGATGAATATGGGTCAAAAGACAATTATGATAGAGATAATACTTATGTTAAATTCTTTTCAGATGAACACGATCTCCTTTCTTTCTTTTTAGATCTATGGGAAGGCATAAATCCAACAATCATTACAGGATGGAATACTAATTATTTTGATGTTCCATATCTCTATCGTAGATTAAGTGAGGTGTTGGGTAGGGGACAAGCTAATAGACTTTCTTCTATTAACAAAGTTAAGTTTTCCAATTATAGAAAGAAATATCAAATTGCTGGCATCTCTTCGTTAGATTATTTAGATCTTTATAGAAAGTTTACTTACATTGAACAGCCCAATTATCGTCTTGATACGATTGGTAAATTGGAAGTTGGAATGGGTAAGATTGAATATGACGGCACCTTGGATGATTTGTTTGAACAAGACCTAGATAAGTTTATAGAATATAACTTGACTGATGTAAAAATTGTTGTAGAGCTTGAAAAGAAAATGAAACTGATTGAGCTTGTTCGTGGTATCTGTCACATTGGTCATGTACAATATGAAGATTATGGATTTTCATCTCGCTTTCTTGAGGGAACAATTGTAACCTATCTACATCGTAAGGGTTTGATAGTTACCGATAAGAATCCAAATGCACGACAAATGATGAATGACCGCGATGGTACCGATAAATTTGTCGGAGCTTATGTCAAGGTTCCCAATCCAGCAAAATATGATTGGGTATTTTCTTTAGATTTACAGTCTCTATATCCTTCTATTATTATGTCTCTTAATATCTCACCGGAAACAAAAGTTGGTAAAGTTGCTAATTGGAATAATAAAAGTTTCGTAAACGGTGAGACGGATACATTCAGTGTTGAAACCGATGGGACAGGGAAGAATTTAAATAGAGAAGATTTTGATACATTTATAACTGAAAATAATTTAGTTATAAGTTCTAATGGTATTTTATATCAACAAGACAAAAGAGGAATCATTCCAGAAATTATTGAACAGTGGTTTGATCAAAGAATTGAATTTCAAAAATTAATGAAGAAACATGGTACAGCATTCTTTTTGAGCGGCAAGCAACACGATAAAGAGATGTCAGAATTTTATGATCGTAGACAACACATTCAAAAGATTTTCTTGAATTCATTGTATGGTGTCTTAGGACTTCCTATTTTTAGATTTTTTGATTTAGATAATGCTGTTGCTGTTACTGCTACTGGACAAGATGTGATTAAGAACTCTGCGGCATTTGTGAATGGTTTATTTGAACAGTTGGGTGCTGAACCCAAGAGTAGTATAGAGTTGGCAAAATATGAATTGGCTCTTAAACAGGAAGCAACGAAGAAGAAAGAAATATTCACAGCCCCTTCAGAGAAAGATTGGTGTATTTACATTGACACTGATAGTTTATATTTTTCTTCTCTCCCCCTGAAACATAAATTGAAGGGAGACTTACAAACAGCTACAATTAAAATTTCTCGTTTTGTAGAACAGAAATTGAATGAACATTATGATAAGATGGCTGTTGATTATTTCAATTGTCCTAATCATAGATTTCATATTAAGGGTGAAACAATTGCTAGGTCTGGAATTTGGATTACTAAGAAAAGATATGCGATGTTGAAAGTTTATGATTTGGAAAAGAACATTGAGATTGATCCTAAGTTAATTGTTAAGGGATTGGATATTGTTCGTTCAACATTTCCAATTGTTTTTAAAGAGTACATGCAGAAATTTATTATAAGTTTGTTGAATGATGCGGACAAGGATGATATAGATAAAATAATGGTAAACTTTGTTAATGGTCTTACAAAGGTTTCAGCTAGAATGATTGCAAGAAATACCGCGGCTAAGAATGTAACGAAGTATAAAACACCAAATGGTAGGTTGGGACATTATAAGAAGAGTACTCCGATGCATGTAAAATCTGTGATAAATTATAATCATCTTTTGAAAGAATTTAAAATTGATAAACAGTTTCCATCTATTAATGATGGAGAAAAGATAAAGTATGTGATGTTACGGCAGAATCCGTATCATATAGATACGTTAGCATTTAAAGATTATGAAGATCCTCCACAGATTATGAAGTTTTTAAAAACGTATTGTGATCATCAAAGATTGTTTGATGCTGAATTGAAGAAAAAATTACAAGATTTTTACAATGCTTTGGGTTGGGGAGAGTTGCCTATCAATATCAAAGTTGAAAAAGATCTGTTAAATATGTTCGGTTTATGACTTGACATTTAGTGCTAATTGTATTATATTTAATAAACTCAAAACAAAGAGGTTAGGTTATGAAGAAGTCTTTACTCGAAACGTTTATTCAGAAGTATGCTCTTGGTGGGGCTATCAATTCTGTAAACTTGGATTCTACAGATGGAGTACTTTCTGTAAGTGGAACTACCCAAGACATGCAGGCTATGGCTTTTGTAAAGAACGATAAACTTTCACTACCCAATGGAAATTATTCTATTTATGATACCTCTCAACTTCGTTCGTTGTTGGGAGTGTTCGGTCAATCAGATGATATTAATGTGAATGTAGAAACATCGCAAGATGTTCCAATTGCTTTAAAGATAGATGATTTACCTTTTCATACTAAGGTAAAATTTGTATTATCCGATCCCCAAGTTATTCCTGAAGCACCTACACTTACTACTTTACCAACTCCCAATTTGACAATTCCGTTTGATGAAGAATTTATGTCTCGTTTTGTTAAGGCAACATCTGCTCTTTCAGAAGTGGATACGTTTACTATAGTAACGGGAACACAACAGTCAGATGGTCGTGCCGCTGGTGGCGATACTACATTGGTTATTGGTTATACTGATATGAATACAACTCGTATTTCTCTTGGAGTAGATTCGTCGGGCGATCTTCAAGAAAAACTAACGTTTTCTGCCAAGTATTTGAAAGATATATTTTTGGCTAATAAGGAATCGAAGTCGGGTAGTATTGAAGTGTCTGATCGTGGTATTCTTTCTACCAAATTTAATACTGATGGATTCGTTTCGGAATATTATCTTCTTAAGATTAGTAATATTGTAATCTAATGATTGTTAATTCTTTAACAGATCAATCTGTGATTGATATGTTTTTTCGCAAAGACGTTGTGTTTGATTTTGAAAAGGATAAAGAATCCTTTATTGAACATATGGATACTTTGAAGGTTCAAGATGTACAAGAAGCAACACTTTATAAAAAGTGGGTAGAGTTAAAGCAGTTTGATAATACCAAGGATGTTGTTGCTACGGGGTTGGTCAAGAGTATGTTGTGGGCTCCCACTGATATTTTTGATAAAGAAAAAACTATTGAAGAAATTAATAATCTAAAACCACAGATTATCATTTGCGAAGAAGGAACTCAGTTCTATGATATGTGGAAGTATTTAAGACTTCTTATTCATACAATGGAGTTTTCTATTGGTATTGGTAGACTTATTAAGATTTTGATTTTTGATGTGAATACTAATAAAGTTATTGGATTAGCCTCTATTGCTTCTGATGTTATTTCTATAGGTGTTAGAGATAAATGGATTGGGTGGACGAAGGAAGATAAATTTGAAAAGGGTAAGTTGAATCAAACTTGTATTGCTTCTACAATTGTAGCGACTCAACCGTTTGGTTATAATTTTCTTGGTGGTAAATTAATTGCTTCTCTTCTCTGCACTAAGGATGTTCGTGATGCTTGGGAAAAGAAATTTAATCAGAAGTTGGTGGGAATGACAACAACTTCTCTTTATGGTGGCCATTCTATGTATCAAAGAATTCCTTTTTGGAA
>Ga0209554_1003019_pt1 | contig 11129 bp, 10 predicted proteins | sample MarorgKNORR_S2LV_5_FD_188221 | JGI IMG/M metagenome (GOLD analysis project Ga0209554, IMG submission 188221) | Marine microbial communities from the Southern Atlantic Ocean, analyzing organic carbon cycling - Bottom_A/KNORR_S2/LV (SPAdes) (version 2) | ecosystem: Environmental > Aquatic > Marine... | reverse complement strand
ATCTTTGCCAGAAAAATACCTGCCACGCTCCGGTGCAATCCGGCAAGGCTCTGGATAAACTTCTCGATAGGCCGCAAGAGATTCGCCTGAATATTTTTGATCAGGAAAAAAAGAACGCCAAGATCCTGGAACAGGAACAGGCAAACTTCATGGGCGTGATGGGTAATATCTTCCAGCAGGTCGGCATCCAAAAGCCCCCCACTAATCGTGAGGATAAATAGCAATAGCCAGCGTGACGCTGGACCTGGGATAGCAATAGCTCGTTGCGCCGAGAGAACGTTTGACAGCCTGCAATGGTTTTTAAATCACCCCCCAGCCCCTCTTTGTAAAAGAGGGGTCCATTGAAGCTCCCCCTTCCACGTTAGCGGGTAAAAATCCGTCTCTGCAAATAAATTTCGATGGTGTTTTTGGCGTTGCTGGCTACGGCGATATCGCTCATGCCGCTATGGTTGTAGTCGCCGCTGGTGATGGCCAGCACGGTGCCGCCTGCGACCACATAATCACGGGTGGGGTATTTGAATGTTTCATTGCGATTGCGGATGACAATCGAGAAAGTGCTGGACCTCGAATTGGCGACAGCGACATCTTTCAATTTGTCCGGGTCGAAATGCCCGGTGGTGAGCGCGAAAGGTCCGCCTCCGCCTGAAAAGGCGATAGGGTCTTTGAAACTGCCGTCCCCGTTCGAATAGAGCAGGTACAAATTGTCTCCCTGCCCTGAAGCAAAAACCAGGTCGGTTTTGCCATCGCCATTCATATCACTGGCCACCACCACGAGAGGTGCCAGCATTTTAGCCAGCCGTTTGGGTTGCTGAAAAGTTCCGTCCCCGTTCCCCATATACAGCCGAATGGAACTGGCGCCGGAACTGTTGACAGCCAGGGCAATATCGAGGTGTCCGTCTGCATTAAAATCTTCTGTGACTCCGGAAAAGGATCGGGACCCAGTCTGGTAAGTGGCGCCTTTTCTAAAATAGCCATCTCCTGTACCCATATACAACTCCATTTTGCCAAAGGTCAGGGTGACGGCGGCATCCAGTTTGTCATCGTGATTGTAATCTCCCAGAATAATGTTTAATGGGATTCTTCCGGTGCGGGTGGGAATGGGTTTCCTGAAACTTCCGTCACCGTTACCTGGGAGCACGACAAACATATCTGCACCCCGGGCGTTGACCGCAAGGTCGGGATAGCCATCCCGATTAATATCTCCTGCCGTCGACATAGTAGGTTCGGCGGCTACATTTATATTTAAAGCTGACTGAAAACTGCCATCGCCTTTACCGTAAAGGATAGTGAGAGTGTTATTTGTGGTATTAGCGGAAATCAGGTCCGGCTCTCCATCCAGATTCAAGTCGGCGGTTAATAAATGAGCCGGGCTTTGGCCCACCGGCATGACATCAAATTTGTAGAACAAGTCAGGCGGCGGTTGAGGGAAGTCGCAGGCAGGCAGGAGTAGTACTATAATCACAAAGGCACCCCTCCATGACTGACATTTTAAGGCCATTTGAAAATCTCTTGATTTTGTAGCGTGACTATGCAAAAATTCCTCTTTCGTGTGAAATCTATTATATAGTGAATAGGTAGAATTAAATCCATTCATATTGTTTGCGCATATTTGCGCATTTTAACCCCTCGCTCCAGATTAACTCTGGGGCTATTCTTAACCCATGAGGAGGTACGCATTGCGATCTTACCAGAGTGTCCTGATTCTTAAACCCGATATTGACGAGTCCCGCGCTGATGAGGCCCTTGAAAAAATAGGCGAATTCATCAAGAGTAATGGCGGGGCGTGCCTTAAAATCGAAAAGTGGGGTAAAAAACGTCTTGCCTATCGGATAAAGAAAAATAGATTTGGGATATACCTGAATATTTATCACACCCTTGATTCCGCTAAAACTACTGACCTGGAAAGTAAATACCGGCTGTTCGACTTGATCATCAAATTTATGGTACTCCGGTTGACAGATGGTGAACTGGAGAGAGCATTAGGTAATGAAACGGAAGAGGATGAAGGGGAAGAGGGCAAAGTCGCGGATAGTAGTGATACTAAAGAAGGCTCCTGATTAACCAAGAGACTGTAAGGATCTGATATGGCTTCATTCAACAAGGTACTTCTGATGGGCAACCTGACTCGGGACCCGGAATTACGTTACACCTCAAGTGGTGCCGCAGTTGCCAGTTTTGGTTTGGCGGTCAACCGCAAGTTCAAGCAGGGCGAGGAATGGAAAGATGAGGTCTGTTTTGTTGATATCACAGTTTGGGCCAAGCAAGGTGAAAATTGCGCCCAATACCTGAATAAAGGCAGTCTGGTTTTTCTTGAAGGCCGGTTAAATTACCAGACTTGGGAGACAGATGGCCAGAAGCGGAACAAACTTGAAGTGGTCGCCAATAATGTCCAGTTTTTGACCCGTCAGGGGGATAAAGTGAGTATGGATACGGGTTCTGCGTCAAGTCCACCGGCCGACGATATTCCATTTTAATAAAATAATTAAGAAGAAGGTAATTATGTCTGAAACCAAAAAGCGTTCATTTTTTTCTCACAAGATTTGCAGGTTTTGCAACGATGATCAAAGCAAGGTTTATATTGATTTTTTTGATATCAAGGCCTTGAAACCGCTGATTTCCGAAAGGGGCAAGATTGTGCCTTCACGAATATCAGGAAATTGTGCCAAGTGCCAGAGGATTTTGACTCGGGCAATCAAAAAAGCCAGAAGCATTGCCTTGTTGCCGTTTGCCGTTGAGAATTAGTTTTGGCTGAGCCGTTGCAACCTAAAAACCTGCTGGTGCCTGTAGTTCTTGTTTTTGTTGTTTTCTTTGCTTTGATGGTTTTTCCTCCATTGGGGGCGTTGATTGGGGTTTTGTCCCCTTTCCCTCTTGTCTTTATATATCTGCAAAGGGGCAGGCAGGTTGGCTTTGCCCTGATGGCGTTGGTTTTTGTGGTGCTCCTGTTATTGGTCGGGGCGAATCAGGCAATGTTGTTTTTAGCTGAATATGCGCTGATGGCCTTGTTATTGGGAGAGATGATCCGAATCCAGTTGCCGGGTGACAGGTGCATAGCCATAAGTGCTTTGGCTTCGGGTTTAGTATCGATCGTACTTTTATTGGTCTTGTTTAGCGATCAGGATACTTCAGTTAAAGAGTTTTTTGAGGGGCAAATGCGCGCCCATTTTTCCCTGTCAATGGAAGCTTTCGAGTCCGTAGGCGAGAATAAAGCGGAAGTCGCGGATATGAAGGCCTTCGCAGAACGAACGGCAGAAACTTTTGCGGCATCTTATCCGGCTTTTTTACTTATCGGGTCATTGATCGGTTCAGCAGCCAATTACGCACTGATTCGGATCGTCTGGACCCGGCTTTATGGGCCGGGCCTGTTTCCTGGAGTCGCATTCTCCGAGTGGCTTTGCTCAGAGAACTTGATTTGGGGTTTCATATTGTCCGCCGCGGCTTTGTTCCTGGGGCAGGGCGTGATTGCGGATGCAGGGCTGAATGTTTTTCTGGTTGTGTTTGTTATCTATTTCACCCAGGGGCTCAGTATTGTCGTGTATTTTGTGAAAGCCAGGAATGTGATAGTTAACTGGTGGTGGCCATGGCAGGTTTTCTTTTGGCTTGTTCTTTTTATATTAATATTTGTGCAACCTCTTTTAATAGGTTTGGTGGTTGGATTAGGAGTGTTCGATATCTGGGCGGATTTCAGAAAGCTGAGGAAAGCTTCGGATATATAGGGTGAAAACACTCTGATCCTGATGAAAGGAAAAATTTATGAAGTTGTTGTTAAAGGAAGATGTGGATGGCCTCGGGTTCTGTGGCGACGAGGTAGAGGTTAAAGACGGGTATGGCAGGAATTTCTTGATCCCTAAGGGCAAGGCTTTGCTTGCGACTCCCAATAACCTTAAGGCTTTTAATCATCAAAAACGTGTGGTTCAGTCCAAGGTTAAAAAGGTGATTGCAACAGTACAGGCTATTGCTGATGAAATTGCAAAGGTGACCTGCACGGTTAAGAAAAAGGTTGGCGATACTGGGAAAATGTTTGGCTCTGTAACGGCGCAGGAAATTGCTGATTTACTCAAAGTCCAGGGTGTTGATATTGACCGACGTAAAATTCAGATTGCCGAGCCGATTAAAAAAGCCGGAGAATATAAAATTCCTGTCAAACTCCATTCGGCAGTGACGGCAGAAATCAGGCTTGTTGTTGAAGCGGAGCAGGAAGTTGCAGCATCCGCCGAGGAGCTTTCCGAACCTGCCGCGTCTGCACCGGAAGCTGAACAAGAGAAGGAAGCTAAAGAATAAAAAGGCTCCTGCTAACCGCCACGATGCGTGGGGCCAGCTTGCCCCTTGGCAGGGGAAGCCGGTAGCGCAATGATTCGTCAAGCCGAGTTAACCTACTGTTCGCCGATAGAGTTATTGCACATTGGGTCCAGCGTCATGCTGGCCACGGGAGTGGGCTGATACCCCGATAGAATTATGGCTGATACCCTGACCGACATTTCTCTGAATAAATTGCCTCCTTATAACAAGGAGGCAGAACAGAGTGTTTTAGGGGCTTGCCTGCACTCCGAAGACGCGATCGCCAAAGCCCTTGAAATTCTGAGGGAAGAAGACTTCTATAAGTCTACCCATAGGAAAATTTTTGCTGTTATGCGGGGACAGTTTGAGGCCAATGAGCCGATAGATGTCCTTGCGTTGGCAGACCAGCTCAAAAAGAAAAATGAGCTGGAAGAGGTAGGAGGCATCGAATACCTTGGCCTTCTTGAAGATTTTGTGCCAACTGCTACAGCGGTGGTCCACCACGCTAAAATCCTCCGAGAGAAAAAAATCCTCCGCGACCTGATTCAAACTGCTACGGAGATTGTTTCCAGTAGTTACAGCGATAGCGAAGATGTGGACACTCTGCTTGATAAAGCCGAGCAATCTATTTTCGAGATCTCTGAGAAAAGATCCAAACCCAGTTTTGTCAAACTCCCTGAGATCGTTAAGAAGGGGTTGTCGGATCTGGAAAAACTCTCCCAGGAACCGGGAATGGTTACAGGAGTGCCTTCCGGCTTTACCGATTTGGATAATAAGACAGCGGGTTTTCAGCCATCGGATCTGATCATTCTGGCGGCACGGCCCAGTATGGGTAAAACCAGTTTTGCTCTGGATATTGCCCGGTTCGTATCCTTAAACAAAAAAATTCCCACTGCTTTTTTTAGTCTCGAAATGTCGAAGCAACAATTGGGGATGCGGCTTTTGTGCTCGAAGGCACAGGTGGACTCGTCCAAAGTCCGCACCGGTTATCTGGCTAAAAGTGATTGGCCAGAATTGCATAAGGCAGGTGCGGAGCTTGCCGAAGCACAGTTGTTCATAGATGACAGCCCGGCTTTGTCGGTGCTGGATATTCGTGCCCGTTCCCGCAGGCTTGCCGCCGAACAGCCTCTGGGGCTGATCATTATCGACTATATGCAATTGATGCAGGGCCGCGGAAAGATCGAGAGTCGTCAGCTGGAGGTCTCGGAAATATCCAGGGGACTCAAAGCCCTGGCCAAAGAGTTGAATATCCCGATACTGGCCCTTTCCCAGTTAAGTCGTGCGGTTGAGAGCCGGACGGATAAGCGGCCTCTCTTGTCGGACCTTCGGGAATCGGGTTCGATTGAGCAGGATGCGGATGTGGTCATGTTTATTTACCGCGATGTTGTGTATAATCCTGAGACAGATGATCCGGGTAAAACAGAAATTTTGATTCGTAAACAAAGAAACGGTCCCATTGGGGAAATATTCTTGCAATTTGAAAACCAGTTCACGCGCTTCTATAATAGTAGCCCCCGCGTGGATGGTCCACCCGAAGAAGACTCTTCAAATTTTAATCCAGCCTTTTAATCGTAGATTTATTGTAACGGATAGACGGAGGTTGAAGTCTGACGCTATAGTTTGTTTTTTACTGATATTTTTGATGCTTGGGCCATCCAGTATCCATGCTCAATCGCATCCCGGTATGGATGGTTTTCAGTTGCCTCCAAAAGCCAGAGGCGATTTTTACTTTTCCCAGGGCAAGTTTAAAGAATCACTGAAAATTTATAAATCAATTCTGCAGGATGGGGCCGATTCCGGGCCCATTTTCCGTAGCATGGTTAAGGCCTGGAATGCAATCGGGGCTCTGGACGAGGCAAAGAAATATTTAAGTGAATACCGCCAGTCTCACGAAAATTCATCCGCAGTTTGGTATGCGTTGGGCTACCTGCATTATTTAAAGGACGACGACCTAAAAGCCGAAGAGTTATTGAAGCGGGCGACAGAACTGGATACTGATAATGGCTTGGCCTGGAATAATTGGGCGGCTTCTCTAGCTAAAGGTGAACACTTTCAGGAAGCGGTGGAAAAAGTGCGAACCGCGATTCGAACCAATCCGAAAGAGTTGATGTTTTTTCTCAACTTAAAAAAAATATATGAGGCGATGGGCGAAGGGCAACGATTTGAAGCGGAATATAATGACTTGGTGAAAGAAGGCACGGAAGCTCTGGTTTGGGGTTATGGAAAGACCCTTGCACGATCGTTGCGGCAAAAATCATTTCGTGAATATGCCAAAGGAAATACGACTGGAGCCATTGCCGGTTTTGAAAAAATTCTAGATATATACCGGCAAATTAATGATGTGAAGGGGCAGGTGCCTGCTTTATTTAGTCTGGGCCTACTCCATGAAGAAAGTGGAAACGTCCAAAGGAGCCAGGAGTTTTTCAAGCAGGTGTTATCGATCAACCCGGATCATATTCAGGCCCGAGAGAAAGTACGACCCATGAATTAGGTTTCGGCTTCCGGTTTAATGTATTTTTACAGTCATTGAAAGATATTATTATCGTATTTGGTTCGCTTTTCGGCTTGAACCGATTTAACTATTGACAAATAAGGGGTTTAAACGATATTCTTTAGGGGATTTTGCGTTTTTCTAATTTCTATCAAGGAGGCAATGTGGGCAAGGACGAAGTTACCATAGTTATTTTTCCTGGATCATTGAGTGCACCCAAAAAATTGCGTCTGCCAAAACGTTTGGTGAAATTTAGCATTCTTGTGTCTTTTGTTGTTTTAATAGGATTTCTAGGCTCTTCTTTCTATTTTATTCAGCAATATTTGAAGTTGCAGGGTAGTGAGGCAGAGTTGGTCAAACTTCGACACGAGTCGAAAATTCGCAAAATCCAGGTTGAAAAATTTACCCAGCAGGTAAAAAACTTTGAAACGGAAATGGTCCGGCTGGAACGTTTTGAGAAAAAGCTCCGGGTCATTACGGCTCTGGAAAATTCCCCTCGATCGATTGAGAAAAACTGGGGCGTTGGTGGTCCTTATGGATTGAGTACCAACAGCTTCACGACAGCTATGGGCCGGGGTGCAGCTAACATGGTGGAGCGATTATCTAATGGGCTGGATCACTTAGGAAAACAGGCTAAAATCCAGAGTATCAGTTTTCAGGAGTTGGATAATTTCTTTAAGAATCAAAAATCTTTACTTTCTTCAACCCCTTCAATTTGGCCCATTCGTGGCTGGGTAACATCCGGTTTTGGATTCCGAAAATCTCCCTTCACGGGTTTGAGGGAAAAGCATGAAGGTTGGGATATTGCCGCACGAAACGGGTCTCCGGTGCGTACTACGGCTGATGGTGTGGTGGTGGTCGAAGGTAGAGAGTATGGCTATGGGAACTTGGTTGAGATAGACCATGGTTATGGCCGTGTTACGCGTTACGGACATAACTCCAAACATTTGGTCAAAGTGGGGGACAGGGTCAAGCGTGGACAGGTTATTGCGCTGGTTGGGAATACAGGGCGCAGCACCGGGCCTCATCTCCATTATGAAGTGTTACTCAATGGCGTGCCGGCCAATCCCAAAAACTATATTTTAGAAGATTAGTATCCAGTTGGCCGATTATTGAATCGGCAAAGCTCGAGTTGTTTACCCTCCCCCCACCCGATACCCCGAAATTTTCTGTGTGTATCCTTTTAGAGTGAGCTTCCCCAGGATTGTTATTTTTAAAACCCCAGGCTGTAAATTAATTTTAAGGATTTGATATGGTGTTTGGTTTTATCAAAAAGCTTATAGGTACCCATAATGACCGCGAAATTAAGCGGATGCAGAGGCATGTGGAGGCTGTGAACGCCTTGGAAAACGAGATCAAGGCGCTTTCTGACGACCAGCTAAAAGCTAAAACACCGCAACTGAAAGACAAGTTGGCTAACGGTTCTACATTGGAGGAGATCCTGCCCGAGGCATTTGCGGTGGTCCGCGAAGCCAGTTGGAGAACGCTTGAAATGCGTCCTTTCGATGTGCAGATTGTAGGCGGGGTGGTTTTACACGAAGGAAAAATAGCGGAAATGAAAACCGGTGAAGGAAAAACCCTGATGGCAACCATGCCGGTTTACTTGAACGCTTTGACGGGAAAGGGAGTACATGTTGTAACGGTTAACGACTATCTGGCTACCCGTGACAGCGAGTGGATGGGCAAGATTTACGAGTTTCTAGGTTTGTCCGTGGGTAAGATCTATCACGATATTCCTGAAGATGAAAGAAAGGCCGCCTATTCTGCAGATGTGCTGTATGGCACCAACAATGAATTCGGCTTTGATTATCTTCGAGACAATATGAAGTTTTCAAAAGAGCAAATGGTTCAGCGGGACCTGAATTTTGCCATTGTGGATGAGGTGGACAGTATTTTAATTGATGAAGCCCGTACTCCTTTGATCATTTCCGGTCAGGCAGAAGAATCCACGGATAAATATTACAAGGTGAACCAAATCATCCCCAAGCTGAAAAAAGAAGAGCATTACCAGATTGATGAAAAAGCCAAGACCGCTTCCTTGACGGATGAGGGAATTGTCATCATGGAAAATTTGTTGAATGTGGATAACCTTTATGATCCGGCTAATATAGAAACGCTTCATTGTCTTAATCAGGCGGTTAAAGCACATGGCCTGTTTAAAAATGAAGTGGACTATGTGGTGAAGGATGGAGAAGTCATCATTATCGATGAGTTCACCGGTCGCATGATGGCAGGAAGGCGCTACAGTGATGGACTGCATCAGGCGTTGGAGGCAAAAGAGGGAGTAAAAATCGAAAATGAAAACCAGACTCTCGCGAGCATCACTTTCCAGAACTATTTTCGTATGTATGAAAAATTGGCTGGCATGACCGGAACTGCGGCTACGGAAGCAGAAGAATTTGGCTCGATTTACAAACTCGAAGTCATTGTGGTTCCCACCAACCAGCCCATGATTCGAGAAGATTGTCCGGATGTGATTTATAGAACCGAAGATGAAAAATTTGATGCTGTCATCGAAGAGATTAAGGAATTGCATGAGGTGAAGAGGCCCGTTCTGGTGGGTACAATATCCATCGAAAGGTCAGAACTTTTGAGCAAAAAGCTGAAAAAATTCGGCATCAAACACAGTGTTCTGAATGCCAAGCATCATGAAAAAGAGGCCGAAATTATTGCGCAAGCCGGGCAACCCGGGGCAGTGACCATTGCCACGAATATGGCAGGAAGGGGAACGGATATTGTTTTGGGTGAGGGCATCCCGGAACTGGGCGGACTCCATATTCTCGGAACCGAACGCCATGAAAGCCGACGCATTGATAACCAATTGAGGGGGCGTTCTGGAAGGCAGGGCGACATGGGTTCTTCCCGTTTTTATCTGAGCCTTGAGGATGATTTATTGCGTATTTTCGGGTCCGATAAAATTTCTCCTTTAATGGCCCGGTTGGGAATGGAAGATGGGCAACCGATTGAGCATGCCATGGTCTCCAAAGCGGTTGCCAATGCCCAGAAAAAAGTGGAAGCCCATAACTTTGATATCCGCAAACATCTTCTGGAATATGACGATGTCATGAATCGACAAAGGGAGGTTCTCTATACATTGCGCCGTGAAATCATTAATACGGATAATGCGAAAGAACTCCTGTTGGATATGGCGGATGAAGTGGTGGATGATACACTGGCTGAGATCGCCCAGGAAAAGATATATCCGGAAGAGTGGGACATTGAAGCTTTGAATGAATTATTGGAAAGGCAGTTTACAGTTCACATCAAAAAATCCGGCGATCATGAACTAATCCTTCAAGGAAATACGAAGCTGGAGCTGGAAAACTGCAATAGGGAAATACTTCATGATACCATCATGGAAACGGTGATCCAGGCGTATGAGGCGAAAGAAGAGGGCATTGAGACCGATTTCATGCGGCATATTGAAAAAGTTATCATGCTCCAGGTCTTGGATGGTCTTTGGAAAGATCACCTGTTAGGAATGGATCATCTAAAGGAAGGTATTGGTTTGCGGGGTTATGCCCAGAAAAACCCTCTGACGGAATATAAGAAAGAAGGGTTTGACTTATTCGGTGCCATGATGGCCCGCATCAAAGAAGAAACTACGGAATATTTGTTCAAGATTCAGATTAATCAAGAAATTGAAATGCCGGATGAACGGGGCAGTAAACCCCCACAGGTTGTGGAACACCGGGGCGATTCGGAAGTTTCAGCAAAACCGGTAACGGTTCGGCGCGAGGAAGAAAAAGTGGGCCGGAACGAACCATGCCCGTGTGGGAGTGGTAAAAAATACAAAAAATGCCATGGAAGGTAAGGGTCTGGCGAGGCTAAACACCTTCGGTCGCTTCTTGGCATTCAATGCATAAGGATGTCAACGGCATAATTTGCAAGCGCTTCAAGCTAATCTTCTTTTCGCAGGACTCACATTTCCCGTAAGTACCGTTGGTTATTCTGAACAGCGTGTCCTCAATTAACTTAAGCTCTTTGCGGTCCCTGCTCGTCAATTGAAAAGTCATTTCCCTCCCCTCAAGACTTGAGGCAAGGTCAATTTCGTTGCTGAAAGTCAGATCTCCTGCATCCCGTTCCACAGACTGCGAAGACCGAATCAATTTCAATAACTCGGTGCGGTTGGCAACAAGCCGCATGCGGATTTTATGAATCGCGGGATCCAGATGAGGATGCTCCTGTTTAATCAGGCGCAACTTCCCCGGTTTGAGATTGGATTTTTTAGACTTGGCTTTCTTCTTCGGGGAAGCTTTTTTTACCACAGTCTTTTTCTTTATGGTCTTCTTCTTGGCGGACTTTTTTGCCGGTTTCGCGGTTTTCTTGGCCGGCACTTTCTTTTTAGCTACCTTCTTCTTGG
>Ga0209554_1003018_pt1 | contig 11131 bp, 11 predicted proteins | sample MarorgKNORR_S2LV_5_FD_188221 | JGI IMG/M metagenome (GOLD analysis project Ga0209554, IMG submission 188221) | Marine microbial communities from the Southern Atlantic Ocean, analyzing organic carbon cycling - Bottom_A/KNORR_S2/LV (SPAdes) (version 2) | ecosystem: Environmental > Aquatic > Marine... | reverse complement strand
CCACCTCGGGCCGGGCATGACCGACCAGCACCGAGCCCCAGCCGATGGAAAAATCGAGGAACTCCCGGCCCTCGCTGTCCCACAGCCGGCAGCCCTCGCCGCGCGCGATGACCATGGCAAGCTCGGGCGGCAGATCGAATTCACCGTTCGATCCCGCCGGAAAGGCGGCTAGGGAACGCTCTCCTAAGCTGGTCATGCATGTCCTTTCAGGGGCATAATTTAGCGGATGTAATTCACAAGGTTTTATCATGAGCGAATCGCGCCGTCTGTTCTGTTTCGGCCTGGGCTACACCGGGCTCGCCCTGGCGCGCTCCCTGATGCGCGATGGCTGGACCGTGGCCGGCACCTGCCGCGAGGCGGAGCGCCGCGAGGTTCTGGCCGGCGAGGGAATCGACGCTTTCCTGTTCGATGAGTCCCAGCCCCTGGAGGATGCGCCCGCCGCCCTGGCCGGGGCGACCCATTTGCTGGCCTCGGTGCCGCCCGGTGAGACCGGTGACGCCGCCGCCTTCTTGCATGGCGGGTCGATTGCGGCGAGCGAGAGTCTGGAATGGATCGGCTATCTCTCGACCACCGGGGTCTACGGCGATCATGCGGGTGGCTGGGTCCATGAGGACAGCCCGCTCAACCCGTCGAGCGAGCGCAGCCAACGCCGGGTGACGGCTGAAGAACAATGGCTCGATTTCTGGTGGAACGACGGCATTCCGACCCAGGTTTTCCGTCTCGCCGGAATCTACGGGCCGGGACGCGGACCCCTTGCGGCCCTGGCCGCGGGCACGGCCAAGCGTATTCATAAGCCCGGCCATCTGTTCTCGCGTATTCACCTTGTCGACATCGTCGCCACCTTGCGCGCCTCCATGGGGCGGCCCAACGGCGGGCGCATCTACAATGTCTGCGACGATGCGCCGGCGGCTCAGGCCGAGGTAGTGGCTTTCGCGGCCGAGTTGCTGGGCCAGGAGCCGCCGCCCCTGGTGCCCCTTGAAGAGGCCGCCCTGTCGCCTATGGGCTTGAGTTTCTACGCCGACAACAAGCGGGTGCGCAACGACCGCATCAAGAATGAGCTGGACGTCACCCTCGCCTTCCCCGATTACCAGAGCGGCCTCAGAGCGCTGCTCGAAGCAGGAGACAGACCATGACCACAAGACCCGCCATAGATCCACAGGCCGTGGCGGTGAAGACCGGATCGTCCTACCCTGAGCCTTTTGCCAGCCAGGTTGGCGCGCGCCGCAAGCGGGCCCTCGGCGATGCTCTCGGCCTCACCAACTACGGCGTCAATCTGGTCGAGCTGGCGCCCGGCGCCCTGTCCTCCATGCGCCACTGGCACAGCAGGCAGGACGAATTCGTCTATGTGCTGGAAGGCGAGCTCACCCTGATCACCGATGCGGGCGAGCAGATTTTAAGCGCCGGCATGGCGGCGGGCTATCCGGCGGGCTCGGGCGACGCTCATCAGATGGTCAATCGCTCGGATGCCCTGGCGCGCTATCTTGAGGTTGGCGACCGCATCGCCGGCGATGCGGTGGTCTATCCCGACATCGACCTCGCCTTGGCCGACAACGACACGGACAATTTCACCCACAAGGACGGGACGCCCTATTGATCCTGACGGCTATTGATCCTTTTGGCCAATAGTCTCGATCAGCGCATCCAGGGTGCGGCCCAGGCGATCGAGGTCGCGGGCTTCCGACAGGCGGTGATCGCCGCCCTTGACCAGGGTAACCTCGACATCGTCGCCGGCCAGACGCTCGGCCAGGGTCAGCGCCGTTTGCCAGGGCACGTCGTTATCCGCCATGCCCTGGATCAGCCGCACCGGGCAATCCAGCCCTATAGGGCCGTCGAGCAGGAGATGATCGCGGGCCTCGATGATCAGGCCGCGGGTGATGGGATAGGGCGCGTCGCCGTAATCGCCCGCCAGATGAAGGATCCCCTCATCCATCAAGATGCCGCGCTGGTCGTCGTCGAAACCATCCCAGATCAGGCTCTCGGTGAAATCCGGAGCGGCGGCTACCCCCAACAGGCCCGCCACCCGCGAAGGCAGGGCCAGGGCGGCGAGCAGCATGATCCAGCCGCCCATGGAGGAGCCGACCAGTACCTGCGGCCCCTCGGTCAATTGATCGATGGCGGCAATGGCGTCGTCGGCCCAGCGGCCGATGGTGCCGTCTTCGAAGGCGCCGCTCGACTGGCCGTGGCCGAGATAATCGAAGCGCAGGAAGGCGCGGCCTTGGGCGCGGCAATGGGCTTCAAGCGCCATGGCCTTGGTGCCGGTCATATCCGACATGAAGCCGCCGAGAAAAACCACACCGGGGGAGTCCCCGGCTGTGGCATGGTAGGCTAGGCAATGGCCCCCTGGTCTATTGATGGCCGGTCGATTTATGGCGCCGGGTTCGGTCATGGGGTATGGTCGCCTGATTAAGTAAAATGAGACGCTTGTCATGGTACAGATTTGGAAGACGCGGTGAAACAGTCCTTACCGACCGTGTTGCAGGTTCTGCCGGCGCTGGAGACCGGCGGCGTCGAGCGCAGCACCGTCGATATCGCCCAGGCCCTGGTGACGGCGGGTTGGGGCGCCCTGGTCGCGTCGGCCGGCGGCCCCATGGAGAACGAGCTTCGCCGCGCCGGCGCCGATCACTGGCAGCTTCCCTTAAGCGGCAAAAACCCTTTCGTCATCCGCGCCAACGTGGCCCGGCTCGTCGACCTGATCGAGGCCGAGGGTGTCGACCTCATTCATGCCCGCTCGCGCGCCCCGGCCTGGAGCGCCCTTCATGCAGCGCGCCGCACCGGGCGGCCTTTCGTCACCACCTTCCACGGCGCCTATAATTTCAACAACCCGCTCAAGCGCCGGTATAATTCGGTCATGGCGCGGGGCGATAGGGTGATCGCCAATTCAAAGTTCATCGATGACCATATGGCGCGCCATTACCATCCCGACCCGGCGCGTGTGCGGGTGGTGCCGCGCGGCATCGATTTTGAGCGCTTCGATCCCGAGCAGGTCACCAATGAGCGCATGATCAGGCTATCGGAGCGCTGGCGCCTGCCCGACGGCGCACCGGTGGTGTTACTGCCCGGCCGCCTGTCCCGCTGGAAGGGCCATCAGATATTGATCGAGGCCTTGGCGCAGCTCAACCGGCCCGATGTTCGCTGTCTGCTGGTCGGCAGCGATCAGGGGCGCGACAGCTATCACCGCGAGTTAAACAGACTGATCAAAACCCACGGCCTCGACCAAGTCGTTCATATAGTCGACCATTGCGATGACATGCCGGCAGCCTTCATGCTTGCCGATGTGGTGGTCTCGGCCTCCCTCGATCCCGAGGCTTTCGGGCGGGTTGCGGTCGAGGGTCAGGCCATGGGCCGCCCGACCATCGCCACCGATCACGGCGGCGCCCGCGAGACCCTGGTGCATGGCGAAACCGGCTGGCTGACGCCGCCCGGTGATGTCCGCGCCCTGATCACGGCGCTTGAGGAGGCTCTCGATCTCGATCCGTCGGCGCGCCAGGCCCTGGCAGGGCGCGCCATGGCGCGGGCGCGGGCCAATTTTTCCAAACAGAACATGTGCGATGCAACTCTGGCGATTTACCACGAGCTGCTCCACGCCGGACCGGACGCCATACAGGCTGCGGAGTGAAGCGTCAGCTTGTCATCAAACAGGGCGCGCTTGGCGACATGGTGCTGGCGACCGGCGCGTTTCAGGCCATACGCGCCCACCATGCCGACGATCATCTGGTGCTGCTGACCACCAGCGCCTATGAAGGGTTCGCCCGGGCCAGCGGCTATTTCGACGAGATTTGGATCGACCCGCGCCCGCCCCTGTGGCGGGTTTGGCAATGGCTGGCCCTGGGCCGGCGGTTGCGGGGCGGCGGCTTCGAGCGGGCCTATGATTTGCAGCATACCACCCGCACGGGCATGTATTTCCGCCTGTTCGGCACGGCGCGGCCGGAATGGTCGGGAATCGCCGCGGGCTGCTCCCATCCCCACGCCAACCCCGAACGCAACCGCATGCACACGGTCGAGCGCGAAGCCGAGCAGCTCGCCATGGCCGGGATCAAGCAGACCCCGCCGCCCGATCTGTCCTGGCTGAGCAGCGATATATCCGCCCTTGATCTGTCCACGCCCTATGCCCTGCTGGTTCCCGGTGGTTCGGCCCACCGGCCCGAGAAACGTTGGCCGGCGGCGCGCTATGGCCGGGCGGCGGCGGCCCTGGAGGCGTTAGGCTTGCGCCCGGTGCTGATCGGCGCGGAAGCGGAACGCGCAGGCATGGCCGACATCACGGCGGCCTGTCCGCGCGCCATCGACCTCTGCGGCAAGACCGATTTCGGCGCCATCGCCGCCTGCGCGCGCGGGGCTCGGCTTGCCATCGGCAACGACACCGGGCCCATGCATATCATTGCCACCGCGGGCTGCGCATCCCTGGTGCTGTTCTCGGCGGCGTCACAACCGGCGCTGAGCGCTCCGCGCGGCCCGGATGTCTCGGTCCTGCAACGGGACTCACTCGCCGATCTCGAAGTCGACGAGGTTATGGCGGCGCTTACTCTCCCTCAGCCTTGACAGCACCGGGAATCCCTCTAAATTGCGCCAATCTTGAGGACTGTTAGGCAAACCTTAACTATAAATTAACCGGTATGATGCGATTTAAGACTCGATGATTTCGATTACCCTGCCCGACGGCTCAAGCCGCGAGTATGAACCAGGCGTGAGCGGCGCGGATGTTGCGGCGTCTATCGGTCCCGGCCTCGCCAAGGCGGCCCTCGCCATCAAGCTCGATGGCGACATGATCGACCTGGCAACGCCAATCGGAGCCGACGCCGCCATTGAAATAATCACCATCAAAAGCCCCGAGGCGCTCGATCTTGTGCGCCACGACACCGCCCATGTCATGGCCGAGGCGGTCAAGGAACTCTACCCCGAGACCCAGATTACCATCGGCCCCAACATCGAAGACGGCTTCTTCTACGATTTCGCGCGGCCAACCGCCTTCACTCCCGATGATCTGGAGAACATCGAGAAGCGCATGCACGAGATCGTCAAGCGCAACGAGCCGATTAGCCGCGAGGTCTGGGCGCGCGACGAGGCGATTGCCTTCTTCAAGGGTGCAGGAGAGCACTACAAGGCCGAAATCATCGCCGACCTGCCCGAGGGCGAGACCATCACCCTCTACCGCCAGGGCGATTTCATCGATCTCTGCCGCGGCCCGCATCTGCCGGCGACGGGCAAGGTCGGTAAAGCGTTCAAACTGATGAAGCTGGCCGGCGCCTATTGGCGCGGCGATTCAAAGAACGCCATGCTGCAGCGTATTTACGGCACCGCCTGGACCGATGAGAAGGACCTCGCCGCTCATCTCAACCGCATCGAAGAGGCCGAACGCCGCGATCACCGCCGCCTGGGCCGCGAGATGGATTTGTTCCATTTCCAGGAAGAGGCCATCGGCATGGTGTTCTGGCACCCCAACGGCTGGACCCTCTATCGCGAGTTGAAAAATTACATGCGGCGCAAGCTCGACGCGGCCGGCTATGTGGAGGTCAATACCCCACAGCTCGTCAGCCGCAGCCTGTGGGAGGATTCGGGCCATTGGGACAAATTCCGCGAGAACATGTTCACGGTCGAGAGCGACGATCATATCCATGCCCTGAAGCCGATGAACTGCCCCTGCCATGTGCAGATCTTCCGCCAGGGCCTGACAAGCTATCGCGATCTGCCCCTGCGCATGGCCGAATTCGGCGCCTGCCACCGCTATGAGCCTTCAGGCGCCCTGCATGGGCTGATGCGGGTGCGCGGCTTCACCCAGGACGACGCCCATATTTTCTGCACCGTCGACCAGATCAACGCCGAGAGCGCGGCTTTCTGTGAGCTGGCGCTCGGCATTTATAGCGATTTCGGCTTCGAGGATGTGCTCATCCGCTTCGCCGACCGGCCCGAGGTCCGCGCCGGCTCCGATGCGGTGTGGGATCGCGCCGAGGAAGCCCTGCGCACGGCCGCCGAACAGGCCGGCGTCGAGTATGAAATGAACCCCGGCGACGGCGCCTTCTATGGCCCGAAGCTCGATTTCGTGCTGCGCGACGCGATCGGCCGCGAATGGCAATGCGGCACCCTGCAGGCCGATTTCGTGCTGCCCGAGCGCCTCGATGCGAGCTACATCGGCGATGACGGCGAAAAACATCGCCCGGTCATGCTGCATCGGGCCATTCTCGGCTCGCTGGAGCGCTTTATCGGCGTGCTCATCGAACAATACGCCGGCAAGTTCCCGCTCTGGCTGGCTCCGGTTCAGGTGGTGGTCGCCACGGTGACCCGGGACGGCGATGATTATGCGGGCACGGTCGCCGCCGCGCTGAGAGCCGCCGGGATGCGTGTCACGCTCGATGTGAGCAACGAAAAGATCGGCTATAAGCTGCGCCATCACAGCCTCGCCAAGGTGCCGGTGTTCATGGCTATCGGCAAACGCGAGGCCGAGGAAAACACCGTTTCGATCCGCCGCATGGACGCCGAAGGCCAAGAAGTCCTTGCGCTTGATGGGGCGGTCGCTAAACTTAGCGCGGAGGCAAAGCCCCCTGCGGCCTGACGCCAATGGAATTTGTAACGCCCATGAAACATGTAATGTTGTTAACATTTAAAAGGAGTTTTTAAATAGCTAGACCAAGAGTCTTCACACCGCCGGTTCGACAGGGCCCGCGGGTGAACGAATTCATCGAGGCGGATCCTATTCGCCTGGTTGACCAAGATGGTGAGATGGTGGGCGTGGTGCCGCGTGAGCGCGGAATTGACCTCGCCCGGGAAGTCGGGCTTGATCTCGTCGAAGTCTCGCCAAACGCTGATCCTCCGGTTTGCAAGCTGCTCGATTACGGCAAGTTCAAATACATCGCCCAGAAAAAGGCGAATGAAGCGCGCAAACGCCAGAAGACGATCGACGTCAAAGAAATCAAAATGCGCCCGACCATCGACAATCACGATTATCTCGTGAAGCTGCGCTTCATGGAGAAATTCATCGAGAGTGGCGATAAGGTCAAGGTGACTATGCGGTTTCGCGGCCGTGAAATGGTCCACCAGGACCTCGGCATGAAGGTGCTGATGCGGGTGCGCGACGATCTCGACGCCCATGCCAAGATCGAACAGTTCCCCAAGGTCGAGGGCCGCCAGATGACCATGGTGATGTCGCCGCGTTAGGGCCGGATGGCCCTGATTGCAGCGTATGCCTGCGTGACGTTTGAGCGCCGTTTGATCGAATCATCATACGTTAAGAGGCTTTAAGGCTGCTTTTTGTAAAATTATTTGCGCAAACTTAACTTGGGTTAATGTGGCGACCTCTGGGCGCCGATACATTTATCCCCATACCTCGCCTTACCCGGAATGACTTAGCCCCGCAGACGCCAGCCGTCTGCGGGGCTCTTTCTGTGTGGCGGGCGAGGATTTAGGGGATCAGCGCAAGCTCCTTTGCAGATAGTCTTCGAACATTGGTACGGTAAAAGCGATATCGCCGTGAGCGGGGCTGTAGATCATGCCTTTGTTGATGATTTTTGCTCGGCAAGGCCCCAATGATTGAACGCTTTCACCCAGTTTTTCAGCCACATCCGATGACCTGTATGGACCTCTGCCGAGACTGGCCATTGCAGTTACATAGTCGCTCTCCTTCGGGGTCAGTCGATCAAAGCGAACGCGGAAAAACCCTTCATCCAGTCGACGAACCGCAGCGGATGAGGCGCTCTCGATATCATGGCTATCGATCGGCGAGGCATTGGTGATATTCCATGCCTGATAGCCCCATTCCTGTAGGAAATACGGATAGCCCTCCGTCCGCTCGATGATTAGAGATAAGGCGTTGTCCGAAATCGCTTCGCCTTCCTGTTCGATCGGTTGCCTAATGGCGGCGATGGCCGATATGGCGTCAAGAGGCCCGACGGTCGGAAAATTGAACAGCCTCTCGGCATAGGATTTTGCATCACCTGATAGAGCCGCAATCTGTGGCAGACCAGCGCCGAAGAATATGATGGGTAACTGTTTTTGATTAACCCTATGCATGGCGACGATCAATGCAGAACGCTCTTTGTCGGAGAGGTATTGAACCTCGTCGATCAAGAGTGTCCAGGCTTTGTTTGCCGATTGTGCGGTAACGCCTAGGCGAAGGAAGAGATCGCACAGATCGTATTCAAGAATTCCACTGTCGGCGGTACCGGGTTCCGGGTCGACAGCAAGCGAAACGTCGCCAACGGATAATTTGAAGACACTGGCAAACCCGCGCAGGGCTCGCATGGCTAAGTGAGCATGGGATTTGGCATTTTCGATCATTGATAATTTGCGCAAAACTTGATGAATTTTGGGGTACAAAAGATCAGCGAGAGACTTGTCATCCGGCGCTTCAACAAATGAGGTTAGATGGCCATAATCTTCCGCCATCCGCTCAATTCTGTTTAGCAGGACCGTCTTGCCGGTTCCGCGAAGCCCCAAAAGTATTTGAGACTGATCATGTTTGCCGAGCAGAATTCGCTGGAGCGCTATTTGGGCGTCTGAGATGATTTTATCGCGGCCCGCTAACTCGGGTGGCTGAGAACCAGCGCCGGGGGCGAATGGGTTTCGTACGGGATCCATGAAGCATTTATACTAATGTTATCCATGTATATCAATAATTAGGTATATATAGTTAGATTTTAATATACTCTGCTCGCAAGAGGTTGGTCGTTTTAATCGCCCGATTGTTCGTTGGCGGCTAATCCAGAAATCAACGGTCGCGCTTGCATTTACCAAGGCCGCTCGCTATAAGCTGTGCTCTCGTTTGAAGCGGTCCGGCCTACGGCATGCCCAGCTGCTTATTATCGTCAATAATTCGCCGCTGATTGTGGGGTTTTGCCCCGCTTGAGGCTGGCTTAAACGTTAGGACATAGCAAATGCCGAAGCTCAAATCGAAGAGCAGCGCCAAAAAGCGCTTCTCGCTCACCGCGACTGGTAAAATGCGCCGGAACTTCGCCTGTAAGAATCACATGCTTCGCAGGCGCTCCCAATCGATGAAACGCAAGTCCCGTGGCACCACCATCATGTGCCCCGCCGACAGCAAGATCATCAAAAAATTCCTACCCTACGCGTGAGGAGATAATTCCATGGCTCGTGTAAAACGGGGCGTCACATCCCACGCCCGTCACAAAAAAATCCTGGGTCGCGCCAAGGGCTACCGGGGCCGCTCGAACAACTGCTTTCGGATCGCCCTGGAGAAGGTCGAAAAGGCGCTGCAATACGCCTATCGCGACCGCCGCGTGCGCAAGCGCACTTTCCGCGCCCTGTGGATTCAGCGCATCAACGCCGCCGCCCGGCTCAACGGCCTGACCTATGCCAAGTTCATGAATGGCCTGTCGCGCTCCGGCGTAGCACTCGACCGCAAAGTGCTGGCCGACCTCGCCGTGCGGGAGCCCGAAGCCTTCAAGGGGCTGGTGGAAAAGGCTCAATTGGCGCTCGCTAGCTGACAGCGCGCCGTACCCGAAAATGGTGTAATAAGGGGCCTTAACAACAAGGCCCCTTATTTTTTCCACAACAGTATCCGGTGAGATGAAAGACCTCGAAGCGCTCCGCGTAACCCTGCTGGCCGATATCGCCCAGGCCGGGGATCTTGCCGCCCTCGATCAGGTGCGCGTCGCCGCCCTCGGCAAAAAGGGTGTGGTGACGGCGCAAATGAAGGGGCTTCGCGATCTCGACGGCGAGGCGCGAAAGGCCGCCGGGGTGGCGCTCAACGCGCTGAAGGACGAGCTGGCGGCGGCGCTCGATGCTCGCAAGAGCGACCTCGACGGCGCCGCGGTGGAGGCGCGCCTGGCCCGAGAGCATGTGGACATCACCCTGCCCGGTCGGCTGCCGCCCGAGGGCCGCGTCCATCCGGTCAGTCAGGTGCTCGATGAAATCATCGCGATCTTCGGCGATATGGGGTTCAGTATCGCCGAAGGCCCCGATATCGAGGATGATTTCCATAATTTCGAGGCCCTCAACATCCCGCCCGAGCATCCGGCGCGCCAGGAGCATGACACTTTCTATTTCGCTCCCGACGAGAACGGCGAGCGCCGCCTGTTGCGCACCCACACCTCGCCGGTTCAGGTGCGCTCCATGCAGGCCCAGGGCGCGCCGCTCCGCATTATCTCGCCGGGCCGCACCTACCGCTGCGATTCGGATCAGACCCATACGCCCATGTTCCATCAGGTCGAGGGGCTGGTGATCGATAAACAGACCCATATGGGCCATCTCAAGGGCTGTCTTGCCGATTTCGTCTCGGCCTTTTTCGAGGTTGGCGACGTGCCCATGCGCTTCAGGCCGAGCTATTTCCCCTTCACCTCGCCGTCCGCCGAGGTCGATATCGGCTGCACCCGCAAGGACGGCACCCTGTCGATCGGCGGCGATGGCAGCAATTGGCTGGAAATTCTCGGCTGCGGCATGGTGCATGAAAAAGTGCTGGTCAATTGCGGCATCGACCCCACGGTCTATCAGGGCTTCGCCTTTGGCATCGGCATCGACCGTCTCGCCATGCTGAAATACGGCATCGCCGACCTGCGCGGCTTCTTCGACGCCGATCTGCGCTGGCTGCGCCATTACGGCTTCGCGGCCCTCGATCTGCCGACCCTGCCCGCCGGGCTTGCTCGATGAAGTTCACCCTGTCCTGGCTCAAGCGCCATCTTGAGACCGATGCGCCCCTGGCGGCGATCACCGACCGGCTCACTTCCCTCGGCCTCGAGGTCGAGACGGTGGTCGACCGGGGGGCGGCTTTGGCGGAATTCACCGTCGCCCATGTGATCGAGGCCAGCCCCCACCCCAATGCGGATACGTTGCGGGTCTGCCGGGTTGATACCGGACGCGGCGAGGTCCAGGTGGTGTGCGGCGCGCCCAACGCGCGGACCGGCATGAAGGGCGTATTCGCCGGCGTCGGCCAGATCATTCCGGGCAGCGGCCTCAAGCTGAAACAGACCAAAATCCGCGATGTGGAGAGCAACGGCATGCTGCTGTCCGAGCGCGAGCTGGGCCTGGGCGACGACCATGACGGCATCATCGAGCTGCCCGAGGATGCGCCCCTGGGCGAGCCCTTCGCCGCCTCGCTCGGCCTCGACGATCCGCTCATCGATATCGCCATCACGCCGGATCGCGGCGATTGCCTGGGCGTCTTTGGCATTGCCCGCGACCTGGCGGC
>Ga0209554_1003017_pt1 | contig 11132 bp, 7 predicted proteins | sample MarorgKNORR_S2LV_5_FD_188221 | JGI IMG/M metagenome (GOLD analysis project Ga0209554, IMG submission 188221) | Marine microbial communities from the Southern Atlantic Ocean, analyzing organic carbon cycling - Bottom_A/KNORR_S2/LV (SPAdes) (version 2) | ecosystem: Environmental > Aquatic > Marine... | reverse complement strand
AACGATAGTTGCATTGTCAATGCTTCTCGTATTTTTTGTGACGATATTCCTGATTTTGTGGACTTTTTCAAATGATTTACCAAATTATAAGTTTCTATTGAATTACGAACCCCCAGTTTCAAGCAGAGTACATGCTGGTGATGGTCAACTTATTGCTGAATTTGCCCTTCAAAAAAGGCTGTTTGTACCTTATGAAGAAGTTCCAAAAAATGTTATTAATTCATTTCTTTCGGCGGAAGATAAAAATTTTTTTGAACATCCTGGTATTGATGCTAAAGGGGTGACAAGGGCCATAATTAATAATTTAAAGAATTATCTTAAATCTAAAAGATTGGAAGGTGCATCTACAATAACACAACAAGTAGCAAAAAATTTCTTACTTTCAAACGAAATAACTTTTAAGAGAAAGATTAAAGAAGCGATCTTAGCATTCAGAATTGAAAGAGCTTTATCGAAAGAAAGAATAATGGAATTATACTTAAATCAAATATATCTTGGACAAGGGACATATGGTATTGCGGCTGCAAGCCTGGAGTATTTTGATAAATCTATAAATAAATTGGAATATGAAGAGGCTGCATTATTAGCAGCACTTCCTAGGGCACCCAGTAGATATAATCCGTTTAAATTCAAAGAACTTGCTAAGAAAAGAAGAAATATTGTTTTAAAAAATTTGTATAAAAATCAGTATATTTCAATTGATCAATATAGCGAACTACTCAAAAAAGATATTAATCTTAAACCCAGAAAAGTTAAACTTGTAGAAGAAGCAAATTATTATTCAGAGGAAGTCAGAAGAATTTTAAACGATCAATATGGATATGATAAATTATATAAAGGCGGTCTCTCGATAAGAGTTCCTTTAGATCCTATTTATCAAGTTCAAGCAGTAAAAGCTTTAAGAGAAGGTCTTGAACTTTATGATCGAAGACATGGATGGAGAGGGGTTTTGGCAAATAAAAAAGATGATTTAGATTGGTTCAGTTCAGTATCAAATTTAAAACTTGAAGAGAGCCTTAATTGGAAAATTGCTAAAGTAATTAAAATAGAAGAATTTTCAGTAGATATAGAAACCAAAGAAAAAAAAATTGGAAAGATAAATTTTGAAACAATAAACTGGACTAAAAAAAGCTTCAAAAAACTCTTTAAATTAGGCGATATAATTTATGTTAAGAAAATTAAAAAAAATACATGGGAATTGAAGCAATTACCAAAAGCCAATGGTGCAATTGTTGTAATGGATCCATTTACAGGTAGAGTTTTATCGTTAGTTGGAGGATTTAGTTATAATTTAAGCGAATTTAATAGAGCTACACAAGCGTTTAGACAACCAGGGTCAGCTTTTAAACCTTTTGTTTATGCGTTAGCTTTAGAAAATGGATATACCCCGTCTACTTTAATCTTAGATGCTCCTATGGTTATGGAGCAAGGTATAGATTTAAAGTTATGGAAGCCTGAAAATTATGGAAAAAAGTTTTATGGACCATCTACTTTAAGAACTGGATTAGAAAAATCTAGAAACTTAATGACAGTAAGAATCGCTTTGGATGTGGGTATTAATAAAATTATGAGTATAACGAAGAAGCTTAATATTTATGAAAATCCTGAAGAATTATTTTCTATTTCTTTAGGTACAGCCGAAACCACATTATTAAAATTAACATCTGCTTATAGCACCTTTGTAAATGGAGGAAAAAAAATAATTCCTATTATGATTGATAGAATTCAAGATAGAAGAGGCATAACAATTTATAACAGCGATAAAAGAAAATGTATCACATGTGAGCAAATATCTTATTTAAGCGATCAAGTGCCTAAAATTGAAGATAATTTTGAACAGATAATCAGTCCTGAAACAGCATATCAAATGATATCTATGCTTGAGGGCGTAATTCAGCGAGGAACTGGAAGAAAATTAAAGCATTTAAATTTAAATTTAGCTGGAAAAACTGGAACAACAAATAATAATACCGATACATGGTTTATTGGTTTTACTTCAAAACTTGTTGTTGGAATTTATGTAGGTTTTGACGAGCCTGCTTCATTAGGAAGATATGAAACAGGAGCAAAAACAGCCATGCCAATTTTTAAAAAATTTATCCTTAATAACATTTCCAAACAAGATGCAACACCCTTTAAGGTTCCAGATGGTATAGTAATGATGGTCGTGGATCCAATCACAGGTCAAAAAGTAGATTTTAATTCAAAAAATTCTATTTACGAATCCTTTAAAGGAAAAAAAATGAGTGAAATTAATATTGAAAATAATTATAATGACCTGATATTAGATAATTCAAATGCAGGAATTGAAGAAATAATTAGATTTTACTAAATTTTATGACTGGCATCGATTTTAATCAAAATATTGAAAAAATTAGAAAAATAAACCTTAATATAAAGGGGTATCTTTGAGATAAATAATATTAAGGAAAAAATATTACTTTTTGAAAAAAAATCCCTAGAGGAAAATTTTTGGAAAGATAAAAACTCAGCTCAAAAAACCATCAAAGAAAAAAATTTCTTCAAAGATATTTTGAATAATTTTTTAAAATCTCAAAAAGAAGTTGAAAATTTGTTTGAGCTATACCAATTAGCTTCTACCGAGAATAACAAAGATGTTATTGATGAGTGTGAAAAAAATTTAAATTTATTGTTGTCTGAAATAAAAATAACAGAAGCAAAATGTTTTTTATCTAATGAAAACGATAGTTTTGACAGTTATTTAGAAATTCATGCTGGAGCTGGAGGTACTGAAAGCCAAGACTGGGCATCTATGCTTAGACGGATGTATATGAAATGGGCTGATAAAAAAAATTATAAATTGGAAATAATAAGCGAACATAGAGGAGAGGAAGCGGGAATAAAATCAAGCACTATTAAAATTTGTGGATCCTATGTTTATGGCTGGCTTAAATCCGAGTCAGGAATACATAGATTAGTTAGGATTTCACCTTTCGATTCTGGCGCGAGAAGACACACAAGTTTTGCCAGCGTTTGGGTATATCCTGTGGTGGATGACAGTATTAAAATTGATATTCAAGAAAAAGATTTAAGAATTGACACGTATCGCTCTGGCGGTGCTGGCGGACAACATGTAAACACAACAGATAGTGCAGTAAGAATTACTCATATTCCAACCAACATAGTTGTGCAATGCCAAAACGAAAGATCTCAACACAAAAATAAGGAAACATGTTTCAATATGTTAAAAGCTCGGTTATATGAACATGAATTAAAAAAGAAAGATGAGAACGTAAAGAGCTTGGAAGGTAGTAAAAAGGATATAGGTTGGGGGCATCAAATAAGATCTTATGTATTACAGCCCTATCGATTGGTAAAAGATTTAAGAAATAATTATGAAAATACAAATCCTGATAGTGTTTTAAACGGTGACATCGATGAGTTTCTTGAAAATTCTTTATTTAGATCAAAAGAAAAAAATAAGTAAATGATTAAGTGGATTATAAGAGTATTTTTAATACTAGTAACTTTTACAGTTTTTTCTTTATTTTTCTTGTCTTTTTATGGATTAGAAACAGATTATTTCAATTCAACTATTCAAAACAAAGTTAGGACATTTAATTCCAATTTTAATTTAGAATTTCAAAAGACAAATATTTTATTAGATTTAAAGCAATTAGAGTTAAAAGTTAAAGTTACAAAACCAAAAATTAATTTTAATAATATGTCAACTGATCTAAGCAAATTAAATTTAAATATATCTATTAAATCTTTTTTAAAAGATGAATTTGCATTACAACGTGGAGAGGTTGGACTAGCTAAAACAGATATAAAACAATTCATTACACTAGTGAATCAAATTAAACCATCACCTTTTTTATTTGTTGCAAAAGAAATTTTTAATAAAGGACAAATAGAAGGTGAATTGGAAATTAATTTTGACACTACAGGCAAAATTAAAGATGACTACAAAATTACAGGTTCGATATTTAATTTTGATGCCAAAATACTAAAGAAATTCAATGTAAACCAAACTGATTTAAAATTTGAATTATTCAAAAATAATTATAGTGTTTACCTAGTCAAGGGAAACATTAATGATATTGATTTAGCAAATAGTGAATTTGAAATTAATAAAGAAAATAAAAATTTCAATGTAAAAGGAAATTTAGTTTCAAGAGCAAATTTAAAAAATATTCAACAAACTCTTGATTTGTTTCAAATCAACCTTCTTGAAGGTAAAGTGGATAAATCTGAAATTTCTTTTGATCTAAAAAGTTCTCTAAGTTTTCAACTGGAAAAATATATAAAGATAAAAAATTTAAAAGTTAATGGAGATGGAAAGATTCATTTTTTAAACATAAAACACAAAATAAATACATCAAAACTAAAAGAAATATTTACTAATTATAATGACTCTTTTCAAATTATAGATACAAAAATAAAATTTTCATCAGATACCAACAAACAAGATATTGAATTAAAAGGTTTAATTAATTTAACAAATGAATATGAAAATTTTAAATCCAAAATAATTATTGATAAGAAAAAAAATAATACAAACTTTGATGCAGAAATAAATATTAAATCTTCAATTATTAAATTACCAAACCTTAACTATAAAAAAAAAATTAATGACCAAGCCAGTTTGAAATTTAAAGGAAATCGTAAAAAGAACGAAGGATATAATTTTGAAGTTATTGAATTTAAAGAATCTAATAATTTAATTTTAATAAAAGATATAGAATTCAATGATAAAATCCAGGTGAATAATTTAAAAGAGTTAGTTGTTCGAACTACTCATGACAACTTAGTAAATAATGATTTTAAACTGACAAAAGACAAAAAAATAAAAATACAAGGTGAAATATATGATGCAAGACCTTTACTAATATCTCTTAATAAGGAAGATAAAAGAAAGTTATTAAGTAGAAAATTTAATGGTGAATTATTAGCTAACTTTAAAGAAGTAATCACTGATAAACAAATTAATTTATTTAAATTTTCAATGATTTCAAATATTAAAAAAGGAAAACATGAAAAATTTACTGCCAAAGGAGAATTTTCTGAAAATGAATTTTTAGACATTTCAATGTCTCCAACAGGTGATGGTAAAACAAAAGTAATTCAATTATTTTCTGATAAAGCAGAACCATTTATCAGTAGCTACAAATTTATAAAAGGATTTAAAGGTGGAAAACTAGAATATGAATCTACTTATGATAACAATTCTTCACATTCAAATTTGAAAATTTCAAATTTTAAGGTTTCAAAAGTACCGGCTTTAACGCAACTTCTTACACTAGCCTCTCTGCAAGGAATTGCTGATACTTTAACTGGGGAAGGTATTAGATTTAATGAACTAGAAATGGACTTTAATTCTAATAAATCTGAAAAAAATGTTATCAACATTGAAGAATTTTATGCAATTGGTCCAGCTATATCCTTATTAATGGAAGGATATATTGTAAAAAAAGAATTAGTTAGTCTAAAAGGTACTCTGGTTCCCGCAAGAACAGTCAATAAAGTGATTGGCTGGATACCTGTAGTTGGGAAGATTTTAATTGGAAGTAAGGTTGGCGAAGGTGTTTTTGGAATTAGTTTTAAAATGAAAGGTCCACCAAAAGATATCAAAACCACAGTAAATCCAATTAAAACTCTAACACCAAGGTTTATTACCAGGACACTAGAAAAAATAAAAGATATTAATAAAAAAAACAAAAACTAATTTATTTTAATTATCACATGGTTTTTTTTTCCGTGTGAGAGTTTTAGTAAATTTTCTTGACTAAAATTATTTAATGAAATATTGAATTTATCGTTTTCAATAATTTCATTATTAACTTTTATCCCTTTATTTTTAATCATTCTTCTAACCTCGCTTTTAGAATTTGATAAATTGGTAGCTGTTACAAGGTCAACTATATTTATACCATTAATTACTTGTTCTTTTTTAAGAACTAATGTTGGCAAATCAGCTCCAACAGATTTTTTTTCAAAAGTATTCTTAGCAGTCTGTTCAGCTTTTACAGCAGCAGCTTTACCGTGTAACATTGACGTGGCTTCATTTGCTAATATTATTTTTAATTGATTAATATTTTTATTTTTTAGTTCTTCTATTCGCTCTAGTGACAAATCTGTGAACATTTGAAGAAACCTTAATACATCTCTGTCATCAGTATTTCTCCAAAATTGCCAGTAGTCATATGCGGGCAAAAGTTTTTTGTCTAACCATACAGCCCCCTTTTCTGTTTTACCCATTTTTGAGCCAGAAGCTAAGGTGATGAGAGGAGTAGTTAGTCCAAAGACCCGTTTATTAGAATGTCTTTTAATTAATTCCACTCCATTAACAATATTGCCCCATTGATCTGATCCTCCAATTTGCATTAAACAATTTGTATTTTTGTTAAGTTCAAGAAAATCATAAGCTTGTAAAATCATATAATTGAATTCCATATAACTTAATGATTGCTCTCTCTCTAATCGCATTTTAACACTGTCAAAGTTTAACATCTTATTAATAGTGAAATGTTTTCCTATTTCTCTTAAGAATTTTATGTAATTTAATTTTCCAAGCCACTTGTAATTATTAACAAATATTGGTTTTGTTTTATTATTTTTCGTTTTTAAAAAAATTTTAAAAACTTTTTCGATATTTTTTATATTTTTTTCGATTACTTTTTCAGATAAAATTTTTCTTGTCTCTTCTTTGCCTGAAGGATCACCTATACGCGTTGTACCTCCACCTAATAAAACAATTGGTTGATGTCCGTATTTTTGCAACAGTTTTAAACACATTATTTGCAATAAACTTCCAACATGTAAACTTGAAGATGTACAATCAAATCCAATATATGCTCTAATTTTGTTTTTACTCATCAATTGTTCTAATTCTTCAGAATTAGTGCATTGATTAAAATAATTTCTTTTTTTAAATTCAGATAAGAATGAATTTTCCATATTTTTTTTAAAACCCGTGTACAATCAATATACTTTATTTGATTTAATTAAAAAATACATATGAGTAAAAGCTATTACAGTCTTGGTTTAATGAGCGGAACATCAATGGATGGTGTTGACGCATCAATTATTCAATCAGATGGAAAGACTAAATATAAAGCAGTTTTAGACAGGTATTTCGAATATTCTAAAGATATTTATGAAAATTTAACAATATTTAGGGATAAAATCAAAAATTCAAAGGACCTAAAAAAATTTTCAAAAGAATTAAAACTTGTTGAAAAAAAAATCACCTTATTTCATGCCAAAGTTGTTGGGGAAATCCTAAAAAAATCAAAGGTGAATGTTGATTTTGTAGGATTCCATGGACAGACTATTTATCATAATGCTCAAGAAAACATTTCTAAACAGTTGGGTGATGGAAAACTTCTTTCTAAACTCACAAAAAAAACTGTTGTATATGATTTTCGACAGAATGATTTAAAAAAAGGAGGCGAAGGAGCTCCACTAACGCCAGTATTTCATCAAATGTTGGAAAAAAAATTTAATATTAAGCCTGTAAGTTTCATCAATATAGGAGGAATATTAAACAGAACAACTATTTGGAATGACGGAGAATTATCCGCAAGAGATATGGGTCCGGGTATGTGTTTAATAGATAGATGGATAAGAACTAATTCTAAAAAAAAATATGATGTTAATGGAGATATAGCTAAGTCTGGGAAGATAAATAATATAATTTTAGATCAAGCTTTAGACAACTTTCGTGCTACAGATCCAAATAGATTGTCATACGATATAAGTGATTTTGATTTTTTATTTGCCAGTGCCAGAGATTTATCTTTAGAAGATGGTGCTGCTACATTAACTGAATATACAGCACAAATGATTTTATTAGATTTTAAATTTATCGAAGAACTTAACATAAAAGAAAAAACAATTTTATGTGGAGGAGGAAGAAAAAATAAATTTCTTTTAAAAAAATTAAAGAAAAATAGCAAAATGATACAATTAATTGATGAGTATGGAGTTGACGGCGATTTTGTTGAGGCACAAGCTTTTGCGTATCTTGCTATTAGATCTTATCTAAATTTACCTATTTCTTTTCCTTCAACTACTGGAGTAAGCAAACCTTGTGCTGGGGGAATAATAATTAAAAATTTTTAGTATAAAGCAGATTCTTTTTTAATATATTTATCTAATACAAAAGATAATTCTTTTCTTTTATTTGAAAAAAAATGATTAGCTCCCTCTATTTCCTGAAATTCTATTTTAATTCCTACCTGGGTAGATAATCTTTTATATAATAAATTAATATTATCTAAAGGAACCAGTTCATCATTTTTTCCGTATATCACTAGTCCAGATGTAGGACAGGGTGATAAAAATGAAAAATCATAAACATTAGGTTGAGGAGATATAACGATAAATCTATTTATTTCAGGTCTCCTCATTAATAATTGCATTGCAATCAATGAACCAAAAGAAAATCCAGATATCCAACATTGTGAGTGATCTATATTTTCTCTCTCAAGCCAATCTAAAGCTGCTGCGGCATCAGATAATTCTCCTTGTCCATTATCAAATTTTCCATCACTTCTACCAACTCCTCTAAAATTAATTTGACAAACAGAAAATCCATTTTTTAAAAAAGTTTGAAAAATTTCAAAAACAATTTTGTTATTCATAGTTCCGCCGTATTGTGGATGGGGATGTAATACCAAAGCAATGGGTGCAGTCTTTTTGTTATTTTTGAAAAATTTTGCTTCTATCCTTCCAGCTGGTCCTGGAATAAATAGTTCACCTATTTTTTTATTCATAAGCAATATTGATTATTATTATCAAAGAAAAACTAGGCTTTATAACATGTTTGAGAGATTTAAGAGAAATTTTTTTTCAATACTTAAAGTTGACTAAATTACTCAGGATCGTATAAATAGGCCATATTCTTTAACACAAATTTAATAATTTGAATTATGAAATTATCTAGTAAAGGCAGATATGCAGTGATGGCAATGGCCGATCTTGCAAAAAACCATGACCCAAGACCGATATCACTAAATGAAATTTCATTAAGACAGGGAATATCAATTCTTTATTTAGAACAACTATTTTTAAAATTAAAACAAAATAGCCTAGTGAATAGTACAAGAGGACCACATGGAGGGTATGTCCTATCAAAATCTCCAGATCAAATAAAATTATCAAATATTATTTCTGCAGTTGATGAAGAAGTGAAAATGTTAAAGTGTAATAAAAACTCAAAAAAAGGATGTAACGGAAAGTCTGTTAAATGTATTACCCACAGTCTTTGGGATGAATTGGGAGAACATATAAATTTATTTTTCAAACAAAAAAGTTTGGAAGATGTTTTAAATATAGAAAAAAAATTTCAAATAATGGAAAATTAAATGCAACAATCAACAATCAATCCATTGGAAGAATACAAATATGGTTTTACAACAGATATTGAAAGTATCAGAGCTCCCAAAGGTTTAAATGAAGATATAATTAAATTTATTTCCAATATTAAAAAAGAACCTCAATGGATGTTAGAGTGGAGATTGAAAGCCTACTCAAGATTAAAAAATTTAAAAGAACCTAATTGGCAGAAACCAAAATATCCAAAAATAGACTATCAAGATTTATATTATTACTCAGCACCAAAAAGTTCGGAAAATAAAGCTAAAAGTCTTGATGAAGTGGATCCTAAATTAATCGAAACCTATAACAAGTTGGGTATTTCGCTAAAAGAGCAAGAGAAATTAAGTGGAGTAGCAGTAGATGCTATTTTTGACTCTGTATCAGTAGCAACAACTTTCAAAGACAAACTAACGGAAAAAGGAATAATATTTTGCCCAATCTCAGAAGCAATTCAAAAACATCCAGATTTGGTAAAAAAATATTTGGGTTCTGTCATTCCGATTACGGATCATTATTTTGCAACACTTAATTCAGCGGTGTTTACTGATGGATCATTTGTGTATGTTCCTCAAGGGGTGCGTTGTCCGATGGAATTATCGACGTATTTTAGAATCAATGCATCAGAAACTGGGCAATTTGAAAGAACTTTAATTATAGCAGACAAAGGAAGTTATGTTAGCTATTTAGAAGGCTGCACGGCTCCAATGAGAGACGAAAATCAACTTCATGCTGCCAACGTAGAACTAGTTGCCCTAGATGATGCAGAGATTAAATATTCAACTGTGCAAAATTGGTATCCAGGAGACAAAGATGGAAAAGGAGGAATTTACAATTTTGTAACAAAAAGAGGAGCATGTAGGGGTAAAAATTCTAAAATTTCTTGGACACAAGTTGAAACTGGATCAGCGATTACTTGGAAATATCCAAGCTGTATTTTACAAGGAGATAATTCAATTGGTGAGTTTTACTCAATCGCTATTACAAATAATTATCAACAAGCGGACACAGGAACCAAAATGATTCATCTTGGAAAAAATACGAAGAGCAAAATTATATCCAAAGCTGTTTCAGCTGGCCATGCAGACAATACTTACAGAGGTTTAGTTAGAATAAGTTCTAAAGCAAGTAATTCTAGAAATTATACGCAATGCGATTCCTTACTGATGGGTAATAAATGTGGTGCACATACCATTCCTTACATAGAAAACAAAAATTCTTCTTCAAACGTTGAACATGAAGCAACAACTTCAAAAATAAGCGAAGAACAACTTTTTTATTGTAATCAAAGAGGCTTAAATCAAGAAGAAGCTATAGGTTTAATTGTAAACGGTTTTTGTAAAGAAGTGCTTCAACAATTACCTATGGAATTTGCAGTGGAGGCACAAAAACTAGTTGGTATTAGTTTAGAAGGCAGCGTGGGTTAAATGTTGCAAATTACTAATCTGAGCGCTTCAATTGATGATAAAAAAATATTAGACGGATTTAATCTTAAAATTAAGCCCGGTGAAGTTCATGCCCTTATGGGTCCAAATGGATCGGGCAAAAGCACTTTAGCCAATGTATTAACTGGTAAAAATGGCTATCAAGTCGAAGGACAGGTCCTTTATCAAGGAAAAGATCTATTGAACCTACCTATAGAGGAGAGAGCTCAGAATGGTTTATTTATGGCTTTTCAATATCCTTTGGAGATAGCTGGAGTTAACACAAATAACTTTCTTAAAACTTCTTTAAACACTATTCGTAAAGTTAGAGGTCTAAAAGAATTAGACTCTTTAGATTTTTTAAAT
>Ga0209554_1003016_pt1 | contig 11135 bp, 10 predicted proteins | sample MarorgKNORR_S2LV_5_FD_188221 | JGI IMG/M metagenome (GOLD analysis project Ga0209554, IMG submission 188221) | Marine microbial communities from the Southern Atlantic Ocean, analyzing organic carbon cycling - Bottom_A/KNORR_S2/LV (SPAdes) (version 2) | ecosystem: Environmental > Aquatic > Marine... | reverse complement strand
CTTGAGAATTCCGGCTGTGCGGTCTATATACTCGGCCGTCAGCGGTTTCAGGACGATCTCCTCACCTCTTTCCTCTATATAGAGCCGTGTGCCCTTTTCGATGCCGAAGCGCCGGCGGATGCGGGCGGGAATTGCAATCTGGCCCTTGCTAGTCACGGTCGCAATGGACATGAGAAGACCTCCCTTCATGCTGCCAGTACCATTACGACAGCTGTAAGGCAATACGGAAAGTGACTTACTTTTCCTGTCGTGGACTCCTGCTGCCAACGTTGTCCGACCTCTGAGGGGATCGACAGTGACAAAGCTCCGAACATGCCCGCTCGTCAGGAATTCTCCTGCCAGTAACGGCGCCGGCCGCGTCTCAAAGGCGGGCTAACCAATTCTCTATACGTCGGGAGTTTTGTTAAGGAGTGCTAAGTAAGCGGAATATCCGAGGAGATGAAATTCGTTAAGTGTAGTAAACTATTGAAGTTACGTCCTGGTTTCCCGGCACCGTCCTTGCGTGGGTTGAGCGCAATTGGGAGATCGTAAGGAACACCAGATACACCCCTAGTGCTGGCCGGCGCAATTCCATCGGCGCCTAAGGCTGTGGCTCTGGCCAGTGCCTGAGATTGCCTGAATTCGCTTACTGGCGGGTGCCCGCTGCCGGTTATTCAGCGTCGACTCAAATCGTCTCCCAGGTCGGTTGAGTCGAATTTCCCCTTATCGGCGCAGACGGCGACGACCAGTAGCTCCAGATCCTCGCTCGTGTGGTTGTAGAGCCCGTGGCTGCCCCCCAGCCTGCTTGGGATGGCGTCCCATTGCTGGACTTCCTGGGTCTCGCCGTCCACCGTCATCCGACCGCTGCCCTCGATGATGATGTAGCACTCCTCGACGCCGTCGTGGCGGTGGTAGCCGAAGGAGGTGTCCGGGGGCAGGAGGCAGTGTACCAGGCAGTGGAAGTTGCTGCGGAAGTCCTCCGGTTGCCAGATCATGCGACCGCCGACTTCGCCTTTGCCGCCGTGCGCGTTGGGGGAGTATTTCAGGGCATTGCGGTCCAGCCGCCCCACCGGGAGACGGTCGGTCGACTCCAGCTCGGCGTTGGCCCGGTCGTCGCCCAGGTCGGTCGACTTCGGGGTGCCACCAGGGATTGTGCAATGGACGTTGAACCAGCGCGTCTCCTGGTCGGTGTGATTGTAGATCGCGTGGATCTCGCCGTCGCGAAGGGGGACCGCCGCGCCACCCTCGACGATGGCTGTGCGGCCGTTGTGGGTGAACTGCGAGGCGTTGTCCACGGCGATAAAGATCTCCTCGCTGTCGTCGTGACGGTGGTAGCCGATACCTCCCCCGGGGAGGAGGATGGCGCAATGGACGAAAGCGAAGGGCGTCTCGAAGTCGGTATTGTTCCACAGGCTGTTGAAGAGGATGGTGCCCGCGCCGGCGTGGACGCCGGTCAGCTCCCTCATATCCTCGCGGTTGGCTCGTGCGACACGCATGGCGGTTTATTTCTCCCGGTGGAAAAGCTGCAGGCTCAGCTGATTCGGCCCCTCGAAAAAACCCAGACGGATGCCGGTGCCGCCCCCGACATCAAAGGGCTCTTTGGTGATAGTCACCCCCTTGTCGGCCAGCTCGCGGGCGCTCTCGTCAACGCTGTCGACAGCAAAGGAGATGTGGTGGAATCCGGGAGGGTGGTCGACCGATTTCTGCGGCATCAGTTCCAGCAGAATGCCACCGGCGTCCAGGAAGACGTAGTCCTCGTCGTCCTCGTTGGCGAAGCGCTCTACCTCCGTCATGCCCAGCTTCCCGGTGTAGAACTCCACCGCTGCTTCGATATCGTCGGTGACGATGGCGATTTTGTGGATCTTGTGGACCATGGCATTCTCCTCTATCGGTGAATGAAGCAGACCCCCAAGCTAGATTCGGCACATTGGATCCGGTCTGTTCCAAATGACGCAGCCACTGGGTGGTTCGCGCCGACAAAGGCTGCGGGTCGGTCAGCTCTTGAGCTCGACGATGCCAGCATCGCCATCGACGGTTATGGTCTGACCATCTGTGATAACCCGGGACGCCTCCTTCGTCTGCATGACCGAAGGGATGCGGTATTCGCGGGCGACGAGGGCGGCGTGCTGGGAGAGGGAGCCGGAGTCGAGGACGAGTCCGCCGATGATGGCAAAGGCGGGAGTCCAGTCTGGGCCGACGTTGGGCGCGACCAGAATGTCACCGGGGTGCAGGCGGGGGCGCTCTTTGCCGGGTAGAGCGATCACGGCTCTTCCCGTCGCTCGGCCGCTCGAGGCACTGGCCCCCCGGATGAGATTGCCGTCCAAGCCGGCGGGCTTCTCTTCTTCGTTGCCCGAGTCTGTCGACTCTGGCTTCAGCCCCAATGTCGCGGGCGGTTTCATTCGTTGGCGACGCGCCAATTCTTCGGTTCGCTCAAGCACCCGATCGCGGAGGCTCTGCTGCGGGTTCTCTGTCGCGATCTGCTTTAACTCGTCGATCGAGAAGTGGAAGACATCATCTGCGTGGTCGATCTGATCTCTGATCACGATTTCCCTGCCGACGGCGAAGATGGATTCGCGCATCGTGCCGATCGTACACTGCTCCATGAAGTAGTTGTGGTCTTCCAGGAAACGGACGCCGATTATGGCCTCGGCCAAAGCCCGGTCAAAGCGCTCCAGCTTCTCAGGATCGCCCGCCAGTTTCCGCCGCATCCGTTTCGTTGCGTCCACGCGCTCAGCACGCGCATCTCTCTCCCGGCGATCCAGGTCCTCCAGGTCCTGCTCGACATAGGTGGCGATGAATCCGAACGGGAGGGTGTGGTCCATATTCCAGGTCTCGGTGGCGAAATTCAATTCGGATCCGTAGCCGTGACCGGCGCGCAGTCCGTAAACCCGCAACATCGCTTTGAAGCGAGAGCGGAATCGCTTCATCTGCTGACGAGGCGCTCTCTTCGTCGATGTCGGTGCCCTTGTCGTCACTTCTGTCGTTACCTCTGTTAGGGCGTCGAAGTCCCGCTCGACAAAGAGGCGCCTCAGCTCAGGGTCTGACTGGGCGATACGGGCGAGCTCGCGTATCCGGGTGATGAGCCGCGTCATGCGGTTCTGAATGGCCTGAACGAAGACGTTGGCGTGGGGCCCGGGTTCACCGGTGATCTCGCTGAAAGCCTTATGCCAGTCGCGTCGGCCGCCCGGCTTTCCCTGTCGCCAGTGCAGGTTTCCCTGGACATAGCCCATCGTCTCAATGCTGGCCGCCATACAGTCGATCTGGTCCGCAAAGGTCCTGGCAGCTGCGCGCTGCATTTTCAGCTTGAGTAGACGCGCTTCGACGATGGCCTGAAGAACATCCTCGAAGTATGACTTCCCCCTCTCTAAACTCGCGTCCACTTTTTCCGTCTGGATCTTGTGACGCTTCTTGAGGGTTCGCTCGCCGACCTCGTTGGCGCGCACGTACAGGTAGCCATTGGTCATGTGTCCGATGTGGTTGGCCGCCATCGACGACCCGGTCTCGTCATAACAGTCCTTCAAATGTCTCAGGCGTTCCACGGCTACGTCCTGCTCCAGGCGGAAGAGGGGGCCACTCCGACGCTGCCAGGTGAACTTGCTGTCCAGGCCGCCGTCCCATGGTGCATCGGGCGGAACGTCCGCTTCGATGGCGGTCATGGGGCGCGATTGCAGCAGCTGGATCTTCCCGTCGACGGTGGCGAACTCGACATCCTGAGGGGCGCCGAACAGATCCACCAGGTCCCGGCCCATGGCGGCGAGTTCTGCCAGCTGGTCCTTGGTCAGCGCCGGCCTCTCCTGGGTGGCGGCGTCCGTCGCGGCTGTGCGGATGCCGCCGCGCGACGAGGCGACAACGCGGTGTTTCTTTGGCGAAACCTCCGACGACAACAGTGTACCGGCGCGGGGACGCAGAACGAATCGGTCGGTCTGGGCTGTACCGGAGACGACCCCTTCGCCTAGACCGAGTGCCGCGCTGATGACGAACTGATTCTTTCCCGTGACCGGGTCTCGGGTGAACATCACGCCCGCCGCGTCGGGCGAGAGCTGCGTCTGGACCACGACGGCCATGCGGGCGTCCTGGTGAGACATGCCGTTTCGACGCCGATAGCCGATGACGTGAGGCGAATGGAGCGAGGCCCAGACCAAGCCGATCTTTTCCAGCAGCTCCTTAAACGAGGTGACGTTCAGATAGGAATCGTACTGGCCGGCGAAACTGGCATCGGCAAGGTCCTCGGCGGTGGAGGAGGAACGCACGGATACAGCGGGGCTGCCGATCGTCTTCCAGGCGTAGCGGATCCGCGAGACCGCACCCCTGGGGAGTCCGGCGCCCAGGATCAGCCGCCGGGCTTGGGTACTGGCCTTCTCAACGGCGTTTTCACTGGCGGAAGTCGAGTCTGAAAGGATGGCGAGGCCATCGCCCAGACCTGCCACGACAGATTCAAATGCAGTCGTGGTAATGGCGAACCCTGTCGGCACCGGGAACTTCGCCGCGGTCATTTTGGCGAGTGCGGCCCCCTTCGATCCCGTGAGAGCCGGGTCGCTGGCCAGCGGATCCGCAAGCGACAGGACAAAGTCATTCATGGGTTTGTCGAACAGTTGATCTTCATAAGTCGGGTAGGATAGCCTTTTTGGGGGCGGCCCGTCAAGGAGCTCGGTCCACATGACCGTCGCACCGGACAAGCCGAGGATGAGCGTCTTGTCTTGCCTGGGCCGCATCTGTACCTTGGTTCCGGCGACAGAGCGCACGTATCGCCGAGGGTGAGTGGGGTCGCCGAGGGTCAGTGGGGTCGCCGAGGGTCAGTGAGGCGCCAGGGTGGGCAGCGGCGAGCCGAGTGGCGGTCTGGCGAAATAGCGGAAGGCGGGTGAGATTGTGACGACGGAGCAGCAGGAGGCGGTCGATCACCTCGAGACCTACGGATACTGCGTCCTGCCAGAGCGGATTGAGCCAGAGATGGCCTCGAGCATGGCCGAGCACTTCCTCGGGCTTCACGGTGACCAGCGCTACAGCGACGTGATTGTCGGCGACGACTACTACCAGACGCTCTTCGGTATGCTCAATCTCGACGATCGAGTGTGGCAGTGCGCCGCACACGTCGATACGGTGGCGATCGCGCGGAAGTTCCTCGGCGACCGCTGCAGGGTGGTGGAGGCGTGCTCGAAGCCGACGTGGCCGGGAGCGCCGGCTCAGCCTTTGCACGTGGATTCGGCGGGGGAGTTCGAGACGGTCCCGGATGTGCCCTGGATGATCAACTCGATCTGGATGCTGACCGACTTTAGCGCCCGGAACGGAGCCACCGGGGTGGTGCCCATGAGTCATCGCTCGCGGCTCAAGGCGCCGCCGGCGGACATGGGCATGGACAGCCCCATGGTGCGAACGCTGACCGGCAAGGCGGGTTCGGTCGTTCTCTGGCACGGCGGGCTGTTCCACGGGGCTGGAGCCAACAGCAGCTCCGAAACGCGCGTCGGGCTGAACATCGCCTACTACCCCCGATGGTTCAACAACTGGATTGAAGGGGGCCACCAACCGGTGTGGCCGGAGACGTTCGAGCGCATGCCCGAGGTGATGCAGAGCCTCTGTCCCGGTATCCGGGGGAGGAGCCGCGAATTGGTTTACGAGAACCCGTTCACAGGTTGAGCCAGACAATACGAGCCAGACAACATGAGACGGCCAACGTGAGAGAGCGAATGGACAAGCTGAAACTTACCGATTCACAGCTGGCACAGATCGAGGTGTTTGGCTTCCTCCATTTTCCCGGTTTGCTAGAGGACCGTATCGACTCCATCGTCGAGGCGTTCGGGACCGTGTGGTCGGACCGAGGTGGCGGGCACGGTGGACATGAGCACACGGGGGAAGCGCGCTCCTGCATCGTCCCCTTCATCGATCAGTCGGAGTATTTGTCTTCATTGCTGGACGATCCGAGAATCGACGGAATCGCCACGAGTCTAATGGGAGATGACTACAATTTCCTGGGGAGTGACGGCAACTACTACGTGGGTGACACTGGCTGGCACTCCGATGGCGGCTGGCCTCGACCGGTGACGTACTACAAGTTCGCCCTCTATCTGGATGTGCTGACGCGGGACACAGGGGCGATCCGGGTCATTCCCGGGAGTCATCGTTACGGCGAGGGATATGCCGAGGCTACCCAGGAGGGATTGACGGGGGGCGCCGAGAAGATCTGGGGCATGAAAGGAGACCAGGTGCCGGCGGTGGCCGTCGAGACCGTTCCCGGCGACCTGGTGGTCTTCAATCAGGGGACCAAGCACAGCGCCTGGGGAGGGAGCGACCGGCGGCGCATGTTCACCCTCAATTACTCTCGTCGCCACACCGAGGAGGAGTTGCCCATCTTGCGGCAGGAGGTGAGCAACTTCGCCCGCTTCTGGCTGGATTCGGTGTACGGCGAGATCATGCTGCGGACAGCGGGCCCGGAGCGCATGCGGCACCTCGAGCAGGCGCTGGCGAATCAGGACCACCTCGCCCAGTTGTCGCGAAATGCACGCAAGGAGGCGGCGGAGCCGTCGAGGGGATGATGTCCATGTCTACCAACCTGCTACCCACACATAACGCCGACGGCCTGCCCGTCATCCCGATGTCACCGGAGCAGAAGTACATCTTTGACCTCAAGGGATGGCTCTGCCTCCCGGGGCTGTTGACACAGGAGGAGCTGGGGCCAATCCGGGAACACCAGATGAAGTTCCTGCATCACCGGGAGGAGTTGCCGCCCCACGAGAGAGACAATCACGGCGGCCCCTCACAGGTGATGCTGGATCATCCGGCCGTGGTGGGGGTACTGAACGAAATCCTCTCGCATCAGGCATTGGCGAGTGAGGAGGTCTACGGGTTCCGCTTCGATCACACCTATACCAGTCTGCGCGAGGCGGGCAACGACAACTTCAATCCCCACGGCGGCGGGGCGATTTTCTCCTTTGTGGGCAACTCCCACATCTACCAGATGCAGCCGGGCAGGATCCACGCGGGATTGACGCGGGTGGTGTGGGAGCTCAACGAGGTGGGTCCGGGAGACGGCGGCACCCTGTTGATGACGGGAAGCCACAAGGCGGCATTTCCGCGCCCGGAGTCGGTCAGTGACCGCGACAGCGATCTGTGGGAGACTTATACCTGTCCGGCCGGGTCGGTGATGATCTTCACCGAGGCTCTCTGTCACTCGGGGACGCAGTGGACGAACGCTGACCGACCGCGATTGTGTCTGTTCACCTGCTACAATACGGTGAGCGCGAAATGGGGAAAGGGCTGCCCTCCGGCCGAGGTGATCGCCGCCATGCCACCCAAACGCCAGACCCTTTTCCGCGGGGTGTGGCACGGCATGAGTGACGTTCCGGGGATCAATAAGTACTACGAGAAAGCGAACCGCGCCGTCTGAGCGCGGGGCCGACTCAACCCCGAGAAGGGTTCTCCGAGCTGGCTGGGGAGAGTCTGGTATGCTTGACTGGGGCGGTCAGTCAGATCCGAGCAGTCCAGGTTTCGAAGTAGGCCAGGTATCAAAGTAGTCGGGCGCCCACCTGCGGGCGAAGTGGAAAGACCGTATGGAGTGGTGGCCGTGAGGTGGCGCGACCTCGGCGTCGATCCATGCTTCGGCCCCGTCGAAGTCGGTGAACTCGAGGATCCAGACCAGCTGCCAATCGTCCTGGGCGCCGAGGAGCTTGAACGCCTCGTAGCGCTTGAGCCCGTAATCATGGGCGACCGCGTCGAGCCTGGCGAGACGCTCGGAGTCGCCGCGCTCCTCAGGTGTAAGCTCCCCAGACTCGGGGCGCCAGCGACCGAATGAGAGCAGGACGACGCTTTCTTTGTCGGCGCTCAGGACGGGGATGCGGTGCGGGTCGGTGTCGGAGAGAGCGGAAACGGGCCGGGGATCGGTGACCCAGCCGCTGAAGTAATCGACCCGCCAGGGCATCGACAGGCAGTACTCGTAGTAGCCGTAGCGGCCGTACGGTGGGGCGGTCTCGGCATCGATCCAGGCACGGGCGCCGGTCATTGAGGGGAATTCGATGGTCCAGAAGCGCTCCCACGCTTTCTGCGGGGTGATCAGCTTGAATCCCTCGAGCCGGCTGAGTCCATGCTGGTCGGCCTCGGAGAGCATCCGGTCCACGTGCACCTGCTCGTAGGCCTCCCGCTGTTGCGGAGTCAGGGCGTGCCACGAGGGCAGCCGACCTCCTCTGTATAAAATCACTACTCGCGAGTCGTCCGCGTCGGTCCGTTCCATATAGTCTCCTTTGACCTGCCTCCTGCCGCGGTGGTAATTTAACCAAACCCGCGCGGCGCTCCCAATCCCAGGCGGTGTACTGCGGGCAAACCACCGTGAGGCGAAAGGATGAAATCATGGCGGAAAAGAAGGTTGCGAAGTCGGATGACGAATGGCGGCGAGAGCTGTCGTTGGAGCAATTCGAGGTGTTGAGGGGGAAGGGGACAGAGCGTCCCTTTACGGGGAAATACGACCACTTCGAGGCGGAAGGAATCTTTCTGTGTGCCGGTTGTGGGGCGGAGCTGTTCAGCTCGAAGGCGAAGTTTGATTCCGGCTCGGGCTGGCCCAGTTTCTGGGAGCCCGCCAGCGGTGGCTCGGTTATCGAAAGGAGGGACATCTCCCACGGGATGGAGCGCACTGAAGCCCTGTGCAGCCGCTGCGACGGACACCTGGGTCACATCTTCCCCGATGGCCCTCAACCCAGCGGCCTGAGGTACTGCATCAACTCCGTCTCGCTGGGATTTGCCGAGGCGGATAAGGGCGACTGATGGGGCGATAAACGAGGCGGCCACCAATCGGTTTCAGGCGCAGTTCGGCCCGCCTTCCGAGCGCGCGAGGGCGAAGGTGCTGAAACGCATGGAGCAGCCGATCCAGGAATTCATTCGGCACGCCCCTTTGCGGTCATGGCCACCAGCAATGAGCGAGGGGAGTGCGACGCCTCTCCGAAGGGAGGTACGCCGGGGTTTGTGCGCGTCGTCGACGAGTGCCACCTGCTGCTGCCCGATGTCAAGGGCAACCGGCTGTTCCAGTCGTACGAGAACATCGACGCCAACGGGCGCGTCGGCCTGATCTTCTTCATCCCCGGCGTCAACAAGACGGCGCGGGTGAACGGCATCGCCCAGGTCGTCGATGCCGAGGAGATGGCACGGCGGTCGGTCGAGCTTTCGGTCTACGACCCAGATGAGAACGCGCAGATGCTGCAGGGACTGCTCATCGAGGTCGAGGAGGCCTACCTACACTGTCCGCGGGCGCTGAACTTCTCCAGCCTGTGGGATACTGAGACGATCGAAAATAACCGCCGTGAACCACCGGTCTGACACCGGCAGGGGGACGCGATGACGATGAGAACCGCGGTGATCGGGGCAGGGGCGAAGTGAAAGTCTGAGCCCCCGGGACGCAACGCGAGCGAGAGGAGGGAGTTAAGTGGCGCAGGAAGCCAGTGGCGACAAGCCAAATGTACTGCTGATCTGCACCGACCACTGGAGCGGCTTGCTGACGGGTTCAGCGGGGCATCCGGTAGTCATGACGCCGACGATCGACCAGTTGGCGCGGGCGGGCACGACGTATCGACAGGCGTATTCGGCGTGCCCTTCGTGCATCCCGGCACGGCGCTCCATGTTCACCGGGATGACCCCTCGGGCCAACGGGCTGCGCCAGTATCTGGAGGGAGCCGAGTTTCCGCAGGTGCCGACCCTGGCCCAGTGCTTCCGCGACCACGGCTACCAGGCCTTTGGCGTGGGCAAGATGCACGTCTCTCCTCAGCGCAACCGGGTCGGTTTCGACGACGTGCTGCTCGACGATCAGGGGCGGCACCAGTTGAGCGAGATTCCCGACGGCGCCGCCGACGACTACGAGCTGTTCCTGGCCGATCAGGGATATGGCGGGCAGGAGTACGCCGGCGGCATGGCGCACAACGACTGGATCACGCGCCCGTGGCACCTGCCCGAGCCTTGCCATCCGATCAACTGGACGGCGCGCGAGATGTGCCGCACCATCCGCCGGCGCGATCCCAGCAAGCCCGGGTTCTGGTATCTCTCCTTCTGCGCGCCGCATCCGCCGGTGACGCCGCTGCAGGCCTATCTGGATCTCTACCGCGACGCGCCCTTGGAGGAGCCCGCCACGGGTGACTGGTCCAGGGACTTCGACCGGCTTCCCCATCACCTCAAGACGCTCAGCAATCCAGACCTGCTCGCCATCGTCCAGGCACCGAAGCATGGGCGGGACTTGAGTCGGCGCGCCTATTACGCCACCCTCACCCACATCGATCACCAGATCCGTCTGGTCATCGGCTATCTGCGCGAGAGCGGGCTGCTCGACAACACCATCGTCGTCTTCACCAGCGATCACGGACATATGGTGGGTGAGCACGGGCTCTGGTGCATGACGCCCTTCTACGAGATGTCGGCGAAGATTCCCCTCGTCATCGTGGCGGCAAAGGGAGACGAGCGTATGACCGCCGGCGCGGTTGACGAGCGACTGGCCGATTTCGGCGATCTCATGCCGACGCTGCTGGACCTCGCCGGGCTGCCCATACCGGATCACGTGGACCAGCTTTCTCTGGTGGGGGAACAGGAGCGCTCGCATCTGTACGGCGAGCACGGTGAAGGGACGGCGGCGATGCGGATGATCCGCTCCGGGCGGCACAAGCTGATCTACTATCCGGTGGGCAACCGGCGGCAGCTGTTCGACATTGAGGCAGATCCCCGGGAGTGCGACGATCTGGCCGGGGAGCCGGCGCATGGCGGAGTGTTGGCGGAGCTCGAGAAGCTGCTGGTTGGCGAGCTCTACGGGGAGGACCTGGGATGGCTGAAGGAGGGGAAGGAGCTCGTGGGGCTGCCGGAGGTGGAGTATGTGCCGGCGCCGGATCGGAATATGCGCAATCAGCGCGGGTTGCGGTTCATGTAGGTTGACAGCTGGTGCCGATGGTGCGAGCCTGCTCCTGGCAGACGAGACGGCAGCAGTCGTCAGTCGAACCCGAGTGAGATGAGAGGCTTATAGCGCCAGCTCGGCGAATCAGCGATCGCGCCGAGAACGGCTAGAGCTCCAAGTGACGCGCCAGGAAGGGCGCCGCCCTATCCCACCGCAACAGATGCCCCTCCCCGTGGAGGACGTAGTCGTAAGCCGCCTCCGCATCGAGGAGACGGTAGGCGCCGCGCACCTGCGTCTCCATCCTGTCCCG
>Ga0209554_1003015_pt1 | contig 11136 bp, 7 predicted proteins | sample MarorgKNORR_S2LV_5_FD_188221 | JGI IMG/M metagenome (GOLD analysis project Ga0209554, IMG submission 188221) | Marine microbial communities from the Southern Atlantic Ocean, analyzing organic carbon cycling - Bottom_A/KNORR_S2/LV (SPAdes) (version 2) | ecosystem: Environmental > Aquatic > Marine... | reverse complement strand
CGGTGGACGCGAGCCTGTATCTCCGTCGCGCACTCGAGATTTCCGAGGACGGCCGCTTCAGCACGACGTATCGGCGCACCAGCACCGTCCGACCTCAGGATCTCGATGGCACCGATGCGGTAATCCTGAACAACACCAACATCGACGGGGCGTCCGCGGAACGTCTGCGAAGCTTCGTCGAGGCGGGTGGGGGGGTCTTGGTCGTCCTCGGCGAGGACACAGGTTGGCCGGGGTCTGCCGCCGACCTGCTCCCCGGGACGCTCGGGACCATCCAGGACCGGATGCAAGGCCGCGGTGGGCGTCTGGGGTTCCTCGAGTACGGCCACCCGATATTCGAGCCTTTCTCGGGCCCCCGCAGCGGTGACTTCACCGGCGCGCGGTTCTTCCGAGTGCGGGGCTTCGCGCCTTCGGATTCGGCCACCGTGCTCGCGCGCTTCGATGACGGCTCCGTGGCGATGGCCGAGCTCACCCGTGGGCGGGGCAGCGTAATCGTGTGGACATCGACGCTCGACTCGTTCTGGAACGACTTGGCGCTTCAGCCGGTGTTCCTTCCGTTTGTGCATCGAGTGTCGGAGTACATCGGTGGACGAGCAGAGGCCCTTCCGTGGTTCGATGCCGGGCAGTTGGTCGATCTGGCGGACCCAGACGCCCTCAAGGCAGCGGGCTTGGTGTCCGCAGAAGCAGCCGGGCTCGCCGCAGGCTTGGAGCAGGTCGCGCTGACACCGTCCGGGCGCTCGTTGGCGCTTCCGGCTGGTGATGGGCCCCGATACCTGCCCCTCGACGAGAGCGGCTTCTACACCGTGCGGCCACCGGGCTCCGACCCGGATCGACCCTTCGTCATCGCGGTGAACGTCGACCTGGAAGAATCGAATCTGACGCAGCTCGATCCCGAGGAGCTGGTGGCGCAACTGACTTCTCCCGCTCCGGGACCCGGTGCAGGGCGGGAGTTCGCCGAATCGACTACGCTCCGGCGCGAAGATCAGGAGCGGCGCCAATCCCTCTGGCGTTGGATGCTCGTGGCCGCGTTCGCGCTCCTGATTATCGAAACAGCGGTGTCCAACTGGGTCTCTCGACGGGGTACAGCAGCAGTCGCAACCTAGCTGTCGTATGGGGTTAGCAACCCTAGTACCAAAATCGCAGGTCCAAACCGTGTGGTGGGATGGTGGATCGGCCCCTAGCTTGGGGCCGAACGGCGGACTGAGAGGAAAAAGATGAAGGATTCGGACAGACGGATGGTGCACCGGAGAATCCTTGAGCTCGTCGGCGGCGTCCGATGGCGTTGGAGGAGCCGGATCGTTCTGAGTGGGCTCACCTGGATCGGCGCCATCTTCGGAGCCGTCCTGATGCTCTCGGCCCTCGGCCTCGAGCAAGCACGATTCTCCGCCACCTCCGTGTACTGGTTCCGGATTCTCACCTGGGGCACCTTCGCGGTGTCCACGTATTGGTTCCTCATCCGTCGACTCATGGTACGCGTGACCGACGAGCAAGTCGGCCTGTACCTCGAAGAGCACGAACCTTCCCTTCAGCACGCCGTTGTCACCGCTCTCGAAGGGGATACCGAGGGCTTCTCGCCCGCCCTGAGCGACGAGTTGGTGCAGCACGCGCTCGAGGTGGCCCGGAAGGTTCAGTACGGTCGTCGCGTCGAGCAGAGCGCCCTCTATCGATTCGCCGGAACTCTCTCGGCGGTGGCCGTTTTGGGGGTTGGGTTCATCTTGCTCGGCCCCAGCCACCTACGTATCGGCCTCGCGGCGCTCCTGCTCCCGACCCGTGCCGCCGCGGCGGTGAACCCATATGCGGTTGGCGTTCTCCCGGGAGACACCACGATCGCGCGCGGCTCAGACCAGCTCATCACCGCTGCCCTCGAGGGCTTCAGCTCGCCGGACGTGTCGGTTTTCACGCGCTCCGGGCCTGACGAAACCTTCCAGCGACTCACGATGATCTCGACCGAGGAGGGCTCATACGAAGTGCTGTTCCTCGGGGTGGCTGACCGCACCGAGTACTTCGTCGAAGCGGCAGGGGTCCGGTCACCGACGTACGCGATCGATGTCGCGGATCTTCCGTATGTCGATCAACTCGACCTGACGTACTACTTCCCCCGGTACACGGCCCTCGCTCCGCGGACTAGAGAGGATGGCGGCGATATCGCGGCTCTCCCCGGTACGCGCGTCGAGGTGCGGATCCATCCGACCATGGTGACGCCGGGCGGGAGGCTCCTCATCGAAGGGCAACCCGACACGGAGCTCACCGTGGAGGACGACGGGACGCTGCTTGCAAGCTTCACCGTAAGCGAGCGCGGCTTCTACTCGATCCAGCTAGCCCGCGAGAACGGAGAGTTGGTACCCGCGTCACCCGAGTACACCATCGATGTCCTCACCGACAACGAACCGTCCATCCAGTTCATGGACCCGGGTCGGGACATCACCGCCTCGCCCATCGAAGAGGTCTACCTCGACGTTCGGGCGAACGACGACTATGGCATCGGTGACGTCCGGATCGTCGTCTCGGTCAACGGTGGTCCAGAGGATACGATCTCGATCTTCGAGGCTTCCGGGGCACCCCTACCCGAGGTTTCGACGGGCCACACGCTCTTCCTGGAGGAATGGGAGCTGGAGGTCGGCGACCTCGTCGCCTACTACGCGCTGGTTCGCGACAACCGAACCCTCTCGGGCACGAAATCGATTGCGAGCGACATGTTCTTCCTCAACGTGCGTCCGTTCGAACGGGCGTACCGCCAGGCCGAGCAGCAAGGCGGGCAACCACCCCCAGGTGGCGGCGGAGCCCCGGAGCCCGAGACTGCCATGTCGGAGCTTCAGCGCCAAATCATCTCTGCGACCTTCAACCTGATTCGGCAAGAGGACAGCTACGACGCGAGCGAGTTCAGCGAGAACGTCGTGAGCGTGGCTCTCGCCCAGGGAAGGCTGATTGAGCAGGTCGGGACGCTGCTGCAACGCATGCAGAATCGGGGCCTGACACAGACCGACCCCGGATTCCGCGACGTGTCCGCGATCCTTCCGATCGCCGTCGAAGCGATGACGAAGGCTCAGGAAAGCCTCGACGGCAAGGGCCTACGTGACGCGATTCCCGATGAGCAGACCGCGCTGCGCTACTTGCAGCAGGCCGAGGAAACCTACGAGCGCTACGTCACCGAGCAGGAGCAGCAGCCTGGTGGTGGCGGCGGCGGCGGCAGCCCGCAGGCGGCCGAGGACCTCGCAGACCTCTTCGAGCTAGAGCTCGACAAGCTCAAGAACCAGTATGAGACGGTCCAGCGTGGCGCCCAGCAACAGGCCGACAACCAGGTGGACGAGCTTCTCGAGCAGCTGAAGGAGCTAGCGCGTCGTCAGGAGCAGGAGGCCGAACGGCAGCGGCGCCGGGCACAGGCGAACCAGCAGCAGGGTGGTGGCGGCGGTGGTGGTGGTGGGGAGGCGCAGCGAGAGCTCGCCGACCAGACCGAGGAGGCCGCGCGTCAACTCCTACGACTGGCGCGCGAGGACAACGACGCTCAGCTCGAGGAGACCGCGAGGGAACTCCAGCGGGCGGCCGACGAAATGCGGCAGTCCGCCGCGCAGGGTGGTGCAGCATCGACCAGTCAGGCCCAGTCGGCACTGCGTCGCTTGGAAGATGCGAGACGCCAACTCGAAGAGGCCCGGTCCGACCGAGCCCGTCGGGACGCCCAGGAGGCGATCGCTCAGGTGGAGGAGCTACAGCGTCAGCAGCGGGACGTGCAGCGGGAGGTGCGTGGGCTCTCCGAGGCGGGAGCCGAGAGGATGGAGACCATCAACCGCTTGCGGGAACGGAAGGACCAGATGCACCAGGCCGTCACTGACCTCGAGCGTAATCTGGATCAGGCGGCTTCGAGTAGCAGGGCCGACAACCCCGAGAGCGCGAGGGCGCTACAGGAAGCCGCGAAGCAGATTCGGGAATCCAAGCTCAAGGAGAAGCTGCAATTCTCGCGAGGCACCATAGAGCAGTGGGACCCGGAGTCGGCACTGACGCTCGAGCTCAATATCGAGGCCGACCTGCAAGCACTGCGTGATCAGCTCGACCGGGCAGCCAACGCCTCGAGTCAGCGTGAGCCCAACCCGCTGGAAGAAGCGCTCGAGGATGCACGCAACCTCGTCCGCAGTATGGAGGCCATGGGGCGCCGCCTCAACGAGCCGGCCCAGCAAGGCCAAGGTCAGGAAGGCCAGCAAGGCCAGGGTCAGGAAGGCGAGCAAGGTCAAGGTCAGGGGGGCGAGCAGGGCCAGGGCCAGGGTGAGGGTCAGGAAGGCGAGCAGGGTCAGGGTCAGGGTCAGGGCGAGGGTCAGGGTCAGGGCGAGGGTCAGGGTCAGGGCGAGGGTCAGGGTCAGCAGGGTGGACAACAGGGCGGCCAGCGCAATGGAGGCGGCGGCGGGCCCGATGGGTTCGCGACCGATCGGGGCGGATCAGCGTTCGGCGGAGCCACGCGCGGTACTCCGCGCGCCCTGGATGCCGATGAGATCCGCCAGCTCCAGCGGGAATTCAGCGAGCGCGGCGACCAGGCTCGCGCGCTCCAGCAGCAGCTGGCCAACGCGGGACGCCCTGAGGACCTTCGGGCGGTTCTGGACGCGATGGGCCGGCTCGAGTTGGAAGCTGCCTACGGGGATCCCACACAAGTCGCCCTTCTGCACGAAGAGATTCTGAACTCCCTCAAGCGCCTCGAGTTCGGGTTACGCCGCGATGTCGAGGGTGTAGCAGAAGGCGGACCGACGCTCATGGGCACGGAGGAGGTGCCGGACGGGTACCGGGAGCTCGTCGAGGAATACTACCGGGCCCTAGCTCGGGGTCGTCCGGGGGGCGCCGGCAACTAGTCGCCGGCTTCGACGGCTCGAGGGGCGCTTCGCATGTCGTGCGAAGCGCCCCTCGTCTTTTCCTGGACAAGCGCCAGTATTCTAGCCGTCGTCCCGGTCGAGCACCTCACGGACCTTGTCCCTAAGTCCCTGCACCGAGAACGGCTTGGGAATGAAGTCGACCTCCGCCAGACGAATCCCTCGAAGGATGACCTCGTCCTCTGTGTAGGCAGACATGAAGATGATGCGGACGTCCGGGTATCGCTCGCGGAATGCGTCGCCGAGTTCCCTCCCATTCATGGACGGCATCACTACATCGCTGAGTAGCACCGAAATCTTGCCGTCTACCTGCCCAGCTACCTCGAGCGCGGCCTCGCCCCCGCCCGCCTCGAGCACCTCGTAGCCGCCGCGCCTCAGGACCTTGCTCGCAACCGCGAGCACCGCCGCGTCGTCGACGACGACGAGCACCGTCTCAACGTCGGGTGGCCTGGTTGACTGGTCCATCACCTCGTCCCTGTGCGGAGCCTGCGGCTCTCGGCCGCCGCCCCTGCACATGCGAAGCGGGACGAAGATGTAGGGTGAGTCACGTCCACGAGGTCAGCCTCCCGACCGCGAATTCGCGATGAGCCAGATGGATGGTGTGCCGAGCTGCCGTCTCGGCGCGGACCGTCTCAGAGGTCGCGGAGCTTCGAGAGCGTGCAGCGGCCGCGAAGAAGAGGTTGCCGACGTTCTCGCTCGAGAGCGCCGTGAGGTTCTCCGACCCCGCCGCCCAAGCCGCCTTCGTCAGCGACCTTGCAACCGCCATCAAGACACTGGTGGCCGAGTATCACGACGCGACTGCCCCAGTGGGGCGCTGGTTCAGACTGACTCCCGGTGCGCATCCCGCGCTCACCCCACCCAACACGCCGCCCTCCGACCCTGAACGTTCGACGGCCGGAGACTCCCAATGAGCGAAAAAGAAGCTACCGCCGAGACGCGCTCGATCGTGATCGAGAAGACCATCGACCTTCCGCCGGAGATCGTGTGGCAAACGATAACCGACCCCAACGAGATCAGTCGGTGGTTTCCCCTCGAGGCCCGAGTCGACCCACAGATCGGGGGGCAGGTTTGGTTGTCCTGGGGACCCGGGTGCGAGGGCGAGGCACCGATTCACGTCTTCGAGGCACCGAACCGCTTCGGCTGGACCGAGAACTACGGCAACGACGCCGAGGGTAACCCGATCGAGGTCGCAGTCGACTTCTACATCGAGGCCCGGGACGGGGCAACGGTCGTCCGGCTTGTACAGTCTGGGTTCAGCGCCGATGCCGAGTGGGACGAGATGTACGATGCGATCGTCGACGGGTGGACCTACTTCATGTTCAACCTGGCCTTCTACCTGACCAAACACCGGGGCAAGCCACGGCGAATGGCTTGGCGGCGCATCGCCACAGACATGACGCGCGAGGCTGTCTGGGAGCGCCTCATCGGGGGCGCGCTCGTGAGCGCTGCGGCGGGGGTAGCGCCCGGAACCGAGTTCGAATTCCATCTCGCGGATGCACACCGGGGTGAGGTCGTTTCGGCACGTATAGGCCATCACTTCGCCGGCACGGTGCCGGGCATGGATGACAGCCTTCTGTTTGTCGAATTGGAGGGTCAGCACGTGGGCATTTGGCTCAGCACCTACGGCACCGAGGCCGATGACGTCGCCAGACTCCAAAGGGAGTTGGACGATCGACTCGAGGGGGTGCTCGTGGCCTCTTGAAGTAGGCGGCGCCGGCTTCGGCCACCCCGCGACGATTGTGCATTACATTCTGCGAATGTCCGGACCGCAGTTCATCTACCACATGCATCGTCTCTCGAAGATCGTCCCGCCGAGGCGGGAGATCCTCAAGGACATCAACCTCTCTTTCTACCCCACCGCCAAGATCGGCGTGGTCGGGCCGAACGGAGCGGGCAAGAGCTCATTGCTCCGTATCATGGCGGGCCTCGACACCGATTTTCTCGGAGAGGCGTGGGCCGCGAAGGGCACTCGGATCGGGTATCTCGCCCAGGAGCCCGAGCTGGATGCTTCTCTCGATGTGAAGGGGAACGTCGAGCTCGCTGTCGCCGAGACACGTGGACTCCTCACCGCCTTCGAGGCGGTGAACCTCAAGTTCGGCGAGATATCGAGCGACGAGGAAATGAACGCGCTCATCGACGAGCAGGCGAAGCTCCAAGACAGGATCGACGCCACAGGGGCCTGGGAGTTGGACCGCAAGATCGAGATCGCGATGGACGCCCTTCGGCTCCCGCCAGGCGACGCCGACGTCACGATCCTATCCGGAGGCGAGCGACGCCGGGTAGCGTTGTGTCGAGTCCTGCTCGAGCAGCCCGATATGCTCCTGTTGGACGAGCCGACGAATCACCTCGATGCCGAGTCGGTCGCTTGGCTCGAGCACCACCTATCCGACTTTCCAGGCACCATCGTGGCGATCACGCACGATCGGTACTTCTTGGACAACGTCGCGCAGTGGATCCTCGAGCTCGATCGAGGTCAAGGCATCCCCTGGGAGGGCAACTACTCGTCCTGGCTCGAGCAGAAGCGGGAGCGCCTGCGCGTCCAGGAGAAGCAGGAGTCGTCGCGGCAGAGAACATTGGGACGTGAGCTAGAGTGGATCCGGATGTCCCCGCGAGCGCGACAGGCGAAGGGCAAGGCCCGCCTCAATGCCTACGAGGACCTCCTGGCGAGCGACGAGCGTGAACAGGTTCGCACGGCGGAGATCCTCATCCCGAAGGGACCCCGTCTCGGCAAGACCGTGATCCACGCAGAAAACGTCTCGAAGGGCTTTTCGGACCAACTCCTAATCGACCGTCTGTCGTTCGACGTTCCCCCTGGGGCCATCGTCGGCATCATCGGTGGCAACGGCGCGGGCAAGACGACCCTCTTTCGCATGATCGTGGGAGACGAGGAGCCCGACTCCGGTACGCTCGAGATCGGGCAGACCGTCGAACTCGCCTACGTGGGCCAGTCACGCGAGGACCTGGACGGCGACAAGACCGTCTATGAGGAGGTCAGCGCTGGTCATGACATTCTGTACTTCGGAAGGGCCGAAGTGAATGCCCGCGCTTACCTGTCGTGGTTCAACTTCCGCGGTGCGGACCAGCAGAAGAAGGTCGGCCTTCTGTCCGGTGGAGAACGAAACCGGCTCCAACTCGCCAAGCTGTTGAAGGCCGGCGGCAATGTGATGTTGTTGGACGAGCCGACGAACGATCTGGATGTGGACACGCTGCGGGCCCTCGAGAACGCCATCCTCGACTTCGCCGGGTGCGTCCTGGTCATCTCGCACGACCGTTGGTTCCTCGACCGGGTCTCAACGCACATTCTCGCGTTTGAAGGAGACTCGAGGACGTTCTGGTTCGAAGGCAACTACGCCGAGTACGAAGAGGACAGGAAGCGGCGGCTCGGCGACGAAGCGACTCAGCCCCACCGCCTCAAGTACCGAAAACTGGTGCGAGAGTAGTCGCCACTCTTCGCGGCCGATTTTGATTTTGAATGACACCGGTCGGATCCGGCACGTATTATGAGGCTTACACCTAGCTGCTAGTGACGCATCGTGATCGAAGACCTAGACGACACCGTCGATGACATCAGGACACCGGAGGACCGCGCACGCCTCCGTCACGTGTACGTGCTGGATCTTCAAACACGCAGCGTAGTGGCGACGGTGACTGGCGTCGGACACGACCCCTATGCACTGGCGGTCGTAGTGCGGTGAAGATGTCGGCGCCCTCACCTAGTTCCTACGTCCTTCCGAAATGCTCCATAATGGCGGCCGCGTACTTGATGCCCTGAAGGTACTTATCCACGTGGATGTTCTCGTCAGGGGCGTGGAGGTTCGCGCCCGGGTTGGCAAAGCCCGTCAGGACGCACGGGATCCAAACGTGGCGCAGGATCGCGCCCTCGGCGGAGACGCCGTTCACTACTGGGAGTTCGCCGTAGACCTCCGTGGCGGCTGCGATGATCGCCTGGCTGATATCCTCCTTCACCGAGATCTTGTAGGGTGGCTCGGCACCATCGAAGGCGTTGACCTCGATATGGCCGAAACCATGCTTCTCGAGGTGCGCCTTCAGCTTCTGGATCGCCGCCGCGGGCTGGATGTTGGGTATCAGCCTGAAATCCAACCGGACCCGGGCCTCGTTGGGGATTATGGTCTTCGTACCTGGGCCGTTGTATCCGGCGACGATGCCCTGGATGTTGGCCGTGGGTTCGTAGGCACGGGCGCGGATCGCGTCCACGCCGTCCCGCCCGAGGGCGAACTCGGAGATGCCCCACTCCTCCTTCAGGGCGTTCAGGTCGACCCGCGCCGCCTTGTCTGCCAGTTGCGCTTCGTCGTCGGGACCGAGCTGCCAGAGCCCCTCCTCCCAGTCTTCGATGAGAATGCGACGATCCCGATCTAGGATGGTGTTCAGCGCCCAGATGAGTTCCCATACCGGCGACTCCACCAGCGGGAAGTTGAGGGAGTGCACGTCCAACTTCGCTCCTCGGGCGACGAGCTCCACGAAGAGCACCGACTTGAGCCCCAGCGAGACATCCGGGACGTCCGTCCCAGTCTCCATGGACCCGTCCAGGCAGTGCATCCCATCCGCCTCCAGAAGCTCCTTATTGCCGGCTGCCCACGCGGCCAGGTTCGGCGAGCCGATCTCCTCCTCCCCCTCGATGAGAAACTTGAGGTTCACCGGCACCTCTCCCCGGACCTGCAGGAAGGCTTTGGCGGCCTTGTTGAAGGCCAATATCCCCGCCTTGTTGTCCGTGGCCCCCCTCCCGTAGAGGACCCCGTCTACGATGCTGCCAGACCAGGGGCCGCCATGGCTCCATTCCTCCAGCGGCTCCGGCGGCTGGACGTCGTAGTGGGAGTAGCACAGGATCGTCTTCGCCGGCTTCCGCGCCTCGAGATGTCCGAAGACTACCGGAGGGCCCTCTTCGAGCTCGTGGAAGTCGGCCGGGAGTCCGTCGTCGTGCATCATATCCCGGACCAGAGCGGCACACTCCCTGAGCCCCACGCCCAGGGCGGAGATCGAGGGCTGTTGCACCAAGCGCTGCAAGTCCTGGACGCACTCCTCGGCGTGGGCGTCGATCCAGTCGTAGATGGGCTGCATGCTCATGGGGCGGATTCCTGCTGGGAAAGGGCCCATGCATCCAGCCGTTGACCGGACAAGTGCATGGGACGGGTGGCGAGATACGAAAAGGCCGGAGCGAGAAGAATGGGGTCCACCCATTTCTCCCGGAGTTCCGGGGGATACGTGGTCTCGGACATCGGAGTATGCATGTACATGCCCGGCGTTATGGTGACGGACAGGATCCCGTGCGGTGCGCCTTCCATGGCCAGGCATTTGGAGAAGCCCTCCAGCGCATGTTTCGCGGCGCAGTAGGCGGTCTCGTCGGCGAAGCCCTCGATGCCGGATCGGGAGGTAACGAAGACGAGGCTACCGCCGCGCTCCTTCATGTCCGGCCAGACCGCCTTCGTCAGCTGAAAAGCCGCCTGGATCCCCACGTTGAGCGTAGCCTGGAACGTACTTAGGCTTACGGCGTCCACGGGCTCCACCCTGAGGATCGCAGCGTTGTGGATGAGCGTATCCACCGGCCCGGTCACCACCTCGGCGATCGTGCGCTCCGTGGCTGCGGCATCGGCGAGGTCGACCACGGCACAGGCGGCTCCCGGGCATGCGACTGCGATGTCGGCCAACCCCTCGCTGTCCCGGTCGAGCAGGATCAACCTCGCGCCCAGTCCGTGGAGGTGCCTAGCGATGGCGGCGCCCAGCCCCTGGGCCGCGCCGGTGACCAGAACGGACTGCCCCTCGATCGCCGCGCTCGTGCCCGGAACGGACTCCCCTTCAAGAGCCGGCAAGAGTCTCTCCCGGTTGGACCCAACGCCGCTCCGCCCCGGAGATGCGGACCGCGTCTAAGACCGCTTGATTGGCCAATCCATCGGCGAATGTGGCGCCCCTAGAGGGCTGTCGCCCATCCCGAATGGCGGAGGCGAATTCCTGCATAAGGGCGACGACCGAGACATTCCAGATGCCGGCGTTCACCCCTGGAAGCGCCGCGTTAGGGTCGGCGACCGTGATGTCCTGAAAGTCCTCCCCTCCGCGGGCGAACAGGAGCCTCTCGTCGTCGTTGGAAAGCGTGATGGTTCCCTTGGACCCGAAGATCCGGGTCGCGTTTCCCATGTTGTGGGCAGCGACGCCTGACATGAAAACCTGCACGACGGTCCCGGAGGCCATCTCGAGCGTGAAGAAGGCCACGTCGTCGGCGGTCGCGGTCCATGGCTCACCGGTAGTCGGATCGAGGCGGTCCGGCACCATCACCGGCGCG
>Ga0209554_1003011_pt1 | contig 11151 bp, 8 predicted proteins | sample MarorgKNORR_S2LV_5_FD_188221 | JGI IMG/M metagenome (GOLD analysis project Ga0209554, IMG submission 188221) | Marine microbial communities from the Southern Atlantic Ocean, analyzing organic carbon cycling - Bottom_A/KNORR_S2/LV (SPAdes) (version 2) | ecosystem: Environmental > Aquatic > Marine... | reverse complement strand
ATTGTGGCGGCTGGTTCCCCCAATATGATTACCGGTGATATGATTAAAGAGGGTGTGGATATTATTGATGTTGGAATTAATCGGGTAGAGGACAATTCAGAAAAGGGCTATACACTTATGGGTGATGTGAATACAGAATCTGTTATGGGTATTGCCAATTCAGTAACACCAGTACCAGGGGGAGTGGGACCCATGACTATCACCATGCTGTTGGTAAATACGGTTAAATCAGCAGAAAATTGTGTTGAATTGGTCGCAGGTTGTTAGTTGTTTGTCAATCTTAGCTGAGTAAAGATTAATTATCAATTATTTTTTGCACCCGTATTTCAATGGATAGAATGAAGGATTCCGGTTCCTTTGATGCAGGTTCGACTCCTGCCGGGTGTACCATTTATAATCACTCTGTTTTTACGAATGGTAAGCACCTCTACACTTTGTTATTAATCTATTGTAGAGAAACGTAAATTGACGAGATGCAAGCAATAAAAATTGGGAAGCGAATGTGACCCTGGTGGGCACCACAGACTTCAAATCTGATGTCTCGGGTTAAACTGAGAGGTGGGTTCGATTCCCACGCGTTTCCGCCATTTAAAGAAGAGAAACCCCGTTTCAACGCGGGGTTTTTTGTTATATTGGTGACCTATTGTAGATTTATTTAATTAATCCAATACTAATTCTGATGGATGTTTGTAAATTTTATACTGTACGAGAAGAAAATCATTTTAATGGTTCAACCTTCCAATTAATATTGACTAACTTATACCCAGCAAATCCCAATTTATTAAAGGAGCAATCATGAGAAATTATTTTTTATTTACCCTATTAACTTTTAGTCTGTTCATTATTGGTTGTGGTTCCAAATCAGGTCCCGACCTTTCACCAGAGGCATCACGGAAAACAGTGAAAAACCTTCCGGATTGGTATATGAATACACGGATTAAAGATGGGTATCAATATTCAGCTGCAGAAGCAACTAGTCAATCCATGCAATTAGCCGTGGATAAAGCCCGAGTGGCAGCTGTATCTAATTTATCTCAAATGATTAAATCTGAATGGAATGGATATACCAAGCGCGTGCAGGAAGAAACAGGAATGGGGTCGGATTCTAAATTATTGGATCAATTTTCCACTACCCAGGAAAACGTTATTTCAAATCAACTGGACAATGTGAGGGTAAAAGAAAAAGAAATTCAAGTTGAAAATAGTGCTGGTACCCGAATTTATCGAGCATTTGTATTGGTGGAGTTTGATGAAAATGCTGCACAAGCGAAACTGCTGGCACAAATAAAAGCGGATCAACAATTGTATGACGCTATCAAAGCCTCTGAATTGATTGATGAGATGGAACAAAAAGTTGAAGCTTACCGGCAACGGAAGTGATAATTTAGTAAATAGTCTGAAAATAAATAATTTTGATGGTATATACAAATATAGTGTACATTCCACCCTCTATACTGTGAAGAAATATATAGATTAACTCAGGTATTGATAAAATACCTGTTTTTATTTATACCCTAAGATAGATCAGAGGCATTTCTTCAAAAGGTGTAGAGATTAGTAATAATAACAAGTAAAGGAAATAACATGAGTGACGTAAAACAAGGAACAGTTAAGTGGTTTAATGATTCAAAAGGTTTTGGATTTATAACTCCATCAGATGGTGGCAAAGACTTATTTGTTCACATGAGTGAGATCCAGATGGATGGTTTTAAAACCCTGAAAGATGGACAATCTGTTGATTACACTGCCGGTTCAAGTGAAAAAGGACCCTGTGCAACTAATGTAATCCCTCAGTAACACCTCTCACATATAAAAGAGAGGAGTTCTGAATTCCCCTTTTTTGTAGTATGACAACCCCCTGTTTTCAGGGGGTTGTTTTTTTAGACAACTAATTCTAATTTTATTCAATTTTGATATTCAGTCCGAAATTTTAGAATTACGTCGAAATCACCATAGCGAGATAGGGGAGATTCTCACTCAAGAGCAGACTGTAAAATATGTAGTGTTTGACCATGCCTTCAAAAAGAGATTGTAAGATTAGCTATTTAATTAACGAGGACAACATGGGGCGGGACTTCCTCAGTAGAACCAATAAATTATGTAAATTGCTTAAAAAGGAGTTCAATTATTGAACTCCTTTTTATTATCATCACATTCTTTGAATTAAACACCATATGAAGAGCTAAATTAGCCCCCTTTTCACATGAGCAATTTTCAGAAAAATATCATAATTACCAGTTTAGGGCATTTTCTGGTACATGCCATGACGATGATCCTTCCAGCTATTTTGGTATTATTAGAAACCGAATTTTCTGTTTCACTCATTTCTTTAGGAAAGCTGATGACTATTCAAATATTATTCCTGGGTCTTGGAGGATTCCCTGCTGGTATTTTAGCGGATAGATTTGGCTCCAGAGCAGTGCTCATCACTTATTTCATTGGGCTGATGATTTCCTCAGTATGGCTATATTTCTCAACTACTTTCACCATGGCAGCTATAGGATTTGGATTCCTGGGGTTGGTAACCGGGCTGTATCATCCGGCAGGATTAAAAATGGTCAGTCATTCACCAAATGTCTCCCGTTATATGTCCTATCATGGAGTGGCTGGAAGTTTGGGCTTGGCTGCAGGCCCCATTTACGGTGGCTGGATGGCAAGTTGGATGGGGTGGCGAACTGCCTATCTCGTTCCCGGTGGTTTAGCATTATTTGGATTAATTTTTCTCTTGGCATATCATCATGAGTCAGTAACCAGACCAAAAGAATTCAAACTTAATTTCACGGTTACAAAAGTTCATCTCACCATTTTTACAGTGGCATCTTTATGGGGACTTGCACACCATGGTTTATTTAATTTTCTTCCATATTATTTTACTGAATCCGTACAAACCGGCCTGGGTACTGTGGTAGGCAGCGGATTGTTAACTGGATTTGTTCTGTTATTGGGAGTTTTTGGTCAACTGCTCGGCGGTCGCCTTGGTGAACGTTTTCACCGGAAAAATCTATACATTTGGGTAGTAGCGCTTAATATTCCTTTTTTAGTTATGATGGCATTTTATCAGGGTTGGTACCTTGTAGGCATCACAGGCATATTGGGTGCTGTAAATTTTATGTTTCAACCGGTGAACAATAGCCTTTTGGCAGATGTTACCCCCAGTGACCAAAGGGGTGTTATATATGGATTTTCAGCAGGAATAAGTTTTGGAGTGGGCTCCTTGGCGGGAGTCATCGGAGGCTACTTAGGAGAAATGGTATCTATTAATTATATTTTCCCCAGTATGGCAATATTTTTAATTCCCGCAGTTTTATTTGCAATTTTATTGAAAAAACTTATGTAATTACATTACATTTAACAGGTTTATTACGATGAAAATATACTTTATAAACACTTAATTGGAGTTATGTCATGACCCTGAAAGAAAAATGTGCTGTTTTAGAAGATAGAGTTAAACGCCTGCAAGAGATAGGCCTTGCTTTATCCACTGAAGATGATATTAATGTAATTTTTGAACTCATCATGGATGAGGCAAAAAATATAACCAATGCTGATGGTCGAACTTTATATATGATCAGTGATGATGGTAAAACCATGAAATTTGAGATCATGGCTACAGATTCCATGAATTTTTCCCAGGGTGGTACCACTGGTGTTGAAATTACCATTCCTCCTATGCAGCTTTTTAATGAAAATGGAACTCCAAATCATTCAAGTATTGTGGCATATTCTGCAAATACGGGTAAAATAGTAAATATTAAAGATGCCTATAAGGAAAAGGGTTTTGATTTTACTGGCGCAAAGAATTTTGATAAGGATACTGGTTATCGAACTACATCAGTGCTTTCAGTTCCCTTGAAAAACCATGAAAATGATATTGTAGGTGTAATGCAGCTTATTAATGCAAAAGATCCCAAAAGTGGTGAGATTATTTCTTTTTCAGATCATATGCAGAATCAGGTTGAGTCTCTTGCATCACAGGGTGCCGTGGCTCTCACGAATAAAAGATTAGTAGCTGAACTGAAGAATCTTTTTGAGTCATTTATTCAACTTATTGCAACTGCAATTGATAAAAAGTCTCCTTATACAGGTGGGCATTGCGAAAGAGTACCTGAAATTACAATGTTATTGGCAGATGCAGTCGAAAAGACTAAAACAGGTAAATACAAAGATTTCTCAATGAATGAAGATGAACGTTATGAACTTTATATTGCTGGATGGCTGCATGATTGCGGGAAAGTAGCTACGCCTCCCCATATTGTAGACAAGGGTATGAAATTGGAAACCATTACCGATCGGATTGAGGTAATGGATACACGCTTTGAAGTCTTAAAGCGTGATGCCGAAATTTCAATGCTGAAAAAGCAAATTGAACTTATGGGTAAAGGTATGGCTAATGGAAAGATTAAGAGTTTAGTATCAGAATTTGATGATAAAATTACCCAATTTAATTCAGATCAAACATTCATCCAAAAAACCAATCGGGGTGGTGAATTTATGGAAGAAGAAGATCAGCGGAGAGTTTCAAATATAGGTAATTATAAATGGAAATTAGAAGGTGAAGAAATAAATTTATTTGATGAAAAAGATGTGCGTAATTTGCAAATTCCTAAAGGAACTTTGTTGCCGGAAGAGAGGGAAATTATCAATGACCATATTGTCATCACCATTGATATGCTGGAAAAACTCCCCTATCCAAAAAAACTGCGCAATGTACCAGAATTTGCCGGAGGTCATCATGAAAAGCTGGATGGTACAGGGTATCCGAAGGGATTGAAGGATGAGGAAATGAGTGTTCAGGCAAAAATGATGGCTATTGCTGATATTTATGAAGCCCTCACTGCAGCAGACCGCCCCTACAAGGATGGTAAAAAACTATCCCAGGCTATGCGGATAATGGGTTTTATGAAAAATGATTATGAGATAGATCAGGATCTTTTTGAGATATTTGTGAAAGAAGGTGTCTACAAAAAATATGCTAAAAAATATCTGGGAGATGACCAGTTAGACCAAGTAGATGAAACTGCTGTGCTTGCATGAAGAATAAACCTCTTATAGCCATGAGTCGGGAGGAATTGAAAGAGCATATCTTCCGGCTGCAGGAGTTCATTGAAAATGAGCAGAAGGCCGGGAAGGACGTGGATACCATCTTGGATGAAACTGATATATTTGATGAGTTCGAAGATGTACTTCCTGATGATGAATTTCCTATATTTGTTATCACAATCCTTAATGGATTCCAATCAGATGTTATTGTTAATAAATTACTGGATGTCATTGATGAATGTAAAAATGGAAAGTAATCCATTATATATTAGGAAAGGGGTAAATGGTTGAGTAATTCAGATCAGGTCCGGGCGGCTCTGCGGAAAATTCCTTCTGTTGATGATATTCTTACTCATTTTCAGAATGAAATAACTTCAGCCCCATATTCTCTCTATCTCAAAACAATTCGATTTGTCTTGGATGATGTCCGTCGTGAGATTCAAAATTCCCACCCCATGAAAGATATTTCAGATTACACCATTAGAAAGGTGGAAAGGGCCTTGGGAAATGTCTCTTCTCAAAGTTTAGAGCAGGTCATCAATGGCACGGGAATTATTCTCCACACCGGCTTAGGACGGTCACCACTTTCCGCAGAACTGGTCCAGGATGCCCTGAAAAATGTGGCACCTTATTCCAATTTAGAACTGGATTTACCTTCAGGGAAACGGGGTGAACGGATGGGGCATGTTGAATCTCTAATCAATGCTCTCTGTAGCTCAGAAGCAGCCCTGGTGGTGAATAACAATGCGGCGGCAGTCCTGCTTATGCTGAATGCTTTGGCAGAGGGTAAGGAAGTGATCATCAGCCGGGGTGAACAGGTGGAAATTGGGGGCTCATTCCGCATACCTGAAGTGATCAAAAAATCTGGATGCAAAATGATAGAGGTGGGAACCACCAATAAAACCCATTTGCAGGATTATGAAAATGAAATCACTCCCATTACGGGTGCAATTTTAGTGGCTCATACCAGCAATTATAAAGTTATGGGATTTACCGAGTCAGTGAAATTATCGGAGCTCAGCGCTTTAGCAAAAAAGAAGAAAATCCCACTCATTTTAGATTTAGGCAGTGGAGCTATTGCAGATTTTCAAAAATTAGGATTACCTCATGAACCACCGGTTCAAAGCTATTTAAAATCTGGTGCAAATGTGGTATCGTTCAGCGGGGATAAATTATTAGGGGGACCTCAGGCTGGTATCATCTGCGGTAAGAAAACTCTCATTCGAAAAATTCATAAAAATCCCTTATACCGGGCTTTGCGTTGTGACAAGTTTACCTATGCTATTTTGGAAGCAACCCTGCGAACTTACCTAACTCCAATGGAGGTAAAAAAAGAGAATTTATCAATAACATTGTTCAATCGCAGCCAGTCTGAACTTTTAAAAATTGGCAAAAAGATAGTGAAAAAGATGCCAATGAAGATAGTGGATAAATTCGGGATTGAAGTAAAACAAACCGAAGTGGAAGCGGGCAGTGGTTCCCTGCCTCTTGAAAAATTTCCCAGCGCTGCGTTTGTGTTCAATGGAGAAATGAAGGCCTCAGAACTCAGTCGAAAATTTCGATCTGCCCCCAATCCCATTTTGGGATATATTTCTGGCAACCGCTTTCATATTGATCTGAAAGCTATTCCTTCCGCTCAGGAAAAACAGCTTCTATCTTCCCTTATCAGCGCTCTCCAATGAAACAAACTGTCATCGGACTTTCCGGTCATATTGACCATGGAAAAACGGCGCTGGTTAAGGCGCTTACTGGTGTGAATACCGATAGCCTCACTGAAGAACAGAAACGGGGTATGACCATTGATATTGGTTTTGCGTTCCTGAATGAAAATATTACTCTTATTGATGTTCCTGGCCATGAGAAATTTGTAAAAAATATGATGGCAGGGGTTTCGGCAGTGGATGTAGCTCTACTGGTAGTTGCCGCTGATGATGGCGTAATGCCCCAAACACGGGAGCATTTTGAAATTCTTAATTTGCTGGATATTCCTTTAGGAATTGTTGCCATTAACAAAATTGATCTGGCTGATAAAGACTGGTTGGAATTGGTTGAACTTGATATCGGTGAACTTCTCCAAGGATCATTTATGGAAGATGCTCCTATTTTAAAAGTATCAGCAGAAACTGGTGATGGGGTTGACCAATTAAAATCTGCTTTGCTAGATATATGTAAAAAAGTTCCCGATAAACAAGATCGGGGAATATTCAGGCTCCATGTAGATCGAGTTTTCAGTATGAAAGGATATGGTACCGTAGTAACTGGAACCGTAAATTCTGGAAGCTTGAAAATAAGAGATACGGTAGAATTACTACCGGGATCGGTAAAGTCCAGAGTGAGAGGATTACAATCTCATGGAGAGGAGGTTCAGCAAGTAAAAACCGGTGACCGGGCAGCAATAAATCTTCAGGGAGTGGAAATAAAACAGATTGAAAGAGGCAGTCAAATTGCTGAAATTGGTTATCTCCAATCCCTAAACCAGATGGGGGTGACTTTGCAGCTTTTAGGTTTGGCACAAAAACCAATTACCCAAAACCAGAGAATCCGCATTCATTTAGGAACACAGGAAGTTATGGCACGAGTAGCGCTAACCGATGGGAAAACCCTTCAGCCGGGGAATGAATGTCCAGCACTGCTGCGCCTTGAACAGCCCATGGTTGCTGCAAGGGGTGATAAATTTATTATTAGAAGTTTCTCTCCCGTTATCACTATTGGGGGTGGGGAAGTAATGGAAGTTTTTATTGAAGAAAAATGGAAGATCGTTAAGGAAAAACTGCAGAATTTATATGACAGTCCAAAATCGGATCAATTAATTCACCTTGTACAAGAGGAAGGCGCAAGGCCCATTACACCAGAGAAGCTCCAATATCGCATAGGGATTTCCAAAGAGCAAATCGATGCAATAGTTGAAGAGAAGAAGGAATTATTCTGGCTTACCCATAAACAAGGGAAATGGCTGCTCACACAGAATCAATGGAATGAGTTAAAAAATAGTATTCATAATTTTCTAAAAAAGTACCATGCAAAAAATCCACTGAATGCAGGGGCTCAAAAGGAGGAAATCCGCCAACATCTCAGCTGTGAGAATTCAATTTTAGAAGCGTTGCTGCAATCAATGTCGGATGATAAGTCTATTTCTCAAAAGGGAGAATTATTTTTAAATCCGAATTTTTCCATCATTTTAAATAGCGAGGATGACTCCCTGCAAAATAGTATTTTAAATCAATTGGATCAGGAGGGATTCACCTCATCTACACTTGCGCAATTATCGTTGAAAACAGGAAATTCCAAAGAAAAACTCATGCAGGTACTGAATGTGGCTGAACAGCAGGGAAAATTATTACGGATTGATGGGAAGCTCATGTTTACCCAGAAAAATTTTATTATACTGCGTGAAAAAGTTAAGCAATTTTTTTCAAATCATCCTGAAATGTCAGTATCAGAATTTAAGGAACTTGCCCATACTTCTAGAAAATATGCGGTACCTCTGTTGGAATATTTTGATAAAAAGAAAATTACGTATCGGGAAGGAAATTCCCGCAAATTGGTGAGTTGAAAAATCAAAATACCACTCCGGTTATGAAGCAATTTTGGGAAGCTAAAAAAGCTCACCCTGATTCAATCATGCTTTTTAGAATGGGAGATTTCTATGAAACCTTTGATGAGGATGCTGTTTTGACATCTGAAATCCTGGGAATAACTCTTACAAAACGTGGCAATGGAGCAGCCTCCACCGTACCACTGGCTGGATTTCCGTATCATTCCCTTGAACAACATCTTCATAAACTTTTGAAAGCGGGACATCGGGTGGCAATATGTGAACAGGTGGAAGACCCCAAGTTGGCCAAGGGAATTGTAAAACGAGAAGTGGTGGAAGTCCTATCACCCGGCACAGCACTCTCTGATAAATTTCTGGATCAGAAGGAGAACAATTACCTCTGTGCGGTGGTGTTCGAAAAAAGAAAATGTGGTATTGCTATTTTAGACCATTCCACTGGTGAATTTTATACCTGCAGCCGCAATCATGAAGACCTACGGTCTATGTTAAAACAGTTTCATGTATCTGAAGTAATAATTTCAGAGGATCAGGAGGATGACCTTCGTACTTTAACACGAGGAGAAGAGATTTTCACTACCACAATTCCAGACTGGTGCAATAGCTTTGACACTGCTTATGAAAGTCTCACAGATTATTTTAATGTATCTTCCTTAAAGGGGTTTGGAATTGAAGATGACACTCTTGCCATTATCTCTGCTGGCTGTGCTTTATATTACGTGGACAAAAATTTTCAGGGCAGGATTAAACATATTCAATCACTTTCCGTTCTGCAGGAAGCGGGAATAATGAGTTTGGATGCATTTACTATTCGCAATCTTGAGATATTTAAATCTCTATCCACGCAAGGGATTCAGGGCACTTTAATTGACACCATAGATCAAACCATTACTGGACCTGGGAGCAGGCTTTTAAAAAACTGGCTGCGGCAACCGCTCACCGATCCAATTAAAATTAATGAACGCTTAGATAGAATAGGTGAGTTTATCAATCATCCGGAATTGAATGAGTCCATGCAGAATATTTTAAGAGAAACATCTGATTTAGAACGCATCCTTGCTAAAGTGGCCAGTGGTAAAGCAAACCCCAGAGATATAATAAACGCCGGAAATACGCTGGCTAAAATTCCAACCATTACAAAACTGGTGAATAAGGGCAATTCGGTTTTGAAGAAACTGGTGAAGCGATTCGAAAATTCTGATACTATTACAGAAAAAATATTAACTCAAATAAAAGTAGATCCTCCTGTCACTACTAAAAAGGGTGGATATATACAAGCAGGAATATCTCCTGATCTTGATGAACTGCGGCATCTATCAGCAAATGCAAGCCAATGGATGGCGGATATGCAAAAAGAGGAACAGAAAAAAAATAATATCCCCAGTTTGAAAGTAAGCTATAATCGGGTGTTTGGTTATTATATTGAAGTTACCAAAACTCACGCGGATAAAGTACCTGAACATTACATCCGCAAACAGACCCTTACCAATTCAGAGCGCTATTTCACAGAAGAGTTGAAAGAATATGAAGTGAAGATTCTTTCCGCTGAGGAGAAAATTGTTTCCTTAGAATTAAGTATTTTTGAATTGCTGCAGCAAGAGATTCTGGATTGTGTAAAATCCATTCAGAAAAATGCCAAAGTGTTAGCCCGATTAGATGTGGCTGCAGGATTAAGCCAATTAGCAATTAGCAGAAAATATTGCCGACCACAAATAGATGAATCATCTTTCCTAACTATTCATAATGGTAGACATCCGGTGGTTGAAGATTTACTGCCCATGGGTGAAGATTTTATTCCCAATGACCTAGACCTTGATAATAATAAAACTCAAATAGCCATTATTACAGGTCCTAATATGGCTGGAAAAAGTACCTATCTCAGGCAGGTTGGGCTGATTACGATTTTGGCTCAATTGGGAAGTTATATCCCGGCTGATTCCGCTCGAATTGGTGTCATTGATAAACTTTTCACCAGGGTAGGGGCAAGTGATAACCTGGCTGGAGGAGAGTCAACCTTCCTGGTTGAAATGAATGAGACGGCTAATATATTGAATAATGCCACAGAAAAAAGTTTGATTTTATTAGATGAAATCGGTCGGGGAACATCTACCTATGATGGGCTTTCACTGGCATGGGCAGTAACTGAATATTTACACAGTCATAAAGATGTGCAGGCCAAAACCCTGTTTGCCACTCATTATCATGAATTGGTATCTTTGGCAGACCAGTTGCCAAGAGCGATAAATTTGAATGTTGCTGTAAAAGAGTTTGGGAACAAAATTATATTTTTAAAGAAAATTATTCCCGGTGGTGCGGATAAAAGCTATGGAGTTCATGTTGCTGAAATGGCCGGACTTCCTCCAGTTGTGATTCAGCGAGCAAAGGAATTGCTCCATAAACATAGCAATGCTGATAATGGCTATACTCCGGAAGTGAATTTAGAATTAAGAACTCAGATGGATTTGTTTTCAGAAAAAGAACAGGCATTGAAGAAAGAACTGGGTGAATTGAATGTAAATGAGATGACACCCTTAGATGCATTATCCAAATTGGATGAG
>Ga0209554_1003009_pt1 | contig 11157 bp, 10 predicted proteins | sample MarorgKNORR_S2LV_5_FD_188221 | JGI IMG/M metagenome (GOLD analysis project Ga0209554, IMG submission 188221) | Marine microbial communities from the Southern Atlantic Ocean, analyzing organic carbon cycling - Bottom_A/KNORR_S2/LV (SPAdes) (version 2) | ecosystem: Environmental > Aquatic > Marine... | reverse complement strand
TGGCGCGCGATGGCGACGCCGATGATTGGCCATCGCAGCCAGGATTTCCAAAACCTCTACGGCAAAATCCAGCCGCAGTTACAGGAACTGCTCGGCACCGAGCAACTCGTTTTTCTCAGCACCTCTTCCGCGTGGGGCATTATGGAGGGCGCGATCCGCAACCTCGCGCAGCGCAAACTGCTCTGCTGTATGTGCGGCGCTTTCTCGGACAAATGGCTGAACGTGGCCGAGCGCTGCGGCATTGCCGCCGAAGGGTTGCAGGTGGACTGGGGCTCTCCCATTCTCCCCGAGGCCATCGACGCCAAACTCGCCACGGGTGGGTTCGACGCGCTTACACTTGTCCACAACGAAACCTCCACCGGCGTTATGAACCCACTGGAGGCCATCGCGAAGCTGAAGGAAAAATATCCGGACGTGATGTTCATCGTTGACAGCGTTAGCTCGATGACCGCTGTGCCGATCCATTTCGATGCTCTCGGCATTGATGTGCTGCTCGCCGGCACGCAAAAAGCTTGGGCGCTGCCGCCGGGTTTGTCGGTGTTTACCTGCTCCGAAGCCGCACTGAAGCGCTCGGCAAAGGTGGGGACACGTGGCTATTATTTTGATTTCAACGAGTTCCAAAAGAATGCCGAAAAAAATATGACGCCCAGCACGCCGAGCATCCCGCACATCAACGGGTTGTCGCACAAGCTCGACGAGTTTTTCGCCGAAGGCTTAAAAGCCCGCTACGCGCGACATCGAACCACCAACCAAATGACCCGCGAGTGGGCGGCGAAACACGGCTTCACGCTTTTTCCCGAGGCGGGTTGCGAATCCATCTCGCTCACTTGCCTGAACAACGGCGCACGCGAAGGCGGCATCGTGGTTGACGTGCCAAAGCTGCAAAGCGCGATGAAAGAAAAAGGCGTCCTCATCGACGGCGGCTACGGAAAGCTCAAAGGCAAGGCGTTCCGCTTATCGAATATGGGTGATGAAACGGCGGAAACGATGACCGACCTCTTCACAAAGCTAGACGCCTCGATGGAGGAGTTGAGTTAGTTTCTCAACACAGAGGCACAGAGATTTAAATTAGGATTCTCTCTGTGCCTCAGTGGTAAATTGAAAAGTTAAGGCGCCACCGCTAATTTCTCATCACTAAACTCCCCGCCCATCAACACGCCCTGTTCCTTGTAAGGTTTGAGCATAAAATGAGTCACCGTTGAAATCACGCCTTGGATGGTGGCGAGTTTTTCGGAGACGAAAGCGGAGACAGCTTTGAGATCGCTACCTTCGACGACCACCATCAAGTCGTAGCCACCGCTCATCAAATAGCAGCTACGCACTTCATCGAAACGAGCAATCCGGGTTGCCAACCGGTCAAAACCACCTTCGCGTTCGGGGGTGATTTTAACTTCAATCACCGCGCGCACAATATCGACCTCCAGCTTTTCCTCATTGATCACCGTACGATAGCCGAGAATCACGCCGTTGGATTCCAACTCCTTGATTTTAGTTTCCACCTCTGCCTCAGCAAGGTTTAGGCGGCCGGCAATTTGCGCAGGCGTAAGCGACGCATCATCGCGCAGCAGTTTCAGCAACTCATCCATCTCCGAAGGCTACCGGCGCAAAGCGGCCGCGGCTATGATTTTTTATTCAGAGAGGTAAGCCGCCAAGGCACGAAGACCCCAAGTTCAAAACGGTTTTCTTGGCATCTTTGCGTCTTGGCGGTTCAAATATTTTGTCAAAGCCCCACCGTCGCCGACCAACCGGCTTGGCCGAAGTGTTCGTGATATTTGGCGCGAAGGGCTTCTGCGGCCGGACGATCATCTGTGATAGCAAATGTGGTGGAGCCGCTGCCCGACATCAGCGCGACGAGTGCGCCGTTTTCTGTGAGGAAATTTTTCAGGATGGGCAACACGGGGTGTTTTTGAAACACGGGAGTTTCAAGCGAGTTTTCAAATCCGGCCAACTCGCCTGATTGCAGCGATTGCAACATCGAATCGGCTCGGCCCGCGTGGCCGTAAGCTTCGGGCATTGCGGCGAGTGCTTGATACGCCCACGGCGTGCTCACGCCGAAGCCGGGATGGATGAGCAGCAATCCCCTGCCCCGCAATGCGGCGAAGGGCTCGAGGGGTTTAACTTGTTCGCCACGACCGGTGGCGAGCGCGGGATTGTCCTGCAAAAAAAACGGCACATCGGAGCCAAGGCTGGCGGCCATCGTTTGGAGTTCATCGGGACTGCAGGGCGAATTGAACAATTCATTCAATCCACGCAATGTGAAAGCAGCATTGCTGCTGCCCGCGCCAATGCCGGCGGTGAGGGGGAGGTTTTTTTGCAGATGAATGCGAACGCCATCGGCCTCGATTTTTTTTAGGAAGATGGATGCGGCACGATGGACGAGATTGTCTTGGTCAACGGACAAGCGCGAGTCACTGCAGGTCAGCTCGATGCCTTGACCAGCAAGCTCGATGCGAAGCTCGTCGTACAAGGGCACTGGCAGGATAATCGTTTCCAATTCGTGAAAGCCATCCTCCCGCCGGCGCAGGATGTTGAGCAGCAGATTGACTTTGCAATGCGATTGAAGGACGAGGCTCATCGGCGTGGCCTAATCTTCGTCGTCAAAGGCAGCTTCTTCGCGCGCCTGTTTGCGGGCCATGAACCACGCAATGATGGTGCTTAGTTCGTAGAGCAACTGCATCGGCACGGCCACGAGCGCGAGCGTCACGGGATCGCCGGTGGGGGTGATGACGGCGGCAAGGATGATGTTGGCCACCACGGCATACATGCGCAGTTTCGAAAGTTTTTCGTAATTCAGAATGCCGATCTTCACGAGGAAGAGCAGGATCATCGGCATTTCAAACGCGAGTCCCATTCCCACCATAAATTTGCACACAAAGCCGATGTATTCCTCGGCCATCCATTCGTCCGCGCCAAAACCGAGCATTCCGGCAAAGCCCACCGAGGCCCACAGAGCTACCTGCATAATTACGAAATAGCAGAAAGCTCCGCCCAACATAAACAGCACCGAGCCCATTCCGGCTAGTCGGAAGACCCATTTCTTTTCCTTAACCCGCAGTGCGGGCAGCACGAACTGCGCGACAAAAACTAAAATGAATGGAAGGGCAAGGGTGATGCCGCCGTAGAGACCGATCTTGAGCGCGATGAAAAATGACTTGAGCGGGCCGAATGCTTTCAGCTCCACATGCCACGGCTCGGAAGCGGAGCTATTGTTGTCGACCTGCAGCTGAAGCGCGAAGCGATTGCCATTGGTGCCCAGTTGCTCAGCGGGCACAAGGCGTAGGGCGGTGATCTCGGCGGTGTTGGTAAACGCGCCCTTGAGGTTGCCGGATTCGGCTAAGTTTTTTAAGTCCGACTCACGAATGTGTGACACCACGCCGCTGCCAAATTTCACGGGCACGGCGCGTTTGTCGGGGTTGGTGTTGACCTGCTCAATGAGCTGCGCGCGTTCGAGTGGCCACGTGAGAAATTTTACGATGTACGGCGAGCCAATGAGGGAAATCATCATGCCGGCCACCACAGCCACCACGCATTTCATCACCATAAAACGAAAATCCTCGAGGTGATCGAGAAAGGGTTTTATGGGGCCACCAAAGCCTTCGTTGCCGCCACCGTCATTGCTGTCATTGCCACCGTCATCATCACCCTCGGCGTATTCGTATTCACCGTGGTCGTGTTCGTGAAAGTCATCGTGATGTTCCTGATGGTATTCATCTTCGTAATCGTGTGAATACTCATCGTGATAGGGATCATCGTGGCCGGAATCCAACTCGCCGGCGTGATGGGGATCTTCGTGCTGCGCTTGGTCATCGCGGACAGGCTCGTCATCGTCCGGCGCAGCCTCAGTTTCGGGTGCAGAGAAATCGGCTTTCGGAAAATCCGGTTTCGGGAATTCCACCGTGGAGCCACCCTCGGTGGGCGCATCGTCCAAAGGCAATTCGCTCTGCTCTTCGCCTTGCTCGGGCGGGGTTGCAGATGAATCGTCTTGAGGGGGATTGCTTTCGGCGGGCGTTTCATCGCCGCCTGAATCAGAAGCCCCATGCTTGTCCTCGGGCTCCTTGGCCATGATGGAAAAAGAAACTAAGCCTTGGGTTCGTTGGCGGACTCAGCCTTCGCGGGCTTGTCTTCCTCCACCTCGGCTTGCGCGGTTTTTTCCTGCCGATCCTCCATGGGGCGCTGGCGGCGGCGCGGGCGATCATAGTCGTCCTCGTGATCGCTGCGGTTTAGCTCGTCGCCAATATCACTGGAGGCTTTCTTGAATTCGCGGATGCCCTTGCCGAGCCCGCGCGCGAGTTCCGGAAGCTTTTTCGCCCCAAACAACAATAGCACGGCGAGGCCGATGATCAGCCATTCCGAACCCTGAATAAATCCCAACATAGTTTCGCTCATAATATGCACGTAGTGTTTAGACAACTTAGCGCAATTTTCTATTCACACAAGAAAAAACCCCCGATTTCCCGGGGGGTGAGAGTGTTTAGCCCTGTTTTACTGGGCTGGCATTAGGAGAACGAATTCGCCCCGGCGGTTTTCCGCGAAGGATTGTTCGTCCAATCCGAGCACCATTGGCACCTTTTCGCCCTGGCTCAAGGTGCGCAAGCGGTCAGCACCCACGTTTAGGCGCGACAACTCGTCGATCACCGCGAGTGCGCGGCGTTCGCCCAGCGAGAGGTTGTAATCTTCCGTGCCGCGCTCGTCGCAATGGCCTTCCACCACCAGTTTGTGCGTGGGGTTTTGGATGAGATGCAACGCCACGAGTTTGATTTTCTCGAAGTCATCCGGATGCACCGCCGCGCTGTCGTACTCGAAATGCACGGTCAACGCCGCAAACGCCTCGCGGTCTTCCATCTCTTGGCCGGTGAATCCTTGGCCTTGCTCGTTGAGCAAACCCGCGTTGTTTGGGTTGATGGGTTGGATAATGGGATTGGGATTCACAAACGGCAAGCCGCCGCCCGGAATGGTGGTGCCGCCGGGAATCTCACCGCCGCCAATGGGCGTGGGAACCGGAAGCGGATTGGGATTACTCGCCACGATGGTTTTTTGTCCGGGAATGGTCGTCAAGCCAACCGGCTTCTGTGTTTTACAACCCACGGCCAGCAGCATCGCGGCCGCGCCCAGAGCTGTTGCATTGATCAATGCGATTCGTTTCATAATTTTCTCCTTGTAGTGTTTCCTCCTTGGGGTTGGTGTTTTTGCCTCCCTTTTAAAAAAAAGTTGGCAAAACTTAACGCAGCAAAGCGGCCGCACCTCCAACCCCGGAGACGCGCCGCGCCGCAAAATTCATTGTGCCTAAACCGCCTTAGGGCGTGGCCGCGCCGGGGGTCAAATTGATCCGCTGCGGGGTCGCTCCATTTGCACCATTTGCGGGAGCCGCCAGAGGCACGTACAACACAAATTCTCCACGCCGATTGGCCGCGAACGATTCCTTATCGCTGCCCTGCACCACCGGCATTTTTTCGCCCATGCTTTTGGTGGCGAGGCGATTGACAGTCACGCCCAGTTCGGACAGCGCCTGCGCGATGGCCTGCGCCCGGCGTTCGCCCAGCGAGAGGTTGTAATCTTCCGTGCCGCGCTCGTCGCAATGGCCTTCCACTTCCAGCAAATGGTTTGGGTTTTGAATCAAGTACTCCGCCACCTTGGTGATGTTTGGCAAATCTTCCGGCCGCAGTTCCGCGCTGTCATAAGCGAAATGAATTTTCTGAAACGCATCGCGCACAATCTCGTGCTCGCCGGGCAATCCCAACGGGCCAAAGCCGGGGCCGGGGCCGGGAGTAATTTCGGGGCCACCAGTTCCGCCGCCAGTGCCACCCGGGCCCAAGTCGGTGTTTCCATTGCCGCCGTTGCCGCCAGTATTGCCGTTCCCGTTGCCGCCGTTGGTGGCCAGTGTTTTGCCGGGGATATTCGTCACATCCGTGGTGGCGGATTTACATCCGAACGCGGCCAATGCAGCCACGACGGCCAATGTTTTTAGATAGGTTGCTCCTTGCATAATATTCTACTTTTCTTGCGCGCGTCCGTTGAACGCACTGGTTGAGTTCCTCCTTGTTTGGAACTGTTTAAAAAACTTTACTGCCACGCGGGCTGCCCCACGCCGCCCCGAAAGGCTGGGAGTATCTTCACCTGTTCAGTCGGTACGTCAAGTATCGCCATGCGTTTCTTATTCACGCCACCGGCGCGCCTTGTGAATATGATGTTCCGGCTGTTGGCGGCCCACGCGGGATCTTCGCCTTCGCAATAAATTTTCACGTTGCCGCCGGCAGCAGGTACGACGCCAATTTGAAAACCGCCCCGCTGCTGGGTGAAGGCTATCCACTTGCCATCGGGCGACCAACTTGGCTGCGTGGGGCGAAACGCTCCTCGGGTGGGGATGGACACCATTTGCCCACCGCCTGCGGGAACTTTCACGAGCGTGTGTTTGCCGCCAATCAGTGTGTGAAAACAAAGCCACTGGCCATCGGGCGACCATGTGGGGCTGGATTTTTCCTCACGCGAGCGGGTGAGGCGAAGGAGTTTTTCGCCTTTAATATCCTTCAAGAATTCCCATTTCGGCGGCGCGACGTAAACGTCCGTTGATCTATTTTTGCTGAGGATCAACGCCACCGATCCATTGGGTGCCATGGCGCCGCCGGTGTTCAATCCTTTGTATCGTGAAAACACTTCGCGCTTGCCGGTTTTTAAATTGTGTTTCACCACGGTGGTGTTTTGCAGGCCGCCGATGGTCATCCACGAGGTGTAAAACAACCCGCTGTGATTTGGCATCCACATCGGGCTTTCCACGATTGACTTGTCGTTGGTCAACGCCACGGGATTGTGGCCATCGAAATCGGATTGGAAAACTTCCCACTCGCGCGCGGCTGTTTTCATCGTAAACAAAATGCGGGTGTGGGCGATTCCGTTTTGGCCGGTGATGGCTTTGATTGTGGCGTTGCTCAGCGCGTGGGCGAGCACGCGGGGCGCGGCGCCGTTGATGTTGAGGTTGAAACCAAAGTTGCCGGCGTTGTCGCTGAGCACGCCGGTGAGATTATTCGGCCCGTTTTTTCCGTTCAACACAAAGGAAGCATCGCCTTTGGGAACAATTTTGCAGCCCATCACTTCGAGATCAAACGCCAGCACTTTGGCGACTTCACCTTGGTAACCGGTGAGCGCGACGGGGATCAGCTTGCCCACGTTGCCCTGCACCTGCAGGCCGGCGGCCCACGTGGAGGCGACCATTGCGAACATTGAAAAAAGAATGGGGAATAATGCGAATGGTTTTCTGTGATTCATTTTTTAATTCCTTTTAACCTCCAATAATCGGCGTGAAATCCAGAATGAACGTCCGCTTGGCGTCACGTGAACCCGATGGGAAAGATTTGCCCACGGACCTCACTTTGTCCAGCGCGCGTTGCACTGACTTATCCAGAGCCGCATCGCCGGTTCGGCGGATGATGCGGGCGGTGATCACGCGGCCATCGCGGCTGATTGTCACAGAAACCTCGGCAATGCGCGCGCGCGCGAGGTTTTTAGGAATCAGCGGCTGCCACGCGCGGCGATACACGGCAACGACGTGCTGTGCATAAGTCGCGAACGCGGCGCGGTTGCTGCCGCTCACTTGCACCTTGATTTTGGCGGATAGATTATTGAGGCCCTTGAGGGCGCTGTTGACATCCTTGGCATTGATGGCCGGCTTCACCGGTCGAGGGGGATTGGGGCGTGTTTTGTTCGTGTGCTTTTTGGGATGGCCAATGTTCACTTTGATGTCGCTTGGCTTCTTGGCTGTGTTCTTGGGCTTGGGTTTTGTTGGATTAGGTTTTTTCGGGCGCGGCGTTGGCTTCACCTTGGGCGGTTTGGGTGGTTTGGGCGGCGTCACTGCCGGCGGTTGCACGATTGGTTTCACCGGCGGACGCGGTGGAGTCACATTGGGATGCCGCGTGGCGGAGGGCTGATTGAAGTTCGGCTTGGGCTGCGGCGGCGTGGATGGGCTGAGTAGGTTGTCCAGCACATTGGGGTCAATCATACTGAGCACGGGCGGTAGTTTCTCGGGTTGGGTCACAAGAAATGCCGCGCCCAAAATCAGCACCGCCACCAGCAGCACGTGCAGACCCACGGACAGGAAAAAACATTTTTTCAATAATCGGCTCATCGGTTGTCCTCCTTGGTTCGCAGCGAGAATTGGGTGAGGCCGTTTTTCACGCAGGCATCAATCACTGCATAAGTGTCTTTGTTCACGCCCTGTTGATCGGCGCGGATGTAAACCACGGTTTTAGGATTTTCCCTGTGCGCCTGAATCAAGGCGGCCTCGAGCTGGGCGAGGTTCATTGGCTTGCGATCAAACAGATAACTTCCGTCGCGACTGATTTCCACGGTGCGCACATTGTTGCGGTCGATGGCCAAATCAGTGGAGCCGCCTTCGGGCAGTTCGAGCGGCATTCCCTGCTCGAGCAGCGGGGTGGCAATGACAAAAATAATCAGCAACACAAACGCGAGATCCAACATCGGTGTCACGTTCAAGTCGGCGAGGGTCACCAGCGGATTGCGTTTGGAAAATCGCCTCACGATTGGGCCTCCGTTTCCGGCGGCAGCAGATCCGGCTGCACATCATCGGCGTCATCAAATTCCACTTTGGTTTCATCCGCCGCTGCGGGCAAAGGCTTGGGTTCCACTCTGATTTCCGGTTCTGCGGCCATTGTCTTGAGGGGTTCGCGGGCGTTCACGGGCACGTCCTGCAAATATTCGGACTCGATTTTGGCGGCCAGTTCCTGCGCGAAATTATCCATCTCCACCGTGGCCACGCGCAAATTATGCACCAACCAGTTGTAGCCAAACATCGACGGGATGGCCACGAGCAACCCCGCCACAGTGGTGGCTAACGCGGCCGCCACGCCGGGGGCCACGGTGGTGAGTGAGGCGTTGCCCACTTGCGCGGCAGAACTGAATACGACCATCACGCCCCACACCGTGCCGAGCAAGCCCATAAAGGGTGCGCCGCTCACGGCGATGGCGAGCAGGATCAGCCCCGACTCCAGCGCCACGGCTTCCCGTGCCACCGAGCTTTCGATTAAGCCCTTGATGTGTTCCATTGATTTCAACGACACGTAACGGTGCCGGTTGCCCTCCTTGTCGCGCAACCTTTCCTCCAGAGCCATGCAGCCCTCTTGATAGACGTTGAAGAGCGGACAACCCTCCGCCGAAATGCGGCGCTCGAACATGGAGAGCACGCGTTTTTGCCCGCGAAATTCGCTGTCGAAATATCGGTTATATTTTCGGGCGCGGCGCATCTGCCACGCCTTGGTGGCCATCACCGCCCAGGCACAGGTGGAGAACAGAACGAGGACGACGATGATCGCCAATCCCGGTCCTTCCAACTGTTCCCAAACATATTGGAACGTAGGCTTGGGCACGACCGGAGCCGAGCCAGCCGCTGCCAGCAATTGTAATGTGTTCATGCCTTACCTCCTTGAAAGGCAACTTCCTTGGTTCCGTTTCCATAACAAGAAACGAAGTTTTTGTCAACTTTATAGGGGTTATTCCTCCAAACACGACCAAAATGGCAAATACGCGCCGGGAGTCAAACAGAGGATATCAACAGGGTGTGAATCACTCGCACAAAAACACCGAGCAACTCAGCGGCGGCAAATTGAATTCCGCAGACCACGGTTGGCTGTGCCACGGGGTTTCCTCCGAATGAACGCCGCCGTGGTTGCCGAGGTTGGCGCCGCCGTAATGTTCGGAATCGCTATTGAGCGCCTCGCGCCACCAACCCGCGCGCGGGAGGCCGATGCGATAGCCCGTGTGCGAGGCGTTGCCGAGATTCAGCAACACCAACGCTTGGCGCGAGCAATCGGGAGTTTGCCGCACGAAGCTGGCCACGTTGGCGGCGTGGTCGGCGTTGTCCACCCAATAAAAACCTCCCTCGGAATAATCGCCCTCCCACAGCGCGGGCTCGTCGCGGTAAAGATGGTTGAGGTCCGCCACCCATTGTTGCAAGCCGGCGTGCGCCGCGTTTTCTTCCAGAATTTCCCACGGCACTTCTCCGTCTTCATTCCACTCCGTGCGCTGGCCGATTTCGCCGCCCATGAAGAGCAGTTGTTTGCCGGGGAACAACCATTGGTAGCCGAAGAGCAAACGCATATTTGCAAAAGACTCCGCGTCCGCGCCGGGCATGCGGCCTATGAGCGAGCGTTTTTCGTGCACGACTTCATCGTGCGACAGCGGCAGCATATAATTTTCCTGATCGTGGTATTGGGAGGCAAAGGTAAACTTGCCTTGTTGCGCCGGGCGTTGCGTGGGGGTTTTTTGGAGAAACTTGAGCGTATCGTGCATCCAACCCATGTCCCACTTGAGGGTGAAGCCGAGCCCGCCGGCGTTGGTATCGCGCGTGACCCCCGGCCACGCGGTGGATTCCTCCGCCATCGTCACCACGCCGGGGAATTCGCTGTGCACCACGTGGTTGGTGTGGCGCAGCAACTCCACCGCCTCGAGGTTTTGATTGCCGCCGTGGATGTTCGGCGTCCACTCGCCTTTCTTGCGCGAGTAATCGAGGTACAACATCGACGCCACCGCGTCCACACGCAAGCCGTCCACGTGAAACACATCGCACCAAAAGCGCGCGTTGGCCACGATGAAATTTTTGACCTCGGGCCGGCCATAGTTAAACACCGCCGTGCCCCAATCCGGATGCTCGCCGCGCTCAGGATCCGGATGCTCGAAAAGCGGTGTGCCATCAAAACGCAGAAGCGCCCAGTCGTCCTTCGGAAAATGCGCGGACACCCAGTCGATGAACACGCCGATGCCCGCCTCGTGCAGGGCGTTCACGAGAAACTGAAAATCCTCCGGCGTGCCGTAGCGGCTGCTCGGCGCGTAAAATCCCGTGACCTGATAGCCCCACGAAGGATAGTACGCGTGCTCCGCCACCGGCAGAAACTCCACGTGCGTGAAGCCCATCCGGTGCAGGTACTCCACCAAACGCGGCGCCAACTCGCGGTAACTGAATGACTCGCCCTCGGCCTTTTTCCGCCACGAACCGAGGTGCATTTCGTAAATACTCATCGGCTGCGAACGCGGTTCGGCCTGTTCGCGCTTCGCAATCCAGTCCGCGTCACTCCACTCAAACTGGCTGTTGTCCCACACAATGGAAGCGTTCTTGGGCGCGATTTCAAAAAAGAACCCGAAGGGATCGGTCTT
>Ga0209554_1003006_pt1 | contig 11172 bp, 16 predicted proteins | sample MarorgKNORR_S2LV_5_FD_188221 | JGI IMG/M metagenome (GOLD analysis project Ga0209554, IMG submission 188221) | Marine microbial communities from the Southern Atlantic Ocean, analyzing organic carbon cycling - Bottom_A/KNORR_S2/LV (SPAdes) (version 2) | ecosystem: Environmental > Aquatic > Marine... | reverse complement strand
CCATGCCGGGGAACATCAGGATGGCCTGGGCAAAAATCAGCGGCATCACGCCGGAGTAGTTGACGCGCAGCGGCATGAAGGAACTCCCGCCGGCGTACACCTTGCGGCCCACGGCTCGTTGCGCATGTTGGACAGGCACCTTGCGCTGGGCTTGAGTCACCGCGACCACGCCAGCGACGACCGCCAGCAACAGGATCACAAGGAAGATACCCTCAAAAATGTTACGGCCACCGGCAGCGCCGCTCCATGCGAAATAGTCTGCGCCTTGACCAAGCCACCCTGCGACGACGTTCAAATAATGGGTGACCTGCGCCCCAAACATGTCCCAAATCATCGGCAATGCCCGTGGCAAATCCGCCACGATGCCGATCATGATCACGAGCGATACGCCGTTACCAATGCCCCGCTCGGTGATCTGCTCGCCCAGCCACATCAGCAACAGCGTGCCGCAGGTAAGCGCCATCATGGTCTGTATATGGTACCAAAAACCGGGGTCAAGAACCAATGCGCCACCGGTCCAGCTCGCGCCAAACACCGTCGCGGGACTCAACCAGCCAAGCGACATGACATAACCTTGGCCGAGGCAGAGAAACAGTGTCATTACCCGGCCGATCTGCATGATCTTCACCCGGCCACCCTCTTCGCGTGATAGGCGGGAGAGCCTTGGGATGATCGGACTCATCAACTGCAGAATAATCGTGGCACTGATGTACGGCATGATGCCCAAGCCGCCAATGGAGCATCGCTCCCAAGCGCCGCCGGTGAACATGCTGTACATGCCCATGAAACCAATCCCATCCTGGCTTTGCTTCTCGCGCAGTTGGTCGAAGTAGCCCTGTAACTCAACCCCGTCCAGCCCCGGAATGGGCACCCAAGCGATCAACCGGCAAACACCCAGCACGAGAAGCGTGAATATAATCCGCTCCTTTAGCTCCGGAATCTTGAAGCAATTCCGGAAGCCGGAAATCATGCGGGTTATGTGGTTGTCACTTGCCATGGATTGTATTTATCGAGCGATCAGATGTTGAAATTATTTCCCAGAAGATGCCGCGCTGCCCTTAGATACTGCGCTGCCCTTGGTAGCGTCCTCGCAGGTGCCTCCCTTTTCCACGATGGCTGCCCTAGCACTTGTGCTGAAGGAGGCCGCGCAGACGGTCAACTTTTTTTCTAGTTTGCCTCGGGCGAGAATTTTGACCCCGTTGCCACGGCCGTTGACCAAGCCGACTTTGCGTAGCTCTGCCTCATCCACCCGTACGCCATCTTCAAACTGGTTAAGGCTGTCGAGGTTGACCGGAATGTAAATGGTGGCAAAACGCTTGTTGTTGAACCCCCGCTTGGGCAGACGGCGGGCCAGCGGCAACTGGCCACCCTCAAAACCCGGCCGGGTTGATGAACCGGAACGCGAGCCCTGGCCCTTTTGACCACGGGTGCTGGTGTGGCCTCCTCGGCCACTGCCCGGGCCGCGGCCAATCCGCTTGCGGCGGTGCTTGGACCCGGGGGCTGGTTTTAAATCGTGCAGTCGCATGTCTCGTTAATGGTTTTTATTCTGCGGCAACAGTCGGCTCTTCCGCGGCCACCGGCTCTGCGGCAGCGGCGGACTCTTCGGCGGCTGGTGCTTTTGGCTCCGGTACGCTTTTGCCCCGGGCTTTCATGACTTCGTTTCGGTCGCGCAATTCCAACAGGCCGGCGAGCGTGGCTTTGGCCAAGTTCAACGGGTTGTTAGAGCCAAGCGACTTGCTCAACATATTGCGCACGCCGGCCAGTTCGCAGACGGCTCGAACGGTCTTGCCGGCGATGATTCCGGTACCGGCGGAGGCCGGGCGGAGCAGTACTTTGGCTCCGTCGTACCGACTCAAGACTTCATGCGGGATGGTGGTGTCGCGGAGAACCACGCTGACCAGTTGTGTGCGGGCATTTTCGCTGGCCTTGCGAATACAATCGGCGACTTGGTTGGCTTTCCCTTGCCCCATTCCAACCTTGCCCTTTTTGTCACCCACAATCACCACGGCGCTGAAGCCGAACCGGCGACCGCCCTTGACCACCTTGGCCGAGCGGTTAATGCAAAGTACTTTCTCTGTAAACCCGTCATCCGGCTTGTCGTGCCCGCCGAAACGGCCGCGTTGGCCGCCGCCACCTTGGCGCTGGCCGGGGCCGCCGAAACGGCCGCGTTGGCCGCCGCCACCTTGGCGCTGGCCGGGACCGCCGAAACGATTGCCACCGCCGCCCTGTCGCTGGCCCGCTTGGCCAAGCGCTTGGCCACCGCCTTGTGTGGCGGGTTTCGCCTCGGCTGGCTTGGCCGGTGCCGGTGCTTCAGTCGAAGCCTGCGGCGTCTCGGCGGAGGGAGCGTTCTGATTTTGGTTGGGTTCTTCTGCCACGGTTGTCCTTATAGTTTCAATCCTACTTCGCGGGCTGCGTCGGCCAAGGCCTTTACTTTCCCGTGAAAACGGGCGCCGCTTCGGTCGAACACGACCGTCTCGATGCCCGCCGACTTGGCCGCTTCGCCCGCCAGTTTGCCGATCTCGACCGCGCCGGCCGCATTGGCGGCTAGGCCGTTGGCCGACTTGGCTCGGGTGGACACGGAAGCAATGGTGTTGCCCTCGTCATCGTCGATGAACTGGACGTAGATGTTCTTGTTGGTGAAACGCACGCTCATGCGGGGACGCTCTACGGTGCCCACAATTTTTTTGCGGATGCGCCACCGGCGTCGTTTCATTAAATCACGTTTTTTATCAGCTCTCATTTCACCTGCCCCGGGTTAACCGCGGCGTCTCAAAAATTATTGTACCGTTTTGCCTTCCTTGCGGCGAACGCGCTCACCGGCGTATCTCACGCCCTTACCCTTGTACGGCTCCACGGGGTAGAACCCGCGCAACTCGGCAGCTACAAGGCCAACTTTCTGCTTGTCGGGCCCTTCGATGGTGACGTTGGTATCCTTGTCCACGGTCACTTTCACCTGATCGGGCAAATTGTACTTGATGGGATGTGAGTAACCGAGGTTCATGGTAACGGTGTTGCCGTTGACCAGTGCCTTGAAGCCAACGCCGTTGATCTCGAGTTTCTTGACGTATCCCTCGGACACGCCCTGCACCATGTTGTTGAGCAGTGAGCGACCCAAGCCGTGCATCGCTCTGGCCTCACGGTCATCCCCGTCGCGAGCCACCGTCAGAATGTTTCCCTCTTGGGAAACGCTCGTGCGGCCGGGCATGTCCATCTCCAACTTGCCCTTGGGGCCTTCTACCGCGACGTGATTGTCGGCGATGGCCACCTTGACCTTGTCCGGCACCTCTATCAATTTGTTCCCAACTCGTGACATCTTTTTGTGTTCTATTACCAGACCTTGAACAGCAGTTCCCCGCCGAGGTTTTTGCGGCGTGCATCGTGCCCGCTCATGAGGCCCTGCGGGGTGCTCACCACGGCAATGCCCATGCCGCCCAGCACGAGCGGGATGTCATTGGCCGAGGTGTAGTGGCGCAGCCCAGGTTTGCTGACCCGTTGCAGCCCGGTGATGATACCTTTGCGGCCCTGAAACTTGAGGCGGATGCGGATGTTCCGCTTGAGGTCGCCCTCGACGTTGAACGATTCCAAGTACCCCTCGTCCTTGAGGATTCTCACTGCGCTCTCCTTGATGGTGGAGTGCGGCACGGAAATCTCCGGCTTCAACGCCAAGTTGGCGTTGCGGATGCAGGTTAATAAATCAGCGATTGGATCCATATCTATTTCCTTACCAGCTGCCCTTGGTCACGCCGGGGATCATCCCCGACCGGGCCAATTCTCTAAAAGTCAGGCGGGACACGCGGAACTTGCGGAGGAACCCGTGCCGTCTGCCGGTGACCTCGCAACGGTTGACCAGCCGCACTGGGCTGGCGTCACGCGGCAGCTTGGCCAAGCCCTCGTAGTCGCCGTTGGCCTTTAACTCGGCCCGCTTGGCCGCATACTTGGCCACTGTCTTGGCCTTGCGCTTATTTCGCTCCATCCAGGCTTTTTTTGCCATAACTTCCCTATTTACGGTTGCCGTCGAACGGCATACCAAATTCTTTTAGCAATTCGTAGGCGTCGTCATCGTTCTTGGCGGTGGTGACGATGGTGATGTCCATTCCCTGCGTGTGCTTGACCTTGTCCACGTCAATCTCGGGAAAGATGGACTGGTCATCGATGCCGACGGAGAAATTGCCAGACCCGTCAAAGCCCTTCGAGTTGATCCCTCGAAAATCCCGAATCCGGGGCAGAGCGGAGGCAATCAGCCGATCCAAAAACTCGTACATCGTCTGCCGGCGTAGCGTTACGCGGCACCCGGTGGTCATGCCCTGACGCAACTTGAAGTTGGCAACACTGACCTTGGCTTTGTTCAATGTGGGCTTGCGGCCGGTGATGATGGTCATGTCCTTCAGCGCGTCGCCGAGAACCTCTTTACCTAATTCCGGGCTGACGCCCATGTGTACCACGATCTTGTCGATCTTGGGCACTTGGTGAATGTTCCCATACTTGTCCAAGCCCCGGAGCTTGGTACGGATCTCTTCCTGATATTTTTTTTGTAATCTGGGGATCATTCTTTAGTTTCAGCCTTGTCGTCGGCCTCTTTGGTTGCAACGGCCTCCTTGACCGTACGATTTCGCAGATAACGATCGTCGCGCATCACGTTGGACCAGTGGATGGTTCCTTCGCGCTCGGCGATTTCACCCTGCGGTTGATCCTGATTTTTGCGAATGTGCTTCTTGACCATGTTCAGTCCCTCGACGACCACACGCTCGCTCGAAGTCAGGACATCGATCACCTTGCCACTCGCCCCCCTGTCCTCTCCGGACAGGATGTAAACTGTGTCTCCCTTTTTAAAGTGCCGCTTGTTGCCCATTTTATATTACCTCCGGCGCCAACGAGACGATTTTCATGAATTTCTTCACACGCAACTCACGGGCCACAGGCCCAAAAATACGTGTGCCGCGCGGGTTGCCATCTTCGTCAATAATCACGATGGCGTTGGAGTCAAATCTCAACACGGAGCCGTCGGGGCGGCGAATGGGCGACTTGGTGCGAACCACGACGGCGTTGACCACCTCGCCCTTTTTCACGTTGCCATCCGGAGTTGCTTCACGGACGTGAGCCTTGATCACGTCGCCCACGGAGGCGGTGTCCTTGCGGATACCCAGCACCCCGATTGCCCAAGCCTTTTTGGCCCCGGAGTTGTCGGCAACATTTAATCTGGATCTTAATTGTAACATTTTCCGCCTTGTCTTTCCTACTGCCCTAAACGGCTGCTGCCGCCTCCTTGGCCGCCATGGCCAGTTCACCACTCTTCACGATTCTGACGAGCCTCCAGCGCTTGGTCTTGGAGACCGGGCGGGTTTCCATAATCTCAACAAGATCGCCCACTTTGGCTTCATTTTTCTCATCGTGCGTATGGAACTTGTTGAACTTGGTGATGATCTTTTTGTAGAGCGGGTGCGCGGTCCGCCGAGAAATTTTCACTACGACCGTCTTGTCCATGTTGGATGAGACGACCACGCCCTCCCGAACTTTTCGGTGGCCGCTGCGCGCTGAAGTTGTTGTTTCTGTCTCGGTCATTGCCTTCTTAATTTGCTGCCGCTACTTTTTTGACGAGTTTCACGGCCTTTTCCCTGCCCTTGGCTTGGATCAGTTCCGCCATTCCCCTGCTGGTCATCCGAGCCTTCTCCTTGTTGAATACGGCTCCTCCGACCTTAAGCACATCCTTGCGGCTCATGCCGCGCTTGGCCATGCCGAGCAGTGCTGCGGCCACGCCGTCCACTGTAAAATCTTTCACCTCTTTAAGGGCCGATGCCAAGTTTTCCAGAGCGTCCTTCCGGCCAATCTGCGTGACTCGCGTTTCGACGCGGGCAATGTCATGGCGCAACTCACGCAGGCGGATCGGTCGCTCCAGTTGGCTGGTGGCTTTCTGAATCTTGAGGTTGAACAATTCCCTCCGGAGGTCACGGCCCTGGGCCGTCAGCTCAACTTTTGTCTTATCTCTGATCTCGGAAATATTCATCCTGCTACTTTCAATTTAATCACGCTCGGCAAACCGGCAGCGAACCGGCATCTTGGCTGCCGCTGAACTCAACGCCTCGCGTGCCACGCTTTCCGGCACGCCTTCCACTTCAAACAACATTGTGGCCGGCCTGACCACGGCCACCCAGTGATCCACGTTGGCCTTGCCCTTGCCCATCCGCACTTCCAACGGTTTTTTGGTCACTGATTTTTGCGGGAAAATCCGAATCCACATGCTTCCTTTGCGCTTCATGCCACGGGAGATCGCCACACGGGCGGCTTCAATCTGGGTGCCGGTGATCCAGGCGCGCTCCAGTGACTGAAGGCCATAGGAGCCGAACGACACCTTATTCCCCCGCTGCGCGACGCCTTTCCGGCTGCCGCGGTGCATTTTGCGATATTTGACTTTGTTGGGTAGTAAGGCCATTCCGATATATTATTTAGCCGTTTTAGCGCGGACCCATCGGCCGCCTTGGCCTGGTGTCACGCCTTGGCCCCCGCTTGACGCGATCGGCCTCTTCCTCGGCGGGATCCTTGCGGCAAATCCAGCATTTCACACCGATGACCCCGTATTGGGTTGCGGCCTCGGCAAATCCGTAGTCGATGTTGGCCCGCAACGTGTGCAGCGGCACTGCACCTTCCCGCGTGTTTTCTACACGAGCAATGTCGGCTCCGTTCAAGCGGCCGGCCACGCGTAATCGAATGCCAAGCGCACCCATGTCCATCGTCACCTGCACGGTTCGCTTCATCGCACGGCGAAACGCAATGCGGCGCTCAAGCTGCATGCAGATGTTCTCGGCGACGAGTTGGGCGTCCAGCTCCGGGTTCTTGACCTCGGCGATCTCAACATAGACTTCCTTGCCGGTCATCTTGCTGAGTTCCTCCTTGATACTGTCGATCTCGGCGCCCTTGCGCCCGATGACCACACCCGGTCGGGCGGAGTGAATGGTGATCCGGCACCGGCTGGTGGCGCGCTCGATCTGGATGCGCGGCACGGCGGCGGCCTGCAGTTTGCTTTTCAGCAACTGGCGAATCTTGTAGTCCTCGACAAGTAGCGCGCCGAAGTCCTTCTTGTTGGCATACCACTTGGAGCGCCAATCCTTGTTGACGATCAGGCGAAATCCAATTGGGTTGGTTTTTTGTCCCATACAGGTTCGTTAAATTTGATCCGTGAGTACGATCCGAATGTGGCAACACCGCTTATGGATCGGGCTGGCCGAGCCGCGAGCCCTCGGGCGCCAGCGTTTCAATGTCGGCGCGTCTCCCACGGTTGCCTCTTTTACATAGAGCATCGCTTGGTCGAGCTTGTGGGTGGAGTCCAGAAAACTTTGGTAAGTGTCGATCTTGGACTGGCTGCTCCGGCGCGTCTTCTTGTTGTTCGTGGAGCTGACTTTCTGTTCCAATTCAGAGATACGATTGCGCAAATCATCCGCGTCCCACTCGTCGGCAATATTCTCTGCGTTGGCCATGGCCGACTTGAGGGTCTTGGCAACCAAACGCGCGGACTTTCTGGGGACGGCCCGCAGGAGGGCGCTGGCCTCCATGGCGTGCATACCCTGGATCTGCCGAACCATCTCCCGCACTTTCTGCGGGGACATCCGAACTCCTTTTGTGACTGCCAAAATTTCCATTTATCCGCCTACTTGCTTGTTATTGCTTTGAACCGTGACTCTTAAATGTGCGTGTGTGCGAAAACTCACCCAGTTTGTGTCCCACCATGTTTTCGGTCACAAACACGGTCAAAAAGGCCTTGCCATTGTGCACCATGAATGTGTGCCCAACAAATTCCGGCGCGATTGTCGACCGACGCGACCATGTCTTGATCGGCTTTTTCTTCCCGTCAGCATTCAGCTTCTCGATCTTGTCGAGCAGGTGCTGCTCCACAAACGGTCCTTTTTTGATCGAACGTCCCATGTCTGTTTATTTCTGCTTCATCGGTCGGCCGTCACGGCGAACCAATATCCAGCGATTGGATGGCTTGTACTTGGGCCGTGTCTTGAAACCCTTGGCCAAGACGCCCCACGGCGACATCGGATGTCCGCCGCCAGAGGTTTTGCCCTCGCCCCCTCCCATCGGATGATCCACCGGGTTCTTTGCCACGGCGCGGGTGATCGGCCGTCTGCCTTTGTTGCGCGTCCGGCCCGCCTTGCCGATGACGATCTTCTCGTGATCGGCGTTGCCCACCGAACCCATCGTGGCGTAACACTTCCCGTTAAATTTGCGAATCTCCCCGGAAGGCAGCTTCACTTGAGCGTAACCATCGGCAAACGCCATCAGCGTTGCGGATGTGCCAGCGGACCGAACCAACTGGGCTCCCCGTCCCGGGGTCAACTCCAAATTGTGAATCTCTGTGCCCGCTGGAATGTTTGCCATCGGCAGGAAGTTGCCATTCTCAATGGGCGCCTCCGAGCCGCTCATCACCTTGGTGCCCACCTCGAAACCGTCCACGGCGATCATGTAGCGCTTTTCCCCGTCCTCATATTTAAGGAGGGCCAAGCGGGCCGAGCGGCAGGGATCATACTCAATGGCGATCACCTCGGCCGCCATGCCGTGCTTGTTGCGCTTGAAGTCAACGTTGCGGATCTTCTGCTTGTGCCCGCCGCCAATGCCTCGGGCAGTGATGCGGCCATAGCTGTTGCGTCCGCCGGTCTTCTTCTTCGTCTTGACCAGACGCTTCTCGGGCTTCGTTTTCGTGATTTCCGAAAACGACGAAACTTTCATGTAACGCCTTGACGGCGTTACAGGGTTGAAACTCTTGACTGGCATACAATCTAGGTGCCTCGATCGAGGCTGTGACGCATCCCTCCATAACTCCCCTGCTTTGGGAAAGCGGGTTTTCGGCGGGCTGCCAAATTTTCTAACCGTTCCTTCTCCCGCAGGAAAAGGGCCGGACAACGTAACAATTTTTTTTCTGTGTGCAACTCCTTTCTGAAGTTTTTTTAAAAAAAGTTTCGCCTCGTAACTCCTTGGAAAACGGGACTTAAAGCACGCTTGGCCAAGTGGCTGGCTCTCTGGCCCCAAAAAAAGTTTCCAAACCCCCTCGCAGCACCCGCCTGGCCAAGCGGTGAAAACGACCTATCTCACTGGGAAACAATGGCTAAAGAGCGGTCCACTCTATCGCCGGGTATTGGAGCGCACAGACACCTCTCAAATCCGCGAAATCAGCTCTCGCCCCGATGAACAACTCGGTTGCCGAAGCTGCTCGCCAAGGCGGCCAACTCCCCTTTTGTTGGCGCGGTAATGCTCCACCGGAGATGACTCAAACGATGTCCACCGTATGGCCCGGCACACGTCCGGTGACCTTGGTTTTAACCCTTCTCGGCTCTAATCTACCCGATGAAAAGGTTGAAGGAAAAGCTTGCAAAGCCGGGGGGAGCTATGGTTTTTCTCGCCGAAGTCAGCCACCGGTTGCCAGAGAGGAGGCCCGATGGCTGACATCATTTGAATGAAACTTGATGGACTACTCGCCGCCGTGCACACGCCGATGCACGATGACTTTTCGGTGAACTACGAACGGGTGCCGGCTCAGGCGGAGCACTTGGCCAAGCTGGGAGTGCGCGGCGTCTTCGTCGGCGGCACGACCGGCGAGTGCCAATCACTGACGACCGGCGAGCGGCAGAAATTGTTCGAGGCTTGGGGCAGCGCGGCGCGAGACAACGGGCAACAATTTGTCGCGCACGTGGGCCACAACAGCCTGCCGGACGCACAGGCATTGGTGCGGGCGGCGAGCGACTCGGGGGCCGACGTGATCTCTGCGATGGCGCCAACCTTTTTCAAGCCGGCCAACGCCGGGGCGCTTTGCGATTGGTTTGCCGAGGTGACTCGACCAGCCCCGGAGATGCCGTTTTACTTTTACGACATCCCATTGATGACCGGTGTCACTCTCGACACCCGTGAGTTCATCGACTTGGCCAAGGAACGGTTGCCCGGATTCGCGGGCGTCAAGTTCTCCAACTTCGACGACGACTTGCTGCGGGCGTGCGTGCACAACAACGGCGGAACGGTCAGCATCCTTTACGGCATCGACCAGCGGTTGCTGCACGGGTTGAGCGTGGGCTGCCACGGCGCGGTGGGCAGCACTTATAATTTTGCCGCGCCATTGTACCGAAGGATTAAGGCCGCGTTCGATGAGGGTGACCTTGATGCGGCCGAGGCTCTCCAGGCAAAGTCAGCCGGGATGATAAAAATGTTCATGGAGTGCGACTACCTGCCAACGGCCAAGGCGGTGATGGCGTTGGTCGGCGTGGATTGCGGCCCGGTGCGCCCACCGCTGCAACGCCTGTCCCCTGCCAGCGTCGATCAGCTTCAGCGCGACCTCGACGCGATGGGTTTCTTCGACTGGGCAGTGGAGTGACGTTCCCGCTTCCCGGTACTCACGGCTCGCTGCCAACATCCCGGCTGCGAAAACCGGATGGTGTCAGCCCGGTGTATTGCAGGAACACGGTGCTGAAATACTGGCTCGAGTTGAAGCCAACCTCGAACGCGATCTCCGTCACCGGCCGCGATGTTTCCGACAGCAACCTCCGGGCGGCCTCCAGCCGAAGCCTCCGCAGATAGTCGTTCGGCGTCATGCCGATGTTGGCGCGGAACAACTCAAAAAAACGGGATCGGCCGTAGCCGATGTAGGCGACGAGTTTCCCGACGGAGAGCGGTTCGTTCAGGTGAGCGTGCATGTAGTCGATCGCTGCGTTCACGATAAACTGCGAGTCCCTTGAGTCCACGGCGCTTAACTGCCTCGCCGCCCCCGAGATCGCCGAGCAGATGTCGATCCGCAAGTCCGCCGCCGATAGTTCGTCGTCGTTTTGTTTTTTATCGCTTAACTTTCTGTCAAGTTGAGCGATGGTTTGCCGCAAGTCTTGGCCAAGCGGATGCACCGTGAGGCTGTTCGTCTTGAGGTGACGTCGCAACCAGCCCAGGTCCCGGGTTGTGAACGGCGTGTTGCGCGTGGCTCCCCGTGCGTTGAGCGCCAGCACGATGCCGATGAGCGTGGTCGGCATGCGCAGATCCTGCTCGCCCCGGTGCATCACCCCGGGCGGCACCACCATGAAATGCCCCCCCGCCAACTCGATCGGGTCACGATCCTGGAATTCGTAAACCGTCGCGCCGTCCATCACAAAAAGCAGCTCGAACTGGTTGTGCGAATGCCAGGGAACCCGCGACGCGGTGTGACTG
>Ga0209554_1003000_pt1 | contig 11183 bp, 7 predicted proteins | sample MarorgKNORR_S2LV_5_FD_188221 | JGI IMG/M metagenome (GOLD analysis project Ga0209554, IMG submission 188221) | Marine microbial communities from the Southern Atlantic Ocean, analyzing organic carbon cycling - Bottom_A/KNORR_S2/LV (SPAdes) (version 2) | ecosystem: Environmental > Aquatic > Marine... | reverse complement strand
TGGAGCGAGAAACGTGGCCGCTGGGAATTGCAGGATGCGCAGTTCCGTTATCGGGATGGGACGCTGGATCGATACGGCTACAATGTGGTGCGTAAAAAACACGGGCTGCGGCCGGTGGATTAATTTATGAAAACATTTGTATGTGTCTTATTCGCGCTGGCTTCGATGGTGCTGGCGGTGGAGCCAAAATTTCGCACTCAGGAAATTGACGGCAAGGTCGGGATCGGCTATGGCCTGCAGTTGGCCGATATGAACGGCGACAAGAAAACCGACATCATCCTTTGCGACAAAGACAAGGTGGTTTGGTACGAAAACCCAACTTGGAAGAAGCACCAAATCAGTGGTCACCTTACAAAGCGCGATCACGTCTGCATCGCCGCGCGTGATCTTGACGGTGACGGCAAAGCCGAGATCGCCGTGGGCGCGCAATGGAACATTGGGGAGACGAGCAATGACAAAACCTCCGGTTCAATTTTTTATCTCAACCCCACCGCCAATCGCGAGGGGAATTGGAAGCCAATTCGTTTGCCACATGAGCCCACAACTCATCGCATGCATTGGATAAAATCCGGCAAAAGCAAATTCGATCTCATCGTGAAACCACTTCACGGTCGTGGCAATTCGGGTGGCAAAGGGAAGGGCATCAACGTGTACGCCTATCGGATGCCCAAAAATTCCGCCGATGAATGGAAGCGCACGTTGGTTTCCAATTTCATGCACGATAGTCACAATTTTCATCCCATCGATTGGAATGGCGATGGCCGCGAAGAATTTCTGCAAGCCGGCCTTGAGGGGGTTTACTGGTTTGGGCGCGATCGAAATGACAAATGGAAGTATATGCGTTTTACCTCAAACTATGCCGGCGAAGTGCGTGATGGCCGCACTCCCACAGGGAAACGATTCATCACCACCATTGAGCCCAAGCACGGAAGCACGGTGGTGGTTTACCTTTCCACCAACAGCCTGAGCTGGGAGCGCCGCGTGTTGGATGAAAGTTTGAAAGACGGCCACGCGCTGGCGACGGGCGATTTTCTCGGCACGGGAGGGGACCAAGTGGTGGCCGGTTGGCGCGGCATGACCACGCGCGGTGTGCCGGGTGTGAGGTTATATGTCCCCCAAAATGGAACTTATAGTAAATGGAAAACCTACCAGCTCAGCGGTAAAGAAACTGCCGTGGAAGACATCAAAGCCGGTGACTTAAACGGCGACGGCAAACCCGAAATCATCGTCGCCTGTCGACAGACGCACAACCTGCGGATTCTTTGGAATGAATCGAAATAGTAGAGGTGATTTGTTCCACCCCTTTCACAAACTTGTTTCTGGGAAATTTGTTTGATTTTCTGCGATTTTCGGGCAATATCCGCCTCCATTTCGCCCCAGGGCGGGGGGTTATTTCATGAAACGAACGCATCATTGCAATGAATTACGGCTGGAAAACGCCGGTCAAGAGGCCACGCTTTCGGGTTGGGTTCACTCGTGCCGCGATTTGGGCGGGGTGATTTTTATCGACGTGCGCGACCGCGAAGGGCGTACGCAAGTGGTATTCGATCCACAGGAAACTGCCGCCGCACTGGTGGAATCGGCGGGCAATCTGCACAGCGAAAGCGTCATCAGTGTGTCCGGCAAAGTGCGCCAGCGGCCCGATGACACTGAGAACGCCAAAATCCCCACCGGCCAAATTGAGATCGTGGCGGCCACGATGGAGGTGCACAACGTCGCGGCGGTTTTGCCTTTTCAGATTAATGATCCCGAGGCGGCGGCCAAGGTCAACGAGGAGCTCCGTTTACAGTATCGCTACCTCGATTTGCGGCGGCCGGAAATGGTGCGCAATCTTCGGCTACGCAGCAAAGTGGCCACCGCCACGCGGGTGTTCATGGACGAGCAGGGGTTTTTAGAAGTGGAAACGCCGACGCTGTTCAAATCCACGCCCGAGGGCGCGCGTGAATTTTTGGTGCCCAGCCGCATCTCGCCCGGCGAATTTTATGCGCTACCGCAATCGCCGCAGCAGTTCAAACAGATTTTGATGTGCGCGGGGGTAGACAAGTATTTCCAGCTCGCTCGCTGCTATCGTGATGAAGATTTGCGCGCGGACCGGCAACCGGAGTTTACGCAGATTGATATCGAAATGTCCTTCATCGACCGCGAGGATATTTACGCGCTCATTGAGAGCTTGTTGAAAACCATTTGGAAAACCGCGCTCGACTACGACGTGCCCACGCCGTTCCCACGCATTGCGTATCGCGAGGTGATGGATCGCTACGGCAGCGACAAGCCGGACACGCGGTACGCGATGGAGATCGCCGATTTAACGGAGGACTTTGCCGCGAGCGGGTTCAAGGTGTTCAGCGGCGCGGTGGAGCGGGGCGGGGTTGTGAAAGTCATCAACGCCAAGGGCTTTGCCTGTGTCACGCAAGGCCAAATGGAGGCGATGACAGATATCGCCAAGGGCCTCGGCGCGAAAGGCCTCGCGTTTATTAAGGTGGAAAACGGTGAATGGAAATCGCCCATCGTGAAATTTTTCAGTGATGCCGAGAAGGCGGCGTTGCAGGAAAAACTCAACATCGAAGAGGGCGATCTTATTCTGTTCGCTGCTGACGAATGGCTCAACGCTTGTGAAATTCTTGGACGCATTCGGCAGTACGCCGCTGGCAAACTGGTGGAGTTGGGCAAGCTGGAGATTCCGGCGGATCAATTCAATTTCCTTTGGGTCATCGAGTTCCCGCTGTTGGCCTTCGACCGCGAAATGAACCGTTGGTTTTCGAGTCATCATCCTTTTACTTCGCCGGTGGAGGAAGATGCGGACAAGCTGGAGAGCGATCCCAAAAGCGTGCGCGGCCAGCATTATGATGTGGTGGTGAACGGCGTAGAATTGGGCGGCGGCTCCATTCGGATTCATCAGCCAGATTTGCAGAAAACTATTTTTGAAGATTTGCTGAAGCTATCGCCGGAAGTCACGCAGGCGCGCTTCGGGTATATGCTGGAGGCATTCAAATATGGATGCCCCCCGCACGGCGGCATTGCGCTGGGCTTTGACCGGTTGATCGCGCTGCTGTGCGGCGCGGATAGCATTCGCGATGTAATTGCATTTCCCAAAACCGCCAAGGGCTCGTGCTTGATGACCGACAGTCCGGCGGCGGTGGAGGCAAAGCAATTGCGTGATTTACATATTGATTTGAAAGTGGCCAAGAAAGCCGAATGAAATTCTGGAATATGGGAAAGAAAAAAGACAAGCAACCCGTGAAACAACCGGAGCTGACTGCGCTGGAAAAGCGACTAGCCGAAAAAGCCGCACTAGAGGCTTACGAGGAAAACGAGCCCGTTGGCCCTAAAACGATGAAGGAGGCGCAGGCGATGATTGACGATCTCAATGATCGGCTCGTGCGCCAGGCCGCCGATCTTGAAAATTTCCGCAAGCGTTCCCAGCGCGAAAAGGACGAGGCGCGTCAATTCGCCAATCAAGGCTTGTTGGAAAAATTGCTGCCGGTGCTGGATAATTTTGAGATGGCGCTGGCTGCCGCAGAACAGGCGGATCCCGCCATTCGCGACGGTGTGCAGATGATTTACGATCAACTTCTCGGCGTGCTCAAGGAATCCGGCGTGGACGTGGTGGACGCCGTCGGCGAAACATTCGACCCCAACCTCCACGAGGCCATATCTCAGCAGCACACCGACGAGGCGCCGGAAGGCACGGTACTGCAACAGGTGCAGCGCGGCTATAAACTCAATGATCGTTTGGTGCGTCCGGCCCGCGTGATCGTGGCTGCAGCGCCCGTCGCGGAAGCCGAGCCGACGGAGAACTAATGGCCAAGCGCGATTATTACGAAGTGCTCGGCGTGGGCCAAGACGCCGGCGCGGATCAAATCAAGAAAGCTTACCGCAAACAGGCGGTGAAGTTTCATCCGGACAAAAATCCGGATGACAAGACCGCGGAAGAAAAATTCAAGGAAGTCGGCGAAGCCTACGAGGTTCTCAGCGACGACCAGAAAAAAGCCGCCTACGATCAAATGGGCCACGCCGCCTTCGAAGCCGGTGGCGGCGGCGGCGGGGACTTTCATGGGGGAGTAGATGCGGCCGATCTCTTCAATCAGGTTTTCGGTGGCGGCGGTGGCGGCGGCATTTTTGATCAACTCTTCGGCGGAGGCGGCCAGCGGCGTGATCCCAGCGGTGCCCAGCGCGGCGCGGATTTGCGCTACGATATGGAAATCGATTTTGAAGATGCCGTCCTCGGATGCAAAAAGAAAATCACCATCACCAAGCTCGATGGATGCAAAAAATGCGACGGCACCGGTGCAGCTCCCGGCAGCGGCCGCAAACGTTGCGGCACTTGCAAAGGTCAAGGCCAAGTGGTGGCGCAGCGTGGATTTTTCCGGATGCAGCAAACCTGCCCGCACTGCGACGGCTTGGGCACGGTTTTGGAAAAACCCTGTGGCGATTGCCGGGGCGGCGGACGCAAGGAAAAGAAAAGCAGCATCACCCTCAAAGTACCCGAGGGCGTGAATACAGGAACGCGCTTGCGCAGTGGCGGCAATGGCGAGGCCGGGTTGCGGGGCGGGCCCAATGGAGATTTATATGTGATTTTGCACGTGCGGCCACACGAAATTTTTGATCGGGAAGAAGACGATTTAATTTGTGAAGTGCCGATTCGTTTTGTGACGGCCGCTTTGGGGGGCGAATTGAAAGTGCCCACGCTCACCGGCAGTGCGAGCATCAAGATTCCCGCGAGCACACAATCGGGCACCACCTTTCGCCTCAAGGGGCGGGGCGTGAAAAATTTGCAGGGCTACGGCACGGGCGACCTCAATGTGCGCGTGAATGTGGAAGTGCCCGCGCGGCTTAATAAAGAGCAAAAGGCCAAGCTGCAGGAATTTGCCGACTTGTGCGGGGATGATGTGAATCCGCAGAGCAAAGGGTTTCTCGACAAAGCCCGGAATCTTTTCAGCTGATGCATCGTTTTTATCTTCCGCCAGAACGCGTGACCGAAGGTGAGTTGACGCTCGATGAACGCGAAAGCCACCACGCCGCCACCGTGCTGCGTGTGCGCGAGGGTGAGCGCGTCGCAGTGCTCGATGGCGCGGGGAATGAATTTATGTGCACGGCGGCGACGGTGGACAAGCGGGCGACGCGGCTGACAGTGCAGCAACAAAATCGCATCGAACCATTGCCGTATCGCATCACACTTTTGCAGGCGATGACGAAAGGGAAATCGATGGATTTCATCATCCAAAAAGCCACCGAGCTGTGCGTGCATCGGGTGGTGACTTTGGCTGCGGGACGGTCGGTGGCACAAGTGGGGGATGGCGCGTCGAAGGTGGAAAAGTGGCGCGCGATTGCGATTGATTCCATCAAGCAATGTGGCAGCCCGTGGTTGCCGGTGATTGAGCCGCCGGTGACGCCGCGCGAATTTCTGGCGCGTGGTGAGTCGTTCGATTTGCCATTGATCGCAAGTTTGCAGGGCCGCACGCGGCATCCGCGCGAGTATATTTCCGAACACGAAACTGAGCACGGCGCAAAGCCGGAATCGATTGGCGTGTGGATTGGCCCGGAAGGTGATTTTACGCCGGAAGAAAGCAACGAGATTCTTTCTGCTGGCGCGCATCCCATCACGCTGGGACAGGCTATTCTTCGCAGCGAGACGGCCGCGCTTTATTGCCTCTCGGTGCTCAATTACGATATGCAAGCCCCGCGCGCGGGCTAGTCTTCTTCCGGGTTCAGCAGTTTCTGAATTTCTGGCCGTTCCCGCAGCGGGGCCATGATGGAGTTGGTGCGGGTGAATGCCGGAATGTTATATAGATTGGTGGAGCCGGCCTTTGAATACAGGGTGAGCGATTGCATGAGTGAAGTTGCGGCGGCGTTGGTTTTTTTTAACCGGATCTGGGCCTTGGCCAAATCGTACCAGGGCACGGGGTCATTCGGAATGAGGGCGGTCATTTCCTGATAGACTTTTTCTTTGTTCGCATAATCTTCGAGGTAATTGTAGGCGCGCGCCAAGGCGGCGAGGTTGCGTTCGTTCCGGGTCATCTTGGATTGGAACAATTTAATCAACGGGCGCAGGGCGTCCAGTTGATGGGATTGCACAGTCACGTCAACTGCGGTGTTGAAGTATTCCACATTGGCGGGGTCGCGCTGGAAGCGGTTGAGATAAATTTGCCTGGCCTTGAGCGCGTCCTCCAGCGTTTTCACCAAATTCGCGTAACGCGGGCTGGCAACCAGCTGGTGGAGGAGCTGGGCTGCCTCGAGTGCTTTGTCCATTCTGTGGGCGGCGGCGTGGATGGCGATTTCGGCTTCGAGGGCCTGCGCAATCATTTGGTTTGTTTGCGGGAAAAGAGGGTCCAGTTTCTGGAATGTGAGTGCGACCTCCACGGCATCGCGGTAGCGGCCCAGCTCGCCGAGGAGCGCGGTGTAGCGGATGACCGCCTCGGGGCTGATGGGGCCAAAAGCAAAGGCCTGGCGGTAGGCGTGCTCTGCCTCGCGCGCGTAGCGTTTGCGCAGCTCACTGCCCGCGGGGGAGAGGCGCATGCGCCAGGCGTAGATGTTGCCGATGGAGCCGCGCAGTTTTGAGAAACCTTTTTGGGCCTGTTGATCGCGCAGGAATCGGGGGTCGCCATTGTATCCCTTGAGGTCGCGCCGGAGATGGGTCTTTTCAATCCATTGGCAAATGGCCTTTACCGACATGTCCGCGCTAATGGCATCGCCGATGAGGCGCTTGGAATATTCGTTCCAAAACTTTCGGTCGCGCGCGAGCATAGCCTCGGAAAGCTCGGCGTGTTTTGGAATGCGCCGCGTCTGAATTTCCATGCGGAGCGGGGTGCCGTCGGGGGCGTGGAGGTTGATGTGGCGCGGGGGCATCAAAACATACCGGCCGCCCTGAATAATTTCCACGCGGGCAATGCCGGATTGCGCGTTCACTTCCGTAACGCGCAGCCGGGCATTCAGTTTGGGCTGCAAACTTCCGGTAATGATGGAATCGAAAATCTGCAGCACTTCGTTTACCTGAAAATTAAATCCGGTCATTTCAGAGTCAATTTCGGCGTGGCTGATTTTGTAGGCGGCGGAATTGGGGATGCGTTCCATTTTCACCCTGATCCGGGCCACGTTGGTGCGTTCGCCGGTGACGAACAATAATTCCGGGGGCGCCAATTCAAACCGCCCGCCATCCTCCACAACGATCGCCGATGGCATGCCATTGGTGTGAGTGGCCGACACGAGAAATGTCCCCGGCGAAATCGGCTGAAACGAATCCTCATCCGGATCGGATTCCATTGAAAGTTCATCAGCCAAATTCAGTCGCACCGGAGCGTTAGTGAGGCTCAATGGCGCGGGCGTGATGGCGGTGATTTCGAATTCCCGTTCCGCCTCCATCTTCATGATGATCCCATGCGGCGTGATGTATGGATACATCCACAGCAACGGAAAACTCTCCTCGATATAAAATGAGTGCGCGGGATTGGTTTCAAAAATCACCTTGGTGAGCAGCGCATTGATCGCCATCACCGAGCCGTTGCCTCGCACCTGCATTTGCGGGCTGGGCGGGGTGGGCATCAGCGCATTGTCATTGGGGCAATTCAGGCCGCCTTGAGCGGTCATTTGCCGATAGAGCTGCAAACGATTGCGGTTGATGGAAACCAGATGGCGCGTGCCGCATTGAGGGCATTGGAAGGGGAAATTGAGTGTCACATTTTCGTTGTGAGCAAGCTGGCCGCGCCCCATTCGCACCATGGCATCCTGTAAATAATCGTTGAAGGCGATTTGGTTATCCAGCGTCGAGGGCGTGTGGATTTCGTTTTTGGGATACACTCTGCGGTCGCGGCGGGATTGCTCAACCGTTTGGCCTATGCCGGTGAAAACTTCATCTGCCTTGAGCGCCATCGACTGCGCGAGCGGCGGCAAAAGCAGCAGCGCCCCGAGGATAATCGTGCCGCCCCAAAGTCCTGCTCCGAGCGATTCGCGGCGGTTCTCTGGTTTCCTGCGAAGGATGGATGCGTGAACGAGCATCCCTGCGCCTACCAACAATCCAAGCAACGCTAGAAAGTAAAGTGATCCGCGGCGTTTGAGGGCATCGGTTCGGGACGCTGCCTGATCGGGATCCAGCTTGTGGGCGAGATTGCGGAAAATATCCACGTCCATCTGTGCGCTGCGATTATAATGGGCGCGGATGTATTGCAGGTACGTGCCGTCGGCCAGCGCGTTTTGGGTGATGATATAAACATCGCGCCGGTCAAAATTTTTATCGCGCTTGTATTTTGCCGCCATAAAACTCTCGCAAAAAATCATGTACGTGGGCGCAAACCGTCCCGGATCCGTGCCGCCAAACAGAATGGCGTGCTTGTCCATTTCCGGGTAAATATCAAAGGGCGGAGAAAACATATCGTGACCGTACCAGTATCCAAAAAGATGACCGCGTTGTTCGTTCACCGCCCAGTTGGAAAGCGCCGGGCGCACGGGCAGGAAAAGAATGAGCCCAATGCCCAGCGCGAGCAGGACGCTTCGGCCCGAGCGCGGAGCAATCAGCCGGGCAAGAGCGCAAAGAAACAACAAAACCACAAGCGACAAACCAATCACCGCGGCTGTTTTTGGGATGATGAAATCAGTGCTCTTGAAGATGTCAAAAGTTTGGATAATTTCCAGAATACCCAGCAGCAGAAGGAACCCCGCAAAGCCAAGGGCAAGGATTCGGTTCTGTGTGGTCAGCATACCGGCAATGAGCGCCACGCCCAGTCCGGCTGCGAGTGCTATAAAAATATGCGTGGCCGTAAAAAAGACTTTGAACAAATGCCGATTCTGCTCATCCGCCGTTGGGTTGAGCAGGAAAATCAGGATGAGCGTGAAGGAAATGAAAATGCCGGTAAGTGCGGCAATCCAACGCCGTTCGCGCAGCGCCATCCACGGCAGAAAAACCATTGGGAGAAACGCCAGAGCCAAATAGCTCAGGCTGAATTCTTGCGCGGCCTCTTCCCAGTACACATAAGCCTGGCCGCCATTGAACGTGCTGCGGCGGGGTGCGGCATTGGCCAAAGGTTTTGTGTGGTCACGGTCATAAAAAATTCGCGTCAAGTTTGACGGCGCAATGCGGTCATATTGGCCCCGGGTAAAGGCGTGCTTGAAGCCCTGTTCCGTGCGCGGGTAGGCCCAGTTCATCGGCGGATTGGTCATCGAAGCCAGCGGCATATACAAATAAAACGCCGCCCCCAGCAGCCATGCCGCGCGCGTGTTGAGCATTGGCATCCAATGGCGTAGCAACGGCGAAGAGTTTTGTTCGCCACGATTAAACCACGAGAACACCGCCATCGCCCCAAGCAACACACCATTCAATGCCACCCACACCTTCACCGCGCTGGCGGCACGCGCAAAGTTGCCGTCCTCAAAATATGAACTCCACGCCCAGCCAAACAATCCAGCCGAGAGCAGGTAGACACCCACCGCTCCGATTGTGAATGCAATCAGTCCACTAGAGTTGAGAGATTGGCGGAGGACATATTGTTTGCCTTTGTCGAACAGCACCATGCCCAGCAGCAGCGCCACCATCCCCACGCCGATAACGTTGAAAAGAATGAACACACCCGGCTCGCTGTCCGGCGGTGCGCCTTCAGCTGGGAGGGTGGCGTACAGGCCAAGGATGTAAACACCGCAATTACACAGCAAAAAATCTTTCCCGAGTTTGCGGTCGGCCAGCAGCACGATGGCTTCAATGCCAATGGCGGCGAGCAATAAAGTTTGGTGGTTTGCAAAGCACAGGCCAAAACAAAAATAAGCCAAGTACAACGGCCAGCGCACCTCCGGCCGAAAGTACCACCGCATCATCAGCGCCAGCACCGCCATGAAGGTGAAGATGCCCAGCGTGTACACTTCCACAATCACCGCCTGGCTCCACATGAAGCCATTGAAGGCCAGCAACAAGCCGGCGGTGATGCCCGAGGCGAGACCAATGGCGTTGCGTTGGCGGTCGTTCAGTTCATGAAAAAACTCAATGCCTTTGAGCACCAACTGCGCGCTGCGGGAAACCATCAGCGCCAGCAACCCGCAAGCGAGCGCCGCCGCCACGGCGGAGGAGAGCGCCACGCGCCAGGCGATGTTGCCGAAGGGCAGCTTGGTGAATGTCCATGTGTAAAGCGTCCACACTGGATACCCCGGCGGATGCGGCACGCCGGCGTACATGGAGCCCACCGCCAGTTCGCCGGAATCCTCCAGCGTGAGATCCGGCGCGAGTGTGTAAAAATAAACCCCAAATGAAATCAACGTGGCCAGCGCGAAGGCGATCCAATCGCATCGGCGGAAAAAGGAATGAGGCTTTTCGGGCGATTCAGTTTCCGGCGGGGGCTCGAGCGTGGATTGATCGATTGGAGATTCCGGTGCGGAGTCCGGGGTTTGCAAAGGCTTGGGAAACCGTTTCTTGCCGCGCTTGCCTTTGCTCATGATAATTTGACGAGGTTCACCTCCAAAAAGTGATTTTCAGGGCGAAACAGTGCTTTGTCGAATGAAACTTATTCGTGCGCAAAAATCGACACACTGGCTAAAAGCCGCTAGTTGATTGGCGTTGAAAAATTGATTCGGACACAAAAACCAACAAAAAACTCCGAAAACAGACGGTTTTAAAACATTACTCAGGTTGGCATCAAGGTTGCTTATGGATCTTGGATTGCTTTGCAATTCGCCGGTGCGGCTGCCCGCGCCACACCGGATTTCTGGCCAAATGCGGGCAGGAGAACCACAGAAAATGAAAAAATTAGAGGCAATTATTAAGCCATTCAAACTAGAGGAAGTGAAGGACGCCCTCGCCGAAGTCGGCATCGAGGGCATGACCGTCACGGAAGTCAAAGGATTCGGCCGCCAAAAAGGCCACACCGAAATCTATCGCGGCAGCGAATACACCGTCGACTTCCTGCCCAAAATCAAACTGGAAGTCGCCGTGACCGATGACAACCTCGAAGCCGCCGTTAAAGCCGTGGCCGACAGCGCCAAGACCGGCAAGATCGGCGACGGCAAAATCTTCGTCAGCACCATCGACGAAGCCATCCGCATTCGAACCAACGAAAAAGGCGACGAAGCCCTTTAACCGCAACCTCAAATTCCCTGAACTATGAAAAAACTATTTCCCATTTTGACCATGGCCCTGGTGATCTTCGCCGGGAGCCTCTCCTTTGAAACTCACGCTCAAGAAACAAACGCGCCTGCAGAGGCGCCTGCAG
>Ga0209554_1002998_pt1 | contig 11192 bp, 10 predicted proteins | sample MarorgKNORR_S2LV_5_FD_188221 | JGI IMG/M metagenome (GOLD analysis project Ga0209554, IMG submission 188221) | Marine microbial communities from the Southern Atlantic Ocean, analyzing organic carbon cycling - Bottom_A/KNORR_S2/LV (SPAdes) (version 2) | ecosystem: Environmental > Aquatic > Marine... | reverse complement strand
AGCGACCGGGTGGTGACCGACTACGTGAGTTTCGCCGACATCGCGCCGACGTTTCTCGAGGCGGCCGGCGTGGCCAAGCTGGCGCCGATCATGCAGCCGGTGAGCGGCCGGAGTCTGTTCGATATCTTCCGCTCACCGAAGTCCGGGCAGGTGATCGCCAGCCGCGACCACGTGCTGATCGGCAAGGAGCGCCACGACATCGGCCGACCGAACAACTGGGGCTACCCGATCCGCGGCATCGTGAAGGACGACCAGTTGTATCTGCACAACTTCAAGCCGGATCGCTGGCCGGGCGGCAACCCGGAGACCGGCTACTTGAACTGCGACGGCAGCCCGGCCAAGTCGCTGATCCTCACGCAGCGCCGCGAGGGCACGTACCATTTCTGGAACCTGAACTTCGGCAAGCGGGTGCGGGAGGAATTGTTCGAACTGAAGGGCGACGCCGACTGCGTGAACAACCTGGCCGAGTCGAGGCCGCACGCCGGGCTGAAGGCGGCGCTCAAGGAGCAGCTCTTCGCGGAGCTGCGCGAGCAGGGCGACCCGAGGATGTTCGGCAAGGGCGATGTGTTCGACAACTACCCGTACTCCGGCGAGTCGACGGATAATTTTTACAGGCGTTACATGGGCGGCGAAAAAATCAAGGCTGGCTGGGTGCGCCCCACCGACTTCGAAAAAGAGAAGCTCGACTAAGCGCTTGGCCAAGCGGCGACAGGTAGGGATGGCTGTCCCAGCCGTCCGCGAGTTGAGTCAATCGTCGCCCGGCGCGCTGGGGGGCAGCACGCCCTATCTTCCGCTCATGTGAAGGTTTTTAATGGCCCGCCTGTTTGTCACCCTCGCTTGTCAGGGCGATTTCGCGCTGGCAACTTGGCCAAGCGGGTGGCAGATTTGCCCGCTCTTAAGTCAGAATTTGTTCACTATGAAAAAAACAAACACAATAATGTTGGCTGCGTCGCTTGGGCTGTCGCTGGCCGGGGTGCAGGCGGCCGAGTGGGGGAACTGGCGCGGGCCAAACCACAACGGCTCGACCGACGAGAAGGATTTGCCGTTCAAGTTCAGCAAGACGCAGGGCGTGCTCTGGAGCGCGCCGATGCCTGGGCCAAGCGCGGCGACGCCGGTCGTGTTTGGCGATCATGTTTTTGTGTCGTCCTCGAGCCCCGGCGAACAACAATTGTTGGCGAGCGCGTACGACCGCAAGACCGGTGCGCTCAAGTGGAGGCATGTCGTGGCGCAAGGCCATGACAAGGACAGGCGCAGCAATTACGCCGCGCCGTCGCCGGTGACGGACGGGCAACTCGTGAGTTTTTACTACGGCAACGGCGCGCTGGCGACGTACACCACGGACGGCAAAAAACTGTGGGCCAAAAACATCGAGAAGGATCACGGCGAGTTTGCGTATCAATGGACTCCCGCGAGCAGTCCGCTGCTGCACGGCGGCACGCTGTACCTGCAGGTGTTACAGCGAAACTCGAGGGTTCACGGCCGAGGCCGGGACAACGGCAAGTCGTACATTCTCGGGCTTGACCCGAAAACCGGCGAGCAATTGTGGAAAGTTTATCGCCCGGCCAAGGCCAAGGCCGAGTCGCTCGAGGCGTACAGCACGCCGGTGCCGTTCACACACGGCGGGCGGGAGGAAATCCTCATCACCGGCGGCGACTGCATCACGGGGCACGACCCCAAGAGTGGCGCGGAACTCTGGCGTTGGGGTACGTGGAACCCGACGCGCATCGGCCACTGGCGGTTGGTGCCCTCGCCGGTGGTGGGCGCCGGAGTGGTGTTGGCGTGTGCGCCCAAGCGCGCGCCGGTATACGCGCTCAAGGCCGGAGCGAAGGGCGACGTCAGCAGCAGTGGTTTGCTGTGGCACAGCGAGGGCAGCCGCGACGGGGTGAGCAGCGATGTTTGCACGCCGCTGTTTTATCAGGACGACTTTTTCGTGCTGTACGGCGAGGGGCGCGACAAGATGCTTACCCGGATCGAGCCGAAAACCGGCAAAGCCAAGTGGGCGACCGACCTGAAGAGCCGCCCGCTTTTTCGCGGTTCGCCGACCGGCGCGGATGGCAAAATCTATGTGCAAAATCACGCCGGCACCGTGCACGTGATCGATGCAAAAACCGGCCAAATTTTGCACCGGGCCGAGATGGGGGAAACGGGCGACGACCAAACCCGGGCCAGCATCGCGGTGGCACACGGCAGCCTGTTCATCCGCACGAACAGCCGCCTGTTTTGCATCGGCAAAAGCTGACGGGTCGCGCGCTTGGCCAAGCGACCTCACGCGACATTTACTCACTATCCCGAAGGGATTTCGTTGTATAGCCCAAGGTTGCACTATTCAGTGCTACCTTGGGTTATGTTCGATCAAAAAGATTACCCCACAGGGGTTACGCGAAGAGTCTGGCGGTTTTGCTTGGCCGTTTTTGCGAAACCACCTTCGGGGTTTGTTTTTGTTTGGGTGCTTTACCCAAGGTAGAAACTGCGTTTCAACCTTGGGCTGTACAACGTAATCCCTCCGGGATAACTGTCTCGACCATGAGACGCCTTGGTGCCCGGCCAAGCGGCCTCACGCGAAGCTTCAACTGAAAACTGAAAACTCCTCCCCCTACTTCACCGGGATGGTTTGGGGGATGGCGTTGAAGAGGCGCTGAAGGTCGCGATCGCCGCCGCGCTGGCCCGGCTGCAGAACGAGCCATGGAATCGGTTTGGCAGCGGTCTCCATTGTCTTGCTCTCCACCCAGCGCCACGACTCGGCGTGGCCGTCGGCGAACGACAGCACCGTGCCGTTGTTGTGGCGCGTCGCCGGGAAACTGATCCACGTCCACTTGGCGGTGCCGAATAGCGTCCACGTGCCGGCGTTCGAGCCGAAGGCACTTTGCTGGATGCTCTTGGTGTGCTCGTCGATGAACACGAACGCCTCCGAGGCGGAAGGATTCTTGATGTCGCTGATCTTGTGCCAACAGTAATTGTAGTACTCGCTATCCGGGTTGGAGCTGAAGTTCATATACATGTTCATCGACACGCTGCGCACGCGCGGGATTTCGCCCTTGTCACTAACGGTCGATTTGTCGGCGGGACACTTGTAAATGCCGGACGAGTCGTTGTACTTGAAGAGGACGCCTTTGCGGATGTTGCTGTCGTCGACATCGGTCCACGCGTTGCCGTGCAGCCACGTTGGCCCTTGGCTGAACCAAGCGGCCCGGCTGCCGCCGCCGGGAAGTTGTGAGTTTTCCGGCATACTATCGTTATTGTCCCCGGCGTACATGATCCAGCAGAGTTGCAACTGCTTGTGGTTGCTCATGCAGTAGGCACCGGTGGCCTTGCTCTTGGCCTTGGCCAGCGCAGGGAGCAGCATCCCGGCGAGAATCGCGATGATGGCGATGACGACAAGCAACTCAATCAGCGTGAACCCCTTGGCCAAGCGCCATTTTTTCACGGTCGTTTTCATCTGAAGCGGAAAGCTACGCTTGGCCAAGCGGCGATGCAACCCCTGATTGTCTTGCCCAAGCGGGGCGGGTCAGCGGTTGGATATCCCCCGTATGAGGTGCACCAACCCGGCGACGTTTCCGACGAAGATTAGCCCGTAAATCCCGCGAAAAACCCACTGCGTTTGGGCGGGCATCGGCTCGAACGTCGCCGCAAAACCGAACACGCAAAACAGCGCTGCGGCGGCGAGAAACAGGGCGAGGAGGATTCGGATGATCATGGCGGCAATTCGGCGGCGGGAGTGTCGGCCAAGAGTTGGCGCTTGGCAATTCCCGTAGTTCGTTATCGCCAAGCGGCGGGGGCATCCGCATAGTCCGCCGTCCAATGTTGGGCATCAAAATCGTGACTCGGTTTCGTTTTAATTCACTGGCCAAGCTCGCCGCCGGGCTGGCGTTCGTTACTGCTGCGCCCTTGGCCAAGGGCGACTGGAGAGTCGTCGAGCATCCCAACCCGCTTGGCCCCGGCAAGGCGGTCGATGTGTTGCACGACGGCAAGGCGGTTGCGCGGCTCGTGCACGGCGACGGGCAGATCAAGCCGTTTCTCCACATCTTCGGCGGTGGCGGCGAGTTGGTGACCAATCCCGGCCTCGACAAGGAGGGCAACGCCGCTGGCTTGTTCAGCCATCACCGAGGCATCTTCATCGGCTGGAACAAAATCTCGTCGGAGCTGGGCAAATACGACATGTGGCATCGCGGCGGCCCGGGCAACGGCCGTTACGACATCGTGAAGTTTGAAAACACGACGACCAAAAACTCCGCCTCAATCGTCGCGCACATCAAGTGGCGCGCCACAAAAAAAGACGCCAGCGGCAGCGACGTGATGATCACCGAGCGCCGCACGTTCAAAGTGTCGCGACCGGGCGGCAAGTACACGCAGGTGGATGCCAGTTTCGAACTGAAGGCCGAGCGCGACATCAGCTTGGCCGGTGACCTGCAGCACGCAGGAGTGCACTTCCGCGCACACACATCGGTGGCCAAGCGCACCAAGGAAACCAGTTACCTTTGGGAACCGCCCAACGCCGCCGGTAAGGGCAAGATCGTGGGCGACGATCACCAGTGGGCGCGTCTGCTTTTCCCGATCGGCAAGCGCTGGTACACGGCACAGGAAATGAACGCCCCGGCCAACGGCGTGAAGGAACTTTCGTGGCGCGACTACGGGCGGTTCGGCTATTTTCTGGCTAAAAAATTGAAAAAGGGCGAGCCGTTCAACCTGAAATTCCGTTTCGCCATCGAGGAAGTCGACGCCCCGGCCAACGCGCCTAAACAGTCCGACGCGCAAACCAAGGCGTCGCACAAACTTAGCGCCAAGCGCTACAAGGCATTCCTCAAGTCGCTCAAGAAGTAATACGGCGAGCAGACAGTGACCGACAAAAACAGTTGGCTTTTCACCCTCATCCGGCCTGCGGCCACCTTCTCCCTGAGGGAGAAGGAATCAGGCGCGAGTGAGTCGCGGGAGCGTCTTGGAGTGCGGCCGTCCCTGCCGCTTTCGAGAGCGATCCAAAGCGGTGCAGAGAACCGCACTCCACGACGCTGCCGCGCTTGGCCAATCTCCCTCTCCCAGCGGGAGAGGGTCGGGGAGAGGGAGAACGCGTTCCATGTTTTTTGGGGCGAGGTGGAACTCGCCCCTCCCCGATTGCCGTCTCTTGAAACTGACAACTTGAAACTCCCCGCTCACCCTCATCCGGCCTACGGCCACCTTCTCCCTGAGGGAGAAGGAATGCCCTGCTTCATTCGCGTTTCTTCGTGTCCATTCGCGGTTAAAAAACAAGCGCTTGGCTTGATTTTCTGATGCCGTTTTTTGACAAGCTCAACCCCGCGCTGAACACCCTGCCGGTGTACCAGCCGGGCCGCCCGATCGAGGAGGTCGCCCGCGAGTTTGGCCTCGACCCGGGCGAAATCATCAAGGTCGCCTCGAACGAAAACCCGCTTGGCCCCAGCCCGCTCGCCGTCGAGGCGATGAAAACCGCCGTTAGCCAATGCCACCTTTACCCGGACGGCAACGCGTTTTACCTGAAGAACAAACTGGCGGCCAAGCTGGGCGTCGAGCCGGCGAACCTCGTTCTCGGCAACGGCTCCAACGAGATCATTGAGTTCGTGTCGCACGCGCTGCTCGGCCCCGGCGACGAGATCGTCGTGTCGCAATACTGCTTCGCCATTTACCCGCTCGTCGCGATGATGATGGGAGCCAAGGTCAACGCCGTCCCCGCCGTCGCACACGGGCACGATTTGCCGGCGATGCTCGAGGCGATCACCCCGGCGACGCGTGTTGTTTGGGTGGCCAACCCGAACAACCCCACCGGCACCTTGGCCAAGCCGGACGATGTCCGCGCCCTCGTCGATCAAGTGCCGGACGATGTGCTGCTGGTGATGGACGAGGCGTATTACGAGTTCCTCGACGAGCCGATCGACCTGCTGCCGTTGGTGCGTTCCGGCGAAAAGCCGAACCTGCTGTTGATGCGCACCTTCTCGAAGATTTACGGCTTGGCCGGGCTGCGAATCGGCTACGGCATCGGGCATCCGGAGTTTGTCTCCGCGCTGGAAAAAGTTCGCCAGCCGTTCAACACCAACGCCGTGGCCCAAGCCGGCGCGATGGCCGCGCTCGACGACGAAGCGCACTTGGCCAACACCCGCCGCACAAACGCCGAGGGGCTGAAGTTTTTCGAGGCGCTCTGCACGGGGCAGGGGATCGAGTTCGTGCCGTCGCACGCCAACTTCGTGATGGTGCGGGTCGGCGACGGGCAGGCGGTGTTCGAGGCGATGCAACGGCAGGGCGTCATCACGCGCCCGATGGGCGGCTACGGTCTCCCCGAATGGATCCGCTTCTCCATCGGCACGGCAAAAGAAAACCAACGAGCCGCCGAATCCCTAAAAACCGCACTGGCGTGAACGCAAGGTAGGGACGGCCGTCCCGGCCGTCCGTAGATCCCTGAAAGGGATCGTCTGCGTAGCACAGGGCAACGCCCTGTGTTTTTGAAAGGGAGAAATTCTGCCCTGAAAGGGCAAGTCAACCGACGTTTTTTTGGTGAGATTGAACACCCCTTTCAGGGCTGATTATCCGGCGATCTGTTTTCCAAGGGCGACGCCCTCGGCTACGTAAAAGTCGCCTTACAGGCGACGAGGTAGGGACGGCCGTCCCGGCCGTCCGCGACGGGATCAAACGAAGCCTCGGCCGGCTCGGAGAGCCAGCCGTACCTGTTTTAATTCCCGTCGGTCAACGGCCAGTCGAAATGGATTCGTTTGCCTTTGCGGAGGAGGGTCAGCGGGAGTTTGTCGCCGACTTTGTAGTTGAGCTTCACGTGCATATTGAAATGCTGCGAGCTCATCCGCAGCGGTTTGCCTTCCATGCCAATGATGATGTCGCCTTGCCGTAGTCCGGCGCGTTTGGCGTTGCGGCCCTCGGGTCGGCCGGTGTTGATCCAGCGCACCTCGAGCGGTTTCACGCCCTTGGCCAAGCGCAGTGGCTTGACCTGTTTTTCTTTCATCGGTGCGCACCATGTGGCCAAGACCGGCTTGATCGACCACAGCGAACCGCGCCACGAGATATCGGTCTTCTTCCAGTCGGCGTTCATCGCCAGTTTCTTTTCGATCACACTATCGCCGCGAGTCGCCTTGAGCGTGACGTTGGCCCGGGAGTTCGGGAGGTTGTGCAACACCCACTGCAAGTCGGCGATGGAGGTGAGCGCTTGGCCGTCGGCGTGGGTGAGTGCGTCGCCCGGGCGGAGACTGGATTTATCGGCGGGAGAGTTGGCCTTCACTGCGCTGACGACGAGTCCGTCGCCGGGGTCGAGTTGCAGACCGAGGTTGTCCGGCAGCGGGTAGCGCCAGAGCGCGTCGTGGTTGAGTTGGCCGGCGGCGTGCAGTTGCTCGTGCTCGGCGTCGTGAATGTTGTGGCAGTGCACGCAGTTGTTGCGCGCGGTGCTGCCGGCGAGTTTGCTGCGATGCATCATGCCAGGCATTTGCAGCGCGGTCTTGTACGGCTTGGGCTTGCCGAGTTTGCCGGCGAGGGTGGCTTGGTTTGCCGGGTAGTTTTTGTGCAGGGCGAGCACGCGGCGCATGGTTTTCTCGAGCGACTCGACCGAGTTGTAGGCGTCCGCTCCCTTGGCCGATTGCGTGCCGTATCGGGCGTACACGGTGCCGTCGGCGTTGAGGAACATCGCGGCCCAGTTCAGGTCGTAATCGAACTGGAACTGCGACAAATTCACCCCCTTCATCTCGACCTGCCGCACGGCGACGAACGCCTCCTGCGTGAGGTTTTTGATGCGCTGGTTGTTCTTGGCCACCTCGGCGTCGAAGCCTTTGCAGTCGGCGCACGGCACGCAGCGGAACGTGACGAACAGCGGCTTGTCGGTGCGCTTGGCCTCGGAGCGGGCGGCGGCGAGGTCGTTGTAAATCCAGAAATCGGCGTCGCGGGCATTTTCGTCCTGCAACACGTCGAGCAGCTTGGCTTGGGCGAAGCCCGCTTGGCCAAGCGCGAGCGTGGCGAGAATGAGCAGCGGAAGGGAGAACGGTTTAATTTTCATTTGCTGAAGCGATCGGTTAACCGGGCGAATGAGGCGCTCGCCTGTTAAAAATCGCAAGTGAATTTTCTTCACGCTTGCCAAGCGGGGGATTTTTGTTACTGTTGCCTGTCGGATGAGTAAACCGCTCGAGGGAAAAACAGGGGTCGTTTTTGGTGTGGCCAACAAAAGGTCGATTGCGTGGGGCATCGCGCAGGCATGGCACAAGGCCGGGGCCAGACTGGCGTTCACGTATCAGGGCGACCGGCTCAAGGGCAATGTCGAGCAGTTGGCCTCTGAGTTTGGCGGCGACACACTCCTCACCGAGTGTGACGTGTCGAGAGACGGGGACATCGACCGCGTGTTCGCCGAGGTGGGAGATCACTTCAACGGCAAGCTCGATATGCTGCTGCACTCCGTGGCGTTCGCGCCGCGCGAGGCGCTCGAGGGCCGTTTCGTGAACACCACGCGTGAGGCGTTCGCCACTGCGCTGGATATCAGCACTTTTTCGCTGGTGGCGATGGCCAAGGGGGCGGAGCCGCTGATGACCGACGGCGGCAGCATCATCGCCATGAGCTACTACGGCGCGGAGAAAGTGGTTCCCCACTACAACGTCATGGGCGTGGCCAAGGCGGCGCTCGAGGCGAGTACACGTTATTTGGCCGCCGACCTTGGGGAGCAGAAGATTCGCGTGAACTGCATCAGCGCCGGCCCGGTGAACACGCTGGCTGCGCGTGGCATCGCCGGGTTCACCAAGTTGATGAGTCACCACGCCACCCACGCACCGCTCAAGCGCAACGTCACCCCCGACGAGCTCGGCCAGACCGGCGTGTTTCTCGCCAGCGACGGCGGCGCAGCCATCACCGGCCAAGTGATCTACGTCGACTGCGGCTACCAGATTACAGGTTAACCCGCGCCCTCGCGGAATGCCCGGCGCTGTAAAACGGTTGTTGCATCGATCGCTGAACCGTAATACGGTCTTCCTGTCGATATGAATACCGTCACACTATCGCCGAAGTTTCAGGTTGTTATCCCGCGGGCGATCCGCACGGCGCTCGGCCTGAAGCCGGGCGAGAAATTCCGCGTGATTCGCCTAGGCGAACGCGTGGAGTTCATTCCGCTTCGCAAGGCGCGGGAGCTGCGCGGGTTTCTCAAGGGCATCGATCCGGTCATCGAGCGCGAGGGCGACCGGCTGTGAGCAGGCTCAATGTTGTCGATTCCTCCGCTTGGCTGGAGTACTTCGGGGGCACGGTCCGGGCGAAGCTTTTCGCCAAGCCGATCGAGTCGCCGGACACGCTGATCGTCCCTGTGATTTCCCTCTACGAGGTTTTCAAAAAGGTCAACCGCGACTTCGGCGAAGAGCAAGCGCTTGCCGCCGCCAGCGTGATGCAGTCCGGGCAAGTGATCAGCTTGGAGCCGGATTTGGCAATTGATGCGGGGCGGCTGCGCTTGCCGCTGGCCGCCAGCCTCATCTACTCCACCGCCCGCCAATACGATGCCACCCTCTGGACGCAGGACGAACATTTCAAGGGCTTGGCCGGCGTGAAGTATTTCCTAAAAAAAGGGTAAGCTCGGCTGGCTCGGTTTACGTGGTTACCTTTTCGGCCTTCTTTTGCGCGGGAGCGTCTTGGAGTGCGGCGCTGTGGTGCGGACGGCTGGGACAGGCGTCCCTACCCGGTTTTGCGCTTGGCCAAGCGGCTGAGTTCCTCGGTGAGGCCTTCGCGGAAGGTGGGGTAGTTGTACTGGAAGCCGAAGGTTTCTTTGAAGCGTTTGTTCGAGACGCGCTTGTTGGTGATGCCGCGCTTGCGGGTGGACGGATCCGGCTCGGGAACGAACGGCGGCATCGGGCGTCCGGTGGTTTCGCTGAGCCACTTAAAAAAATCCAACTGCGTGACCGGCTCGTCGTCGGTGATATTGTAAATATCAAAGCACCCACCGCGTTCAAGTGCCAAAATGATCGCCTCTACCAAATCATCGCGATGCACCATATTTAGATAACGACTGCCTTCGCCTTCGATGGTTGCCTTTTCGGACATGAACTGCTGAAACAAATAACCTCGCCCCGGGCCGTAAATCCCGGACGAACGCAGGATGGCGACCGCTGATCCGGCCTCCAAAATATTCTGTTCGGCTTCCCGGATTAAATTCGCGGCTGTGTCGGCGTCGTTTTCGGAAACCCATTCACCGTTCGTTTGCCGATAAACACTTGTGCTGCTGATGAACACGACGGATGTGGTGTCTGCCGACTTGAGCCATTGAGCAACGTGTCTCGAGCCAAGGCCGAAGACTTTTTTGTACGCCTCCTCGCCGCCGCGCGAGGAAGAGGCGGCGATGACGATCCAGTCGTATTCACCGTCGAGCTTGGTGAGTTCGCTCTCGCGGGTGATGTCGAGGTTGAGCGGGCGGATGCCGAGCTTGGCCAGGCGGGCGTTGTGTTCGCTGCTGCGCCGGATGCCGGTGACGTCGTGGCCAAGCGCGATCAGCCGTTGGCCAAGCGCTTCGCCGACGTAGCCGCATCCGATGATCAAAGTGCGCACGCGGCCACTCTATCGCTTGGCCAAGCCGGCGGGCGAATCATTTTGGACTTTGCCGGGTGCGGGCTCGCCCGTAAGTTTTGCGGCGGAACATGAGCCGGGTGAAAAAATTAAAAGCGAAGCAGGTTTACATCGTGGCCAACGGCGACTTGCGGCTGTCGGCCAACCAGGTCTGCTGGGCGGCGCAGTCGAAAATGGAGGCCACGCTGGCCAAGGCGCTCAAGGCCGAGGGGTGGATGGCGGTGCGCGCCCATGCGTTTGACCGCAAAAAGAAGCACGGCTTCATCGACTCGCAAAAGCGCGGCATGGAGGTGTTTCGCACGATCGATCCCGATGCGCCGCTGATCGTCGCCGAGTGCGTTTGGCAATACAGCCAGCACGTTTTGCCGGGACTCTCGACGCATCGCGGGCCGATTCTCACGGTGGCCAACTGGAGCGGCACGTGGCCCGGCCTCGTCGGCATGCTGAACCTGAACGGCTCGCTCACCAAAATGGGCGTCGAGTACAGCACGCTGTGGAGCGAGAAGTTCACCGACAAATATTTTCGCGGCGGCCTTCGGCAATGGCTGGGCGAAGGCACGGTGACGCACGACCAAAGCCACGTGCGGAGTCTCGACCTGCTCAAGCTGCCGCCCGCCGAGGTGCGGCTTGGCCAAGCGGCTGCGCGGCGGCTGCGCGACGGCAAGGCG
>Ga0209554_1002997_pt1 | contig 11193 bp, 11 predicted proteins | sample MarorgKNORR_S2LV_5_FD_188221 | JGI IMG/M metagenome (GOLD analysis project Ga0209554, IMG submission 188221) | Marine microbial communities from the Southern Atlantic Ocean, analyzing organic carbon cycling - Bottom_A/KNORR_S2/LV (SPAdes) (version 2) | ecosystem: Environmental > Aquatic > Marine... | reverse complement strand
CGAGCGACTCGAAGCAGGTGCGCTCTACCTCGAGATCATGACGCGCGACCACCCCTTCGGGGCGGCCAGGGGTCAGCTGGTAGTGCCGGGTCGGTAGGCCCTACTTTGCGATCTGCAGATCCCACCCATCGGGGTCGAGAACGTGATAGCTGTCGTAGTCGTTGCCGCCGGCCTGATCTCGACGCGGGTTCAGACCACGGCTCTCGAGCTCCTCTCGGACCGCATCAGTATCGAAATCCTCGATCCGCCACGAGACGTGGTTGATCACCCCCGTCAGAGGCGGCCGACCCTCGCGTGCCTGACTCATGGGCTGCCGGCTGTTCCGGATGATGATGTTGCCGACATCGCCGATGCGTAGTGATGCCTGGTTCTCCCCATTGTCGTTCCGCACTTCCCATCCCATCAGGTCAGAGTAGAAGTCCCGGCTCCGACCGTAGTCGGCCACAGCATACGAGATGTGGTCCAGGCTGGCGGTCTTGAACGTCGCTGCCGAGCTCACGGCCGGCGTCGCCGCTTCGGCAGCGACCGGGGAGGTCAGCACGTGCGCCCCCGTAGCGGCGATCGCCAAGCTCTGGATGAGCTCACGGCGGTTCATTTTTCCCTGCTCGAACTTGTTGAGCAGACTCGCGATCATGCCTTCCATATTGATCTCCTAGTAACTAGCGGCCCGAGCAGAATAGTCCGGGCCTACCCCCCTGCTTGGATGCGCGCGGCGACAGCCTGCACCTCGTCCAACACACGCAGCAGGTTGCCGCTCCAGATCATGTCGATGTCTTCTTCGCTGTATCCCCGGCGGACCAGCTCGAGCGTGACGTTGAAGGTCTCGGCGGCGCTGTTCCATCCCTCCACGCCACCGCCACCGTCGAAGTCGGAGCTGATGCCGACGTGCTCGATACCGATCAGCTCGACCAAGTAGTCGATGTGATCGACGAAGTCGGAGACACCAACCGGCTCCTCGGTCACCTCTGCTGCGATCCGCGCCGCAGCCGCCTCCGTCACCCGCGCCAGACCCGCCTGGTAGGCAGCACGGTCTTCCTCGCTCAAAGCCTGGAGGGCACCCCGACCGCCCCTGCCTCGACCACCGATGAACTCGAAGTCCATTTCCTCCGCGACCGCGTTCCTGACGGCCTGCGTCGCGTCTCCATATGCGGCGTTCTTCGGGCCATCGACGTAGCTGCGGAACGCCACAGTCTGCACGACGCCGCCGTTCTCCTTGAGTGCCATCAACTGCTCGTCGTCGAGATTACGGCTGTGATCGTTCATCGCGCGTGCCGACGAATGGGAGGCGATGACCGGAGCTTGGCTCAGCTCCATCGCCTGCATATTCGACTCTTTCGACGGATGCGAGATGTCGATCATGATGCCCAGGCGATTCATCTCCACGATCGCCTGCCGTCCCAAATCGCTCAGGCCATTGTAGAGCCAGACATCGTCGCGCTCACCGGTATTCGAGTCGGCGAACTGGCTGTGGCCGTTGTGCGCAAGCGACATGTAGCGCCCACCGCGTGCGTGGAAGTCGGCGATGTTCGCGAGATCGGTGCCTGCCTGGTACGCGTTCTCGATCCCGATCATCGCGACCTTTCGGCCTGATGCCGAAATACTCCGTACATCGTCCGACGTGAGCGCGAGCCCGATCCGATCGGGCGCGATCTCTTCGGTCAGCCGATGGATCGCGTCGAACTTCGCGATCGCCTGGGCATGCGCCTGGGCGTACCCGGCGTCGTTCAACTCACCCTGCCCCACGTACACGACCATGAACGACACGTCGAGGCCGCCGGCCTCCATGTTCGGCAGGTTGACCTGGTTCCCCAGATCCGTCGTGTAGTTACGCTCGGCCGTGAAGTTCGCCGCGTTGATGTCGTTGTGCGTGTCGAGCGTGATCACCCGATCGTGGATCCCGCGAGCGCGGGCGATCAGATCCGCGTCGGACTCTGCTGCGTCGGCCCCACCACCGTCCGAGGCGGCACCGCCGCAGGCGCTGAGCAGGAGCGGGACACAAAGGAGCAAGGTTCTGGCGAGCTTCGAATTCCAGGTCGTGACGTTCATCTGTGCATCCGTCTTACGAGTGTTTTGTGGCGTTCTGTGATACTACGAGAGGTCCTCGAAACCGGCCACCGGAAGTGGCTCGCCGGACCATGTGCTGCCCTGGCCGGGTGAAGTCATCAGTCCCCGATCAGGCGCGGTTTCGGCACGGGTCCGTTATCCCAGTCCTGCACGCTGGAGATGTTGGGCTGGCCCCAGTCTTCGCCATTCCAGCCCTGGAATCCGTCCATGCGAACGACCCAAAGGCCACTGGATGAATCGGAGATCACGATCAGCCCATCCTCATTCCTGACATCGACCCCGAACGCTCCGTTGAAGACGGGCGTGAAGTCGTCGTTCAGGGGGCCGATATACGTGTCGTAGAAACCGACTGTCTGCGGGTTCTCGGGATCCATCAGCGAGAAGATCTGCAGGCCGTCCACGTAGCCCGACACGAACACGAACGGCCAGCGCACCTCGTGGTTGTGCACGAGATGCTGCCAGTCCGCGGTCCACGCCGAGATGGGTCTGCGGATCACTTGAGTCTCCCCGACCAAGGCAGGCTGGAGGTCGAAGATGCGAAGCGGGGCATGCTGGTATTCGGTCTCCGCCACGGCGTACCGCCCATCCGGTGACGGCGTGAAGGTGTGCCCGAACTGAACGCCGGAGACGCCCGCGACCGAGAAGAGAAGCGTGGGCGTGTCGATGTCGCTGATGTCGTAGACGTAGTAACCGCCGGTCCCTCCGCCGTAGAAGCGATCGGTTCCCGTGTCGGGGTGATAGGCGGCGTAGAGGTCGTGGTAGCCGCCGAAGCCGCCGCCATCGGTGGGAACCGGTACGCGCCCCACGAGCGCGTTCTCCTCATCCCCCGCCACGAAGAGACCGAGGTCGTAGATGTGCGCGTACGGCCCGGACACTGTCGACAGAAGCAGCACCCGCCCATCACTGTGCTTGTAGATGAACATGTTGTGGAAGCCACCAGGGTGCTCCGGCTCCCGGATGCGTCCGACCTCTCGAACCGTGCTTACATCGGGTAGGCCGGTGACCTCGAGAATGACAGCGCCCACGTCCGAGTCCGGACCGCCCCGGCCGAACTGGAGCGACTGCACCACATAGTAGCGGTCGTCCAGCTTGAAGTGCTTCACGTCCATCCCGCCGGCACCCTGGTGGATGTCGTCGTTCTCGATCCGCCAGCTGTAGATCACTTCGGGGTGCTCGGGGTCGCTCAGGTCGACGATGTCCACACCGCGCTCACCGCCCCCTATGACGTTCGCGCGACTGACATACGCGTAGGGCCGGTCGAGCTCCTGCTCGAGGTCGATATCGGTCGCGGTCAGGCGCGCGCCCAGAGGCAGATGCCCGACGACCTCGATGTTGTCGCTGCCGCGCCGGAGCGGAGTCCAGGCCTGCGCCGACGCCGCTCCGGGCGCGAGGACCAAGAGTCCGATCGCCATGAGGATCGTTGAACGTACGGTGTCGCGAGTTGTGCGGTAGTCGCCGAACATCTGTGCTTCCTCCGGTCGTTGATGGCGGCCCCAACTTGCAGGGAGTGGTGGTCATCTTTCAACGTTGGGCCCGAGCTCGGCCGTCACAGCCCCGGGCCAATCACGTACCGTGGGAGGTATCAGTGCGCCGCACAGCCTGGATTCCAACCCTCGTCATCGCGCTCACGCCTGTCGTAACCACGTGTGGTGGATCCGACTCCGCGGCGGCGATGGACTCCCCCGACGACGTCGCGCTCCTGACCTGGTCGGAACAGATGGCCGTGCGGGACGCGTGGCTGACCAAGCGTCACGACATGCTCCTACCGATGATGCGTCGACACGGCATCGGCATGTGGATCGTGGTCAACGAAGAGTTCCATGACGACCCACTGACCGAGTATGTGGCCCCCGCCCGTCCGTACACCGGGAGGCGCGACATCTTCGTCTTCGTCGATGCAGGTGACGCCGGCCTCAGGAAAGTCGCGGCGACCGGATACTGGGAAGAGAACGTCGCAAGGTTCTTCGAGTCGCCCATCGATCCCGAGCCTGCACCGACGGTCCTGAAGAGCTTGTATGACGAGTACCTCCCGGAAGTGATCGGCCTCAACATCGACGGGTCCCGGGGGATGACACGCGGCCTCACGTACGACTCGTACGCGTACCTCGCCGATGCTATGGGCCCCGAGGCTGAGGCGCGCTTCGGCAGCGCCTCGCCGCTGATCGAGGAGTACCTGGCGACCCGCATCCCGGAGGAGTTCGAGCATTACGAGCAGCTCGTCACGCTCACTGAGGCGATCACCAAGACGGCATTCTCGAACGAGGTCATCGAGGCTGGGGTGACCACAGTTGGCGATGTCCGCCACTTCATGTACGACGAGCTATGGCGCTACGGCGTCGGGACGTGGTTCCAGCCCGACATGCGTGTCCAGCGCCAGGGGATGGCCGAGGTCGGCTCGCGGGGCTTCCTGGCCGTCGCACCGGAGGAGACGGTCATCGAGCCCGGCGACCTGATCCACGTGGACTTCGGGATCTCGTACATGGGGCTCGACAGCGATTGGCAGAAGATGGCCTATGTGCTTCGCCCCGGTGAGGAATCGGCGCCCGCGGGCCTGACCGCTGCGCTGGCCAACACCAACGCGCTTCAGGACGCGCTGACGCTTCGGGCGTCACGTCCCGGCCGGACGGCCGGTGAAGCGTACGCAGCTACCATGGCCGAGATGGAGGAGGCGGGGATCGTCGCACAGATCTATTCCCATCCGCTCGGGAACCACGGGCACGGCGTCGGTCCCAGCATCGACTTCCGCAGCGCGGATCGTCCGGAAGCCGCACGGCGACCGCTCGTCGAGGGGTCCTACATCTCCATCGAGCTGAACACCAAGACCGCGGTTCCCGAATGGGACGGGCAGGAAGTGTTCATCATGCAGGAAGACCCAGCGTACCTCACAACGGAGGGATGGCGGTTCTTCCGTCCGCGCCAGGAGGCGCTGTACTTGATCGGGTAGCCACAGCGCCTAAACTGACCGAGCATTCCATTGGACCACGCGTGCGGCCGGGAGGCTCCCATGACGCGCATGAGGCAACACACACCGATGCGCGGCCAGATGCGACGGCTCGCTGTCCCGCTCCTCGCGCTCATGGCCGTGACGGCCTGCGTGGAGGGCGACGCCGCAGACGATGATGACGCCCTAGTGGTGGCTACAGCCTCGATGGAGGCGTCGGCGATGGAAGCGTCGCCCTTCGAGCCCGGTGTGGCCGAACGGGCCGAGATCCTCGGCGCGCTTCAGAAGGTTTTCGATGCGCTTGCGGGCGACGCGGAGCTGCTCGCCGAGGTCGTGATGCCCGGCATCGATATGCGCTCGATCAGCGTGGGCGAGGACGGTGTGCCGCGGCAGAGCGTATCGAGTTCCGAGGGTCTCGCAGAGCGCATCGGGGCAAGCGAGGTCACGATGATCGAGCGCATGTGGGACGCGGAAGTACGCGTGAGCGGATCGCTCGCGATGGTGTGGACGCCTTACGACTTCTACAACGGAGACGAGTTCAGCCACTGCGGCGTCGACGTCGCGACGCTGCATCTGACCGAGGATGGGTGGAAGCTCGCCTCGCTGGGTTGGAACCGTCAGCAGCCGCCGACGTGCGAGCTACACCCAGACGGGCCGCCCGGAGGTTGATGGTGCATCGAATGGAGCCGCTGAACCGGACGCTCACGCCCCGCCTACTAACGCGCTTCGCGGCACTTTGCGTGACGGCCCTGGCGAGCGGGTGCGACCCCTTCGAAGGGTCCCCCACCGACCGGGGGCCCGCCACCTACGACGAACTCGTGACGCTCTTCGAGGACTGGCGGGCGTTCGAGGCGCCCGACTTCGTGGATGGCGTGCCCGACTACTCGCCGCGAGCCATGGAAGCCAAGTTCGCCGACTTCGGGGAGTGGCGCGTCCGGCTCGAGGCCATGGACACCCGCGAATGGCCCACTACCGAGCTGATCGACTGGCATCTCGTTCGGGCCGAGATGGACGGTTACTTCTTCGACCACGAGGTCCGACGGCCTTGGGTTCGAGACCCCGCCTTCTACGTCATGATCTACTCGGCCGAAAGCGACGTACCGGCGCACGAGGGCACCGTCGTCCACGGCTGGATCGACCTATGGCAGTACGAGTACCCGCTCAGCGCGGAAGCCGCGTCCGAGCTCGCCGGCCGCATCGGCAGGATTCCGGCGTTGCTCGACCAGGCCCGCACCAACCTCACGGGTGACGCACGCGATCTGTGGCTCGCCGGCTTCAGGTCCTTCCGTGGTCAGAGCGCTGAACTGGGGGCGCTCGGCGCTCGCGTAGAAGACTCCTCGTCCGAGCTCCGTGTGGCGATCTCCGAGGGTAGGGGTGCCACCGACGAGTTCCTCACGTGGCTCGAGGCGGAGGCGCCGTCCAAGACGGGCCTCTCCGGTGTCGGCAAGGCCAACTACACCTGGTACATGCGCAACGTCCACCTCGTCCCCTACTCATGGGATGAGCAAGTCACGCTCATGCGCCGCGAGCTCGCTCGGGCTCACACGGGCCTGCGGCTGGAAGAGAACCGAAACCGGGATCTGCCCGAGCTCGACCGGATCAGCAGCCCGGAGGAGTACGACCGCGCGCTCAACGAGGCGGTGACGGAGTACATGCGCTTCCTCGAGGTCGAGGAAATCCACACGATCGAAGCGTATATGGAGCCGGCGCTCCGGGCCGTGAACGGGCAGTACTCACCCGCCGCCCCGGATGAGATCCGCAACTTCTTCAGCGAGGTCACTTATCGCGACCCGCTGGCGATGCGAACGCACATGCACCACTGGATCGAGCTCGCTCGCATGCGCGAGAACCCGCACCCGAGCCCGATCCGGCGCGTGCCGTCACTGTACAACATCTGGGATGCCCGCTCCGAAGGGCTCGCCACCGGCGTCGAGGAGATGATGATGCACGCCGGACTCTTCGACGATCGTCCACGCACTCGGGAGCTCATCTGGATCATGCTCGCTCAAAGGGCGGCCCGAGCCCTCAGCGGCCTGTACCTGCACGCCAACGAGTTCGCGATGGAGGACGCCGTCGCTTATGCGACCGAGTGGACCCCGCGCGGATGGCTCCCGGACGGAGATCTGGTCCGTAACGAGCAGCACCTCTACCTGCGGCAGCCGGGTTACGGCACGAGCTACCTGTCGGGCAAGATCCAGATTGAGGAGCTGTTGGCAGAGCGCGCGATGCAGCTCGGCGACGACTTCACGGTGGAGCGCTTCTTCGACGAGTTCTTCGACGCAGGCGTGATCCCGATCCCGCTGGTGAGATGGGAGATGACGGGCGAGAAGGATCCGATTCTGGACCGAGGGTCATCGCCTGAGGGCGCGCATTGAGGCGACGGACCAGACCCGCACCGAAGACGGAAGCTCGAACCCTCCCTGGGACCTTCGCATACCTGCACGGGTCCAACACGTGTCTTATCTTGATTGTCGAACACAAGTCAGCGTCTTAACCAAGACCAAGTTCAACCCCGCACCAGGATGCTCAGCGTGATCTGGACTCGATTCGAAACGATGATCGCGATCGCCATGCCCATCGGACTCGTTCTGAGTGTTTCCGGTGCCCCTCAGGGCCCTGTCGCTTCGAACGTTCTACGGAATGCGCCCGTGACCATCGCGGTGAGCTTCTCGGAGGAGATCAAGCCGATCCTCGACGCAAAGTGCACCCAGTGCCACGGTGGAGAGGACGAGAACGGTGTCGTGGTGAAAGAGATGGAGCTGGACCTCACGACCTACGAGACGCTGATGGCCGGCTCCGAGTACGGATCCGTGGTGGAGCCGGGTGACGCCGACGGCAGCGTGCTGTGGCAGATGCTCGAGTTCGGCGACATGCCTCAGGACGGAGACCCACTCCCGGAGGACGAGCTCGAGCTCTTCAAGACGTGGATCGCCGAGGGCGCCGAGAACAACTGAGCACACGCGATCAGCCGCCGTCCAACCTCCTGACCAGGACCTGCCTGAACTGAATCGGATGACTCTCGCTCTGCAGCGCGATGTACCCGCTCGCGAGAGGCGTACCGTCCACCTTCACGGCCGGATCGAACCCGTCGACGACCCCGCCCCCGATCGAGGGTCGCTCGTACGTGAGCACGGTGTCTCCGTTCACGATGTGCGTGACGGATGCGTTGCCGCGGACCACCAGGTCGAACATCACCCACTCGTCACCGTGGAACGTCGCGGACGTCGAGTTCACGCAATGGCCCTCGAGCTGGACGCCATCCATCTCGACCTCAGTGCCCGGCGTACACAGGTTCGCGGTCGGGCGGTCGTCCACTCCGTTCCCACCGAGGAACTGCGCCTCCAGTGAGATCGGGAAGTCCTGGTCCGCGAGCATCGATCCGGGGCTCTGCGCGTGGAACATCACTCCGCCGTTCTTGAAGGCCCAGCCAGGCCCGTCGCCCGCTTGCTCCCCCACGATGCGATACTCGATCCGCAGCTCGTAATGCGCGAACGGCTCGGCGTAGAACAGGTGGCCGAAGCGCTCCTCGAATGCGTCGTAGCCGGCGTACCCGACCGTCAGCAGGCCGTCCTCGACACTGAACGTGCCACGTGGGTCTTCTCCGAGCTCGCTTCCCCGGATCTTGGGCGTCCAACCCGTCAGGTCGCGCCCGTTGAAGAGGGGCACCCAATCACCATCGGCCGTGCCGGGGGACTCCGGGAGCCCATCGCCACCATCCGGAACGGCGTCCCCTGATGTGCAGGCGGCGACCGCGAGGATCAGCACGAGGCTTCGTCTCACGATACCAGCACCGGAACCGGGACGAGGCCCCGAAGCGGCCATCTAGAGCCCCTTTGCCTCCAACACGGTACGACACGAGCGGCCCAGCACGCGAAGGTCGAACATGAACTTCCGCCATCCGCTTTTCACGGTGTGCATGAAGCCGATGTACGCGTAGTCGAGCGTCCACTCGTCAGGGCCGTCCTCAATGCCCTTGTTCGCCTGAACCAAGCCGGTGAGCCCGGGACGGATGAGCTTCTTTCGAAGCAGGCCTTCTTCGAGTTCATCGTAGTACGGCTCGAGCGGCCAAGGGCGCGCTCCGACGAAGGTCATGCGGCCGATGAGGATCGACATGAACTGCGGTAGCTCGTCGAGATAGTACGCCTTCAGGATCGCGCCCACGCGGGTGAGGTTCTCGGGCTCACTCTCCGGCTTGATGTGCTGGTACTTCTGCGTTGCGCGAATCTCCCGGAATACGTCCATCCGGATGATCCGGAACTTGGGCAGAGCGAAGACCTCCCCCTCGGACCCGCGCGGCTCGGTCAGGAAGAACGGCCCCGAGTTCTTCCGGATCAGCAGCCCCTCCAGAGCCATCGAGCCCATGATCAGAAAGATGAGAGGTGAGAAGAGCACCAATAGAGCCAGCGCCAGCGCGATATCGAACACTCGCTTCTGCCAAAAGATGGGGACCAACTCTTGAGGGGTCCGCCCTATGTCGTTGTAACGCTTCAGATCTTCCTCGTTCATGGCGAGCAGGCTAATGAATCCGGGGGGGGTGATGCTAGTGATGTGTAGGCGAAACCCGCGGGCCCGTCGGGCTAGAGGCCCTCTACGACGAAGCCCTCCGCCTCCGCGGCGGAGGCCAGGCGCTCATCGAACGTCACCAGGGTGCCACCAGAAGGTGCGCCGACCCATTCGATCGCCGCGGCAAGCTGGAGGGCATCGGCGGAACGCAGCGGGTGAAGCCGAAGCACTCGCATCGCCTGGGTTCGTACCTGATCGCCGGGCACCATCTCGTGGCACCGTGACCGTAGCTCCTCCAGCCGACGTACCAGCACGCCCTCGTCCCTGCGACTCACCGTCCCCTCGCGTCGCAATCTGGAGAACGCGGAGGCGCACTCGACCGGAGACGCCCACCAAACGACCATGTCTGGATCTTCGGCGAGGATGCCCCTTGCCCGCACAGTACGTGGCTCGTCGAGGAGCAGGGGCACGAGCGCTGAGGAATCCCAGAATCTCATCAGCGGCTGGTCGAACGGTCCTCGAGCAGAATCGCGAGGCCCCGACCGTCCGGGTCCCTCACGCCTCGACCCTCGGCAGGGACTGCTGACCCAGGTTTAGAAGGCGCCCTCATGCGACCCTCTCGGATCAATTGAGCTACTCGGCCCGCAGGCTCCGTCGTGTGGTCCAGTGGCGCCAGCCGCGCGATGGGTCTGCCGCGCTCAGTCACGATCACTTCCTCGCCGCTCTTCACCGCGTCAAGGTAGTGACTGAGGTGAGTCTTGAGGATGCTGATGGAGGCCGTCGTCATGATGAGACTATTTTAGTCTGATGACTTCGATCAATCTAGTCTAAAGGATCTGCACGCACGGCTCCGAGGACCCCTCGAGGACCTCTGCCAGGATCTCCAGGCCACGCCGGAGATCCTCCCGCTCAGGCACGGCCGGGATCGATACCCGCACCGCATGCGGCACCTCGCGTCCGACGGTAAAAGCCCCGGCACCCGCGATCCATACGCCGCGCTGCCTGGCCTGAGCCACACACTCATCACTCCGGAGCGGTTCCGGGAGCTGGACCCAAAGGTGCAAAGAGCGCCGATCGGTACTGTACTCGAAGCGCCCACCGAGGATCTCGTCGACCAGATCGTGTCGCTCCTGTAGCTCGGCGAGCTTCCGTTCGCCCAAGCGGTCGGCTGTGCCGTCCGCGATCCAGCGGGTGGCTACTTCGGTCATGAGGGGCGCCGGCATCCACAGGCTCGAGCGCACGCCGGACCGGATCCGCTCGACCGCATGTTCAGGCGCGGCGACGAAGCCGACCCGGAGCCCAAACGTCGCCCACTTGCACAGCGTCGTGATGTGAAGCGTGCGCTCCGGCGCGAACGTGGCCAACGGCGCGATGCGATCGGGGTGACGCGCGACATGAATCTCGTCCTCGACGACGATGAGGCCATGCTTACGCGCTACGTCGGCAATGTCCCGGCGGCGCGCCTCTGACATGGTGGCGCTCGTCGGATTCTGAATCGTCGGCACGCAGTACAGGGCCCGGGCGCCATAGTCGATTCAGAGTGGCCCGCGATCCGCGACGTGTTCGTGGCGTGGCTGGGCCCGGAGAACTTCGACGAGGGTGGTGAGCAGAGGGTGAGTTTGAGGGGGAGGCGGTAGTCGAGCTTCTCCTAGATGATGGTCGCGAGACTTCGGCCCCTACCTCCG
>Ga0209554_1002994_pt1 | contig 11199 bp, 4 predicted proteins | sample MarorgKNORR_S2LV_5_FD_188221 | JGI IMG/M metagenome (GOLD analysis project Ga0209554, IMG submission 188221) | Marine microbial communities from the Southern Atlantic Ocean, analyzing organic carbon cycling - Bottom_A/KNORR_S2/LV (SPAdes) (version 2) | ecosystem: Environmental > Aquatic > Marine... | reverse complement strand
TTTACGACATTTCGCAAATTTTCTCCCAATTGGGGGATTTTGAATCAAAAACCACCAAGGTCATGGAGAGGATGGCCCAATCGTCAGGAGCAGACTGGGCAACCCTCAGAATGCCCAAAGAAGATCAACCGGGCCTGCACTTGTTGGCCGCGGCCGGACCGGCGGTGGCGGAATCCCCTCCGATTCCGGTCTTCACCGAGGCCCAGACCCTGAGCACCGCGGCATTCACCGAGGGCCGGACAATAGTCATCGACGATTACGTTGCCACGCCTTCTCATTCCCAGACTCTCGTCGATCTTGGAATGCAATCAATGGTTATCTTGCCGATCAGGGTCGAGGGGCGCACTTTGGCCTTGGACGCTTATATCCAAGGATAAGCGCTACTTTACCCCGCGATTGGTAGGCTTGTTGACGGCTGTGGGAGGAGGCTTGGGGACTCTCCTAGAGAACTCCATGCTTCACGATGAGAACCAGCAATCAGATCGGGCCCAGCGCCGGTTGGCCCAAGAGAGCCAGGTAATGGCCGAGATCGGCCAGGAAATTAGCTCATCGCTAGAGATCGAGGAGGTATACGAGAGGTTTGCCGAATTAGTCAGAAAGATTCTGCCATTTGACTGGATCACTATTAACACCGTCGATATGCAATCTGGCACAACCACTCTGGCCTATGTAACCGGGGTTGAAATACCGGGCCGCGCAACCGGGACATTAGTTCCATTGGCAGGCACATTTACGGAACGGGTGATGCAATCATCAGAAGGATTAACGTTCCAACCGGATGACCTGAAGCGGGAAGCCAGCGTTATTCCAGGTCTGATGCCATATTTTGAAGCCGAATGCCGCTCGTTTCTTGGCGTACCTCTGCTCTCTAGAGGAGAAGTAATCGCAGTATTGAATTTGGTGTCGACGCTGCCACAGGCTTACTCGGCCCAAGATCTCGATCTTGCGATGGCCATTGGTCAACAGATCGCAGGGGCGATTGCCAACGCCCAACAATACGCGGAACGTAGACGATCGGAGCAGGAGACTCGCATCCTTGCCGATTTAGGCCGAATCATCAGTTCATCTTTGGACATTAACGAGGTGTATCAGACGCTGGGCGAGCAGATCAAAAAGGCGATCCCCTTCGATCGTCTTAGTTTGAACCTAATCAATAAGGAAAACCAAACGACGTCACCCACGTGGTTGATGGGTACCGCCATTCCCGGACGAGAGGCTACGGACCAAGTTCCCTTCGCAGGGTCTTTGTCCGGGGAGGTCGTCCAAACGCGATCGCCTATCATGTTGGAGGTGGAAACTCCGGAAAACATAGAGAACCGATTCCCTCTGCTGATGCCTGCCTTCGAAGCAGGATTGCGCTCGTTTTTGACCGTTCCGCTCATCGACCGCGGCGAAATTATCGGCATCATGCAGATGAGATCAAAAGAACGCGGCGTATACTTCCAGCGTCACTTGGAATTCGCCGAGCGAATCGCCCGGCAGATAGCCAGGGCAATCTCCAACGCACAGCTTTACGCTGACTGGAAACGTTTGCCGGAAGAAAATTCCGTGGTTGCCGAAATCGGTCGTGTCGTCAGTTCATCCCTAGAAGTCAACGAAGTGTACGACCGCCTGGGAGAGGCGATTAAAGGGCTCATACCCTTCGACCGCATGTCTCTAAGCTTGGTTGATCAGCAGGGTGGAGTCGAGTCCCCCACATGGGTTACCGGAATCTACGTGCCCGGTAGGACACCAGGCGACGTCAATCCCATAGCTGGAACCCTGGCCGGCGAAGTTATCCGCGTCAATGCGCCCTTGCTGGTGGAAGCGGAAACAGCGGCAGACTTGAACTACTTGCCGGGACTACTCCCCAATTTCCATGTCGGCATGAGGTCTTTCATGGCGGCGCCACTGATCTACCACGACACCACCATGGGGGTTCTCCAAGTACGCTCACGTCACACCGGTATTTACTCTCAGGCGCATCTGGAACTACTCGAACGGGTCGCATACCAAATCGCCGGCGCGATTGCCAACGCTGAGCTTTACACGCAGCAGAGGGAGGCCCAAGAGGAAATTCGAGACTTAGCCAAATTCCCATCGGAGAACCCCAACCCGGTATTACGCATCGCAAGTGACGGGAAAGTCATGTACGCCAATACCGAAGGAGAGCGATTCTTACATCGGCAGGGTTTCTCGGTCGGCGAGGTGGCGCCGGCGAATTGGCTTCAAATGGTGGAAGAGGTTTTGGGTTCAGGCTTGAGCGCCGAGGATGAATTCGAATCTGGCGACCGTGCCTTCGCTTTCGTCTTCGCGCCGATCGTGGACGCGGCCTATGTCAACGTATATGGGCGTGACATCACGGAACGAAAGGCGATGGACCGCATGAAAGACGAATTCGTCTCTATAGTTTCTCACGAGTTAAGAACCCCGATAACCTCGATCAAAGGGTTCCTAGAGCTAATCATGGAAGAGTCAACGGATTCTCTGAATGAGGACCAGATACAGTTTCTTGATGCCATGCGGCGTAACACGGATCGCCTTGAAGTTCTAATAAACGACCTTCTCGATCTCTCTCGACTCGAAGGCGGCATGGTGACCCTTGAACGATCGGAATTCCCGTTCGGAGATGTTGTCACTCAAGTTCTCAGCGAAATGAAGCCAGATATAGAAAGCAAAGAACTAAAAGTCGTGTGGCACGGTGACAGCGCCCTCGTCCGGGTCCTAGGCGATAGACCCAGGGTAGTCCAGATCCTCGCTAACTTACTGAGCAACGCGGTGAAATACAGCCCCGAAAAGTCGGTGATAGAAGTCGATGTAGATCCCGTCACCGAAGCGTCAGAATATTTGAAAGTCAACGTTCGGAATCATGGTTTGGGCATTCCTGCTGAAGACATCAACAAGCTGTTCCACAGATTCTATCGGATAGATAACTCAACGACCCGGTCGACAACCGGTACCGGTCTTGGACTGGTTATAACGAAGGCGTTGGTGGAACTTCACGGGGGCGAGATTTGGGTGGAGAGCGAGACGGGCAAGGGAAGCGTGTTTAGCTTCACTTTGCCGATCGGCTCGGCGCCGGTCTAACCGAGTCCGATAGCAACCCTATGTCATCTGGGGAAATGCTCATTGATCCACTCGTATTCCTCGTCCGCGGTGTCGAAGTAATTGAATCGGTGGAACAACTTCGTGGGTCCCCTGGACGAACTGATGTCCTTCCGTTTCGCCTCAGTTCCCGGTTCGTCGGTCTTTAAGGTCACCGGGTTTATAACGACGCCGTAGTCACGCAGGGCGGCTTCAAGGGTAACAAACCCGTCTTTCACATCGTCATTTACCAAATGCGGCTCCCGTTCCAGCGGGTCGCCCCAGCCGCCCCCTCCGGCGGTGTAGATCCGAACCAGATCCCCTCGAGACCAGGTGTTGTCGTCGGAGAAAGCCCGGATTTCCTTCTCTTGACCGGTCCCTGGATTCATGACGACCCTTGAGGTACCGCCGCCCATCCCTCCGGCAACCCCCCACGTGGGGAATCTATTATTTTCCACCCGGAGACCAAAGGTGCCGATGTCAGCGAGAAGCCGAACGTCTCTGATGACACCGCACCCACCGCGGTATTTTCCGGGCCCACCTGAGTCCGGTACGATGGCGTATCGCTCCATACGCAAGGGGAACTCCATCTCCATGAACTCACCTGGGTAATTCTCGTTGTGGCGTTGGTATATGGCGTCCAGCCCGTCGGCAAATGGTCTAGCGCCATGCCCCACCGCTATACCGTCGGTACAAAGCAACCACTGCCCCGTATCGTCTTTCATACGCCAATAAACGATAACGTAAACCGCGGTCCCTGCCATAACCTGGCCATCCGTAGCCTGCGCCAAAACCGCCCGCACCGCACTCTTCAGCTTGGTGAACGTATGGGCACGGCAACCTAGGGCCGCCGGCCATTCGGGTAGAAGGATGCTTCCGGGACGAAGCTTCACCTCGTCGATGGATTCAACGAGACCGCTATTAGACAGAAGGGACGGGTCGTATTGATGGAAGTGCTGTCCGAAGTAAGCTCCCAGCGTGCCCGGACTAGCGACAAAGTTTATGGACCCGTCGGCTTGGTCATCGCTTAGGGTTGTATCCAATACGATGTGGTCGCCCCGACGGCTTAACTGTAGGTGGAAAGAGTACCATCGATCTTCTACTCCCGAGTGGTCCATGTAGTCCCTGACGCTGTAATCCCCTTCGGGAATAATCTCCAACGCTTTTCTCCGGACTAATGCCGCCGTATCGCGTTGATCTTGTTCGATTGCCGCCAGCATTGTCTGGTTGCCGTACCGGTCAAACATTTCCAACAATCGTTCTTGGGCCCGCTGGGCCGCCGCCATCAACGCTTTGGAATCTCCTTCCAGCAGATCGGGATACCGGGAGTTGCGGAGGATGATCCGATATGCTTCGTCGTTTAACTGTCCCCGGTCGATGATCTTGATGGGCGGAACCAAAGTACCGTCGTGGAAAATCTCGGTGTTGGCCGGTCCTATGCTACCCGGCCGGGAGCCGCCAAGGTCCCAAAAATGAGCGAAGGAGTGGCAATAAGCCACCACGGCTCCCTCATGGAAGACCGGCGAGATGAAAACCATGTCCGGTGTGTGGGTGATGCTACCCTGGGAGATATAGGGGTCGTTGTACCAGTAAACGTCCCCTTGATTGATCGTCTCTTCCGGATAGTACAGCCACACGCAACCCATGATGTCGCTGCCCATGGTGTCACCGTATATCTCATGACCCCTGGCGTCTAAAAAGCTGACGGTGTAGTCTTTCTTTTCGCGAATGAACGCCGACATCGCGGTACGCTCGATAATTAGCTCACACTCAAGTTTTGCGGCTCTTAGAGACCCGCGTATCAACTGGCGTGTCACCGGGTCCACAGCGGCATACCCGTCGGTCCGGCCGGTTGCTTGTTCGTCTTGTCTAAGCCTTGTCATTCTCCGTACACCTCTCGGGATCGGTAATATGCGCCTTTTGGTTAGCCGGGGCGAATGATACAGTTTCCGTAGTCGTCCACCAACGATGTCCATCCCGGATTGATCACTACCGTGGAATCCATCCCTTCCAGAATCGCCGGACCTGAGATCGACGCGCCGGGCGATAGCTGATCACGGCTATAAATGTTGCAAGGGACGAAACCGTTGCCTTGATCGAAATACACCTGGCGGCGATCCAGGATCGCCTTCTCAGGAGAGCCTGAGACACCGTCCCGGCGGGGCAATGCCACCGAGCCAACGTCGCCGGATACCGTCACTCGTAGCGTAACAATCTCCACGCGCTGGTCCAGGGAAAACCCGTAAAGCTGCTGGTGCTGAGCGTGGAATTCTTGAACCAGGGCGTCGATAGTCTCGCCGGTTGCCTGCTTGCCGCTCAACGGAACGGTCACTTCAGAGCCTTGGTGCGCATACCTTAGATCGGCTGAACGAGAAATGGCGTGGACCTCTTGTGGAACGCCTTCTTCGTTAAGCCACGCCCTTCCCTCAGCCTCGAGTTCCGAGTAGACCGATTCGATGCCATCCAAGTCGTAGCCGGGCGCCTGCTGCAAGAAAGTCCTGGCGTAGTCGTTTTTAAACTCCGCGGCCAGAAGACCGAAAGCGGAAGCGATTCCGGGGTTCAAGGGCACGACCACGTGGTTGATCCCCAGCAAAGCCGCCACGTCGATGGCGTGCATGGGGCCCGCGCCTCCATAAGCCACCAGAGCGAAGTCTTTGGGGTCATGGCCCCTTTCAACGCTGATATTCCGGATTGCGCCCACCATCGTATTGTTGGCAATCTTGAGGATCCCGTTGGCCGCGGCATTTTGGTCCAATCCTAGTGGCGACGCGATATTCTGCTGTATCGCTTCCGCGGCCGACCGGCCATCCAGGGATAGTATCCCGCCGGCGATCTGGGTATTGATACGGCCCAGCACCAGGTTGGCGTCGGTCACCGTGGGGGCCGTTCCACCATGGCCATAGCAGACCGGACCCGGAACGGCCCCGGCGCTGGTGGGGCCAACGGACAGTACGCCGGATGCGGAAACTGCGGCGATGCTTCCGCCGCCACATCCGATCGTCACTATATCCAGCATCGGCAACTGGATCGGCCAGTCGCCGAGGTTCCCACCAAGATTGGTGGTCGGATGCCGATCTTTGATGAGCGACACATCGGTACTTGTGCCTCCCATATCAAAGGAGATGCAGTTCAAGACGCCGGTGCTTTCGGCGATCTGTAAGGTCGCCATAACGCCGGCGGCAGGCCCCGACAGGGCAGTGTGGACCGGTTGACGGACCGCGACGCTTGAGCTAACGATGCCGCCATTGGACTTCATTATGGACAGGGTGGAGTCTACCTTCTCACCACCCAGTGCCCGTTCCAGATTGCCTAAGTAAGTGCTGACACGGGGCATAACGTAAGCGTTCAATACGGTAGTAATGGTCCGCTCATACTCACGGAACACCGCCAACACTTCCGAAGATATGGACACTTGAGCGTTCGGGAACTCTTCAAGTATCAACTCGCGGGCGCGGGACTCGTGGTCCCTATTGGCATAAGAGTGCAGAAACGACACAGCGATGGATGAGATATCTTCATCGCGAAATCTCCGGGCCGCCCTGCGCACCGCTGTTTCGTCCAGCGGAATCAGGATCTCCCCGTCAAAACTAACCCGCTCCGGAATCTCTTCTATATCCCGGGGACGCACCGGACGCTCTGGTTTGATCCACGAGTTGGGATTGACCAACCGCGGAGTCCCGTGGCGGCCGATCTCCAGAACATATTTGAAACCCTCTGGCACCAATACCCCAACCCGGGACCCTTTGTTCTCCAAGATGGCGTTGGTGGCTATGGTTGTCCCGTGGAAGATGTGCTTGACCTGAGCCGGCTTTACCCCATTGACCTCCAGTATCTGCTGTAGACCGGTCAAAAACCCGGCGCTTGGGTCGTCGGGTGTCGAAGGAGTCTTGAAAACACTTTGCTGATTGGTGTCCAGGTTACATAGAACGACGTCGGTAAAAGTACCGCCAACGTCGACAGCTACCGAATAGTTGTCCATAAATCTCGCTTAACCGCTCCGTGGTGGATGCTGGTTCGAAGTTTTTTATCAAATCTGGGAAGGGGTTTTCAACTCCTCGAACTTAGAGAAGCCGGACTTGGGCATCGCCCTATTAAGATTTTAGATGCCCCTCAACAAATCGGCACCAAGCGTCGACCGCCTCCGGTGTGGACCTGCCGTGTGGGCCGGGGTAGGCAATCAGACGTTTGTCTTCCGAACCGATCAGGTCAAAGAGATCGCATTGGGATTCCCGGGAGAACAACTCATCGTCCCATTGCATATGAAACAGCACTGGAATGTTGATTTTTGGCGCGTCAATCTTGAACCGATGCCCTGGACTATTGGCCATGCGGGATCTATCCGACGGTTCAAGGGCGTTTTTGCCCAGGACCGCGCAGCGAAGCCGATCACCGGCAGCAGCGACGAAGGGAAGGCCGAAGCGAGTCCCCATCGAGAACCCTACATAAGCCACTTGGTCTGCGTTGATAAAGTCACACTCGATAACATGGTCCAGCGTTGCGCACCAGTCTTCGACCATGCCATCAAGGGCTGTATCCACACCGATGTCCGCCAGAACCTCCATTGGGTCCACGCCCTCCGATACCGACCGGGGATGCGCCCGGTCCCCATGGGTTGGCCCATCGATCGCGACCACCGCAAACCGGGAAACACCGGCAAGTCTCCGCCCTAACATCAACGACCGGTCGTTACGCTTGTGGCCGCTACCCCCGTGACCAAACAGCACCAAAGGTACGGGAGCTTCAATCGGATCCGGGGTCCAAATGATCCCTGGGACCGGAGCTTTGCCACCTTTAATCACAAATTGGCGCTCGGCCACCCCGCCTTCCTTATTACCATCGTCCAGCCAATCTAATGTCGTCAAACTCAATCACCTGCCTATGCGTTGACAGACATATTAACCATTACCGTGGGCGGTGACAATAATCGGCGGGCCGCCATCAAAATTGCAAAGAGCTGAATTGTTCCGCCCACGGAACAAACATTTTGCCGTGGTCGATTAGGATTAGGCGATCAGATCAGGGGTGGGTATCTTTACTGATTGCCCTTCCGACTAGTCTATGCTACCGTCCGTAGCCACTACATTTTTGATACTGATTCTACCGGTCAGTCCTCCGTAACCTGTTATTTACTGCGGAGATGAATATGGTAACGACTGCCGAACTACCCTTTATAACCAAGACCTTGATACCCCGCCAGCGCGATCTGATCGTGCGCCGGGGTCGAATTCTCGAACCAATGCTGGCGAGAGTCGACAAGAAGGTTCAGGTGGTCTATGCCCCGGCTGGCTACGGTAAGACCGCGTTGCTCACCCAGTTCGCCGACGAGACGGAATTGCCGGTCTGTTGGTACTCATTTTCTCCCGAAGAACATGACCCCGTCAGTATTCTGCGTTATTGCGTTTACTCCATACGCGCCTTGTACCCGGATTTCGGGGCCAGTTGCATCTCTTTGCTCAAAGGTGGCTCAAATGTAGACCTCCACACCCTGGCAGGCCTATTTATCACAGAACTTCATAGCAATGTTTCAGGCCGCTTGGTCTACGTGTTCGATGACGTTCATTGGACCGACGGGGAGGCAGATCTAGAAGAAGCCCTCTCCCTACTGGTCGAGCGGGCCCCGCCGAATGTGCACTTCATAATCGGCAGTAGGACTTGGCCGACTCTACCTTGTTTGGCCAAGCTTACCTCCCAAGACGAATTGGACTCGATCGACGCGGACGACCTTCGCTTCTCCGCCGAAGAAACGGAACAGCTATTGGCCAACATTTGGAATCGTCCGGTCAACGCTGACGAAGTCGATGACGCTCAGGAGCGAACCGGAGGGTGGGCGGCCGCGATCATTCTTCTGGCGAAAAGCCAAGGGCCAGCAGGTGTTTCTTCGAACATGCGGGCCAGCGACCAAGGCGTACTATTCGACCATCTAACCCACGAGGTCTTCGCGCTTCTGCCGAAACCACTACAAGCCTTTCTCTTGCGGGCGTCGGTCATCCGGGAGTTCACGTCCGGGATGTGCGACAGCGTCCTCAAAATCACCGATTCGGCGATGCATCTCCATGAATTGAAGACCAGGGGACTTTTTCTAGAAGAACGCGGCAGCAAGGAAACCGTCTACAGATTCCATGACCTATTCAAAGAATATTTGGAGAGGCGGCTGCAAGCTGAGGAACCCAACGAGTTCAAATCCCTCCATCAACGCGCGGCCGCCATATTCACCCAGATGGGCGACGACGATGCCGCCATCTATCATTTTATTAGGGCAGGAGAGCCTGAGAAGATAGCCGAGATGGTTAAGGCCGTTAGCGCCACCTACTTTGCCCAAGGCCGTTGGGAAAAACTAGCATCCTGGTTAAGCCGCATTCCGCGGGCCGCTCTAGAAAACGAACCGGACCTTCTCCTTCTCAACGGACAAGTTTTGCTCAGATTGGGTGACCCCACAGGTTCCCTGGACGAGCTCGACAAACTGGTTACCGGACCCCACTCCAAAAACCTTGAATCCCTGGGCAAAGCGCTTATCGCCAAGAGCAACTCATATCGCCGCCTGGGCCATTTTGATCAGGCTGTGCAGTCTGCGGAGGAAGGCCTATCGGTCTTAAAGGGAATCGATTGCCTTCCCGAGCATGTCGCCGAAGGGTACAAGCAGCTAGGCGATGCCTTTAATGGCCAAGCAGAGTATGACCGGGCGGAGCAGAGTTTTCTGACCGGCTTAACATTAATAAACAAGGGAAATCTTCGCCTTTTCTCTCTGATCTGCAACGACCTAGGGGTAGCTTATCTGGAACAGGGTAAGCTGGATCAAGCGGTTCTGTACTTTGACGAGGCAAGAGTAGGCTTGGCAAAGTTGGGCAATGAGAGCCAACTGGCCGAGACCCTGACTAACCTGGCCTTGGTCTATTATCACAAAGGCGAGTTCGACTTGGCGTTGGACGAGGTAAATGAGGCCCTCCGCTCGGCACAGGCGACCAATTACCCCCGCATACAAGCTACAGCCTTGATGCATCAAGGAATGGTGCAGAGGGCGCTCGGGGCGTATACGGAATCTGTATCTAGCTCCTCACGCGGCTTGGCGTTGGCAAGACAAATTCTTGACCAGAGGCTAATAGCCGGAACCACGGAAGGACTTGGCAACGCTTACCGACTGCTTGGGGACACCTCCAAAGCTGAGTTACTGTTGAATGAGGCGTTGCTTGAGGCTGAAGGCTCAGGTCAAAAATATATCGCGGCGATCTACCACATCTCCCTTGGCAAGGCACATTGCCAGACGGGTTCCTATGCCACATCGCTGGAGCATCTACGCCTAGCCGAGCAGCAACTCACCGGGCTTAACAGTTCACACCGCTTGGCGGAGACAAAACTTGTCCAAGCGGCGATACATTACAGGACCGACAAACATAAGGAGGCTATAGAGGATTTAACCCAGGTGGGTGGTCTTGTCTCAAAGCTGGGATATAACGGATGGCTGCTGGCCTATGGCGCCGAAGTATTAGATGTTCTTCGTTTTGGCGCTGCGCGGCGGCTGGGCGGTGATGTCTTTCCCAGATTAGTAGCGAGGTTGACTCGGACCGAGACAGATCAGAGAGAGTCGGCTGTTTCACACATCACGGGAGGGAGTTTCGTCCGGTTCCCGGCAATACGGGCGGCGAGCTTTGGCTACCCACGGGTATTCTTGGACATCCATGAAGTTACGGACGGAGAGTGGCGAAGCCGCAAAGCCAAGGATCTGTTCTTTTTCCTGATGTGCAACCGGCAAATCGTCAGCAACGAACGAATCATGGAAGCTCTTTGGCCTGAAGTATCCGTTGACCTCAGCAATAGCGCCTTGAAGACCAACATCTACCGGCTACGGCAGGCTTTGTTCTTCGACTGTATATTATCCAAGGAAGATGGTTACTGCATAAATCCTGAGGTGTCTATAGATCTCGATATGGAGCGTTGCCTTCACGGTGTTAATTTGGCTTCGGAGAACGAGCAAGGCAAAATCCCCAGGGCAGAAAGCCTCATTGAGGCGATACACCTTTACGAGGGGCCATTCCTCGACGAGGTCTCGTCCGATTGGTGCCAGGACATCCGCTCGGACCTCGAACTTAAACACCACGGCGCCTTGATGCGTTTGGCGTCGTCTTACGCGTCAAACGGAGA
>Ga0209554_1002993_pt1 | contig 11201 bp, 6 predicted proteins | sample MarorgKNORR_S2LV_5_FD_188221 | JGI IMG/M metagenome (GOLD analysis project Ga0209554, IMG submission 188221) | Marine microbial communities from the Southern Atlantic Ocean, analyzing organic carbon cycling - Bottom_A/KNORR_S2/LV (SPAdes) (version 2) | ecosystem: Environmental > Aquatic > Marine... | reverse complement strand
GAAAACCTACCAGTGATTCGGGCGGCGAGCAGTGGCCAAGTCAAAATCAACCAGTGGTATCCACCGAGCGGTGAGGTCGAGTTATTGCCACAAAATAACACCATTGCGATATCGGGGCGGGTGATGATTGAGGGCATCCCTGAATCGGATTGGAGAGGTGTGTGTGAATTGATTTCCACTGGCAGTGGGGTGCGAATCCGCACTAAGGGAGATTCGGCTTTTCTCACTGTCAAAGGCCGCTGGGTTGGGGCGGAGCGGGCTGAATATGAATGGCCGGTCGATGCTGAGCTAGTTAGGCAATTCGGTGAGAGTCAAGGTTGGCTGGGAATTAGTAAAACTAGGATTTACTACCCATTGGATGGTGATTTGCTTTGTGAGGTTGACGTTTTTTCGGGAAGTCTTGCCGGCCTGTTAATCGCTGAGATTGAATTATCCTCTAAGGAGATCCAACAGGATTTACCCGGATTGCCAGAGTGGCTTGGTGATGAGATAACCGGAGTTGCGGAATGGGATAATTTCGCTTTGGCCAAGCGCTCACATTACCCTTAATGGCAGATATGGGGGTTGGTAATGCCGGCAAAGTCGGACTTGCCCAGTGAAGCTGGAGGTTCAATGCTAAAAGTGAGGGGCGTGAGTGGGCCGTCATGGTAGAGCCAACTGGTGATTCGGATGAATCCGACCGCTGGGGCTTGGAAAACTTACTGGATGAGCGGGGAAACCATGCTGGAAGTGAGTTTTCTGCCGCGGTTCGCGACGCGGTGGCTGATGCTGGTGCCAGCGATGCGGGTGATGATGCCCGCATCGCCGCTTTAGCGGCTTCGTCTGCGGTTGCCAGCGGGGCTGGTGGGATGGTTGCGCCCGAGATTCTGGCAACCAAGGCTCGTGAAGCGGTGGCCGAGGTCAAGCCGCGACGACGGAAATCGAAACGGATGATTTTGGGTACCAGGCGTGATACCGGTAAGGAATTGGCGATTTCACCGACCATTCTCTCCCGCCACGCGGCGATGCTCGGCTCGACTGGGTCAGGTAAGACGGTGATGGCCAAGGCGTTGATAGAGGAGGCGGCGCTGGCGGGAATACCATGTCTCATCCTCGATCCCCAAGGTGACCTGGCACGCCTTGCTCTGGGAATCGATGAGCAGGATCTGCGCGACCACGATGGTGACTTGAAGCGGCGTGCCAGACTCCTCGATATGGCTGAGGTCAGGTTGTGGACTCCACTGCGCAGCAAGGGTCTGCCAATCTGTATCGACCCATTCGTCGCACCTCCCGATGGTCTTGATGCCGAGGAGGCGATCACCGCCTGGGATATGGTGGCGGCTGGTTTTACTGGCTTGGCTGATTATGATGCCGAGAAGGCAAGTGGCAAGCAGGTCAAGACCTACATCTACGAGATCATGGTGCACGGAACCCGGCTGGAGTTACCGGTCGGTGATTTCCAGAGCTTGGCTAAAGCGGTACGCGACCCACATGAATTATTCACCCGCCTGCTCTATCCTGAGTGCTATTACGATGTTGAGGATGATGAGGAGAAGGTCGCGGTACCGAATTGGGATGAGGTGATGGTTGAGCATTTATTGCCGCATTATGAGGATATGTTGCCTCGCAATACTCGCAACGAGTTGGCGCGCCGCCTCTCGGCCTACTCGAGTGGGGTGAATCAATTGCTTTTCTCCAATGGCGTGCCGATAAATTTCGATACCTTCATCGAGCCGGTCGAGCGAGGAAAAGTCCCCATCAATATCATCTATCTCAACACCATTCAAGACGATGCTCAGAAGCAGTACTTCGTTCAGGAGATCGCCCGCGGATTATATGATTGGATGCTTACCCAACAACCGGCTGAAGGGGAATTGAAACTACTGTTCTTCATGGATGAGGTCGCCCCTTACCTACCACCTTATCCGCGTAATCCACCGGCTAAAGATCTGATCAAACTGATTTTCAAACAGGCACGGAAATACGGCGTCGCCTGTGTCCTTGCCACCCAGAATGTCTCCGATGTAGATTACAAGATCCTCGCTCAGGCCAATACCACTTTTATCGGGCGATTCACCCAACCTCAAGATATCGAGAAGGTAAAACACCTGCTCAAGGAGGGGGGAGGTGACCTCTCTCTGGTCGCAGAGTTGCCGACACTGGGGCCGGGCCAATTCCAATTGGTCTCCCCTGATGTCGACCCGGCGCCCATTCCCTTGCAATGTCGTTGGTTGTATACCGACCACGGCTCGCCATTATCTGAAGAACAGGTTGAAGAATTGACACCGGATTTTCTTCGCCAATGGGCGCGCTCCAAAGGCCGAGGGAGAAAGCGGCGGGGTGGTGGTGGAGCGGCGCAAGCCGCGGCGCAGGGAACCGAGGGAATCGATGATGAGTCGGGCCTTGTCGCCTCAGCCCGTATCAAGGTTGATGGCATGGCCGCGGCCGGTCAAGGGAAAATCAGTGATGATGCCTTCGAGGTCCGCCTGATGGGGGGTCTGGCGGTACTGCGTGATGGTCGCGACCCACTCTATCTGATGCAGGCGGTGACCAATGTGGTCAGTGCGGCAGTGCTGGTGTGGACTCTGGCGGCACTGATGATGGCGTGGCGCGAATCGGCCATCAACGGTGCATGGTTAGCGGGTGGCTTGCTCGCCACCTCGGTGGTGCTCGGATTCGTCGTGCTAGAGGCCACGCTGAGTCACGATGCGGAATTAATCCGCAAACTCTCTCGCTTCGCCAAATATACCCAGGTGGTCTTGGCCGGTTGGTTGTGGACACTGTTGATTTGGAGTACGATGGTGGATTCCTTCACCTTGGGCTGGGCTACTTGGGTTCTCGAGGTCACGGTGGTCTGGGTCACCTTGTTCTTGGTCATCGAGGGTATCAATCGCATTCGTTTGGGACGGATGCATTGGACTGGGGGAGAGAGTGCCCTAGAGACTTTGAAAGCACGGATTGGTGGGGTCAGTGCCTTATTGACACAATCACAATTCAAGGAGATGCGTGCCAATAGCAAACAGATCCTTGCCGGTCTGCGGTGGGGCTTGGACTTTGCAACCCTGTTATTATTGGGGGCCTTGTTCACCATCATCCTGGCTGGGGATGGTGGAGCAAGTGCCTCAGGAAATTCGACTTCGCTCGCCGAACTTGAAATATTCCAGCGCCCAGCGCTGTGGTTGGGCTCAATCTATCTCTTGTTATTTGCCAGTGAAACTTGGTTAAGAGTTAGGGGAAAACTGCCTAAACCATCGGCAGAATAGTCTCCGACCTCGTCTTGAGCCAACACCTCACCTCACCAGTGTCACGATTTTGGCGTAGGTGCAAATTGGCGAAGGTTTCATTATCACTCGGAGGTATCATCGCATGTGATGAAGTTCTCTATCTTCGCTCTCGTCATCTCCTTGCTGACGGCCCCCTTGTCGGGGTGTCTTGGTTTGGTGGGTGGTGATACAGGTACGCCAGAGGAGGAAATTCTCACCCCTTTGCGAATCAATCACCTGCAGATGAAGGGCACCCATAACTCCTACCACCTCGCTCCGAATGGTCCTACCATCAGGCAATATGACTACAGTCACGAGCCCTTGGAGGTGCAAGCGGAGGATTTCTTGGTTCGGCAATTCGAGTTGGACGTATGGTGGTCTCCGGGACAGAATTTGCAGGTCTATCACAACCAATACGACCGGGGTACGACCTGTCAGACCCTCGACCAATGTCTCGCGGATTTGCTGACTTGGTCACAGGCAAACCCTTCGCATGTGCCGTTGATGATATGGATTGAACCGAAGGAATGGACTTGGACGACCACTGATACTACTACGATAATAGGGGTGCAGAATATGTTAGAGGATATCGAACAAGATTTGGCGGCGGCTTGGCCACGTCAGGCGGTGATAACCCCTGATGATATTCGTGGAAGTCATACCAATGTCTCCACCGCTGTCACCACCGACGGCTGGCCACTGTTGGAAGAATCTCGTGGTAAGGTGATGTTCATCCTATTAGCTGGAGGGGACTTGCGCGACGATTACCATTCACAGCACCAAAATCTGGAAGGTGCGCTGATGTTCACGATGTCGGTTGAGAATACCCCTGAGGCGGCAATTTTCTCAAACACTAATCCCGAAGGCGATGGCGAGCGCATCCAGCGACTGGTCGAAGAGGGTTATATCGTTCGCAGTCGCGCCGATAATGCTGAGGATGGTGAGGCCGACAATAACGAGACTGCCCGCCTCGAAGAGGCAATCGCCGTCGGCGCCCACACCATCTCCACCGATTATCCCGCCAAGGTTGATGATATCGATTACTGGGTAAACCTCAGCATCGGCTGTAATCCGATTTCCGCCCCACCTGACTGCACCCCCGAACGCATTACACCACCTTCATAAGAAAATAAACGAAGGCCGAATATCGTGGAGATTCGTAGTGGGCTTCGTTAGATAAATCAATAGCATATTTATGTTGGGCCTTGCCCATGCAACCCCGCCGAACGCGCCTGAATGAGGCTGGCCTCGACCAAAAGGCCGCGGTCATTTTGGTGGCGATGTTGTTTTCCATCAGTGGGGTTTCCTACTGGTTTCTCACCTCCTCAACAAGTGGGGAGGTGGTGGATATGCCAGGGTGGGAATGGGTTGACCCGGTGATGGAGATTGAGGATGAGAATCACAGCCATACCGACCTGCTCGCGCACCGGCTGGCGACCCCGAATGCCCGGTTGATCGATTATCATAACCTCAATTGTGATGGAAATGTGAAACCTCCCCCGGAATTGGACAACACTGCGGGAAGGCCATGTGACCCGGCGTTCAAGAATGTCGAGCCGACCCCAGGAGATAATTCGGAGGTTGCCATAGAGGGTAATTTCCTTGAGGATTGTATCATCCATCCCGATGGCAGTGGTGGTTGTTATGCCTATGTCTCATCATATAATCAGTTTGAGATTCTCGATATCTCACAACCCAATAACATAGTCTTACTATCGACATATTATGCTGAGACAGCACGAATCATCGACATCAAGGTGACGCCGGATAATAACTGGGTCCTGGTCAATCATGAACTGACCAATACCGAACTCGACCCGATTCCAAATGATGATGATGCCAACAGCGGAGCCAATCGGCTCGATGTAATCTATGTCGGCAATAAGAATGAGCCAATCAAGGTGGCCGAATGGAATAACCCGCCGGCTGGTTTCCATAATCAGGATGTCCATGTGTACTGTGACTGGGAGCCGGCTAACCCGATCTGGGCGCAGGAGGATTGTCACCTGTTCCTGTTCGGGGTCGACCCGCTACCCGAAGCGGTTGAGGGAGGGAATGGGGAGAACCTCAAAGGTACGCAAATCTTCTATGTTCCTCTTGGGTTTGAATCGTGGATACCGACGCAGACAGATGAAGAACAGAATTCAAGTCGGGAAATCATCCGCTGGGGCGCCTACACCCCGGAATTGGAAACCACCTGTGGTGGCAGCATCTTCAATCATGACAATGTCTTCAGCATCCACCCCATCACCGGACAGAAACTACTCTACATCTCCTATTGGGATGCTGGATTGCGTATCGTTGACGTCTCCAACCCACCCGATATCGCCGACCCGGAAGGTTTCTCCTGGCCGCAGGATAATGAGGTCGGCCGCTGGTTAGGGTGTTCATCTGCCAGCGATGGTTGGTATGGCCCCGAGGGTGGTGGACATTCTGGAATGAATGGTACTGAATGGAATGATGCGGCACAAGGTAATGGCAATATCCACTACGCGGTACCATACGAGAACCTTGTATGTGATGGGATTTCAGAATTGGACCCAGCCAGCGAATGGCCGGCTGAATGTGGCACTGGGCCTGAAGATGCCACTTATGGAGTCAATTGGCGCCACTACACCATCATCGCCCCGGAATACGGTTCAAACCAAAATCATACTGGATATATCTGGACCATTGACACCACCGACCCGGCCAAGCCGTTTTTGGTCAGTAAGTGGCGCCTGCCCGGCGAGGGGCTGTTGGCCAATGGTAGCAGTCATCCTCAACATTACATCCCTGGTAGTTATATCTACAGCCCGCACAATGGTGATACGGGAACCGATGGGAATGTCTACTGGGCGCACTATCATGCCGGCACCTGGGTGACCGACCACGGTAATATCTGGTCTGATATCGTGTGGAAGGATGGTGTGGTTTCACCGGAGTTGGGCTGGCAGGGTATTGAGTTGTTGGCCGAAACCGAGACCGTTGGCTATTATCTCCCCGCAGGCCCGCCGTGGATTGATGACCCGGCGCAGAGCATGGGCTACGATGTGGCCGATTGTTGGGCTTCGTGCATGATTCCCTTTGATTGGGGGTTGCAGTATGACCCGCGCGGTTTCATCTACATCTCGGAGATGGTTTCGGGAATATACGTAGTGCAGTTCGACGAAGATAAGAATCCGGACTTTGATTACCCGCCGTTGTGGACCCCTCTGGAAGAAGAATCCTAAGGTGGATTTTTTTCCTGTGTTTTTTCATCGAATGAAGCAGGGGGTAGGCAACGATTCATGCTGACGATTCTTGTTGCTGCACTATTTGCAGGATTTGTCGCGGTGTTGGTGACTGTAGCGGTAGAGAAGTGGGGAGGAATTGTTGGAGGAATTTTGGGGACATTACCAACTACAATCGTCCCTGCGACTATTGGAATGTATCTTGAAGGTGGATCTGAAGATCTGGCAACAAGCATGTCCTTGATTCCGTTTTGGATGCTGTTAAACGCATTATTTGTTGGCGCTTGGGTAGCTTATCCTAAAATGAGGAAACATGTTGGAATAAAGGAAATGACGTCCATCTCGCTGATGTTTTGGATAATCACAGCGGTGGTGATGATCTTTGTTTTGGGTATTGCTTTAGATCATTATTCGAAATTTTTGATTGGCATTACGGGTTTATTCTTTTTAATCGGTTTAGGACTTTGGATGACATTCAATCCACGCAATGCGCCTCGAGGTAAGAATAAAGTTAGCAAGCAAGTATTGCTGGTACGTGGATTAGCAGCAGCAACAGCAATCGGAATGGCGGTTCAGTTGTCGAGTATGGGCCAACCAATTGTCGCTGGTCTTGCATCGGTTTTCCCTGCGATCTTCTTGACAACGATGGTTGCACTGTGGCTGGCCCAAGGACCTGATGTTCCGACCGGTGCAGCTGGGCCGCTGATGCTGGGCGGCTCATCTGTCGCAGTTTATTCCTTAATCGCCCCCTGGGCATTACCAGAATACGGAATCATTTTTGGGACTATATTTTGTTGGTTCGTTTCTGTAATCTCTACATCCATACCTGCCTATTCATGGATTACATGGCGTAACCAAACCAACAAATTCATCGTATAACTTTGCAAAGGGGTCCCCTTCCGAAACCCGTCCTTTCAATGGGTACCCTCTAGTTAAAACCACAGAAACCAGTGGGTTGAGCACCAATTTCCGAGAATATTGAGAATCTCAAGTTTCGCTAAGATTGGTTTCCACTCGGTTGATAAGGTAGACTCACAGGCCGTCGGGCTATGGAGAGTGCGACTGACCCGGCTATGCTCAAGGATAGAGTATTCTACCGGCTTGGTGAATTCACTTATGATAATCGAAAGCCCATCATAGTCCTCGGAGTGCTCATTTGCATTGGGTTATCATCTCTTTCAGCAATAGGTCCTGATTGGGCCGAGTCATTTGGTGAAGGAAATATGGAGAGTAGTCGGGCTATCGAAATGAAGAATGAAGCCTTCGCTTTAGATGAAAGTGGGTATCGAACCTTTTCCTATCTTGTACATCACGAAACACTCAGCGATTCAGATATTGTATGGCGGGAAAATGTCGAAAGCGCATTAGCTGATTTCTCCGAACGCGATGATGTCGAAATCATATATTCATGGGAATTATCTGTTGAGGAAAGGGTTGATGCAGTCAGTCTTGAGGAAAATGGTTATTGGGCCATTAACGAAGTTCGGATAGATGGTGACCAGAAGCAAGCAAAGATAGTCTATCAAGAGATGAAGGACACGGTTTCCATCGGCGATGGATTTGAGGGATGGCGCACGAAAGATATCGCAGTCCATGCTACCTTTGATTCAAGAATCAGTGACGATTTAGTCAAAGCGGAAATAGTTTCAGCACCGATCACACTAATCATTCTCCTCATCGTTTTTGGCACAATAGTAGCTGCTCTTCTACCATTTTCCATGGGTGTAATGACCGTACTCCCGGCCATTGGAGTGACTATTTGGCTATCAAATGTCACTGACGTAAATCAATACGCAATCAATATCATTTCATTGATTGGAATTGGTGTATCAATCGACTATTCACTATTCCTTGTGTATAGATTCCGCGAGGAATTATCCAGGGGTAGAGACATCCGCACAGCTACTGCGATGAGTGTTGCAACTGCTGGTAAAGCGGTATTTTTCTCTGGAATTACGGTTGCAATCGGCCTGATGGGAATGCTCTTTTTCACTAATACTAGTATGCCAAGTCTAGGCATTGGTGGAACCCTGGCCGTCAGTATTGCTATGGTTTATTCGATTATCGTTTTACCAGCAATATTAGCTTCTGTTGGACACAATATCAATCGCTGGAAATCACCGATCAGAATGAGTTTGGATTCAGAGAATGGAGGTTATTGGGGGAGTATTGCGCGCTTTGTCATGAAGCACCCAATAGCAGTTCTCGTCCCCACACTAATCATTCTACTTGGCGCGGGTATGCCTTTCTTGCAAGCTGAATTCGCCCTTTCTTCAGTCGAGGCACTACCCCCTGATGATGAGAGCCGCCAAGGTATTGACCACATCGATTCAATATGGCCCAGTGGTGCTCAGAACATTGCTCTAGTTGTCATTGATCTCGATGGAGGAGACCCCTTTTCCGAACATAATTTAGGTATATTCCATTCACAAATGTTAGGGTATATTTCTGATGATGATGTAGTGGATTCATTTGGAATAGGTTTACCACAACAAGGAATGAATCAAAGTGAGGTTGTGTCATTTTGGGCCACTCCCGATGAGTATCTATCTAACGAAACCATCTCACAGCGAAATTATCTTCGCGAGCAATTTGTAAGCGACGATTTAACTTACATCGTTGTCTCCTTGGAAGGTTCACAGACGAGTACCGAGAGCCGAGGCCAAATTGTAGATATGCGTTTAGGAAATCCAGATATTGCTGAACAATTGGAATCTGGTAATAATACCCAAATTCTCATTGGAGGTTTTGCAGCATATAATCAAGATACTCTAGAGACCATTGGAGAGAACCTCCCCAAGGCTCTCGCATTCATCATAATAATGACAATGCTGCTGATTTATATTCAGGTACGAAGTATCATCATTCCAATAAAAGCAGTTGCAATGAATATCCTTTCAGTTTCCGCATCTTTCGGGATGATGGTATGGGTTTTCCAATGGGGTAATGGGGCGGAATTATTGAACTTCACACCCCAGCCCATAGATTCTGGAAATCCGGTAATTTTGTTCTGTATTGTGTTCGGATTATCAATGGATTACGAGGTTCTGATGTTGTCCAGAATTCATGAAGAATGGGAAAGAACTGGAGACAATACATTAGCCGTTGCAAGGGGTTTGGAGAGAACTGGCCGTTTGATTACCGGGGCTGCAGCGATTATGGTCGTAGTTTTCGGTGCCTTTGGATTATCCTCAGTCATCATTCTCAAGCAAATTGGATTTGGATTAGCACTTGCTATTCTCATCGATGCCACTATCGTTCGTGCACTTGTTGTTCCTGCAGCGATGCGGTTAATGGGTAAGTGGAATTGGTGGAGTCCATCTTGGTTACCTGGTTCAAAGAACGCTGCCCGCACACAGACCACCCCTTGAAACACACCTTGTTTCAAACAATTTAACGTCTCACATTTGAGGCTGGTTACGGTGATGCTGCTCATCACCATCATCCCACTTCAGAAGATAATGAACATCATTGGTTCCTTTATTGTGTACTTGTGTTTGTCTCAAATGAAGTGATGAAATCCAGTTTTCTCCAGGAGTTTGCCACTAAATATCCGACCACTTTGCAAGGCTGGTGCAGAGGGCAGGATTTGAACCTGCGAACCAATATGGACTGGGACCTCATCCCAGCGCCTTTGACCAAGCTGGGCAACCCCTGCCTAACCTTTGCAGTGATGCTCTGTTCTTGAAAGCAACGGGTGTTCATCCCTTTCTTTGAATATATGGGAGATTGGTTGGGGAATGGATTTATTGACTTTGGTGAATTTTTACGATATTTGTTCGAAATCAACTCAAGCGCTTGTCGGTCGATTTTATTGATGGGTGTTAATTCGCCCGGTCTATCCAACCTAAGGTGAAGGGTGAGATGAGAAGGATTGAATGATAATGAAGCAAATATTGCGAACCATTGGCGGGCTTATCCTCGTCGCCTTGTTCCTGCTCTCTTCCACCACCTCGGTTCAGGCCGAGCATGAATGGGATCACCGCTACACCATATCAGGGAAAGTTCTCGACTTGGGTGGTGATACTGTACGCGGCGTGAAAGTGGAAATCGACTGCTCACAGGGAAAAAGTGATGATAGTCTCTGTAGCCTCAATAAAGAAAGGGGGTCGTCAACCGGATTGAGTGGTATTTACGAATTGGTGTTGCATTTCCATTCCTCTGACCACGGAAAGACTCTGATACTGACTGTTGAAGGGGAAGAATTCAATCATACCATCGACCTCGAAGGTGGTGATGGGAAAATGACCGAGGAAGACCGCTACGTGACCATGGATCTGCGCCTCAGTAGTGAAGTTTCGGTATGGTCATACTTCATGCCCTTCATCGTAATGACGATTTTGATAATCTTCACCATCTTATTCATCATGAAGAAGAAGGAAATGGGATTTTTCTCACCTAAAGCAACCGCGATCAAGGTGGTTGAGCGAAGCGATTTGGTCACTTGCCCTAAGTGCGATGCCAAACTACGCTCGGACAATATGGTGCGTCACCTGACCAGCAAGCACTGGATGAAGGATGATGAGGCAAAGGCTCTCATCGGCCTTTCGGATGAAGAAGAAGCAAACACAATGGTTCTCCGTCTCTGAGATTGGGTGGCCTAACCAATCTCATGGTATGGGGTTCGGGCTCAGAGGAAAAGAGAAAGACAGGTCAGACTGCCGTCGGCAGCCCTTATCTGTGCCATATCGATGCTGACCACTTCAAGACCCCTCGACTCAAGTTCTGCCGCTACTGTTGGATAACC
>Ga0209554_1002991_pt1 | contig 11205 bp, 5 predicted proteins | sample MarorgKNORR_S2LV_5_FD_188221 | JGI IMG/M metagenome (GOLD analysis project Ga0209554, IMG submission 188221) | Marine microbial communities from the Southern Atlantic Ocean, analyzing organic carbon cycling - Bottom_A/KNORR_S2/LV (SPAdes) (version 2) | ecosystem: Environmental > Aquatic > Marine... | reverse complement strand
GTCACCGCCAGCCGTTGGTGGGGATCGGTGACCTGACCGTCGCACCCGTCTCCGGCGACCTGTTCGTCGCCGAGGATCGGGGAGACATGGAGTTGGTGCTGATAAGCACCGAGGGTCTCGTGGCCCCGTTCTGCCGCATGGTGGGTGACGACCACCGGCTCTCGGCGGTCACCGGACCGTGCTTCGATCCATCAGGAACCCGCCTCTACGTCAGCTCGTTGCGCGGTAGGGGCGAGGCACTGGTCCGTGACGTGGTGGAGGCCATTGACTGGGGTCATGGAGTCGAGGGTCGTCATGTCGGCGTCACCTACGAGGTGTCGGGGCCGTTCCGATCCGGGTCGTTGGCCGACCATTCGTCAGGTTCCACCACGACGGTGCAGCCGTTGGCCGCCACGGTTCCTGCTTCTGGGACAGGTACCACGACCGTGCCGGCCACTGACCCACCGGCCGACGGCCTGAGCCCCAGTAGTCCACCAGCGACCACGCTGCAGTTGGCGGCTGAGTCGGCGACCGGTTCGGGGGGAGGCGATAGCGGCGCCGGTGGATCGAGACTGGGGATCGGCGCTGTGGCCGTGCTGGCGCTGGGAGCCGGCGTGGTGGCCCTGCGCCGCCGGGGGAGTGACGGGCCGGCTTAGTCCGGGTACCCGAGCCGGGCCTAGAACTCCTCGTCGAAGGCGACCGAACCATCAACGCCGGTCTGGTAGGAGGAGACGGTTCGCTCGAAGAAGTTGGTCAACTCCTGGACGTCCTGCAACTCCATGAACCCGAACGGGTTCTTGACGTTGTAGACCCGTTCCAGGCCCAACTGGGCGAGACGCTGGTCGGCCACGAACTGCAGGTACTGCCGGGTGTCGGCGGTGGACATCCCAGGCACGCCCCCGGCCAGGAGGTCTTCGGCGAACCGGTACTCGCACTCGATGGCTTCGTCCATCATGGAGTAGATCTGGGCACTCAGCTCCTCGTCGAACAGTTCGGGCTGCTCGGCACGGACGGTGTTGATCACCTCGAAGGCGAAGTTCATGTGGCAGCTCTCGTCACGGAACACCCAGTTGGTGCCGGCAGCCAGACCGTTCAGCAGACCCTTGGAGCGCAGGAAGTACACGTAGGCGAAGGCTGCGAAGAAGAACAGGCCTTCGATGCAGGTGGCGAAGCAGATCAGGTTCAGGAGGAATGTCCTGCGATCGGCGTCGCTGTGCAGCTCGTCCAGGCCGTTCACCGAACGCATCCACTTGAAGCAGAACTCGCCCTTCCGGGCGATCGAGTCGATGTTGTGGATCGCAGCGAAGGCTGCTTCCCGCTCAGCCATGTCGGGGATGTAGTTGTCGAGCAGCGTCAGGTAGAACTGGACGTGCAGCGCCTCTTCGTAGAGCTGGCGTGACAGGTACATCCGTGCTTCGGGTGCGTTGATGTGCTGGTACAGGTTCAGCACCAGGTTGTTGGACACGATCGAGTCGCCGGTGGCGAAGAACGCGACCAGGCGGTTGATGAGGTGCTTCTCAGCTGGCAGGAGCTTGCGGTCCAGGTCAATCAGGTCGTCGGAGAAGTCGATCTCGTCGACCGTCCAGGTGTTCTTGATGGCATCCAGGTACATCTCGTAGAACACCGGGTAACGCATGGGGCGGAGCGTCAGGTCGAAGCCCGGGTCCAAGATGTTGGCCCGCTTCGTGGCCGGGGCGACCGTGGGTGTCGCAGCATCGGTTGACGCCTCGTAGGGAACTTCTGCCAGTGCCATTAGTTACACGCCTCACACGACTCGGGGTTTTCCAACGAACAGGCGGCGGCCTCCTCGTCGGTGAAGGTCTGCTTGGGCAGCGTCTCTCCACCTCCGGGGCCGTCGACCGGGCCACCGACGGTCGTCTTGTTGATACGGGTGGCCGGTCGGGAACGCAGGTAGTAGGTGGTCTTCACCCCGGACTTCCATGCGTGCAGGTACATGGAGCTGAGCTTGCCGATGGTCGGCGACTCCATGAACAGGTTCAGCGACTGGCTCTGGTCGATGTAGGCGCCCCGCTCGGCGGCCATGTCGATCAGCGAACGCATGGGCACCTCCCATGCGGTGCGGAAGATGCCCTTGAGGTCCTCAGGGATCCCTTCGACCTCCTGGATGGAACCCTCCGACATCTTGATCCGGTTGGCCATCGTCTCGTCCCAGAGGCCACGGCTCTGGAGTTCACTCACCAGGTACCGGTTGATCTGCATGAACTCGCCCGAAAGCGTCTCTCGCTTGAAGAGGTTCGACACCTGGGGCTCGATGCATTCGCAGCAGCCGGCGATGGATGCAATGGTCGCCGTCGGGGCGATGGCGATGAGCAGCGAGTTGCGAAGGCCGTGCTCGGAGATGCGTGCCCGGAGGGTGTCCCAGCGGGCGGTGTCCGTCGGCTCCACGTCCCAGAGGTCGAACTGGAGGTCGCCACGGGCGGCCCTGGTGAGACCGAAGTTGGGGTGGGATCCTGACTCTTCGGCCAGCTCGGTGGATGCCCAGAGGGCGTTGAAGTAGATCTCCTCGGAAATCTGCCTGGACAGTTCCCGGGCCTCGGTCGAATCGAACGGCATCCTCAGCTTGAAGAACACGTCCTGGAGGCCCATGAGCCCCATGCCCACCGGGCGCCACACCGAGTTGGAGGTCTCGGCCTCCGGCGTCGGGTAGAAGTTGATGTCGACCACGCGGTCCAGGAACGGCACGGCCAGGCGCACGATCTCCGCCAACCGGTCGAAGTCGAACACACCATCCACGACCAGCGAACCGAGGTTCACCGAGCCGAGGTTGCAGACGGCTGTCTCCGACTGGTCTGTGACCTCCAGGATCTCGGTGCAGAGGTTCGAGAGGTGCACGACGCGCCCCTCGGTTCCGGTCTGGTTGCACTTCTTGTTGGAGGCGTCCTTGAAGGTCATCCAGCCGTTGCCCGTCTGGGCCAGGGACCGCATCATCCGGCTGTAGAGCTCCCGTGCCGGGATCTGGCGTTCGTAGATGCCCTCTTCTTCGGCCTTCTGGTAGGCGGCCTCGAACTCGGCACCGAACAGGTCGGTCAGGTGCGGCACCTTGTGTGGGTCGAACAGCGACCACTGCCAGTCCTTCTCGACCCGTTCCATGAAGAGGTCCGGGATCCAGTTGGCCAGGTTCAGGTTGTGGGTCCGGCGGGTCGGGTCGCCCGTGTTCTCCCGGAGCTCCAGGAAATTCTCGATGTCGGCGTGCCATGTCTCGAGGTAGACGCAGGCCGCTCCCTTGCGGCGACCGCCCTGGTTGACCGCTGCGACGGAGCTGTCGAGGGTCTTGAGCCAGGGGATGATGCCGTTGGAGAGGCCGTTGGTTCCCCGGATGAGGGAACCCTTCGACCGGATGCGGTGCCATGCCACGCCGATGCCGCCGGCGAACTTCGAGAGCTGGGCGATGTCGGTGTAGCGCTTGTAGATGCCCTCGAGGCTGTCCTCCGGGGAGTCCAGCAGGTAGCAGCTGGACATCTGGGGGTGGACCGTGCCGGAGTTGAACAGGGTCGGGCTGGAGGGCAGGTACTGCAGCGAGGACATGAGGCGGTAGAAGCGGATGGCCTCGTCAGGACAGGTGGAGAGACCACAGGCCACCCGCAGGAAGAAGTACTGGGGAGTCTCGGTGACATCGCGGTTCTCGGGGTGCCGCAGCAGGTAGCGGTCGTAGACGGTGCGGAGGCCGAAGAACTCGAAGAGGTGGTCCCGGTCGCTCTCGATGGTGTCGTCCAGCTTGCGGGCGTTGGTCGCCACGAACTCGGCCACCTCGGTTCCGATGATGCCCTGCTCGAGTCCCATGATGATGGACTGCGAGAAAGAGTGGATGCCCTGGTTGCGGACCTCCTTGTCGATGACGGTGGCCAGCAGGCGGGCCGCCAGACGGGAGTAGTTGGGTTCCTCGATGATGAGGGCCGCTGCTGTGCGGATCGAGAGATCGTCGAGTTCTTCGGTGGTGGCACCGTCACAGAGGCCGGAGATGGTCCTGGTGGCGACGCGCATCGGGTCGACGCCGGGCAGGCTGAGGGCGCACCGCTCGACCGCCTTCACGATCTTGTTGACGTCGACCGGTTCCAGGTCGCCGTTTCGCTTGCGGACCCGCATTGGGGTGGCGCCAGCCGGTTCGGTGGCTATTCCGCTAATGCGATCCTCTGTGAGTGCCATCGTCTTTTCGTGTCCTCTTTGCTGTCCTGTTTCCCGCCTACGCCACCCGGTGGGCCTTCGTCCTATTGCCTCCCGGGTTTTGAATTGCACGCATGTAACTACACCGATGTCAAGAGAATCCGCGTCACGTTTCGAAACTTTTTCCGGGTCGCGCTCGGCGTGGTCGATTCCACGCTGATATCGCCGGGATTAGCGCTCCGGGTGGCCGGCCGGATGACCCGGGGCAGTCCGACCGATTCTCCCGGTCGGACCCGTTGCCGGCCCTCCGGTGGCCTTTGGACCTCTGGACGGACCGGCCACCCGACCCGTCGGAATAACCTGTCCGGGTGACCGAACCCACCAGCTCCCGAGAGTCGCCGATCCTGGACATTGACCTTCCGGCGTTCGAGAAGGGAGATGCCTCCAGTCGACGCGCCATCGTGGATGGAACCATGCGCAGCCTCGCCACCGGCTTCGTGTATGTACGCCACGACCTCTCCGAGGACCTGCTCGACGATGCCTACGGTCGTCTGGCGGATTTCTTCGCCCTGCCGCAGGAGCGCAAGGACCGCTACACCGTGGACGGCGCCAACGGCCAGACCGGCTACACGGGCCTGCTGGTCGAGACAGCAGCAGTCTCCGATGTCCCGGACTGGAAGGAGATGCTCAACTGGAGCGCTCCGGTACCCGTCGGCCATCCTCTCCGGCAGCGCTTCCCCCACCGTTACGGCGACCCCACGCTGCCCGACGACGACCTACCGGGCACGACCGAGGTGCTGATGGAGTTCCACCGCGTCACGTTGGACCTGCAGCGCAGGGTCCTGAGGATCCTGGCCGTGGGACTCGGGGTCGACGAGGGCTACTTCGACGCCATGCTGCGCGACGGAGCGGCACTCACCCGTGCCCTCCACTACCCGTCCATGGACCTGGCCCCCGGTGACGAACACGTCTGGGCCGCAGAGCACGGCGACATCAACCTCATCACCGCCCTGCCCCGTGCCACGGCCTCGGGCCTGCAGGTGAAGACTGACGACGGTTGGATCGCAGCAGTCCCGCCTGACGGGCACGTCATCGTGAACACGGGAATCATGCTCGACCACCTCACCAACGGCCTGATCCCACCGGGCATCCACAGGGTGGTCTCCGATGCGCCGGGCGAACGCCACTCGGTGGTCCAGTTCTGCCACCCGACACCGTGGACGATGCTCTCGCCGTTGCCGACGTGCGTGACCCCGGAGAACCCGTTGCGTTATCCGACGATGTCTGCGTCGGACCGCCTGGAGCAGGTCATCTGGGAGATCAACATGGTGGAGGCCGGTCGCCGGGTGGACGACTGAGGGGACTCCGCCCGCCCGGAATCAGGTGACGCTCAACCGGAATCTCAACTCGACGCCCTCGACGCTGGCAACGACCACACCGTCCGAGTCGCCGGCGACGGGTTCGTAGACCACCTCGGCGGCCAGTACCTGACCGGCCACGTGATCCTCGTGTAGTCGGACGGCGTCGAGCACGGCATCGTCGCCGTCAAGCACCAGCCTGATCCTGTCGGTCACGACCAGGTCGGCGTCTCGTCTGGCCTGCTGGACCTGACGGACCACGTCACGGGCGAGGCCCTCGCGGGCCAGGTCCTCGGTGACCTCGGTATCCAGCACGACCACGGCGTCGCCACTGCCCAGAGCCGCGGCTGTCACGCCATCGGGTGACTCCACGCCCAGGGTGAACTCGTCCGGCTGGAGGAGGTGTCCGGCGACGGTCGCCGTTCCGTCCTCGTGGAGTTCGTAGTCCCCCGATCGTGCAGCACCGAATACGGCCTGTACGTCGCCGCCCAGACGGGGACCCAGTGCGCGCCCGTCGGGACGCATCACGAACTGGGCGTGGCCCGTCAGATCATCGGTCAGCACCACGGACTTCACGTTCACCTCGTCCACCAGCAGGTCGACCAGATCTGCCAGGGACTCGGAGTCGGCACCGGCCACGATCACCGATGACAGCGGTAGGCGTACCCGCAGCCCGTGGTCCTCGCGGAGGCGCAGGGTGGTCGACGCCACGTCACGCAGGCGGTCCATCCGTGCGACCAGTAGCGGGTCAGAAGGGAGGTCGTCGGCATTCGGCCAGTCGGCCAGGTGGACGCTGGCCCCACCGGTCAGCGCCGTATGGATCTCCTCGGTGACCAGGGGGAGCAGCGGAGCGGCCACCCGGCAGAAGGTCACGAGCACGGTGTAGAGCGTGTCGTAGGCGTCGCGCTTGTCGGCGTCGTCGGCGGCAGCCGACTTGCTCCAGAAGCGGTCCCGGCTGCGTCGGATGTACCAGTTGTTGAGGGCGTCGATGAAGCCCTGGAGTTCGTCGGTGGCGCCGGGCAGGTCATAGGCGTCCATTCGTTCGGCGACCGCCTCGACCAGCATCGAGGTCTTGGCCAGCAGGTAGCGGTCCAGGAGGTGCCCCGAGTCGGACCGCATGGTGGCCCTGTGCCCGTCCACGTTGGCGTAGAGGGTGAAGAATCCGTAGGCGTTCCAGATCGGCAGCAGGACCTGGCGCACCACGTCGTCGATGCCGGAGTCCGAGATGCGAAGGTCGCCTCCCCTCACGATCGTGGAGGACATCAGGTACCAGCGCAGCGCATCGGAACCCTGTTTGTCGAAGATGACCGATGGCTCGGTGTAGTTACGCAGCTTCTTGGACAACTTGGTGCCGTCCTCGGCCAGCAGGATCCCGTGGCAGATGACGTTCTCGAAGGCTGGTCGGTCGAACAGGGCGGTGGCCAGGACGTGCAACGTGTAGAACCAGCCGCGGGTCTGGTTGATGTACTCGACAATGAAGTCCGCCGGGAAGTGGTCCTCGAACCGCTCACGGTTCTCGAACGGGTAGTGCATCTGGGCGAACGGCATCGAACCTGATTCGAACCAGCAGTCCAGGACCTCGGGCACCCGGCGCATCGTCGACCCGCCGGTCGGGTCGTCGGGGTTGGGTCGGGTCAGCTCGTCGATGAACGGCCTGTGGAGGTCGTCGGGTCGGACTCCGAAGTCCTGTTCGATCTCGTCGAGGCTGCCGTAGACGTCGATGCGCGGGTACGCCGGATCGTCGCTGCGCCAGACCGGAATGGGCGAGCCCCAGAAGCGGTTGCGACTTATCGACCAGTCACGCGCTCCCTCCAGCCACATGCCGAACCGTCCGTCCCTGACGTGGGAGGGGACCCAGTTGATCTCCTGGTTGGTTTCCATCATGCGGTCCCGGATATCGGTGACCTTCACGAACCACGAGGAGATCGCCTTGTAGATGATCGGCGTGTCGGTCCGCCAGCAGTGCGGGTAGTTGTGCTCGTAGGTGTCGTGCCTGATGACCCGGCCGGCCTCCTTGAGGTGCCTGATGATCTCCGGGTTGGCGTCGAATACGTTCAGGCCGGCCCACGGAGCGACCTGGTCGGTGAACCGTCCGAGGTCGTCCACCGGGACCACGTTGCCTATGGGGATGCCGGCCGCTTCGCAGGTCGTCTGGTCGTCCTCGCCGAAGCCGGGGGCCATGTGGACGACGCCTGTGCCTTCCGAGGCATCCACGAAGTCGGCTCCGAGGACCCGGAAGGCATCGGTCCTCTCGGCGAAGAAGTCGAACATGGGTGTGAACGTGCGGCCCACCAGGTCGCTCCCGAGGCAGGTGCCGACCTCGGTTGTGCCCTCCAGTTCGGTGGCGTAGCGCTCCACGGCCTCGGTCCCCAGCACCAGCACCGTTCCGTCGGTTCCCTGACGAAACGAATAGGCCACGTCGGGGCCCACGGCCAGGGCCAGGTTGGATGGCAGGGTCCACGGCGTGGTGGTCCACGCCATGATCCGCATCGGTCCCGGGTCGCCGTCGACCGGCGTCAGATCGAAGGTGACCGTGATGGCGGGGTCCTGGCGGGGCCGGGTGGCGTCGTCGAGGCGGATCTCGAAGTTCGACAGCGGGGTCTCTGCTCCCCAGGAGTACGGCATGACCCGGAATGCCTCGTAGATGAGGCCCTTGTCCCAGAGTTGCTTGAAGGCCCACATGACCGACTCCATGTAGGAGATGTCCATTGTCTTGTAGTCGTCCTCGAAGTCGACCCACCGGGCCTGCCTGGTGACGGTCTTCTCCCACTCGCCGGTGTAGCGGAGCACCGACTCGCGGCACTGGGCGTTGAAGCGGTCGATGCCGTACTCGATGATGTCGGCACGTCCGGAGACGGGGAGTTCCTTCTCGGCCTCCATCTCGGCGGGCAGGCCGTGGCAGTCCCATCCGAAGCGGCGGTCCACCCGTTGGCCCCGCATGGCCCGGTAGCGCGGGATCACGTCCTTCACGTAGCCGGTCAGGAGGTGGCCGTGGTGTGGCAGGCCGTTGGCGAAGGGCGGGCCGTCGAAGAAGACGTACTCCTCGTCGGCCGGCCGGGCGTCGATGGAGGCGCGGAACGTGCCCTCGGCCTTCCAGCGGGCCAGCACGCGTTCCTCGATCGCCGGGAAGTCGGCGCGACCCACCTCGGGATACGGGCCTGCCGGCGTGCCGGTAGCGGTGGTGTGGTCGTCGGTCATGGCCGGGAGCAGGCTACCGGCGCCCCCCGGCGGGTCGTAGGGAGGGAGGTGCGGAGGCCTGAGTGGAATCCGGGAGGACCAGCGGGGTCCAGTCCTGTCAGCCTGTGGCGGCTGCCCGTTGCCGGAGTTCGAACTTGAGCACCTTGCCACTGGCGTTCATGGGTAGTGCGTCGACCACCTCGATGCGTCGCGGAGCCTTGTAGTTGGCCATCTCGGCCCTGCACCAGGTGAGGATCCCGGCCGGGTCCGGTGTGGTGCCGGTGGCTGGGACCACGAAGGCCATGCCGACCTCGCCGAGGCGTTCGTCCGGCACGCCGACGACGGCCACCTGGCCGATGTCGGGGTGGGTGCCCATGAGCTGTTCGACCTCCGCCGGGTAGACGTTGAACCCACCGTTGATGAACATGTCCTTCACCCGGTCGGTGATGTCCAGGTAGCCGTTGACGTCCATCACCCCGATGTCTCCGGTGTGCAACCAGCCGTCGGGGTCTATGGCCTCGTTCGTCTGGTCCTGATCGTCCAGGTAGCCGACCATCACGTTGTAGCCGCGGACCACCACCTCGCCCGGCTGCCCGGCGGGGCACTCCACTCCGTCCGGGTCCACGACCCGAACCTCCACGTCGTCAATGGCGCGCCCTGAGGTGCCGGCGATCAGGGCCGGGTCGTCGTCGTGGCGGCACATCGTGGCGATACCGGATGATTCGGTCAGGCCGTAGCCGGTGACCACTTTCTCGAAGCCCAGCCGGTCGCGCATGTCGTGGATCATCTGCACCGGTATCGCCGCCGCACCGGTCACCGCCAGGCGCAGCGAGGAGAGGTCGAAGCCATCCAGGTCGGGGTGGTTCAAGATGGTCTGGTAGATGGCGGGTGGGCCGGGGAACATGGTGATGCGCTCCTCGCCGATTCGTCTCATCACCGCCGGCACGTCGAACACCGGGTGGGGGACGAGCGTGACGCCCCTCATCAGGCAGGCCAGGATGCCGGAGTTCAGGCCGAAGGCATGGAAGAAGGGGTTGACGACCAGATAGCGGTCTCCGGCCCGGAGCCCGATGACGTCGCTCCACGACTCGAAGGCTCTGCAGATCGCCGAGTGCCGCAGCATCGCTCCCTTCGGGGACCCGGTGGTGCCAGACGTGAACATGAGGTGGCAGAGGTCATCGCCAGCCACCTCCGCCGATCGGACGGCCCGCTCGCTGTCGTCAATGGCGTCTCCGGCTGCCATGAAATCCTGCCATGAGGTGCAACCCTCGGGGACTGCGCCGCGGAGAACCACTACCTCTTCGAGGCCGTTGCCCTGGGCGGCATCGCGTAGCAGGGCGACGTAGTCGGTGTCCAGGAAGTCGGTGACCGTGAACAGGATCCGGGCTGATGTGCTGTCCAGGAGGTGTCCGGCCTCGCGACCCTTGAAGCGGGTGTTGATCGGGACGAGGACCGCTCCGGCACAGTGGGCACCGAGGGCGGCCACCGCCCATTCGGCCACGTTGGGGGCCCATACGGCTATGCGGTCACCGGGGCCGATGCCCCTGGCCATCAGGGCTCTGGTCGCCGCGTGGATCTGGTCCCGGTACTCGGCGAAGGTCCAGCGAAGGTCGCCGTCCACGAATGCCTCGAGATCTCCGAACCGCTCGGCGGCGTCGTCGACCAGTTGGGGGATCGTGGACCACGAAGCGCTCATCGATCGGACCCTAGGGGTCGGCTCCAGACCAGTGGGCACCCGGGGTGGTCGACGACGGGGTCGCCGGATCGGACGTCGACGTGGTGGGGCTTGGTGGGTGCTCCGGGCCGGATCTCGTAGCGGACGCCATCGCCGCAGTAGCGAACCGAGACGGCACGTCGACGCATGGTGGTTGACCGGTTGGGCCCGGCGCCGTGGAGGGTGGCGGCATGGTGGACAATCACGTCACCGGGCTGGGCGGGGATGTGCGTCAGCCGGTCGTCCTCCGGGTGGATCACCGGGACGGCTTCGCCTTCGGTGTCCGGGAGTGGATCGGCGGTCACGAACCAGTTGGGTCGGTACACGGTCCCGGACCGATGTGAGCCGCGTACGTAGAGCATGGCTCCGGTGTCGACGGTGACCGGATCGAGGGGGACCCAGCAGGTGCAGATGCGTTCGCCGGAGAGGTGGAAGTAGCCGAGGTCCTGGTGCAGGACCGTCGCCTCGAGGGTTCCCGGCTCCTTGACCAGCACGGAGTCCTCGTAGAGGTGTATCCGGCCGGCATCCATGAGGGCTGCGGCGATGGCGGGCAGCGGCGAGCTGGTGGCGAAGGCGGCGAAGGCCGGGTGGTGCAGCCAGTGGTCGACGCCGGACAGGAATCGGCCGTGACCGGGTCCCGGGTCTCCGGTTCCGCCCAGGCCGACGCCCAGCGCCGTCATGTCGACCGTGGTCGAAGGGTCGGCGATCGTCTCGTCTACCGGACCGGTCAGGTGGTCCAGCCAGGCGGCGGGGAGGATTCCAGGCAGGTGGACTACGCCGTCGGTGGCGAACCTGGCGACCTCGTCATCGGTGACCGGTCGGAGAGGCTCGGAGGGCAGCGCCGACACGGCCTCG
>Ga0209554_1002990_pt1 | contig 11207 bp, 15 predicted proteins | sample MarorgKNORR_S2LV_5_FD_188221 | JGI IMG/M metagenome (GOLD analysis project Ga0209554, IMG submission 188221) | Marine microbial communities from the Southern Atlantic Ocean, analyzing organic carbon cycling - Bottom_A/KNORR_S2/LV (SPAdes) (version 2) | ecosystem: Environmental > Aquatic > Marine... | reverse complement strand
TGGAGGGTATTTTCACACGGCTATATTAGAACCAGATAAGCTTGAGAAGTTTAAGGTAATAAAGTCTACAACTAGAAATACTAAAAACTATAAAGAGATGTCTGGAGGAGAACTGTGTTTACTACAACATGAAGTTGATAATATAGAGCTGATGAGAGAAATATTAATGGATAACGATATATGTAGAGATTTAATCAAAGGAGCAGATTATGCAGAATCTACCTGTATGCAGTGGGAAGAACCTATGATCAAAGAAATAGAAGGATTGACATGGAAAGGAAAAGCAGATATTGTTAACCATAATGAGAAATTAGTTATAGATTTAAAAACTACAGCTGATATTAAGAAGTTTAGAAACTCAGCTTATAGATTCAATTATGATTCTCAAGCTTACATATACAGCCAATTGTTTGGGTATGAAATGCTATTTATAGTTATTGACAAAATTACCCATCAGATAGGTTTGTTTGATTGTTCGCCTAAATTTTATGAGGGCGGAAAAGATAAGGTACGAATGGCAGTGGAAGTTTATGACCTGTTTTTCAAGACCGAGGATTTCGATCCTAAACAATACTTCATAAACGAAACTTTATAAAATTCAATTATGGCAGGAATTATTAAAACTAGCATTAATTTAAGTGCTATCCCTAAAGATAGAATTATCATTGGGAAAAAAGGTAAGTATTTACCTATTGCAATTACTATAAATGACGAACCAGATCAATTTGGTAATCAGGGTCCAGTAATTGTAGATCAAACTAAGGAAGAAAGAGAGGCTAAAGCCCCTAAGACTTATCTTGGTAACTGTAAAGTGGTGTGGACTAATGGAACTTTTCCAGATCCAATACCTTATGAAGGCGGAACAGCTAGTTCTGCTCCAAAACCTAAAGTAGAAGAGAAAGAAGATTTACCATTCTAAGACATGCGTATAGAAGAGATCAATGGATTCTTGATTGATGAGTTCAATCAATATAGTTTAAAAGAAGATGCAACGCAGGGGATTTGTCCCCTGTGCTCGACTTATAGACAACCCAAGAACACTAAGAAGCAATGTGCATCTTATGATTGGGAACGTGGTCTCGGTACCTGTCACAACTGTGATACTACTTTTCAAATACATACTTATCAACGTAAGGGAGCGTCTGAGAAGACCTATGTTAGACCAGATGCAAACATTACGCTAGCTCAGCATGATCACAAAGAAGAGTTACATTGGGGAGATGAGCCCACGAAAGTTGAAGAGTGGTTTAATGGAAGAGGTATATCTAGGAAAACTCTAAATGATATTGGAGTATATGAAGGTCCTGAATTTATGCCTCAGACAGGTAAAACTGAGAATACCATTCAGTTTAATTATTTTATGGGTGATCAACTTATAAATATTAAATACAGAGATGGTAGGAAGAACTTTAAGCTATACAAAGGCGCTGAAAAAGTATTTTATAACATTAACAGTGTTGTAGGATATGATTGGTGTGTTATAGCTGAAGGGGAAATGGATGTACTAGCTCTTCATGAAGCTGGTGTACCTAACGCAATATCAGTTCCTAATGGAGCTACACTAAGTTCTAATAATTTAGATTATTTAGATAACTGTATTGACTATTTAGAAGACAAAACTAAGATCGTGTTAGCTGTAGACGCTGACCCGGCCGGACAAGCTCTTAAACAAGAGTTTATTCGTAGGCTTGGAGCTGAGGTTTGTTTCCTAATAGATTTTAAAGATTGTAAAGATGCTAACGAGTACTTGCTTGAACATGGGGCTGACAAATTAAAGAAAGCTATACATAAAGCTACCCAAGTCCCATTAGAAGGAGTGAGTACATTATACGATATAGAAGATGAACTTAAAGACTTTGTTAAAAATGGATTCAAACCAGGGTATCAAATCGGGCTTGCTAACTTCGATAAAATATTTTCCACATATACTGGGCACTTTATTACTGTCACTGGTATCCCTAGTAGTGGTAAGTCTGACTTTGTTGATCAAATGGTGGTTGGTTATAATAATTTATATGGTTGGAAGACTGCGTTCGCGAGTCCGGAAAATCAACCAACGTATCTCCACGCTCATAAATTAATGAGGAAGGTATGGAAAGACATGCCTATGCCTGGTGATATTGGTGGAAAGATTTGGGATGAAGTAACTAGCCACATTAATGATAACTTCTATTTCATAGACATGGATAGATACACTCTAGAATCTGTATTAAGAAAAGGAGCAGAATTAGTTAAACGTAAAGGTATCAAATGTTTGGTTATTGATCCATATAACAAGGTTAGAGATGTTAATGCAGGTACAGATGATGTAAACAGATACACAATGGAATACCTGACTAAGATTGAAACTTTTGCTAGGAAATATGATGTATTAGTATTTATCGTAGCACACCCAACTAAAATGTACAAGGGACAAGACGGTAAATTGGAAGAACCTAATATGTATAATATTAAAGGTGGAGGTGAGTGGTATGATGCAAGTTATCACGGACTATTAGTACATCGAGACTACGAAAAGAAAAACACTAAAATAAAAGTCTTAAAAGTTAAATTCCAAAATCTAGGTGAGAACGGAGCTGAATGTTTCTTTACGTGGGAACCGAGATCAGGTAGTTTCATACCAGATCAGGTTATAACAACTGAATCTGATGGTTTACCTTGGGAATGAAAAAGTTTTTCAAAGCTCAAAAAGGTAGGAGCGCAGGTCTTCACCCTTATACAAATGAGGATATAAAAAGAGTTAACTGGTGTATAGAGAAAAACATACGCGTAGCGGTGGTACCAAAATGGGACGGTGTCCCTGGTGATTGGCAAGTGGAAATATTCATAAACGGTAATATGCATGCTGATCCGAAAGTATACAATGGCTACGACGCACAAACTAAAATGTACGAATATTATAAATACTATTATGACAAAAACATTCAAGAGAGCAAGTGATGCTTACGAATATTATCACGATAAGATAATAATAGAAGGTGTTGAATTTGGAGATACAAAAGCATTATTCAATGTAGGTTTTTATATCGAAAACCCTATGGATAATACTATTGAAAACAAAGAAAGGGAATGGAATCTATTATATGCTAAAGCCGAATGGAGATGGTATCTATCTGGTGATAGAAATATTAAAAAGCTTGGTGAGATATACGGCAAAGTTCCTGAAATATGGAGACGCATGTCCGATGTAGATGGTAAAGTTAATTCTAATTACGGGTGGCAATGGAAACGTAACGATCAAATCGATTATGTTATCGATCTACTTCAACGCCAACCAGATACTAGACAAGCGGCAATCACAATATTAGATATGAAAGAACATGATTCGTTCACATTTGATACTCCGTGCACTTACGCGATCCAATTTACAATTGTAAACAATAAACTTAACATGTCAGTTGTAATGCGATCAAACGATCTATGGTTCGGTTTTTGTAATGACCAATACCAGTTTTCTAAACTTCAACATTATATATGGGGTAAATTAGACGCCGGTATAGAAATGGGGAATTACTTTCACTTTGCACACAATTTACACCTATACAACGATAAAATATGATGTATTATATATACCATATACCAAGCGCAAAAAAAATCGGAGTGACTTGCGATTTAAAAGAACGAGTCGAACATCAACAAGGTTATAGACCAGGAGAGTATCATGTTATACTAGAATCTGAGAATATAGATTATGTATCAGAGCAAGAATTATCTCTGCAAGAGTACTATGGCTATAAAGTTGATGAAATACCTTATAATAAACTAAAATGTAATAATATGAATATGAGAATTAATGTAACAGAACAAACCACTACATTTCCATGTCCAGTAAATAAGCTGAAAGGCCAGTTAATGGATAATATAGGAATGAAATGGGAAACAGACCATGGCAATTGTATTTTAACGCTAAAAACAATTGAATGGATATTAAAAAATGTCAAAGAATCAATGTATAATACAGAAAGATGTTATATATACAACAAAGCGTTTTCTAGATTTCACGATAACAATGACATCTGGGGTTTCAGAATAGACAAATATGGACCATTAGATAATGCGCGTCAATCACACGATAGACTGGGTGGTAACTTAAAAGATCCGCATATGAGAGATCAGTATGATGGTAAAACTATGGCTGGAGCTTTATCACCAACAGGTGTTAGACAAGAGGATGAAAAGTATTATCGTGAAAAAGAAAGATGTAGCAATCCAGAGTGTAAATGTTTAAACCCAACTCATTTCGACTTAATTAGGGAATGGGCTAGCGAAAGAGGATTATACGACGACGGTGACACTAAAACCCAATATTTAAAATTAGTGGAAGAAGTTGGTGAATTAGGCTCAGCAATACTTGATGAAGATTACTCTGAGCAAGTTGATGCTATAGGCGATATTGTGGTTGTACTAACTAACCTAGCTAAGCTTGCTGGACCGAGCAGTATTGAAGAATGTATTGAAACGGCTTATGATGAAATATCAACTCGTAAAGGTAGAATGATTAACGGAACATTTGTAAAAGATGAATAAAAGAGAAATAACATTTAGAGATCCTGTGGTTGAAAGAGTCGTAGATAAATTCATATCTAGGTCAGATGTTGGCTTTAAAAAATATGGAACCACATTACACGAAGAACGTACAACTAAATTAAAAGGTCTTCTAAAATATCTTCAAGATATACAAGAGGAACTTATGGACGCTGTGCTATACATACAGACAGCTCGCGAAGAGATAGAGGATGATATGTTTTTAAAAGATATGAAACAAACATATCCAGATTTTAGAAAGAAGCATTATGAAAAGAAGGATTAAGAGAAAGCAAGGTCCCGTTAGATCAAAGAAAGTTACAGTCGACGGGATCGAGTTTGCTTCAGGTCTTGAGAAGTATATGTATCTTGCTTTAAAAGAAGCTAAAATAGAAGCTCATTATGAAGGAGAAACATATGTTTTACAAGATAGTTTTGTGTTTGAGAATAAAAGTTATGAGAAACAATCCAATGGAAAAGGTGAATTTAAGAATAGAGGTGAAAAAAAGATATTAAATATTAAGTATACACCTGACTTTGTAAGTACCTCATTTATAATAGAGTGTAAAGGTAGAGCAAATGAAAGTTTCCCAATTCGTTGGAAAATGTTTAAAAAGTATGTAAATCATAAGATGAAACATGTAACTTTATATAAACCACAGAACCAAAAAGATTGTGACGAAGTAGTTAAATTAATATTAAATAAAATTAAATAGAATGAAGAAAACTGATTGGGAATTAAGTATTGGTTTTATTCCGGGATTACTATTTGGAATAAGATCTTATGTGGAAAGAAGAAAAACAAATCATGTATTATATCTTGCTTTTGTGGACATTTGCTTAACATTGTATCGTGAGTAGAATAGAACTAAGTAAAAAAATACTTTCGGATATTACTGTGTATATGAAATACGCTAAGTATATTCCAGAATTAAATCGAAGAGAGACTTGGGAAGAACTGGTTAGTAGAAACAAAGAGATGCACCAGAAAATGTACCCGGACTTACACGATCAAATAGAGGAAAACTATAAATTAGTCTATACTAAGAAAGTTCTTCCATCTATGAGGTCATTACAGTTTAGCGGCAAACCTATAGAAATATCGCCCAATAGATTATACAATTGCTCTTACCTCCCCATAAATCATATTGACGCTTTTAGTGAAACAATGTTTTTACTATTATCCGGTTGTGGTGTGGGTTATTCGGTACAGGTACACGACGTAAATAAACTACCAGAAGTAATTAAACCACATGAAAATAGAATTAGAAGATTTGTGGTTGGAGATTCAATTGAGGGCTGGTCAGATGCAATAAAAGTCTTGATCAAATCATATTTGGGTCCTAGGAGATCATCTAAGATCAAATTTGATTATTCTGATGTTAGGCCTAAGGGATCACGTCTCGTGACCTCTGGGGGAAAAGCTCCAGGACCACAACCTTTGAAAGAATGTATATTTAAAGTCAAAGCTATTTTAGATAGTAAAGATGGTGGAGATAAATTAAAAACACTAGAAGTTCATGATATCATTTGCTATATTGCTGATGCTGTTTTGGCTGGCGGGATTCGTCGCGCGGCACTTATATCGCTGTTTTCAGCGTATGATGAAGAGATGATTTCTTGTAAGACAGGGAATTGGTGGGAGGTAAATCCTCAAAGAGGTAGAGCCAATAATTCAGCTGTTTTAATTAGACATAAAATAAAGAAAAAGTTTTTCTTAGATTTGTGGAAGCGTATTGAATTATCCGGAGCTGGAGAACCTGGCATATATTTTAATAACGATAAGGAATGGGGAACTAACCCTTGTTGTGAAATAGCACTAAGGCCTTTTCAGTTTTGTAATCTGTGTGAGGTTAACGTAAGCGACGTCGCAGACCAAGATGACCTGAATCGCAGAGTGAAAACTGCTGCATTCATTGGAACCCTTCAAGCAGGTTATACGGACTTCCACTATCTAAGAGAGATATGGAAAGAAACAACTGAAAAAGACGCTTTAATAGGAGTGTCAATGACAGGGATAGCTTCAAAGAAAGTACTGAAGCTTAATATGAAAAAAGCTGCTAGCGTTGTTAAAAGAGAGAATACAAGAGTAGCAAAAATAATAGGTATTAATAAAGCCGCCAGATGTACATGTGTTAAACCAGCCGGAACTACTAGCTTGGTACTAGGAACTAGTAGTGGCATCCATGCTTGGCATAATGACTACTATATAAGAAGACTAAGAGTTGGTAAAAATGAATCTATATATTCTTATCTATTAGCTTATAATACTGAATTAGTAAAAGATGAATACTTTAGACCGCACGATACAGCGGTAATAGAAATACCACAAAAAGCCCCAAGAGGTGCTATAACCAGAAATGAATCACCTTTTGATCTTTTAAAAAGAGTAAAACAAGTTGCAATTGAATGGGTAAAACCGGGCCATAGAATTGGCTCTAATACACATAACGTTTCAGCAACGATAAGTTTGAAGAAAGATGAATGGGATAAAGCAGGGGAGTGGATGTGGAAAAACAGAAATTACTATAATGGTCTTTCTGTACTACCTCACGATGGTGGAGCTTATGTACAATCACCATTTGAGGATATAACTAAGGAGAAATTCGAGTTATTAAATAAAAAGTTATCTGAGGTAAACCTATTACATGTGGTGGAATTAGATGATAATACAGATCTATCGGGTGAGTTAGCCTGTGCTGGTGGATCTTGCGAAATAACAGGCTTATAACCAAAACAAAAATTATGAAAAAAATTGTTTTAACGTTGTTTTTAAGTATGTTGTTTGTACTTGGAGTAAACGGACAGGAAAAGGGCGATTGGTACATAGGTACTGGTGACGTCGCTAACAAAGCTTGGACCGAATGGTCTATAGCTCCAACAGTTGGTTACGGGGTAACCGATAATCTAATGGTTGGGTTAAATGTTTCTCAAGCAGATTCCGCTTCAGATGTAGCGTATGATTTACACGCTAGATATTTCTGGAGAGGGTATTTTGTTTATTTAGAGACAGCAGGGTTAAATACAGAAGACATTAGTTATGGATTAGGTAAAATGTTTACTTTCCATAGAGGTGTTTATGTTGATCCTAAAGTTGTGTACAATGCAACTGAAAACACTACAAATTTAATGTTGGGCGTTGGCCTAAAGTTTTAACTGAGTATTAATTAAAAAATTAAAGAAAATGGAAAAAGCAATGAATTATATCACGGGATTTTTCGGTGGGTTGATGTCAGTAATGATGGCAGTTCTACCGGTAACAATTCTTTGGTACGTTTTAACAGGGGGCAATGCATTTGGAATGGATGTTATAGCTAATCTTACCGCATTGGTAAATTCTTTTGGAGCCGGTGGTTTTACAGGATTAGTTGTGTTAGTTCTAGTAGCATCTTTCTTTGTTAAAGAGTAATTATTAACATTTAAATTGAATTAAATTATGAATGAGATTATTAAAACCTTAGAAAACATAGAGGGCCAACTGCACGAAGCAGCTGAAGACGCTATGAAATTTAACCAGGGTAATAACTCTGCGGGGACGCGAGTTAGAAGAGCGATGCAGAACATTAAAAGTTTAGCACAACAAGTTAGACTTGAAGTTCAAGCACAAAAAAATGGAGTTCCGGCATAACCGTAAACACCATTAAAAATAAAAGGGATCATCTTTCGATGGTCCCTTTTTTATTGTAATATATTTTTAACTACCCTTGTATTGGAACGAATTCACCAGTATCTAAATTAACATTTCCTTTGCCATATTTGTCTTCTAACTTTTGAGCAAAGTCATTTTGCTTTTCACTAAATTTCAATAATCTGCTCATTAATTCTTTTTTCCTAATTCCTAAATTTTCAAAAGTGATTTCGTTTTCACCGATTGCAAGCGCTACGTGCGAAATAGATATTCTAATATCTCCAATTTCTTTAATTTCGTCTTTCGTTAATTTAACTATATCTGTTTGTTCTTTTTTTGCCATATCTATTTAATTTAATATTATTGTATATATTATTATTACACCTATTTTCAATTATTTAATCGTCTACTTCTGATATATATTCTATTTCTTCAATTTCCCATGTTTCAACTCCCGTTCCATCACCAACCCAATCAGAATGATTAGTAAAAGTGTAATTGGAACAAGTATCAATATTATTAAACTTTCTTACTCTATTGGATACCATGTCTGTTGTTGCTATCAACCTTTGTGTATCATCTAAGTTTTTTAACATATAGGATATATTCTCTTTTGTTAAAGTATCAAACACTTCTTCTGTTATTATATAATAATTCATTATACTGATGCTATATTAGAATCTCCAGCTATTGTAAAATCATGACTAGAAACCGTAGCGCTTCCATCACTTTCAAATTTCCAATAACCTATTAAATTACTTTCAGCACTATGTGTTTCAGCGTCTAATCTCGTGCCCGAATTATACAATTCGCTAACCTCACCAGATGTTAACTCAACATTCCAAATACTTAAATCATTATAAACCGTTTCAGCGCTATTACCTACTTTTATTTGATCGTTACCAGTATGAACACCATTAGAACCTAAACTCCATAATCTATTTTGTGTTGCGCTCATACCCACCGCTAAGGTTTCATTTTTTGATGTTGTTGGTGTTCCTAAAGTAGCAGCATTCCAATATATTTTTAGAGAAGAAGCGGCATCTGCAGTTGCCTTTGTCAAAGTTATCATTGTAAAATTATTATCACCCACATTACCTCTATTTGCGGCACTCCAATAAGTTGTTCCCAATCCAGATGCGGCATATGCTGTTGCATATGTGCCATAATTAGCATGAAACAACCAAAACACTTGTTTTTGTTTAGCATTAGAAGAAGTTGTTTTGTTACCGTACGTTGTATATAATCTATTATTACTCTCATTATAATATATTCTTATCAGATCTGACAACTGATATGCGGTACTGGGTTCTTGACCAATTATAAAATGTATGTTAGTATTTAAACTAGAACTCCAACCTGCCTTTACCCAAAAAGATATTGTCCAAGCCTCACTTTCTATGAAATTAAAAGTATCAGCGCTGTCAGTAAAGTATATTGCTTGAGCTGTACCAGTTGTTATAGATTTTGAAATAGCATTACTATCTGCAAATGAAACTGAAGTTATAAAACTATATGGGTTTATAACAATATTACTCATTATGTTTGATATCCTATTAAAGTAACTTTAAGACCTGCACCAGCTGTAGAATCACCTATAGCGTCAATGTCAATAGTTATTTCAGCGTCATCTGCTAAAGCCGTATCACTAATAACTGCTGCGGTAGCTGCTGATTCAGTTGTCTTTTCAGTAGTGTCAAAAGTTAATTTTGTAGAGAGTATAGTTGAACCTGATTCATTTATATCAACAGTCATAGCAGTGCCTTCTTCAGCTACTGGAGCTGTAGTTACACTTGCTCTAACATCTGTTAGTGTAAAAGCGTAGGGCATACGAAAAGTAACTTTAGTGCCAGTTGTTAAGGCTGTAGTTTCATCTGAACAGGCCATAATAAAACTTTCTGTTTTGTATGCGTCTACATAAGCTTTAATCGATTGTTGTGACGCTACTTTTACTGCAGAATTAGATGCCATATTATCCTCATCCACTATTTGACCCGTCATTATAGCCCCAGCTGCAGCTACATTAGTTGCGTCAGTTACATCAGCACTACTCTCAACTGAATCTACTTTAGTTTCTTGAGCATTTGTCATTAATCTTTTGTTAGATGCATCTGTAAAGTTTGTGGTTGTAAATGTTGGAGTTGCTCCTGATACTACTGATTGATTTAATGCTTTTACATTTGCTAGAGAAGTACATTCACTATCCATTAAGGCGCCTGCGGATGTTACGTTTGCAGAATCGGTTACATCGGCACTCGTTTCAATAGTATCTAATTTAGTTTGGTCTGCTGTTAAAAAAGTACCTGTAGTTGCTTTAACTGCTGCAATTCCAGCTAATTCACTATCCATTAAGGCACCTGCACTTGTTACATTCGATGTATCTGTTACATCGGCACTTGCCTCGATAGCATTAAGTTTGGTATGGTCTGCATCTTTAAATCTATGTGAGTCAGTACCTGCTTCAACTGCTGTAATTATCTCATCAGTAGTTTGGTCTCCTGTAGCACCTGATTCTACATTTAATGCAGATAAGACTTCAGCTACGGTTAAACCTTCTACTTCTGTTCCATTGATTCTAAGAAAATCATTATCTGCTACTACATCATTAGCTGTTAAAACATTTCCATCGCTAATGCCTTTAGCTAAAGCTTTTACAAATGCGAGATTCGTAACTTCTGAATCCATCAATGCACCAGCTGATGTTACGTTTGCAGCATCTGTTACGTCTGCAGAAGCTTCTATTCCATCTAATTTACTTTCATCTGCTGATAGAAAAGTACCTGTAGTTGCTTTTACAGCAGCAATACCAGCTAATTCACTATCCATTAAGGCACCAGCTGCTGTAACATTTGTTGTATCAGTTACATCAGCACTTGCCTCGATAGCATTAAGTTTGGTATGGTCTGCATTTGTAAAATCATTAGTTGTAAGTCCACCATCACCAACTGAATAAGTTGTGTTAGTATCAGTTGCTGTAACGGTCACTGCTCCAGTCGCCCCACTTACTGAAATATTGCTACCTGCTACAATAGAGGTAACTCCTGAATTTGTGATA
>Ga0209554_1002988_pt1 | contig 11210 bp, 7 predicted proteins | sample MarorgKNORR_S2LV_5_FD_188221 | JGI IMG/M metagenome (GOLD analysis project Ga0209554, IMG submission 188221) | Marine microbial communities from the Southern Atlantic Ocean, analyzing organic carbon cycling - Bottom_A/KNORR_S2/LV (SPAdes) (version 2) | ecosystem: Environmental > Aquatic > Marine... | reverse complement strand
CATCAGAGCGGCGATCGAGGTGTTGTATCCCAAGGCCGGGATCTGCTCGGTGACCTGCTTGATGGTCTGATGCACCTTGCGTTCGACGTCCGGGTCCGGCTCGCCCGACTCGGCGCTCGTGGCGGTGTCCCACAGACGATGCAGGAATCCGAACGGCCCCTGGATACCCTGCGGTTGGTAGTCACCACCGTCCTCGTAGGGCCCGAGGAACATCAGATACGTCCGGAAGGTGTCCGCCCCGAACTGTTCTATGATCGGGTCCGGGATGACCACGTTGCCCTTGCTCTTCGACATCTTGGCGCCTTCGGCGATGATCAGCCCGTGCGCGCGAAAAACGTCGTACGGCTCTTCGAAATCCAGGTGGCCCAGGTCCTTCAGCACCATCGTGATGAAGCGGGAGTACAGCAGGTGCAACACCGCGTGCTCGTTGCCGCCGATGTACGTGTCCACCGGGAGCCAACGACGGGTAATCTCAGGGTCGAACGGTCTGTCGTCGAAATCGGTCGAGGGATAGCGCAGGAAATACCAACCGGAGTCCAGGAACGTGTCGCTGACGTCGGTCTCGCGGCGAGCGGGTCCGCTGCACTCCGGACATTGGGTCTGATACCACTCCTCGACGCGAGCCAGGGGACTGACGCCTGAATCGTCCGGCTTGAAATCCTCCACACGCGGCAGGATGACCGGCAGATCCTCTTCGGGCACGGCGACCGCGCCGCAGGCGCCGCAGTGGATGATGGGTATCGGCGGACCCCAGTAGCGCTGCCGCGAGATGCACCAGTCGTGTAGCCGGTAGTTCACGGTCGCGTCGCCCCAGCCGCGTCCGTGTGCCCAATCGGTGACCTTCGCCACCGACTCGGAGACATCGGTGCCGTCGAATTCGCCGGAGTTCACCATGGTGCCGGGTCCGACGTAGGCTTCATCGAGCGGCGTGTCCGCGTCGTGTTCGGGCGCCGCCACGACGCGAACGATCGGCAGGTCGAACTCGGTCGCGAATTCGAAGTCCCGTCCGTCGTGGCCGGGCACCGCCATGATCGCACCGGTCCCATACTCCATCAGGACGTAGTCCGCGATCCAGATAGGGATCGCTTCGCCGGTCGCCGGGTTGCGGCACCGCCCGCCGGTGAAGACGCCGGTTTTGGTCTTGTCGACTCTCTGACGGGCGACCAAGTCGGTCCTGGTCGCCTCCTCCCGATACGCGACGACGGTGGCGCGATGTTCGTCGTCCGTGACCGCATCGACCAGCGGATGCTCTGGAGACAACACCATGTAGGTGGCACCAAACACGGTGTCGGGACGCGTGGTATACACCTCGACGCTGAGACCCCTCTCGTTGCCGCTGGCGTCGATGACCGGGAAGTGCAACTGCGCGCCCTCACTGCGGCCGATCCAGTTCCCCTGGGCCTTCATCGTCTTCTTGGACCAATCGATGTGGTCCAAGTTGTCCAGCAGCCGTTGCGCGTATTTCGTGATCTTGAAGAACCATTGGGCGATTCTGCGCTGTTCGACGGGGGTTTCACAGCGCTCACACGCGCCCGAGCTGGCTTGCTCGTTCGCGAGCACGGTCATGCACGACGGGCACCAGTTGACCGGAGCTTCCTTGCGCTCCGCCAGGCCCGCCTTGAACAGCTGCACGAAAATCCACTGCGTCCACTTGTAGTATGCCGGGTCGGTGGTGTCGACGGAGTGGTCCCAGTCGTACATGCCGCCCAGGCGGCGCAACTGGCGCGTGAAATTCTTCACGTTCGACGGGATCAGGTCCATCGGATGCGTGCCGACCTTCAGCGCGAAGTTCTCCGAGTGGATGCCAAACGCGTCGAAGCCCATGGGCGCGAAGACCGTCTTTCCCTGGAGGCGGTGGAACCGACCGTGTACGTCGGCGCCCGTATACGCGTAGATGTTGCCCACGTGAAGCCCCTCGGCGGAGGGGTAGGGGAACATCACCAGGTTGTAGAAGGGATCCTCGGCGGACTGGATCTCTTGCAAAGTGTATGAGTTCGTGGCGCGCTCGTCCCACAGGCGCTGCCACTTCTCCTCGATGTCGGACGGGCTGTAGCCGTCGCGTTCTTCTGTGGCCATGACGGGCGACTTCGGGATGGCGGGCGCCTGCGGCGCCGTTGGCTCGGGTCGATTGCACAAGCGGTCCCAAGCTAAGTCGACGGCGTGGGTCGCCCAATGGGTGACCCGCGCCTTGGCCCCAAGGCGTGTGGTGTGGCGGACCCTGTAAGGTCCCGGAGGGTTCTCCTCCAGATGTCCGAGCCCACGAAGAAGAAGAAGGTCACACGCGCGAGTCTGAAGAGCGCGTTCCAGGAGTTTATTTGGCCCCGCAGGAAGCTCATCTCGCTGGGGCTCGTCTTGATCCTGATCAATCGCATCAGCGGCCTGGCGTTGCCGGCGTCGACCCGGCCCCTGATCGACGACGTGCTCGCCAACGGCGATCGCAGCAGGCTCTGGGTACTGCTCGGAGGGGTGCTGGTGGCGGTGATCATTCAGTCCGCCACGTCCTACGCCCTGACGATGCTGATGAGCGTCGAGGCGCAGCACCTGATCGCAAGTCTGCGGGCGGACGTGCAAAAGCACGTGCTCCAGCTTCCCGTGCGTGTGTTCGACAATACCAAGTCGGGCGAGTTGGTGTCGCGCATCATGGACGACGTCGAGGGTGTGCGGAATCTGGTGGGTACTGGGCTCGTGCAGCTCGTCGGGGGGCCCGTGACCGCGATCGTCGCGATCGTTCTTCTGGTCCGCGTGAGCCCCGTCATGACGCTGCTCGCAATTGTGCCTCTGGCTGCCTTCGGCTTCGTCTCGACCAAGGCATTCCAAACGCTACGCCCCGCGTTCCGCGCCCGAGGGGCGATCCGGGCCGAGGTCACCGGTCGGCTCACGGAGGCGCTCGGTGGCATCCGCGTCATCAAGGGCTTTCATGCGGTCGACAAGGAAGGCGAGATCTTCCACGCTGGCGTGATGCGCATTTTCGAAAACGTGAAGACCACGCTCAAGACCTCGAGTCTGGTGACCAGCTTGGGCGCGTTCTTCATGGGCCTCGCGGGCGTACTGGTCATGGGCTACGGCGGCCATTTGGTCCTACTGGAGCAGCTCACGGTCGGGGAGCTGTTCATGTTCACGCTCCTACTCGGCTTCCTCATTGCGCCGGTCGTCCAGATGGCGAACATCGGGACACAAATGACCGAGGCGTTCGCCGGACTCGACCGGACCGCCGAGTTGCTCGCCTGGGACCGAGAGGACGACGACCCGCGGCGCACGGTCGATATGCCGCCCATCAACGGCCACGTCGAGTTCGAAGACGTTCACTTCCGCTACGACGAAGACAAGCCGGTTCTCAAGAATATCTCGTTCAAGGCCACGCCCGGGACGGTGATCGCACTCGTCGGCAGTTCGGGTTCGGGTAAGTCGACGCTGGCGGGGCTCGCGGCCACGTTCCTGGAGCCTGACGAGGGGCGCGTGCTCGTCGACGGCATCGATCTCAGAGGTGTGAAGCTCTCGACGTACCGTGACCAGCTCGGGCTCGTGCTCCAAGACGACTTCTTGTTCGACGGGACCATCCGCGAAAACCTGCTCTTCGCGCGTGGGGACGCGAGCGACGAGGATGTCATGGAGGCAGCGGAACAGGCTTACGTGACGGAATTCACCGACCGCTTCCCCGAGGGCCTCGAAACGGTCATCGGCGAACGCGGAGTGAAGTTGTCCGGCGGACAGCGCCAGCGCGTGACCATCGCGCGCGCGATCTTGGCGAACCCAAACATCCTGTTGCTTGACGAAGCCACATCGAGCCTCGATACCGAGAGTGAGGCGCTGATCCAGAAGAGCCTCAATCAGCTACTCAGGGGCCGCACAACCTTCGTAATCGCGCATAGGCTCTCGACGATTCAGCGCGCCGACATGATTCTGGTCATCGAGGACGGCGAAATCGTAGAGCGCGGGAAGCATGATGAGTTGATCGCGCGCGAGGGGCGGTATCACCAGCTCTATACGGTGCAAGCCCGCATCTAGTGCACCCGAACACAAATACGCTGGCATTCGAGCGGCGCTGCATCTCGCCCCGCTGCGTTGCTCGTCGTCGCAATAGCCCTGCTATTACTCCTCCTCGCGCCTTGCGGGTCGAGCGCATCGCCACTCTCGGTGCGTCACCGTATTTATGTTCAGGCGCACTAGTCGCGGCAGGGCGCGAAACCCTGGTCAGCCGCCCGGCAGCATTTCGAAGGGGTCATCCACGGCGCTCGCGCCTCTCTTGAGCTCTTCCATCACGGCTCTGAGGTCCCCGCCTCGCGCGTCCAGGAGCGCGCTGAAGTCTGGGAGTCGATGATAGTAGCGCACGCGCGTGAGCAGGGTCGCGTTGTTGAGCGGTGTGTTGCGGAAGCCGCTGAATGTGACGGACTCGAAGGTGGGCGCGACGTCCGCGTCGAAGCGGGCCAACGATCGCTCGAAGATTACTTCTCGTCGTGACACTTTCTCGTCGTAGGAGAGCACCGTGTCGGCGTAGAGAGGGTTCAACTCATCCATCATTTCGTCGATGAAGACGCTGAAGCGCTGGTAATCCCGCCACCGAGCCTGAGCGCGAAGACACTTCAGGGTGTCGCTTCCCCCACCGTCGCGGGTGCAGAAGAACTGAGCCGCGGCCACACGACCGACGAAAGTCGCGAAGCTCTCGTTGAACCCGACGCGTCCGGGTACGAAGAGAAACTGGTGGGAGAGCTCGTGCAGGACGGTCTGCACGACCTCCACCTCATCGGCGCGCAGTACCGTCGAGAGAATGGGGTCATTGAACCAGCCGAGCGTGCTGAATGCCGCGGTGGGGCGCAGGTAAGTATCGAATCCTTCGGCTTCCAGGTCCGCCTGTTGGTTCTCTGCGTCCTCGAGCGAGAAGAAACCCTTGTAGGGCATGCGGCCCACGATGGGGAACCACCAGGTCTTGGGCACGAGTCTGTCGCGGTGAGCCGCGGACACCACGAGAGCGAGAGTATCTCGGTCGAGCTGCGTGAACATCGTGTAGGAATCACCCACGTCGACGCCGAGCTCGTCGGCCGCGAAGCGCCGGGCCTCGAGCACGAAGGTGAGCTTCCCCTTCGTGACCGGATCGGTGGTCGGATCGTTCAGGACCTCGGGGATGTCTCGTCGTGCCCGGAGGATCTTCATCTCCGCGAGGCCCGCCTTCATCACATAGATGGGGGAGCACGCGGCGAAACTCGCCGCCAGCACCACCGCGAAAAGAGCCAGGCTCGCCCGGGTCATCCCCCAGCGGGACGATTTGTCATCGGGCGATGAAACGGCGCCGCCGGGGGTCTCAGTCGTCATGCTTCCGAGTACCGGCCCGACGGCGCCAGGGTTTCACTCAGCCCATCGCGAGTGAGGCGCGATGGCCGCCCGATATCCTAGTTCCCGCCGCCGCCCAGACTCCGCATCAGCGGTATGCCACCCTCGGTCGGCACGTATACGACCGAGCCTGGCGGCAACGTGCTGAGCTGCTGGATGTAGTAGTAGGTCAGGTACGCGGGCGTCAGACCCTCCCTGATGATCAACTGTGCTTCCGCTATGCCCTTGGCCTCTTCGATCGCCTGCTGGGCCCGCTCCCGAATGATGTCGGTCTGGAACGCCTCGGAGGCGACCTGCTGCTCGCGCGCGAGCTTGTCCTCGATCGCCTGGCGGACCGTCGCGGGCGCCTGCACGTCGCGCACGAATACGTCCAGGACCTCGATGCGGTCCCCGGCCTTGGCCTGAATTTCACGCAGCATGTCGTTGGCCACTTCGCGACGATCCGGCGAGAAAATCTGGTTGATCGACTTCGTCGCCACCGCGTCCCGCACGCCGTTGCGGACGGCATTCAATACGATGCTTCTCTTGATCTGCGCCTCGCTCCCGAGCCGCTGAAAGAGATCAGGCGCGTTGTTGCCATCGAGCCGGAAGAGGATGGAGATTTCCAGCGAGACGTTGAGTTGCTCGCTGGTCTGGGCCTCGATTTGCTCTACGCCACCGTCCTGCGGATACGCCTGCTCTCGCACAGACATTTTCTCGATGCTCGCGAAGGGATTGATGACGTGTACGCCCTGTTCTAACGGGGTCATGGAGATGCTGCCGAGGAAGTGCCTCACGCCGACTTCACCTACGCCGATGACCGTGATGCCGCTGCTCAGCATGAGGCCGAGGCCGCCAATCATCGCGCCGAGCCCCGCCAGCCGCGCCTGGCCGGGCGTGGCGGGCGTGGCGGTCTTGGGGCCGACGACGAATACGACCGCGCCGAGCACGATCAGGAATATGGAGGGGATAATCATTGCTGACTCCTAAGGGCTATTACCGTCGAATGACACGTTCTTCTATGGGTACGAAACGTTGTATGTCCGTCTTCTAGCTACCGCCGCCACCCTCATCCACGTAACTCCTCTTCTCCGGATCGACCGCCACTCGGATCTCGATCAAGTCGGTCAGCGGAACGATCTCGTCAGGCAACTCGGCGGCGGCCGACTGAAGCGCGGCTTTGGCGTCGCTCGCGTCGACCAGGTACGTGTGGTATCGCTGGTACTTCCCGCCGTAGCGCGCCGTTACCTGGAAGTTCATGCGCTAATCTACCGGTGCAACGTGAGCCTATCTATCCTCCCAGCATGAGCGCAACCCTCGCCGCCTACAAGCTGGTGCTGAGTCTCGCCCGCGCGGTCAGTCCGCTGGCGGGCAGCGGTCCCTCCAAGCTCGCCCAGGGCCTCGTGGGTCGAAGGGCCGCGCCCGATACGCTCATCCATTGGGGGACCGCGCAGCGAGATTCCGAGCGGCGGACGGTGTGGTTCCACGCGCCGTCCGTGGGCGAGGCCCTGCAGGCCCGCGCGGTCATCGAGGAATTGCGGGAGCGGGAGCCGAACGCACAGGTCGTCTTCACGTACTTCTCACCGTCCGCGGCGCGCTTAGCGCGCCAGATGCCGGTGGATGTCGCTGCCTACCTCCCTTGGGACCTGCCGGGTCCGATCCGGCACGTATTGGATGCGATATCCCCTGATCTGATCGTATTCACCAAGACCGAGGTATGGCCTGTGCTCGTCAAGGAGGCGGGCCGTCGGGGCCTCGCGGTCGCACTCGTGGCCGGGACGGTCGCGGAGAGTTCGAGCCGATTGCGTCCAGCGGCGCGGGCGCTGCTGGCGGAGAGCTGGCGCGCCCTCGGCAGCGTTTGCGCAATTGCCGACGAGGACGCCGCGCGACTTCACAGCCTCGGCGTGCCGAAGAGCGTGCTCCAGGTCACGGGGGACCCCGGGATCGATTCCGCCGCGCAGCGACTGGCGGCTGCCGACCCGGCTGCCCGGTTCTTGGCGCCCTTCTTCGCCGACCCGCGCCCGACCCTCGTGGCCGGGTCGACGTGGCCGTCGGACGATGAGGTGCTGCTTCCAGCCCTCGATGTCGTCCGCAAGCAGGTGCCGGATCTCAGACTGATTCTCGTCCCTCACGAGCCGGACCCGGGTCATACGAAGGTGTTGCGTCGCCGCTTGACCGACGGTGGTTGGTCCGCGGCGACCCTGTCCGAAGTCGAACGCACTGCTTCGGTGCACACCGTGGACGCCATCGTGGTGGACCGGGTCGGTGTGCTTGCCGACCTCTATACGGTGGGCCGCGTCGCTTATGTTGGCGGCGGCTTTCACGGGGCGGGCCTGCACTCCGTGCTGGAGCCTGCGGCGGCCCGGTTGCCGGTCTTGTTCGGGCCGAGGCACCAGAGCGTGAGAGCGGCCACAGATCTGCTGGAGGCGGACGCGGCTCGGTCCGTGCAAGGCCGCGACACGTTGGCCGAGGCGTTGCTGACCTGGCTCACCGACGACGGCGCGCACGACTACGCCGCCCGGCGGGCGTTCGGCTATGTTCAACGCCACATGGGTGCCGCCGGTCGTACCGCCGACGTGCTCTCGGAACTTCTCAGATCCTCTCCCGCATGAACTACCACTCCGTTCGCGAGATTACGCCCCTCGAGCTGAAACAGCGGTTGGATGCGGGCGATGTTCCGGTGCTCGTCGACGTGCGCGAGCCGCACGAGGTCGAGATCGCAGACCTGCCCGACCACGCCCAGATCTTGATCCCGACGGGCGAGTTCGTGGGGCGCATCGATGAGCTCGACCAAGAGGCGGAGATCGTGCTCTACTGTCGGAGCGGTCAGCGCAGCGAGTGGGCCGGGCAGATGCTGTTGCAAGCCGGGTTCTCGAAGGTGCTGAACCTCGAAGGTGGTGTGCTGAGGTGGCGGGCCGACGTCGATCCGACCCTCCAGGCCTACTGATCCGAACCGTGACGAGCTTCTACCGCGCCGCGCGCTTCGCCCTGATCGCGCTCTGCGGCGCGTCGGCCATGGCGTGCGAGGCAGGTCCGTCGACGTTCGACCGGCCGCGCACGGAGCAGGCGGCTTCCCAGCCGATTCCCGATTCCGTGCCCGATTCCGTGGAGGTGTCGCCCGCCGCCGAGACCCCCGCCCCGCAAACGTCGGAGCCTGAGGGCGTAGACGTGCCGGGGGCAGAGCAGGCGGCAGGGGATGCGGGTGGTGTCCAGCCGAAGGCGGGGACCGACCAGACCACGGCGGTGGCTGCCCCGGACTCGGTCGGCCCGTCCGACCCTGAGCGTCGTGTTCGTTTTCCGCATCCCGGACAGGTCCGCGGACTCTACGTGAACTCGTGGGCGGCCGGCTCCCGCAACCGAATGGCCGACCTGCTGGAGATTGCTGAGCGCACCGAGGTCAACGCTTTTGTGATCGACATCAAGGACGCCTCCGGGTATGTCAGCCACCACACGGAGCTTCCGATGGCCTCGGAGATCGGTTCCACCGAGGAGATCCGGATACGCGATCTGCCGGGGCTCCTCGACCGACTCGAGGCAGCTCGTATCTACCCGATCGCGCGCATCGTGGTGGTGAAGGATCCGGTGCTCTCGGCGGCCCGGCCGGACCTCGCGATTCAGGACACCGCGGGGGGGACGTGGGTGGACAGCAAGGGCATCGTGTGGTTGAACCCGTACCACGAAGACGTCTGGGAGTACCACGTGGGGCTCGCTCGGGAGGTCGCCCAGTTGGGCTTCCCAGAGATCCAGTGGGACTACGTGCGTTTCCCGGACGTCCCGGTCAGCGACAAGGAAAGAGCGAGGTATCCTGGGGCGGGCGAGCAATCGCAGCCCGACGCCATCCGCGCGTTCCTCGAGTACAGCCGCGACGAGCTCTCCAACCTCGACGTCCAGGTCACTGCGGACGTGTTCGGTGTGACTACGTCGGCCTCGCGAGACGTCGGCATCGGTCAGGTGTGGGAGTCGTTCATCGACGTCATCGACGTAGCGCTGCCCATGGTATATCCGAGCCACTACTGGGAGGGCTCGTTCGGCATCGATTCTCCGAACGCCTACCCCTACGAGATCGTGAAGGGAGCGTTGGACGATGCGGTGCGCCGCTCCGCGGACATCGAGGGCGCGGGAACGACTCGGCCGTGGCTCCAGGACTTCACGCTCGGCGCGCCGCGGTACGGTGCGCCCGAGGTGCGGGCGCAGATCCAAGCGACTCTCGACGCCGGCCTCGACAGCTGGATCCTCTGGAATCCTGGAAGCCATTACACCGAGGGTGCCCTCGAGCCGACGGGCGGATTCGTGGAGGAGCCACTCGTGCGCATCGCGAACGAGATCGTACCCGTGTCGCGCAGGTTCGAGCTGCTCAGCGCCGCCGAAGCGAACGACTCCATCCGCGGCGGACGAGAGCCGGGACGTTAGCCTACGGCGGCGGCGAACTGCAGCTCGTGCAAGCGGGCGTACAAGCCGTTCGCTTCGAGAAGTTGCTCGTGTGTGCCCTCTTCGTGCACCTCCCCGTGATGCAATACGATGAGTCGGTCCGAATTCTGAACGGTGGACAATCGGTGGGCGATCACTAGTGAGGTTCGACCCCGCAGAAGCTCGTCCGTGGCGGCCTCGATCTGCGCCTCGATTTCTGAGTCCACCGAACTCGTCGCCTCGTCCAGCACGAGGATCTCAGGGTCGAAGGCGAGTGCGCGCGCGAAGCTGACGAGCTGTCGCTCGCCCACGGACAGCGTCGAGCCTCGCTCTCCCAGCGCCTGCGCGTACCCCTGCTCGAGGCGCTCGATGAACGGGGCGGCTCCAATGCGTTCGGCGGCGGTCCGTATCTGCGCGTCGTCGATCTCCGGCGAGCCAAGCCGGATGTTGTATGCGACGTCCTGGCTAAAGAGGAAGACGTCCTGCAGCACCAGGGCGATACGTCGTCTGAGGTCGTTCAGGCGAGGCGTGTCGATGGGGATGTCGTCGAGCAGGATCTGGCCGCGATCCACATCGTAAAAGCGCATCAGTAGGTTGATGATGGTCGTCTTCCCAGCTCCGGTGTGGCCGACGATCGCCAGTTTTTCTCCGGGCTCGACCGTGAAGCTCACGCCCTTGAGCACCCAGTCCGGTTCGTCTGCGGAGTCCTTCCCATACGCGAACCACACGTCGCGGAATTCGATGCGTCCGGCGGTTTGCGGCGGCAGGGCCCGCGGCTCCGCAGGGTCCTCGATCACGATGTCTTCGTCGAGCAACTGGAAGATCCGCTCGGAGGAAGCCATCGCCGCCTGGAGCAGATTGTACTTCTCGGAGAGGTCCTGGATCGGGCGAAAGAAGCTGCGAGCGTACTGGAGGAAGGCTGTTATGACTCCCACCGTGAGCGCGCCTTCGAGGGTGCGCAGGCCGCCGTACCAGAGGATCAACGCGAGTGCCAGTGCGGTGAAGAACTGGATGACCGGAAAGAAGAGCGCGTAGTACGTGATCGATCGGAGATGCGCCTCCAGGTAGTCCCGATTCAGGTCGGCGTGTTTGGCCGCGTCGGCCTCTTCGCGATTGAAGAGTTGCACGACCCTCACACCCGTGAGGCGCTCGTGCAGGAATGCGTTCATGCGGGCGATGCGGACGCGGATGTCGCGGTACGCTTTGCGGACCCGGGCCCGAAAGAGGAAGGCCGCGTAAAAGACCAAGGGCAGCACGCTGAACGACACGAGCGCGAGCTGCCAGTTCATCTTCAGCATCGCGATCACGATGAAGCTGAGCATGAAGATGTCGCCGAACACCGTGACCAGGCCCGAGCTGAACAGGTTGTTGAGCGTCTCGACGTCGTTCGTCATTCGCGTCATCAGGCGCCCGACCGGATTCTTGTCGTAGAAGCGCAGATCGATGCGCTGCAGCTTCTCGAAGATCTCGGCGCGGAGGTCGTACATCACCGACTGACC